>Ga0070681_10000638_pt1 | contig 28855 bp, 23 predicted proteins | sample KBSC83BmetaG_FD_65650 | JGI IMG/M metagenome (GOLD analysis project Ga0070681, IMG submission 65650) | Corn rhizosphere microbial communities from Kellogg Biological Station, Michigan, USA - KBS C8-3B metaG | ecosystem: Host-associated > Plants > Roots > Rhizosphere | place: USA: Michigan...
GCCGGCTCGACAAGTTCCTCGCCGAGAAGGTCAGCCCCGAGGCCGCCCATCGCGCGCGCATGTGGTTCGACTACCCGCAGCGCAAGGTCCGCAACGTCGAGACGGTCGTCGGACCGTCGATCGAGCGCAACTTCGTCCAGCCCGCGAGCCGATGGGCGCGCGGTGCGGTGCCGGCGGTGACGCAGCCCCCGACCTGGGGCCTGGGCGACGTCCCGCTCGAACAACGCATCATCTGTCGTGCCGACTGGGATCGTCCGACCAACGGCGCGGCGCCGTAGACCCCGCCGTCAGGACGGTCGAGGCGATGTCACGAAGAACCGCCGCCGGCGGTTGATCGCCATGACGGCCTCAACCGCGGCTGGCGCCAACGGGCCGGGCTCGCTGGCTCCGGCATTCGCCTCAGCCTCGGCCGGCGTCAGGATGCCGGGTATGGTGCAGGACAGTGCCGGAAACGACAGGCAGAAGCGCAGCGCGCTCTGCGCTCCCTCGCTGCCCGGGCGTGACGACACCGCCACGAGAAGGTCGGCGGCGCCGTCGATCCAGGTATCGAGCTGCTCGCGCGACCATCCCAGCCGGTGATCGCCCGGCGGGAACGCCGTGTCGCGGCGGATGGTACCGGACAGGAAACCGAAGCACAGCGGCGTGCGCCCGATGAAGCCGACGCCGCGCCGCGCGGCATCGTCGAGCAACCCGCTGTCGACGACACGCACATCCATCATGTTGAAATTGGCCTGGATCGCATCGGGCTCGGCTGTCCGCAGGGCCTCGAGCGCGTCGGCGGGGCTCTTGGCCGAAACGCCCCACGCGCGGATCTTGCCGGCCGCCCGCAGTCCCGCCAGCGCAACGCGCACTTCCTCGGATTTCAGGACGTCGACCGGCGGATTGTGGAGCTGGAACAGATCGAGATAGTCGGTGCCCAGGCGCGCGAGGCTGCCCTCCGCCGACCTGACGATGGCCGCAGGGGAAAAATCCGGCGGCCGGTCCCACGAGTCGTAGCCCGCCTTGGTCGCGATCACGACCTTCGACCGGTCGCCCGCGAAGGCCCGCCCGATCAGCTCCTCGCTATGGCCGTTACCATAGGCGACCGAGGTGTCGAAGAAGGTGATCCCACAGTCCGCCGCGCGCCGCAGCGCGGCCAGCGAGGTGGCGTCCTCGGTCTCGCCGTACGAGGTGGTGCTGACCGTGCGGCCGCCGATGCCCCAGGCACCGAAACCGATTTCGGACACGGTCAATCCGCTGCGCCCGAGGGCCCGGTATTTCATGGCGCAGGCCCCGGACGATCAGTAATGGCCGGCGAGTTCCTGGGTGATGGCGGTGGCGGTGGGCGAGTAGAGATAGGCGCCCTTCTTGTTGCCCCACCAGACGATCTCGCGGCACCATTTCTGGAAATCGTCGTACGGCTTGGACGTGCGGTCGATCTCGATCACCATCGGCTGCTCGCGCAGCAATGCCTGCTCGCCGCCGCGCACCTTGTTCCAGTAGTCGAGCAGGTCGTAGTTCAGCTTCACCTTGAGATTGGTCTTGGCGAAGGGCTGGTGGACCAGCGCGTGGTTGAGCCTGATGGCCTCGTCGATCACCTCCATCGGCAGGCCGGCATGGCGGGCCGAGACCGTCTCGGCCAGCAGCTTGCCCGCCTCGGCATAGAAGGCGTCGAATTTCCCTTCATGGGTCAGCTTGACGAAGATGTACTCGTCGGCCGGCCAGAAGATGTTGAGATATTCCTTCGAGAACACGTATTCCGCGCCGCCCTTCTGGATAGCCTGGGCCTCGCTCTCGAAGAAGGCATTGATCTCGGCGATCATCGGGTAGCGCTTGGGATCGGCGAGCAGAAAGGCCTCGATCATGTCGCGGTAGGGAATGCCCGAGATACCGTGCGCCAGGATCAGCGGGATCTGGAACAGCTTGTCGAAGTGCAACAGCGCAGTCATCCAGCAGAAGATGCGGGTGCGGCGCCAGTCGGCCAGCGGCGTCGAGGCGGTGGCGATGACGAGGTCCTGGACTTCCGGCACGTCGTCGTCGAGCTCGATGCGCTCGCCGTGGATGTTGATGATCTTCGACTCGACCGTGACCATGCCGTACTTCTTCTGGTAGGCGGGGTCGCCCATCTCGGCGTTCGGCAGGATCGACAGGTTGTTGAACTGGATGCGGTTGTGCTGGCCGTTCTCCATCAGGAGATCGACGCCCTTCACGAACGACTCGTAGGTCTCGCCCGGCAGGCCCAGGATCAGGTCGGAATAGGTCTCGACCTTGTCGCGGGTGAAGCGGCGCTGCAGCTCCATGTAGGTGTTGAGCGAGATGTTGTCGCGCTTGATGGCCTCGAGCGTCGGCATGTCGACGCTCTGCATCGACAGCGCCACGCCCTTGTTGAGGCCGGCGTCGGACAGGATCTTCTGCGTGAGGTACGCGCGCTCGGTGGCGTTCTTGGTGTTCTGCACCGACAGGGCCACCGGGTAGCCGGTCTCCTTCTTGATCTTGGCGACATGGTTGGCGATGTCGACGTCGCGCTTCTGGATGCCGAAGTTGGCGTCGCAGCAGAAGATGTACTCGATCTTCTTCTCGGCAAACCAGTCGACTTCGGCGAACAGGCGATCGTCGCCGAACTTGGTGACCTTGGCCGCCGTGGCCGAGCCCCAGTCGCAGAAGGTGCAGCGGAACGGGCAGCCGCGGTTGGTCTCCCACAGGCCGATCCAGCTCTCGTTCGGGTTGGCCTTCATGATCGAGTCGAAGGCGCCTTCGAGGAACGGCGAGGGGATCTCGTCGAGGTCGCGCACGCGATCGGAGTTCTTGTTGCGGACGAACGAGCCGTCGGGCATGACCATGCTGACGCCGGGCAGGCCCGCCCATGACGCACGGTCGGGATAGGACTCGAGCAGCTTCAGGAAGGTGATCTCGCCCTCGTTGTGGACGGCGAGGTCGATCTGCCGGTTGGCGCGCATGAACGCCTCGGGCTGGTCCGGCACGTGCGGGCCGCCGAACATGATGATGATGCCGGGCTTCAGTTCCTTCAGCCGGCGGGCGATCTCGAGCGAGATGCGGCCGTTCCAGACATAGGTGCTGAAGCCGATGATGTCGGCGTCCTTGAGCCGCTCGACGGCATCGGCGATGCGGACGCGCTTGTAGAGCGGCGTCATGAACTCGTAGCGCTCGGGGGTCGCCGAGAACTTCTGCACATAGGTCTGCAGCAGCGCAATCGAGTACGGCAGGTAGTTCTGGCCTGAAAACGAGTTGTTGATCTGTACCAGGCCGATTTTCAGCTTCGGGGCGTCGGATGTGTTGGGCGTCGACATTTCCGTTCCGCGTGAAGGTCTGCTGGAATCGCCGAGGTGCGATCACGCGCCCATCGACAGGTCCGGTCAAGGAAGGGGTTATTTCGCTACAGGTAGTTCGGCGGCCCCTGTAAAGCAATAGGGCCGACGGCTCCAATCCCTTGACCGGGCTGGGTTTATGTCGATTTTGGGCAGCGTTTTCCGAGGGAAAGATGGATTTTAGAGGCAAAAAGATACTCGTCGCCGGCGGCGCGGGCTTCATCGGGACCAACCTGGCCCTCAGGCTGGCGGCCGCCGGGGCCCACCTGCGGCTCACCATCCACGACAAGCCCCTGCAGTCGGCTTTCCCGGGCGCCGAGGTCCTGAAGCTCGACTTGCGCCGCCCCGAGGACTGCGCCCGGGCCGTGGCCGGGGTCGACTTCGTCTTCATCTGCTCAGCCCATACGTCGGGGGCCGCCGTCATCCGCGCCACGCCGCTCGTCCACATCACCCCGAACGTGCTGATCAACACGCTGCTTCTTGACGCTGCCTACCAGGCACATGTGGGCAAGGTTTGTTTCATCTCCAGCGGCGCTGCCTACCCGCCCACCGGGGCGCGGCCGGTTGGCGAGGCAGAGATGTTTGACGGCGATCCTGTCGATGTCTATTTCCCTGCCGGCTGGATGAAGCGCTATGCCGAGGTGCTGTGCCGGACCTATTCGGAGAAGATCGCGCAGCCCATGCCGACGATCGTGGTGCGGCCGTCGAACGTCTACGGGCCCCACGACAAGTTCGACTTCGCCGTCAGCCACGTGACCGCGGCCCTGACCCGGCGGGTGGTCGAGCGCCAGGCGCCGCTCGAGGTCTGGGGCACCGGCGAGGATGTCCGCGACCTGATCTACATCGACGATTTCATCGACGGCATGCTCGCGGCCTTCGCGACCGACCTGCCCTATCTCGCGGTCAACATCTGTGCCGGCACAGGCCACACGGTGCGCCAGATCCTGCAGACGCTGCTCGAGGTCGACGGCTATCGCGATGCCGACGTGCGCTTCGATCTCTCGCGCCCCAGCACGATCCCGGTGCGGCTGATGGACAATGGCTTTGCCCGCGAGAAGCTGGGCTTCACCGCCCACACGTCGCTGGCGGAGGGGCTGAAGCGCACCCTGGCCTGGTATCGCGCCAACAAGGCTGCCTAGGGAATTTTTCCTAGAACGGGCCGCGGAAGCGCTTGTAGCCTTCCGTCATCGACTTCTCGGTCGGCAGTGCGATGCCGTGGCGGGCACCCTTCACCTGGGTAAGGATGGCGTCGACGGTCTCGTGCTGGCTGGGATAGTAGATGTCCTCGAGGCTCTTGGCCGTCGGGCACGGCGCGGAGGCCATGCCCAGCATCGCCGGCGGCGCCTTGAGCAGGCCGGGGTCGCGCAGCATCAGCTGGCGGCACACTTCGGCGGCCACGCCATATTCGAGCCACGAGGTGTCGGCGATCACCAGGCGGCCGGTCTTGCGCACGCTCGCCGCCACGAGATCCCAGTCGGGATGGCTGATCGAGTTGAGATCGATGATCTCGGCCTCGATGCCCGCCGTCTCATGCACGTACTGCGCGGCGCGCATGGCCTCGAGCACCATCACCGAGGTGGCGACCACGGTGACGTCGCGGCCCTCGCGCGCGACGTAGCTCGTGAGCGGGATCGGCTTGGACGACGCCGACACCGAGAAGTCCAGATTGTAGAGCAGGCGATGCTCGATGCTGACCACCGGACCGGGATGGCGGCCGATGATCTGTGGATACATGTCGACGATGGCCTGGCTGGTCGACGGCATCACCACGGTGAGGCCCGGGTAGTGGGCGAAGGTCGACTGCGGGCTCTGCGAATGCTGCGCCCCCTGCCCCCAGCTGCGACCGACCACGACGCGGATCAGCATCGGGCAGGTCATGATGCCGCCGAACATGTAGCTGTACTTGGAGGCGAGGTTGATGATCTGGTTCATCGCCAGGAAGGCGAAATCGGCACGGATATGCGTGGTGATCGGGTAGTCGCCGACCAGCGCCGCGCCAATGGCGATGCCGGTCATGCCTTCTTCCATCAGCGGCAGGTCGAAGACCCGCTTGGGACCGTACTTCCTGGCGAGATCGGTGGTCGATCCGAAGATGCCCTTAAAGTCGTCGACCCCCTGGCCCATGATGAAGGCGTTGGGATTGTTCGCCAGTCCGGCGTCCATGGTCTCCAGCAAGGCGCCGGCGTAGGACAGGACGCGCGTCGGAGCGGTCTGCGATTTCGTCGCGGTAACGGTCATGTTCGGCGCTCTCGAATGATCAGATGACGTCGGTCAACAGTTCGGAACGGCCCGGCGCCGGGCTGCTCTCCGCGAACGCCACGGCCTTCTCGATCTCGCGTTCGATCTCGGGGCGCAGGGCCTCGAGCAGCGTCTTGTCGGTCAGGAGCGGGTCGCGCGCCTTCCATTCGTCGATTTCCTTCTGGCCGCGATAGCCGAAGTGGAAGTCGTCGCCGACGCCGACATGCTCCTTGTAGCGCGCGGTCGCGATCTCGAGCACGAACGGCTCGCCGGCGCGCACGCGCTCGGCGGCCTCGAGCGTGGCCTGCCGCACCGCCAGCATGTCCCAGCCCTCGTCGAGCCGGCGCGAGGCGATGCCGAACGTCGCGGCATGCTTGACCAGGTTGTAGGACTGGCGGACGTGGCGGTAGCTGTGCACCGCCAGGCCGTTGTCCTCGCAGATGAAGAGCACGGGCACCTTCATCAGCGCCGCGAAATTCAGGCTCTCGTGATAGACGCCCTCTTCCGTGGCGCCATCGCCGAACACCGCCATCGCGATCTGCGACGTGCCGCGCCGCTTGAACGACAGTGCGGCACCCACGGCGTGCGGAATGCTGCTCGCCACGACGGCGGACGATCCCATCAGGCCGACATCCGGCGCCGACAGATGCATCGAGCCCGCCTTGCCCTTTGAAACGCCGCCCATGCGGCCGTAGAGCTCGGCGAACATGGCGTCGAGATTGCCGCCCTTGGCGATGTAGAAGCCGTGCGAGCGATAGGTCGCGAAGACGAGATCGTCCGGGCGCAACGCATCGCAGACGCCGACGGCGACCGCCTCCTGGCCGATCGACAGATGGACCGGGCTCTGGATCCTGTCGGACGGATAGAGATCGATGATGCGTTCTTCGACCAGTCGGATCAGAAGCGACGTCCGAAACAGCCGGCGATACAACTCGTCATTCGGGATCAAATTCGACACTCCGGGGCTCGGAAAAGACCGCCAAGCGGGCGCCCGGGGACGGTCGTACAGAATGCCCGGGATACTTGCAATACGTCCCTCTCCGGGGAGCGCCGGCGGGCGAACCGGGGCCTCAGGTCGCCGAAAACCGGTCCATGTTGTCGGCTTCGACGGCGGTCGCCCGTTCATAGGAGCGGGCCACGTCGACCGGACGGCCGGCCTCGCGGATCCGGCCGTTGTCGATCCAGATCGCCTGCCGGCAAAGACGTATCACTTCGGTCGGGGAGTGACTGACGAAGAGCAGGGTCCCGTTCGCCCTGAACGCGTCGATCCAGTCGAAGCACTTGCGCTGGAACGCCTCGTCTCCCACCGACAGGGCCTCGTCGACGATCAGGATATCGGCGTCGACATGGGCGCAGATGGCGAAGGCAAGGCGCATGCGCATGCCGGTCGAATAGAGCTTGATCGGCTGGTCCATGAAATCGCCGATGCCGGCGAAATCCGCGATGGACGACAGCTTGCTGAGAATCTCCTCGCGCTTGAGGCCCAGCACCGCGCCGCCGATCAGCACGTTTTCCTCGCCGGTCGCCTCGAGATCGAACGTCGCGCCGAGCGCCAGGATCGGCGCCACGCGGCCATTGACCCAGAGGTCGCCCTTGGTCGGCCGGGTGATGCCGCAGAGTATCTGGAGCAAGGTGGACTTGCCGCAGCCGTTGCGGCCGAGGATGCCGAGGCTCTCGCCCCGCCGGACCTCGAAGCTGATGTCCTTCAGTGCCCAGAACGCCTTGTAGTAGGTCTTGAAGGACCCCAGCAGCGTCTGCTTCAGCCATTGATGCCGGTTGTCGTAGAGCTGGTACGATTTCGCGAGATGCTTCGCGCGAATGATCACTTCGCCTTCAGATGACATCCGCAATCCCGTCCCGCCGATTGCAGAAGAACCAGTAGCCGAACCAGAACGTCACCAGCGAGAGGAACACGGTCCACAGGGTGACGAACAATCCGGGCAACTGCCCGAAGACCACGAGGTCGCGCACGATCTCGATGAAGCCGGTCAGGATGTTCAGGTACATCACCTTGTTCATCGTCGGCGACAGCGACTCCTGGGAAAAGAACACCGGCGTGGCGAACATCAGGAGCGGCGCAATCGTCATCATCAGATAGGACGTGTCCCGCGTGAACGCCCCCAGCGCCGACAGGAACCAGGTGATGCCGACCAGGAACATGAGGAACACGAGAAACCAGAGGGGAATCAGCAGCGCCGTCCAGTGCAGCGCCCCGCCCAGCACGAGCTGGCATGCCAGCATCAGGACCAGTGCGATCGCGGCGTAGGTGGTCGCCCGCAAGGTCGAGATGATGGCCAGCATTTCCGCCGGAAACATGGTCTGCTTGATGTAGTGGGAATATTCGTGCAGCAGGGACGGCGCCCTGTAGGCCATCTCGCTGAAGAAGTTGAAGGCGACCAGGCCGCCGAAAATGAAAAGGGCGTAGTCCACCGGCGAGGCGGAGGCGGAATTGTTCGGAAGCTTGGCCGACCCGCCGAACGCCACGGTATAGGTGATCAACGAGAGCAACGGCGCCATCACCGCCCATACCCAACCGGCGGCCGATCCCTTGAAGCGTTCGCGCAGTTCGCGCCTCAGGATGGCGACAATCAGATCACGGTGGTGCCACGCCGACCTGAAGGGCTCGCCAAGGAAACGAAGCACGCCAGCCAGCAATCCGACTTTCTCGACGACTGGTTTGCCGTCCACAATATTGAGCGGCGGCGGGAAGTATCCTTCCGCCTTTTTCGATTCCACCGCCGAGCCCGTGCCCTGTCCGTCCATCGCGCCAGATATATAGTAGCCGCGCCTGGGAATATACTCGCGATAAAGCCGCGCGAAAGGCGGCCGGAGCATCAGGCGCGCATGCGCCTGTACCACAAAAGTACGTTCTCCAGGCCTGCACGAAGGTCGAATCCTGCCTGCCAGCCTGTGGAGGCAATCAAGGCCGCCGCGGAGACCCTGAGAGCGGCGGGACCGCCTCCACGCGCCGGATCGCGCGTTACGACAGCATCGGCGAAGCCGTCGAGTGCGACAAGCTCACTGACGACCTCATTGACCGTGGCGTCGCGCGGCGAAGCCACGTTGAAGACCTCGAAGCGTGTCGAACGCTCTTTCAGAACGGCCACGACGGCGGCAGCGAGATCGCCGGCATGCAGAAGATTGCGGGCCTGGGTGCCGTCGCCCCATATTTCGATCGGCCGGACGCGTTCGACAACCCTGCGGATCATCGCCGGCACGAAATGGCCCGTTTCCGATGCGAAGTCGTCATAGGGACCGTAGACGAGCGTTGGCCTCAGAATTGCAGCCGATCCGATCAGGCCCAGACGCTCGACGTACCATCGCACCTGCTGTTCGACGTAGCGGTGCATCGCCCCGACGCCGAACCATTGATCAGGCGGGACGCCCTGCTCCATGTCAGCTTCGACGGCCGGCCGCGACAAGGCCGGATAACCCGTGCACGAACTGAGCAGGACGACGCGCCGAAGCCGCTGCCGCGCCGCGGCTTGCAGCACATTGGTCAGGATGCGCAATGTGCTCAACACCGACCCTGTCGGATCGCGGCTGAGGACTGCCGTTGTCGAGAGTTGCCCCGCGCAGACAATGGCGGTGTCGACACCCTGCAGTGCCCTGGACGCCTGTTCCGGATCGCCCAAGTCGACTTTCACCCAGACGGTATTGGCCGCCTCGTAGGCCGCTCGCACGTGATGCGTCGCCACGATCCGGGGCGTCCCGCCCGCCGACAATGCCTCCACGACGTGCCGCCCGACCAGCCCTGTGGCACCAAGGACGCCAACTGTCATCGCAGGTCCCGTCGCCGCGCATCGCATTGCATTTTTGCCACCGCCCAATTCAAATCTTGGTAGGCGGTATCGTCAAGTTGCCCCGCCGTTCCGAGGTGTTGTAGCATGCGGTTCGTCGTTGCAGGGCCGGTCAAACGCCTTCCGGGAGGAAGCTCCGCTCGGTAGAAACTCTTACACACATGCGCATATGGTTTTGCCGTTCCGACATCCTTTGACGATCGATCTGAAACGCTCCCCACGCCCTATCCACCCGACGGCCTTGCAGGGCATTGCCCCGGCACGCTCGGCCATTTCCGGCGCGCGAATTCCACAGGAAAGTCCCTTCCCGTCATGACGAAATCCATCCGTGTAGGACACGCCGAGTTCGAACAGGCTCTCGGCCTGCCGGCGGGGAAACTCGATGCCCGCACGCGTGCCCTGCTCGATGCCGCCAACATCCAGTACGCAGCAATCGACGAGGCGGGGCAAACCAGGCTGCAGGCCGAGATCGCCAAGCAGATTTCCGACGGCTTCACCGTCGTGGGCGAGCATCGTGCCGGCATCTGGCGCGATGCCTGGGCCGAGCAACTCGAAAAATTCGAGCAATCCGGCTTCGACCTCGCCGCGCTCAATCCGAAATTCGTCGCCGGTTCGGCCATCCTGCGCTGGCAAGGCGCCTATGTGCAGGGCATCACCGAGTCCTTCGAGCTGGTCTTCCTCGAGATCCTGCGCGACTGGCTGTTCCGCACCTTTCTGTCGGACGTCGACCATCTCCACGAATTCGGCAGCGGCAGCGCCTTCAACGTCGCGGCCTATGCCGGACTCTTCCCCGACGTGCCGATCACCGCGCTCGACTGGGCACCGGCTGCGATCAAGATCGCCGAGCTGCTGCGCGAGAAGCGCGGCATGAAGATGACCGGCAGGAAGTTCGATTTCTTCGCTCCCGATCGCGATCTCGTTCTCGGCCCCCAGAGCGGCGTGCTGACGATGTGTGCGCTCGAGCAGATCGGAGACCGGTTCGGCCCGTTCCTCGACTATCTTCTGGCAAACCGCGCCAAGCGCGTCGTTCACGTCGAGCCGACGCTCGAGCTCTACGACCCGGCCTCGCCGCACGACAAGCTTGCCATCGACTATCACACGCAACGGAAATACCTGAAGGGCCTGCTTCCAGCCCTGCGCCAGCTCGAGAGCGACAAGAAGATCCACATCGTCTTCCAACGCCGACTGCGTTTCGGCAGCCGCTTCCACGAATGCTTCACGGCGACGGTCTGGGAGCCGGTGTAGTGTCTCAGCCGCCGCGGACATCGAGCCTCACGGGTTTCGCCCGCCGATGACAACCGCCGCTGCGCCTGCGGTCGCCCAACCGCTCGTTTCCGTAATCTGCTTCTGCAAGGACCGCGTCTCGTTCATGTCGCGGAGCATCGAGAGCGTCCTCAACCAGAGCTACAAAAACATCGAACTCGTCATTCAAGACGGCGCATCAACCGACGGGACCCTCGAACTGATCCAATCCTACGCGTCGCGCGACGACAGGGTCAAAGTCGTTTCCGAACCGGATTCCGGTCCGGCCGAGGCGTACTGGAAAGTTCTTCATCGATGCACGGGGCAATATATCGCGACCTGCTTGTCCGACGAGGAATTGGTCCCCGGCGCCATTGAGAAAGCTGTCGCGTGGTTTGCCGCATCGCCCGCTATTGGCGCGATCACGTGCGACGGCAACACCACCGATGCCGCCGGCAAGATAATCGGCAGCTTCAAGGCCGGTGAATTCGACTTCGTCGCCTACCTGTTCGGCAAATACTGCCCGTTCTGGCCTGGCAGCTTTTTTCGCCGCCAGGCTCTTCTCGACATCGGCCTGGAACGATCAGGCTGGAATGTCGGTTGCCTGGAATTCGAGATCTGGTGCCGTCTGGCGAGGGATCACGAGGTCCGCTACATCCCCGAAACGATCTCGAATTACGCCATTCACCCCGGGCAGCTCAGCAATACGCCGGTAAACTTCCACGAACACATCGACAATCGGCTCAAGCTGATCGGTGACATGTTCGCCGCCGAGGGCTTCTTTGGTGCAAACAGGTATCGGCAGAGCCAGTCGGAATTTAATCAGGAATATGCGCTCTACGGCATGGAGTCGTTCCGGGAGGTCGAAGCCGAGATCAATCAGCTCTCCCAGTTCGCGTTCCACGCACGGGCACACAAACTCGAAAAGGAAGAGCGGGAGTTCACGCGGCGGATCGAGCTGCTGCGGGAATCGCTGCTCGAATTGCACGAACACGATTTGAACCTACTGAAATGGCAGGCGATCAAGAGCGGCTCGCGTGAGCTCAAGCGCCGCTGGCGCCGCAAGCTTTGGCAGATATGGGAGGCCACCCTCGGCGTACCCGCGGTATCGCCACACATGCCCCCCCGCCTCCGAGCCAAGTTGTGGTTTCAGCGTGTGATGACCGAGCTTCTCTTCGTGCGTCACCACCGCCCTCTTCACCTGGCGTTGGGTATGGCGCGTTTGCTCGGCCTTACAGAAAGCGCTCATCCCGAGTTCGGGAAATACGCCGATTCTCTTCGCGCCAATTGGCGCGCCGGGATTTATGACGACGTCGCGCGCATCTACGAATCGCGCGGCCAGATCGGCGAAGCATTGCAAATGTGGCAGCGCGCCGAACCACTTATGGATCCCATGGTCGACAGCCTAGCCTGCCAGGCCGCCTTGAAGGATCCGGAAGCGACCTACGAGAGCATCGGCGCATTGCAGCAAAAGTGGGTCGATAACCATATCCGGCAGAAGGCAGTTCCCGGGCACCAGTTCCCGACATTCGAGCATGGCCGCAAAGTGCGCGTGGCCTACCATTGTTCGTTCATGGACGCAGATACGATTCGCTACATCATGCGACGGCCCATGGCCGCCCACGACAGGTCGAAATTCGAGATATTCGCCTACGCACCGATGGCGTTGCCGGAAGATATGCGATCTTGTGTCGACGTTGCCCGCCGCACAGCCGGTATTTCCGACGAAGACTTTGTCGAACTGGCCCGCCGCGACCAGATCGATGTTTTCGTTGAACTTTCAGGCTTCTCGCCAGGACACCGCTACGGCGCGATGGCAATACGGTGCGCTCCGGTCCAGATATCGTACCTCAATCACTTCGCAACCAGTCGCATCCCGAACGTCGATTACGTGCTCAGCGACGAGATTTGTACCCCTGCCTCTTCGTCGGCGCAGGCGACTTTCTCGGAGACCATTCACCTGCTGCCCGACTGCCTGCTGTGCTACGACTATACCGACGGCCCCAGCCTTCCGGTCACAGCCTTGCCATCTGCCACCAACAAGTTTGTCACGTTCGGCTCGCTCAGCAGCGCTGGCAAGATCAACACCCAATTGATCCGTCTTTGGGCCGAGGTGATGCAGCGTGTCCCCGGCTCGAGAATGATCCTTCAGAACTCGCAGCTCGAATCTCCCGACAATCGGCGCTACATGATCGACCGCTTCCGACGATTCGGCATCCCGGAGGATCGACTCGACTTGAGGCTGGGGGTTGATCGCACCACCGCGCTGAAGACCTACAACGAGATCGACATCACGCTCGATACCTGGCCCTACTGCGGAGGCAACACCACCGCCGAGTCGCTGTGGCAGGGCGTGCCGGTCATCTCTCTCAAGGGCGAGCGGTTTTCCTCACGTTACGGCGCATCCTTGTTGAACGCGGCTGGATGCTCCGACTTGATCGCGAATTCGCGAGAGGAATTTGTCGATATCGCCGTCAAACTGGCTCTCGATACCCACCGCCTGGCGTCGCTGCGCCAGAACCTCAGACAAATCTATACCGCGGGTGGCCTCAACGATTCAGCGCGTTTCGCTCGCAATCTCGAGGCGGCCTATCTTCAGATGCTCGAGAGACGATCGCGATAAACGACGCTGTCAAAGCATTATCGAAGAAGGAGGCGACCTTCCTTGATGTCGCGCTCGTACAATGCAAGATCGCTCGCCGTATCGACCTCTCCCCACGGCCCCTCGACGGCGATCGCCTGCAGCGAGTTGCCGCGCGCAATTAGGCTTCGTAGCAAAGAGGTCATATCGAGCTTATCGCGTCCTCCTTCGGGCAATTCATCGAGAAAGGACCTCACCTGCTGCCAACCTGCAGGAGTAAAGCGGAGCAACCCTATGTATTGGCCCTTGATCTCATCGATCGTCGCCGAGCGGCCACCGATTTCGGTCAGGCAATCACCTGCGTCGATCTGAAAAGTTTCGGCATCGGACAGCGGGTCCCGGAAGCGCCGCTGCCAGAGAGCGAGCCAGTTCGGATCATATGAGATCGCTATGTCTTCTCGCGCTCCGAAAAGTGCTTTCACCGTGGCACTCGTATAGAAAATATCTGAGTAACTCACAATGCAATCAGTGGCCAACAGCCACGACGACGCGCAGTTGAGCGACATCACCATATTCGTTCGTGACCATCGGGGATTTTCGAAAATAGCAGTGCAGAATCCGCGCAGTTTGTCTCCCTGCCAGCCGGTGACGATCACGATGTCCTGAATACCCGCGGTCCGAAGAGCCGACAACTGTATTTCGAGCAATCTTCTTTCTCCGAGACGGACAAGGCATTTTGGATCATCGGCCGTCAGGCTGCCCATGCGGCTACCGCGCCCGGCCGCGAGAATGATCGCCTTCACCTACTTCTCTCCAAAAAAATCACAGATGAATCGGACATCCAGAGAGTCGAAAGGTGCGTTGCGCTCCGGGTGCCACATAATGCCGCCAATCCTCTCTCCTTGATGGCGCACGGCCTCGACCGTCCCATCCGACGCCCAACCACAAGCCTCCAGATCGGGAGACGATTCACGCGCCACAAAGCCATGATAGCTGTTCACGCTTCGCTCTTTGTTGTCGACGGTTACCGGATGCGCCGACGTTACATGCCCGGTCGCGCGATGCAGCGGCACACCAAAACTATGAAGGATCATCTGCATGCCTCGACACACGCCTAAGACAGGCACTCTGCCGTCCCTGGCCCAACGCAACAAACTTGCCTCGGTCGCATCACGCTCTGGCGCGTCTCCGCCGTAATATGCCAGATCGTTGCCGCCCGAGAAGATGATACCCGACAGGCTCACGGCTGCGGCGAATTCGGTGGCGAACTGCGGCTGGTTGGGGATCGGCACTGCGCATATCCCGCTCTCACGTAGTAATGACCACCATCGCTGATCCAGCGCGTCGCGGCGCTCACCGTGTCTGGGGTCAATGACGACGCGCTGGGTGATCCCAACCAGTTTCATCGGATGATCCGTACCTGCCGGTTCGCCGCATCTATCTCGATAACGTCAGCGGCAGCCAGTTTTCCAAATAGTGTCTCTCCCGCGCCAATGATGGCTGGAAGACTCAGTTCCGCCGCCCGGATCGCCATGTGAGAATTCACACCTCCGTAGGCCGTAACAAACCCCGCGACTCCGCGGGCAAAGATCCAGTCGAAACCCGGATCGGCATTGGCGATAAGCGCGATCTTTCCCCGCATATCCGCCGGGCGGTCCAAGCGCGCAACGGCTCCCGTCACACTATGCTGCGTAATGTAGTTTGGTTCAGTCGGCGGCATTTCGAAGGCCCAGACATCCGCACCCGACGTTATCAAGGGCGGTAGAACGATGGCCTTGGTGAGTTCGTGCGCCTTCTTTCCCCGTTCGATAGATGAAGCAATTGTTTGACGAGCATCGGCAGCGCTGGAAAACAGCGCGTAGATCGCCCTGATGTCCAGATACGACATCTCATCAAGCGAGAAACCGAGTTCGTCGCCGAGGCGACCTACGCAGCGAAGCGCTTCGCTCAGATTTCGGGTGAACACGAACTTCGAGTATTCACGCCCTCTTATGCCGGCCTGAAAGAATTCGAACAGGCCCACGACGTCATGATCGAGATTATGCTCTTCAAGCAGGCCCGAAATCATCTTCATCTGCCCGAGCGACAGCGAGAATGCTTCGCTGTCGTTCTGCGCTGGAACCGGATCACGTCGAGCCCAGTCGAAATACAGATCAGGCGCCTCGTCATAGCGCGGCGAGCTGATATCGTATGTTCCCGGCCTGAGGTGGCCGTACTTGCTCAGGAAAGCGGTGCGATCGAGCGCGGAGAAATCCCGCCGCATTTCAGTTCCGATCGTATCCAGGCCGTTCATGAACAGCCCCTGTTCCTTTTCGCTTAGCACGCCTTGTGTCGTCAGGGACTTGAGCATTTGCACGGCGATAAAGCCGGCACGCGCCAGGCCCGCGAACGGCAAGGTTCCGTACCGTTTGCAATCCTCCAGCAGCCAGTAAATCCGGGAGATCGTATCCATCTCTGCGGTCATGATCGTCGCTTGGCGCTTTGTCAGAGTCTCAATGCGTGCCAGGTCATTGCGCCATAGGCCGGTGTCGCGATGGATGATGCGATTCGTCAGCCGATTTAGGCAGGAGGCTAACAATTCGCATTCGGCCTTGGAGAATCCCGCCTTCTCGAGCGAACGCATACGCTCGCGGATGTCGAAGGAATAGCAAGAGAAGACGATCTCGAACTCGACCTTGTCATGCAGAGACGGCGTCTCCAGCAACGATCGCACGTAGTAGTCGACCAGACGGTGGCCAAGCTCGTCGGGTATGTCCGCGGGAATGAAAGAGTTGAAGCTGACCCGCACGTCGATGTACGGCAGTCCCTGAAAATCGACGAGCAGCGGAAAGCTGCGCAGATTTTGGTAGCCATAGTTGTGACGTTGGTAGGCCCATATCGAGTCGGTAATGATCTCTCGATAGAGAGATAATGCCAGAGGCCGGGGTCTTGTTCCGATGATCTCGGCCGGGTTCCAATCGGGCATCACGCCGTAGACGGTTCGCTGCCCTTTGAGAAAGGGATGCCCACGGTTCGATGACTCGATTTTGGCAGCAATGGTCGACAGAGCGGCGGTCTGTACGTCGGTAGAAATCTTCGTGCGATTGCCTGCGGTAAGCGGCCTTACCTGCAGGACCACGAGGTCGCCTGAGGCTGTGCGTGCAAACTCGATGTCCAGTGGCATGCCGTCATAAAGCACTTCCAGTTCGTTCACCAGTGCGATGATGTCCGAAAATGCGTTGCCTTCTTCGGTCGGCCCATGCCTCCAAAGGTACGAGGTCCTTAACCCGATGGAAGCGCCGCCGGTTACCGCGGTTGTATCGCCGGCCGTCTCGTAATTGACGACAATGTATGGCGCACCGCTGTTCGGATCGTGGCTAAAGACGACGCCACTCATCGCCGGTTCGATCAGGAGCGGTTGGACCAAAACTCGGTGATCTGCACTTTCGTGATCGCCATAGGACTTGATTACCGCACCAATCGCGCCAGCAAGCGCCTCCGCTCCACTGACATTCAGGATCGAGCGGAATCGACCCGCAAAGGATTCGTTGGCTCCGTCCTCGCCGATCGCACTGCTGCGCACGATCAGTGGGCTGGAGCCCCACTCCAGAGAAGCGATCCGACCAAGAATTCGTGAGGCCTCGCGTTGCCACTCGGCGCTGCTGAAATGCACAAGAGGTAAGACACGGGCCGTTGCGAGCCGTGTCGCGAGCTCTTCGAGAGTCTGTGCCTTGGTTGAGAAGGAAAGTTTCTGCATGTCATCAGGCGATCATGTTACGTCACCGGTACTGCGTCAGCGTTCCCTGCCGGCGAGTGAAGGAGCAATGAACGCGTCCCAAATCTTTTCGGCTGCGCGCAGCGGCGACACATCCTTATAGTTGGAGATTGTCATGTCTGGGCTCTCTGGAAGTTCCGCGGCGACATCGAGCCCGACCATATCCCGGAGCCGGCCTTCCTCAAACGCCCGATAAAACCCCTTCGAGTCGCGCTGCTTTAATTCTTCCTTCGGAACTTCCAGGTAGATCTCGCGATAAACCGGAATATGCTCGCGATTCCAGCGCCGTACTTCATGGGACATGGAAACCGTCGCGCATACCACCTCGATCCCCTGCGCCGATACTTCCTTGCACAACCGTGCGTACCCTAGCGAAAGCCTCAGCCGGTCTTGTGGCGAATGGCGATCACCTCCCGGAAAGATATCTCTCATGACATCGCCGTCCAGAAATAACACCGGCCGGCCGACCGCCCTCAGCATCGTCACCAGTTGAGCTGCTACCGTAGTCTTACCGGCACCAGTCAGACCCGTAATCCAGTATACGCAACCGCACTCAACATCGGGATGCTGCGCGGTCACGGCGCTCGGCGCCCCCGGCAGCGACTTCTAGAGGCGGCTGCGTTCAGCAAGACCCGGATTCCACGAACGAAAAGTCATAACCAAACGGCGCGTAAGTCCGAGCGAGATCAAGCCGCTTCATTACCGACTGAAACTCGAATTTTTCCCAATCTGTCCATGCCTCGTACTGCTCGCGCGGCCCCAAACTCCTTCCGCTGCCTGTGTGGCGGCCCGACTGGAGGTGATACTCCGAAAAAATGTTATCGAGATCGATGGTCGACGCACGAATTCTGCCGCCGGTGATTTCTGCGACGAACCACGAAAAATAATCGCGATCACCCATCAGGCGTTCTAGCAAAACGTGACAAGCCTGCGTTACCATACTGATCTCAGTTGCCCAGCTCTCATTGTGGATAGCGACATAGTACGAATAGAGCACGGCTCGGTTTCGTGTATCGGTAAAATCAACAGCAAACCGCCGCTCAATATCCCGACGCCTATCAACATTTTCGTCAGCGAATTGCTCGACACCTTCGGTAATCCCACGGTGCCAATCTGAATCCGCATAACGCGTAGGTATGCTTAGTACTCCCCTGATTGCCGCTTCCGTTCGAGGAATTGGATGACGGATCAGATTCATGATCCTAACCGGCTTCTTTGTTGGGTGTTTCTCCAAGTACCTCAGAGCATCGTACACGAAGCAGGAATGTACATTGCCATAGCAGTCGGCCTTCGAAAACCATTCCAGTTCATCGTACATGATTTGAAGATCTTCAACTGGATTGACGCGCACGAGATCATTACCCGCAATCCCATGCAATCCTATCCGGGTCGCAAATTCGTCTCTCAAACCGCTCCTGTAAAAACCATGTTTGATTGGCTCCAGACCAGATATTCCTTCCATCTTTGCGCGCAACATATCCCGATTGTAGTAGTAGCTCATCGAAACGAATGGATGATCAATTCCCATGGAGCAGGTGATGCCGGGAATCAGGTTCAGGGACGAGGCGACCCAAATCGATCCCGCTAAACCCTGAGACGCCACCAGGAAATACCCACCGCTTTCGTCAACGCGAGGCTGATCATTGCCGGGAACAATGTACGGACGAACCTGGAGTGACCGCGAGTCCCCCTGCTCCCGAACGTCGCTACGATCTGCGGCCGGCGCAACGCCGCCACCCGCGGCTAACGATGATTTGCGGCGTGAAAAAAAATGTCCCAGAGATAAAGCCATACCCTACTCGCCCCTGCCTAGTGGCAGCTTTGCCAAGCCCATTCCCCGAGCGGCCTTGCACGTCGGGTATATTGCACGTTGAACAAAATCTTGAACATCTAAACACAGACTGAAAAGCATTTGGCAGGGTGAACAAGCGCCGCGAATCTTGAGGACTGCGAGGCCCTTATGCACTATTGACAAGATTGCCCACAATACGAGGTTTGGCATGTCGGATACGGACGCCGCTGCAAAGAAGGTCACTTGGGATTACACTGAACACGCGGCTCACTACGACAATCGAGCCGACTATTCTGATACCTCGATCTCCGAGGTTTTGAAAGCAACGCAATGCTCGCCGGGCACTGTCGTCGCCGACATTGGAGCCGGAACAGGGAAACTCACGAAGTTGCTTCTGGCACACGGCCTCGTCGTTCGCGCTGTCGAACCGAACGACGCCATGAGGGGCTTCGGCATCAAGAACACAGTCGGCAACCCGGTGTCATGGACGGTGGGCACTGGTGAGGAGACAGGCCTGCCCGACCACTCGGCCCACTGCGCGTTCTTCGGCAGCTCTTTCAATGTCGTCAATCAGCGCGCTGCACTCGTAGAGGTTTCACGGATTGTGCGGCCGAAAGGCTATTTCGTTTGCATGTGGAATCATCGCGACTTGAGTGACCCACTCCAAGACAGCATCGAGCGTGCGATCAAGCAAAACATTTCCGGGTATGGCTACGGACTTCGACGCGAAGATCCAACCGATGTCATCGCCCAATCGGGTCTCTTCCAGCCTTCGAAAGCGACACAAGGTGCTTTCGCTGTCGAAATGTCAGCTGACGCCGTCATCGACGCCTGGAAATCTCACGCCACCGTCAAGCGGCAGTCCGAAACTCCGGAGCGATTCGCAGAAATCATCCGCAATATCGAAGACCTCGTGAACGCCCGCGGCCGCACAGTGGTGGTGCCCTACGTCACCCGCATCTGGTCCGCCAGACTCAAGTGATCGGCACATCGACGTTGCGCCCGTCGATAGCCCGGGCCAGTCGATGTCCCCGCCGATTCATTGGCCGTTCGACAACACGATGAAGTACCTCGGCAAGGCCAAGCGCAAGAACGAGAAACATTCCAAGGTAAAGTATCCAAAAATGCAGGCCGATTGGCGGGGTCGTCAGGGAGCCGGCCAACCGATAGCCGACTTCCTGCGTGAACCAGATAGAAGGCCAGTGCGACAAGTAGATCGAATAGGAGCGTGACCCGAACCACTGGAATACGCGCTCCACGGAGGACCCGACGAAAAGATAATCGCGATCGTATGACGCGATCCATACAAGAAGCGCACAGGCAGCATCGAGCAATGGCCACACCAGCGCGAATCTTCCCGGCCTCAGGTCGAATCCGATCATCATCGGCACAGTCGCGACGAACAAGCAGAGAATGCCAAAGACCACCTTCGCCGTTACACGATCACGCAGCACTGTTGGCTCGATCGCCGAATAATTGCGGCTTGTGCTCAAAAAATAGAGCAGGCATCCGCAAATAAGCGGATCCAGCCGCGTAAGTGTGAATTTCATGAAGAAGTTCGTGCCGGAATCCGCGGCCACGAGTACGGGCCGCAGGACGAGCGCTATGAAAACCAGGCTTCCCAAGAGAAAAAGGAGACGCCCGCCACGCGACCGGATGGCCAAGAGTAAAATCGGCAGGCTTATGTAGAACTGCTCCTCGATCGACAATGACCAGTAAGGGGCAAATCTCTTATAGCCATTCGGATTCAGCCACCCCCACTCAAACGCGTCGCCCAAGTTGTAGACATTCAAGGCGATTGCATAAAACTCCGAGACGACTTCTCTGGGAGTTGGCAGGGAATGGCTTTCGTTGAACAACGCCGAGATCAAAAGCACGATCAACACCCAAAGCCAGGCCAGAGGCACGATGCGAAAAATCCGCCTCACGAAGAATGCCTTGAGGGCAGTCCGCGTTCGACCGGAAGCCGCAGCCCGGTCCAGATCCTGGATTAGTACCTTGGTAACGATGAAGCCTGAAATGACGAAGAACAGGTCGACGCCGGTCCAGAAATTAAGATAAGCGAACCAGCCGAGGGGGCGCCCAACGGTCCATGGAAAAACCAAAGACAGGTGTGAGAACAGCACAAAAATGATCGCAATGGCTCGAAGGCGATCCAGGTCCCGGTTGCGGCTCGGCGTCATGAAACTGGTCTTCCATTCGTCTCAACGAAGCATCGACGGCGCCCGGATCATGCGTCTTTGGTCCTGCCTCCCTGAGAGTATTAACGAAGGACTGGCAAGGTGTCACTCGGCGCGCTAGAATTCGGCTCATGCACGAAAATGACGTCAAAGTGAGAGTCCGGTCGATCTTAATGACCGTCTGTTTCGCCTCGACCGGCGCCTATGCTTTAGCGATTATGCAATGCGAGTGTGGGTTGCTCAGTCTGGTCGACGCGGCAGCCACGTTGACGTCGTGGGGCACCTTTCAGTTTTCAGTCATCGTTCCCGTTGCGATGCTCGCCGTAGAGGCGGTGATTGTTGGCTGGAGAAATTCCAGCCTTGCCATCCTGCTTCGATGGGATCGTAGCGTTAAAACGGACTTTCTCTATTGGGCCCTTCAATTCACTGTCGTTCAACAAATCATAATTTTCCTCACGACGGCTGGTCTTTACGCTCCACTGAACGCGCTCGCCGACAGGTACTCGCTGAAAATCGCCGTGGTCAGCAATCCAATCCTGCAGGTCTTCATCATTTTCATGGTTACAGACATCGGTGCGTACTGGGTCCACCGGTGGTTGCATAAGTCGCATTTCATGTGGGAAGCTCACAAAGTTCACCACTCCGCGACCAGCTTCAACATGATGATGGCATTTCGCACCCATCCGCTCGAACGCGCGATCTGGGAAGGAGTGAACATACTGCTGTTCTTGATGCTGGGAGCGACCTTCGGAACCTACGTCGTGTTCACGATGATCTACTACATTCTCGGAGTGATTCAGCATTCTCGAGTCGATTGGGATTTTGGCCTGCTCGGCAAGATTTTCGTCTCGCCGACCTTTCATCGGTTCCACCACTCGATCAAGCGCGTCGATTTCGACAAGAATTTCGGCGCCCGCCTCGTCATCTGGGACAAGCTTTTCGGCACATATTCCGAAGAAATCATATCGCCCGAAACCGTCGGAGTAGAAGAAAACACATATGCTGAAAATCCCGTGCATATCGAGTTTTTTCGGCCCTACTACGAATTCGCAAGCAGACTGTTCGGCATCTCTCGCAAAAAAGAAGAAAGCATCACTTCCTAGTCAGCGACCCGCGTCCGGCGGCGGCTCTCGGGACGTCCGCAGCGTCGCGTCGCTGTAGTCGAACACGTCGCCGACGTAGCTGCTGGCCCAGACGTCCTGGCACCAGTTCTTCGTCACCACCACGTCCGAGGTTACGACTTTGCGGTAGGGAAAAACTTCGGCAAAGATGGCCTTGCTGTCGGTGTGATGGGGTTTGAGCGCGGCATTCTCGTCGAACACCACCCCGTCCGTTCGCAGCAGCCTCTTCAACAATTCGGCGTAGTAACGGACCTGCTCGGGCGACATCTCCGGAAACGACATGGCGTTCAGGGCAAGGTCGATCGGACCCAGCGAGTCGCCGAGTTCATCGAGCAGATAGTTCGCGACGAAGAGAAACTTGAAGCGATCCGGAACTTTCTCGCCGGGCAGCAGGACGTGGCATCCCTCCCCGTTTGCCAGCGTCGCCAGATAGATGCCCGAGTAGTAGAGGATGCTCGGAAGATCGACGACGACGTACTCGAGGCTGTCTCCGAAAATATTCTTCAGGGCTTGGCCAAGCGGGCCAAATCCGGCGCCGATCTCGAGCACCCGCACCCGGCCACGACGCGCGACGTCGGCGTGAAGCTTGTCGAGAACGCCCGAGCACAGCATTCCGTTGATCCGCGACTGGCAGAGCGTGACGTCCGGATTCGCCAGCAGCCCGTCGACCTCGACCCCGATCTCGCCGAACATCCGGGGCGTTCGCACGACGTATTGCTTGGGAACGTTGCGAATATGCTGGCGGTATTCCTCTACGCAACCTGCCAGGCGTTCGGCGGGATCGACTCGTTCGACCAGCCGGTCGATGAGGTCCTCCCTCAACCCGTGCTGGCCGATGTCGGCGAGGAATGCGTCGTTCCAGGGTTCCGCGAAGTGGCGCACGTCCAAGCGGTCGAGGAACATCAGGTAGTAGCCGGCAAAAGGCGCCATCAGCCGGACGAAATTGATGTCGTTGTATGTCCGGCGGAAAGCCAGCCCTTCGACGGGAATGATGCCGGCCCATTCGTTGCCGGGAAAGACCAGGGCCCGGTCCAACCCCCTGCTGTCGACATAGGCGGGAGCGTCGCGATAGAGGCGTTCCACGCGATCGACCAAGGTCACGCAATAGGCATGTTGCTCCGCCGACAGCCGGTAACCGTCCCTCAGCCCGTGCACGCGAAGTGGTGGTTTCGGCGCGATCGGAGGACGGCCGAATGCGCGTTTCAATGCACTGAACATTCCCCGAATTGCCCCTTTTCGTTCGATCGACCAATGCCGGGAACCGAGCCTGGAATCAACCGCGCGCCGCCGGAGATCCACCCTCAGGGGGACTGGCGATGCCCTTCTTCCTATGATAGCGCAGCGGCATAACCGGGCGGCCGTGCCGCCCCCTATCCGGTATAAATCGAGGGCATCGACGGGCAATGGCCGGCAAGAGAGTGCTGATCACGGGAATCACCGGAATGGTGGGTTCCCACCTGGCGGAGTACCTGCTGGAAAAGACTGATTGGGAAATCTTCGGGATGTGTCGCTGGCGCAGCCCTCTGGACAATCTTGCCAACATCGCCGGGCGCATCAACGCCAACGACCGCGTCTCTCTCCTGTACGGCGACCTGCGCGACACGCTGTCGATCCAGACCGCCGTCGCCAAGGCACGGCCCGATTATGTCTTCCATCTCGCGGCGCAGAGCTTCCCGCGCACCAGCTTCGATGCGCCGCTGGACACCATGGACACGAACATCCAGGGCACCGTTCGCGTCCTCGATGCGCTCCGCCAGACGAGCCCCAAGGCCATCATCCACGTCTGCGCCTCGTCGGAGGTGTTCGGCCGCGTGCCCAAGGAAAAGCTGCCGATCGACGAGGAATGCTCGTTCCATCCGGCGTCGCCCTACGCGATCTCCAAGGTCGGCACCGACCTGGTCGGCCGGTTCTATGCCGAAGCCTACGACATGACGGTCATGACGACCCGCATGTTCACGCACACCGGGCCGCGGCGCGGCGACGTCTTCGCCGAGTCCACCTTTGCCAAGCAGATCGCCATGATCGAACGCAAGCTCATTCCGCCCGTCGTGAAGGTCGGCAATTTGCAGTCGCTGCGGACGGTCGCCGACGTGCGCGACGCCGTGCGCGCCTATTACATGCTCGTCACGGTCAAGCCGATCGCCGGGGCCTACTACAACATCGGCGGGCGTCACTCCTGCACGATCGGGGCCATTCTCGAGACGCTGATGTCGTTTTCGCCGAACAAGTCTGAGATCCGCATCGAGGTCGACCCCGACCGCCTCAGGCCCATCGACGCCGATCTCCAGGTTCCGAACACCGCCAAATTCGAGGCCCACACGGGCTGGAAGCCGGAAATCGGATACGAACAGACGCTTCGCGACCTTCTCGATTATTGGAGAGGGCGCATCGCGACCGAGGGCAACCGCTTCCTCACGCGCTGAATTGAGCGGCACCTCTTGAGGCTTCCCTCCCAATAAGGTTATCTCGGCCAATGTTAATGGCGATCTCGCGCACGCCGTACCGAATCTCGTTCTTCGGCGGCGGCACCGACTATCCGGAGTGGTATCGAGCGCACGGCGGCGCGGTGCTGTCGATGGCGGTCAACAAGTACTGCTACATCACCGGCCGGCACCTGCCGCCGTTCTTCGGCATCAAGCACCGCATCGTGTGGTCCCATATCGAGACCGTGGGGGCGATCTCCGAGATCCTTCATCCCGCGGTGCGTGCCGGGCTGCATGCGACAGGCTTCGACGACGACGAGGGTGTGGAACTGCACCACCAGGGCGACCTTCCCGCCCGGTCCGGGATCGGCTCGAGTTCGGCTTTCGCGGTGGGGCTGATCAACGTCCTGCGCGCGATGCGCGGCGAGAACATCGCCAGGGACGAGCTTGCCCGGGCGGCCATCGACCTCGAACAGAACAAGCTCAAGGAGACCGTCGGCTGCCAGGACCAGGTGGCGAGCGCCTATGGCGGCCTCAACGTCATCCGGTTCGAAAAGGACGGCAGCATCGACGTGCAGCCTCTCGACCTGACCGATGGGCAGCGACAGGCGTTCGAGCAGCGGCTGATGGTATTCTACACCGGTACCAGCCGCCTCTCGTCCTCGCTCTCCAAGCAGCTCGTCGAGAACCTCGAGCTCAAGGCGAAAAATCTCCAGCGCATGCAGGCGATGGTTCCGGAAGCCGTGCAAATGCTGCGCGCCTCGGACCTCGATGCCTTCGGCCGCCTGCTGCACGAGACGTGGACGCTGAAGCGGGCGCTGACGAGCGCCATCAGCACTTCGACCATCGACGGGATCTACGAGCAGGCCATCGCCGCCGGCGCCCTCGGAGGCAAGCTTCTGGGTGCGGGCGGCGCCGGGTTCATGGTTTTTGTCGTGCCGCTCGAGAACCAGCGGCGCGTGCGCGAGGCGCTGGCGCATCTGATCAGCGTTCCGGTGCGCGCCGACTTCACCGGCTCGACGATCATCTACCGGCAGGAATAGAGGTCCGCCCAGGCGGACAGGAGAACCACCGATGGAAGTCTTCCCGACCAAGCTCGATTCAGTCCTGATCATCAAACCGCCGACGATCTTCGAGGATTTCCGGGGCCACTACGTCGAGACCTACAACAAGTCGGTCTATTACTCGTCGGGAATTCCCATCGAGTTCATCCAGGACGACATCTCGCTGTCCTATCGCCATGTCCTGCGCGGCATCCATGGCGACAGCAAGACGTGGAAGCTGATTTCCTGTCTCTACGGCAGCTTCTACTTCGTCGTGGTCAACAACGATCCGACCTCCCCCCAGTATCGCCAATGGGCGTCGTTCACTCTCTCCGACACCAATCGCCTGCAGGTCCTCGTGCCGCCAAAGTTCGGCAACGGACATCTGGTCCTGAGCGAACGGGCCATCTTTCACTACAAGCAGACGACCGAATACGACCGCGCCGGACAATTTACACTGCGCTGGAACGATCCCGACCTGAAGATCTGGTGGCCGATCCGGGACCCGATCGTGTCGGAGCGCGATCAGGGTCTCTAGAGAACGCGCCGTTGCCCGGCCTTGGCGGCTTGCTATAAGTAATACCAGAGGTGGTAGCCGGACCGGTCGTCGAGAACATGGATGAGATTCAGGCACGAATGTACCTCCCAGTCTCCCTGAGAAACCGCCGCCATGCGTCCAGCGGAGGTCAGGTCGTCGAACGGTGCCCGATTTGCACGGCGTGACGATGCTTATGACCGGTGAGCCGGTGCCCCTATTTTCCGTTATCCGCACCGCTTCCAGCGACGTGGCGGCGACGGAGCAATCTCTCGCTGCCGTGCGGGCGCAGGGTATCGAGGACTTCGAGTACATCGTCGTCTGCGACGATTCGAATGCCGCCTACGTTCGCCACCTGACGTCGGCCGCCGCCGTGGATCCGCGCATCAAACTTCTGCAGGCAGAAGCAGCCAATCCCGGAGAGCGCCTCGTACGCGCGCTCAGGTTGTGCCGCGGAACGTACGTGGTCATCGCTCCCGTCGATGGAACCTTCGCCAAGGGCGCGTTCGAGCGCGTCCAGGCCGAGTTCGAATCGAACTCCGACATCGGCGGACTTTGCGGCAATGGCTTCCTGGTTGATGCGCACGGCCGGTCGATAGCGGATGTGGATATCGTCACGCTGCTGCTGTCGAGCTATCGCCCGTATATGCCCGCCGGCTTCCTTCGGCGCTCGGCACTGGTCCATTGCGGTCTCGGCAACGACGGCTGGTCGTTCGACGCGGTCGAGTTGGAGATCTGGTGCCGGCTCGCGACCGATTTCGGCGTTCGATCGGCCGAGTTCGACGTCGTCAAGGCAGCGTCGCCCAAGGACGAGGTCTTTGCCCGGCCGCAAAGCCTGGAGCAGGCGATCCAGGGGCGCTTCGACGTCGTTGCGAAATTCCTCTCGAGCGACGGATTCTTCGGGGAAGAGAATCCTACGCTGTCGTTCGAGAGCCGGATATGCCAGCTCGCGATCCTGCAAGGTCAGGTCGAAACGCTGGGCTTTGCCGCCGACAGGAAGACGCTCGACCGGCAGTTCGAGAAGGAGATTCGCGGCCTGCGGGCGCTCCTCATGTCCGATCATCGCGTGCTGGAAACGCTGCACCGGCTGTCGAGCAGCCGCGCGCACGGCCTCGGGCCCTTCGCCCGCCCGCTGCTGGCGTTCCTCGATCTCCTGAAGCGCTCGACGGGGCGTTTGCCGATTCACGCCGCCTATACGCTGTGGAACTTCTGGTGGCTGGGGCCGTACATCACGCGGAAAATGTTCGCCAGGACGCTCCCGGCGTCGGGCTTCGGCGAAAAGCAGCGCTGGGTGGCCTTGTACGCCGACCTCTATGACATGGTCGCGGCAATCTACGATTCGCGGGGCCAGATCGAGCAGGCTCTCAGCATGTGGAAGCGCGCCGGCCACCCCGAAGACATTAAGATCGCCAGCCTCGCGTTCCAGGCCCTCCTCAAGCTGCCGAACGCATCCGATGCCGAGATCGCCGACCGTCAGCGCGACTGGATCGCTCCCTTCATCCGCGACATTCCTCCCGTGCCTTCGAAGACCTCCTATGACGGCGCGCGCAAGATTCGCGTCGGATATCACTGCGCGTTCATGAACAGCGATACGATCCGCTTCCAGATGAGCAATGCCATCGCCTCGCACGATCGCCAGCGCTTCGAGGTCTATGGTTACTCGCCCCAGAGATTCGTCGAGGATCGGATGCCGCCATTCGACGTCTATCGCCACACTCCATCTCCTGACCGATTCATCGGAGACCCGTTGGAGAATGGTTCGTCCGTCGACGACAAATCCTTCATCGACATCGTCCGCCGGGACCGGCTCGACGTCTTTGTCGAATTGAGCGGATATACGCCCGGCCATCGCATGGTCGCCATGGGACACCGGATCGCCCCGATCCAGATCAGCTACCTCAATCACCTGGGATCAACCCACATACCGAACGTCGACTATGTGATCGGCGACGGCATCGCGACGCCACCGAATGCGGCCGACGAACCGTATTACCGCGAGAAGATTTACCGCCTGGCACGATGCTTCTTCTGCTTCGACTACAGGGCATCCGACGAACCGCCTCCTGCCGAGCCGCCGTCCGTCAAGAACGGCTTTGTCACGTTCGGCTATTTCGGCGGCGGATCGAAGCTCAACATTCGCGTCATCGAGGTTTGGGCGAAGCTTCTGCATCGCGTTCCAGGCTCGAAGCTCCATGTCCGCAACAGCCAGCTCTCTCGCCCCGACAACCGGCGCTTCCTGCTCGAGAGATTCACCCGTTTCGGGATCTCAAACGACCGCCTGATCGTCGGCGGCGGCGTCGATCGGGCGACCCTGATGAAGCTCTACGCCGAGATCGACGTCAGCCTGGACACCTGGCCTTACTGCGGCGGCAACACGATCGCTGAATCGCTCTGGCAAGGCGTCCCTGTTGTCACGTTCCGGGGCGAAAAATTCATTAACGCCTATGGCGCCTCCCTCGTGACGGCAGCGGGTTGTGGGGATCTCGTGGGCGATACTCTCGAGAGTTACCTGAACATCGCAGCCGACCTGGCCGCCGATCGGGGGCGCCTGATCTCCCTGCGTGGCCAGCTTCGCTCGCTGTCGGTTCGGCATGGTCTGGCCGATTCCACAGATTTCGCCCGCCACCTCGAGTGGGCCTATTCCGACATGCTGGGGCAACCAAGGGCCGTAGATAACGGAGCCCGCGCCTCGTCGTTGCCAGGCTTGCTCGCTACGCCGTCCTAGAGTCTGTACCTAATCATGGTTCTGTGATTCTCTGCTCGCTGAGATGAGTTGGACGCAAGGATGGGGTTCCGGGCCCACATCCTCCTCAATATGGTCGTTTTGGGGTAGAAGGTAGG
>Ga0070681_10000641_pt1 | contig 28787 bp, 21 predicted proteins | sample KBSC83BmetaG_FD_65650 | JGI IMG/M metagenome (GOLD analysis project Ga0070681, IMG submission 65650) | Corn rhizosphere microbial communities from Kellogg Biological Station, Michigan, USA - KBS C8-3B metaG | ecosystem: Host-associated > Plants > Roots > Rhizosphere | place: USA: Michigan...
GAGAAAGGCGAGTGAGCTCCCGAAATGCACGGTGGTCACCGGGTCGACTTCATCATGAAAGTAATACAGGCCGAAGATGAAGTTGAAAGGACCCTCGAAGCCGCTGGTGAGCCTGAGGTCCTCCCCGTACTCCTCGGTCTTGGCGTAGAAATCCAGTGCGAACAAGGGGGCAATGGAGCCATCGCCATCGACGAGATTCTTGAAGTGGCCGTTCAGATAGGAGGTGATGGAGGTCAGGGTGAACGATCCGACCTTCTGATTCAGTGTGAGATACCCGCCGTTGCCGGCGACATAGATCGATCCGGACCGGTCGTAAGCGGCTTCGTGGACTCCCAGAGGTTGTCCAGTGAAGGGGTTCACGCGAGGATTGATGCCCGAAACTTCCGTGCCCGCCGGCGTTGGGGGTAACAGTCCGGGAATGGTCAAGCAGTACTTCGGGCAGGTTCCATAGGCAATGATGCCAATGGCCGTGGGAGAGCTGCGCGTCACCCATATGCGCAGGGTTGCGTCGAAGTCGCCATCCTTGTAGGCGAGGCTGCCGCGAAAGGCGTGGTTGTCGATCGATGAAAGATCCCTTGCATTGGGGTCCGGGTTGACGTTCTTGACCCAACCGTTGCTTCCGGAGGTGTTGAAAGCTACGCGCGCCGCGAGAGTCTGATCGATCAGGGGGATGTCGGTGGCACCCTCGGCCCGATAGTAGTCGTTGGATCCTCCTTCCACGGAGAGGTAAGTCGGATTGTTGCCGCTCAGGCTGGGAGCTCGCGTGATGAAGTCGATGGCGCCGGCCGTGGTGTTCTTGCCAAACAGCGTGCCCTGTGGGCCGCGCAGAACCTCGACACGTTGCATGTCATACAACTGCGGGCCGCCGAGGAACTGACTCGCCACGTAGACCTCGTCGTAGAAGATACCCGTGGGCGAGCTGGCGTTGAGGTTGGTGTCGAACTGCGAGAGGCCGCGAATGGAGAATTTGGGCTGATCTTCATTCCCGGCTACGGACACGCGCAGATTCGGGGCCAGCCGGGCCACATCGGTCCCGCTGTTGAGCTTCAAGGCATCGATCTGATCGGCCGAGAGCGCGGTGACGGAGATCGGCACATCCTGCAACCGCTCCACTCGTTTCTCAGCGGTGACCACCACCTCCTGCAGTTCGGTGGCGTCCGCGGTGGAGGCGTTCGGTGGCTGGGCATGGAGCGAGCCGACGGGAAAGAGCAAGCCGACCGTGAGCCAGCCGAGCCAAGCCGAGCCGGTCCGAGGTGACCGAAACATGATACTCCCCCTCTTCTATTGTTCGAATACGCGCGCAAAAATGATCGTAATCGAATGTGGTGGGCTGTTTACGCCCAGCGGATGGGAAAGTCAACCGTTTAGTTGGAGTCTGGGCCATCGCATACGAACGTCAGCTTGACTTCGCTGATCGATACCGAACAAGCTCCCCTGAAAAAGGGGGGCGGCGATGGTGGCGAACGTACGATCCCGGGGTGGCGTCGCGCTTCTGTCGGCGGGGTTGCTGCTGATCCTCGCAGGAAGCCTCACGGCCCATATCATCCAGACGGCCGGAGGTACCCGCCTGCTGGATATCCGCTTCGTGGGTGGCGCGGGCAACCTGATGAGTGGCTTGCTCTATGTTCCCCGGAGCGCCACCCAGAAGACCCCTGCCCCCGCCGTCCTGGCCGTGCATGGGTACTTCAACTCGCGCGAGACTCAGGGGGACTTTGCGCTGGAGTTCGCGCGGCGCGGCTATGTCGTGCTGGCAATCGACCAGCCGGGGCATGGCCTGAGCGACCCGCCGGCCTTTGCCAATCGCTTCGGCGGCCCCGATGGGCTTGCGTACCTGCGCTCATTGCCTTTCGTCGACAAGGACAATGTGGGCCTCGAAGGTCACAGCATGGGAGGCTGGTCGGTCGTCAACGCGGCAGCGGCTTTCCCGCAAGGCTACCGGGCAATGGTGCTCGAGGGCTCCAGTACCGGCGCACCGTTTGGGCCCGAGGGAACCCCCCTCTTTCCACGCAACATCGCAGTGGTCTTCAGCAAGCTCGACGAGTTTTCCCAGACCATGTGGGGGGTCTCCAGCGGCGCGGAAGTCACGCAGAGCAAGAAGCTGTGGCGGCTCTTCGACACGGACCGGCCGGTGGTTCCGGGTCACCTCTACGGGTCGCTCGAGCAAGGCACGGGGCGGATGCTGTACACCCCTCCCGGCACGCATCCCATGGACCACATTTCGAGAACCGCCATCGGCGACAGCATCGACTGGTTTCAACGCACTTTGCGGGGCGGCGTGCCCAAGTCCCCCACAGATCAGATTTGGCCGTGGAGAGAGCTCGGCACGCTGATCGCGCTCATCGGTTTCGTCCTGTTGATGCTGGGAGCGCTGGAGGGTCTGCTGACGCTGCCCTACTTTGCCCCCCTCCTGGCCGCGCCCTGGCCTGGACGGGCCCGTCGCGATGCTGGCTGGTGGGGCGCTTTGATTCTGGGCGTGGCTCTACCGGCTGTCACACTGCTGCCGTTCTTTCAGCTCGGCGGCCGCTGGCTTCCTGCCTCGCATTGGCTGCCTCAGGCGTTTACCAACGAAGTCGTCATCTGGGCATTGCTGAACGCGTTGGTCCTGCAGCTACTGAGGCTCGTACCGGCGGTGCCCCGGCCGACCTTCAACTCGCCTGTTGGACGCTGCATGGTACTGGCCGTGCTGACGGTCCTGATCGGGTATTCGGCCGTAGTCGCCGCAGACTTCCTCTTCAAGGTGGACTTTCGAGTGTGGTTCATCGCCTTCAAAGCGATGAGCCTGGGACAAGCGAAAACGTTCCTCGTCTATCTCTTACCCTTCACGCTCTATTTCATCGTCGCGCTGCGTGCGCTCCATAGCGCTCTGCCGGTGAGCACAGACTCTCGAGCGCGGGCCTATCTCGTCAATGTGCTCGCGCTCGCCTCGGGAGTGATGCTGCTTCTGGCCCTCGAGTACGGGTCGTTGCTGGCTACGCATCACCTGTTGACGTGGTTCATGAACGATGCCCTGCGAGTGATCATCGCGATCAACTTCGTGCCCCTGCTGAGCATCGTGGCGATCATCTCGACGTTCGCCTTCCATCGGACCAACAGCTACCTGCCCGGGGCCTTCGTCGCCGGCTTGCTGGTCGCCTGGTACGCGGTGGTCGGCCAGGCGACGCAGGTTCCTTGATGCCGCAGCCGCATCGATCGTCAGATCGGGCGTTGCCGTTGGAAAAATGAACGCTGCGGGGGGGCCGATCCTGGCTGCCGGCGGGATTCGCTATGATGCCGAATCCGAAACGGCGCCCGATCGCGCCAAGCGGGGCTGAGTTGGACGCAGACGAGGACGCGTCAGTAGTGCGCGGCAATTTTGCGCGCCATGCGCGCATCGAAAAACTCATTCGCGAGCGCGGCTTCGTGACGATCGGCGCGCTCTCGGAGCAGCTCGGGGTCACCGTACAAACCATCCGGCGTGACCTCGGTGAGCTCTCCGATGCCGGGCGCATCACCCGCTTCCATGGGGGCGCCGGATTGCCCTCGAGCATTCAGAACATTGATTATTCCGCTCGGAAGATTTTGAATATAAAGGAAAAACAGAAGATCGCGCACCTGGTGGCGGAACACATTCCGGCCAATTCCTCGCTGTTCATCAACATCGGCACCACCACAGAAGCGGTCGCGCGCGCCTTGCTGCGGCACCAGGGACTACGCTTCATCACCAACAACCTGAATGTCGCCACTCTGGTGGAGACCAATTCGGATCTACAGGTGATCGTGACCGGCGGGGTGGTTCGCAATCGCGACGGCGGCATCGTCGGTCAGGCGGCGTGCGACATGATCAGCCAGTTCCGGGTCGACTATGGGGTCATCGGCATCAGCGGAATCGACTCCGACGGGACTCTGCTCGACTACGACTATGATGAGGTGCGCGCGGCGCAGGCCATCATGAAGAATTCCAGGCACGTGTTCCTGGTGGCCGACCACACCAAGTTCAGCCGTCGCCCCATGGTGCGGATGGGATCGATTACCCAGGTGTCAGCCCTCTTCACCGACTTGCCGCCGCCTGAGCCCATCCGTGAGCTGCTGGCCAGCAACCAGCTGGGACTGCATATCGTCTCAGGCGACTGAGAGCCTCCGGCCTTCGATCCGACCACTAAGCGTATTCGCGCATCATTTTCGGTTGCGAAAATGGAAAGCGCGTTTTAGCATCCGCGGCCGAACAATCCTAAGGGGAGCGGCTGCTTCCGTCGCGGACAGGTCAGATGCGGAAGAGGCAAACGGTCGACCTGCTTGTCGTGGGCGGCGGCATCAACGGGGCTGGCATCTGCCGTGAAGCCGCCGGGCGCGGCTTGCGAGCTCTGTTGGTCGAGCAAGGCGATCTCGCGGGCTTCACCTCCTCGGCCAGCACCAAGTTGATCCACGGTGGCCTTCGATATCTCGAGCACCTGGAATTCCGCCTCGTGCGTGAAGCGCTGGCCGAGCGTGAAAGACTGCTGAACATTGCGCCGCACATCGTCCGGCCGCTGCGCTTTGTCTTGCCGCACGCCACGGGCCTTCGGCCGCTCTGGCAGATCCGCCTCGGCCTGTTCCTCTACGATCACCTGGGCGGCCGCAAGCGCCTGTCTCCCTCTCGACAGATCCGCTTGAGTGCGGATCCGGCGGGTCTGCCCCTCAAACCCCAATTCGTGCATGGATTCAGCTACGCGGACTGCTGGGTGGATGACTGTCGCCTGGTCGTACTCAACGCGCGCGACGCCGCCTCCCGTGGTGCTGAGGTGTTGACTCGTACGCAGCTCAAGAGTGCCCGATCCGAAGCCGATGGGTGGGTCGCGGAGTGCATCGATCTGCAGGGTCGCAGGCTCGAAGTGCACGCGCGCGCGCTGGTGAATGCGACCGGTTGCTGGGTGGAGTCGGTGCGGCAGGCTGTCGGTCTGCCGGGTTCTCATCCCGTACGGCTCGTGCAGGGCTCGCACATTGTGGTGACCCGGCTCTATGAAGGCCCGCAGGCGTACCTGCTGCAAAACCCGGATCGGCGCGTGGTCTTCGTCATCCCTTTCGAAGAGCATTTCACGCTCATCGGTACGACCGACGTCCCCTTCCACGGCGAACTGGGCCAGGTTCGGATCTCGCCCGCCGAAATCACTTACCTGTGTGAATCGGTGAATCGTTACTTCAACCGCACGGTCAGCTCAGCCGACATCCGCTGGAGTTATTCCGGCGTGCGCGCGCTGCAGGAGGATGAGGAGGCGGACGCTTCCAACGTGACACGGGACTACGATTTGAAGCTGGAAAGAAGCGCCTCGGGCCCGCCTGCCCTGACGATCATCGGTGGAAAGATCACCACCTACCGAAGACTCGCCGAGGCGGCGCTTGCCGTACTTCGTCCCTTCGTCGGCGGGCGCGAGGGTCATTGGAGCGCGGAAGTTGCTCTCCCCGGGGGCGATATACCCGAGGGCGACCTGCCGAGATATCTGACAGTGTGCCAGACCCGCTGGCCGTTCATACCTCGGGGGGTGCTGGCCCGACTGGTCCATTCCTATGGCACACAGTTGGAACGCATCCTCGAGGGATGTGCATCGACAGCGGATCTGGGCGAACATTTCGGCGCTGGACTGACCGCCGCTGAAGTCAACCATCTGCTGCAGCGAGAATGGGCGCTCACCGCGGAGGATATCCTCTGGCGACGCAGCAAGCTCGGCCTGCACGTTCCGGCAGAAGGGGTTGCGCGCCTGGACAAATACCTGAACCGTGTGCTTGCTGAGCGCCCAACGGAGGCCACCCTATGAAGAGATACGTCGGAGCGATCGACCAAGGCACGACCAGCAGCCGCTTCATCGTCTTCGATCGACAGGGGGAGGTGATTACCTCTGCGCAAAGAGAGCACAAGCAGGTCTTCCCCAAGCCGGGCTGGGTCGAACATGACGCGAGTGAGATCCTGGGGAACACGCAGTCTGTGATCGAATCGGCGTTGCGCGATGCCGGGCTGAGCGCTCGGGATCTGGATGCGGTGGGCATTACGAACCAACGGGAAACCACCGTACTCTGGGACCGCCGCTCCGGTATGCCGCTGCATCATGCTCTGGTCTGGCAAGATACCCGTACCGAAGAGCTCGTTCGCGCCTACGCGCGCGAGGGCGGACCGGACCGGTTTCGCAAGAAGACAGGGCTTCCCCTGGCGAGCTACTTCAGTGCCTTGAAACTGAACTGGTTGCTGCAGGAAGTGCCCGATGCCCGGGTGCTGGCCGAGAGCGGTGACGCGCTCTTTGGCACCATCGACTCGTGGCTCGTCTGGAATCTCACCGGTGGCCCGAACGGCGGGCTGCACATCACCGATGTGACCAACGCCAGCCGCACGCAATTGATGAATCTATCGACCCTGAGCTGGGATACGGAACTGCTGGCAGCCTTCAAAATACCCGCAGCCTGCCTGCCGAAGATCGTCTCCTCGAGCGAGCCTTACTCCGAAGCCCGCGTAGGTCCTTTGAAGGGCGTGCAGATTGCCGGCATTCTGGGCGATCAGCAGGCTGCACTGGTGGGCCAGGCCTGCTTCGAGGCCGGCGAGGCGAAGAACACCTACGGCACCGGATGCTTTCTGCTGATGAACACGGGAACCCAGCCGGTGGATTCAAAGGCGGGACTGGTGACGACACTGGCGTACCAGTTCGGCCAGGAAGCTCCTCACTATGCGCTGGAAGGCTCCATCGCAGTTGCGGGAGCGTTGGTTCAATGGCTGCGCGACAACCTGCGAGTGATCCGCGCAAGCAGCGAGATCGAAGCCCTGGCACGTCAGGTTCCAGACAACGGGGACGTCTACATCGTACCGGCCTTCTCGGGTCTGTTTGCTCCGTACTGGAATGGCACGGCGCGCGGCCTGATCGCGGGCCTCACTGCGTTTGCGAATCGGAGTCACATTGCACGTGCCGCGCTCGAGTCCACCGCTTACCAGACGCGGGATGTCATCGCAGCCATGGAGCAGGATTGCGGGTTCGCTCTGAAGGAGTTGCGCGTCGATGGGGGCATGGTGGTCAACGAGCTGTTGATGCAGTTCCAGGCCGATATACTCAACGTGCCCGTCATCAGGCCCAAAGCCATCGAGACCACGGCGTTAGGCGCTGCGTACGCCGCCGGCCTCGCGGTAGGATATTGGAAAGGCCTGGGTGACTTGAAGTCGAACTGGGGAGTGGCCCGGAGGTGGGTACCCCAGGTCGATGAAAACATACGAGCTCGCCTGTACGGCTCGTGGAAAAAAGCGGTCGACCATTCCCTCGGCTGGATCGAGTCGAAATGATGAACCCTGTGAAGGCCCGCGAGATAACAACATGAAGGCAGACTTCTGGGGCGAGCTGGTCGGCACTGCAATCCTGATTCTGCTGGGAAACGGCGTCGTTGCCTGCGTCGCACTGAGGCGTTCGTACGGCCATGCCGGGGGGTGGGGCGTGATCACGGCAGGTTGGGCATTCGCGGTCATGGCAGGCGTGTTCGCGGCATTGGCCATCGGCAGCAACGCGCACCTGAATCCGGCAGTCACGGTAGGCATTGCCATCACGACCGGCAACTGGAGCCGCGTGGGGCCTTACATCGTTGCCCAGGTTCTCGGCGCGATGTTGGGCTCGATGCTCGTGTGGCTTCACTACCTGCCCCACTGGAGGGACACTGAGGATTCGGCCGCCAAGCTGGCGTGCTTCTGCACTTCACCGGCCATCCGCAACACCCCCTTCAATCTGGTGAGCGAGATCATCGGCACTTTCGTGCTCGTCGTCATCGCCCAGTTCATCTATTCGACCAAGGTGACGCCGGCGGGGCCCGTTGCCGGCCTCGGTCCGTTGCTGGTCGGCTGTCTCGTATGGGGCATCGGTCTGTCGCTGGGAGGGACTACCGGCTATGCCATCAACCCCGCGCGCGATTTCGGTCCCCGGGTGATGCATGCGTTGCTGCCGATCCCCGGCAAGGGGCAGTCGCACTGGGACTATGCGGGAATTCCGGTCGTCGGGCCGCTGGTGGGCGCGTGCCTGGCGGGGCTGCTCGTGCGGTTGCTGGCGGCGGTATGAGGCCGGAGGAAACCCTGCAACGCCGCCGGCAGTTCAATTTTCGTCGTACGGAGTGAATCGTGAAGAACCTGGTTAGATCGTTTTTGCTGGCGAGCATCGCGGCGCTGAGCGCGATCGTGGATGTCAGGGCTGCGCTCGCTGCTGCCCCGACCGTACAAACCGAGAACGGGGTACTGCAAGGCACCAGCGAGGACGGCCTGCAGGTCTATCGAGGCATCCCCTTTGCCGCGCCCCCGGTGGGGGACCTGCGGTGGCGAGCGCCCCAGCCGGCCCGAAAATGGAGCGGCGTGCGCAACGCCGATCACTTCGCTCCCTCGTGCATGCAGGACGCAAGCCCTAATCCAGTTCTGGGAGCACCGGCACTGAACGTCAGTGAAGACTGTCTCTACTTGAACGTATGGACGCCCGCGAGCGACGCCAACGCTCACTTGCCGGTCATGGTGTGGATCTACGGAGGCGGATTCAGTCAGGGCTCGACCGCCATTGCGCTCTATGGCGGCGAGCAACTCGCCCGCCACGGAGTCGTCGTGGTCAGCGTGGCCTATCGCGTGGGACCCTTTGGCTTCCTGGCACATCCGGCGCTGAGCGCCGAGTCGGGTCGGCACGTCTCTGGAAACTATGGCCTGCTGGATCAGATCGCAGGTCTGCGCTGGGTGAAGGCCAACATTGCCGCGTTCGGCGGCGATCCGCGCCGGGTGACGATTTTTGGGGAATCCGCTGGAGGAATATCGGTCAGCATGTTGGCCGCATCGCCGCTCGCAGCGGGCCTGTTCGCAGGCGTGATCTCGGAGAGTGGCGGCTCCTTTGGCCCGACACGCTCGCCGCCACAACCCGGCGAGAACGTACCGCGGTTGCAGGATGCGGAGCGCGACGGATCCGCCTTCGCGCAAGCCCTCGGCGCGCATTCGGCAGTGGAGATGCGCAAGCTTTCTGCGAGCGCGATCCAACGTACTCTCACAAGCGCGCCCCGTTTCTGGCCCGTGCTGGATGGCTGGGTGATCCCCGGGGACCAGTACGAGCTCTATCAGGCGGGTCGCTACAACGACACTCCCATTCTGATCGGGACCAATTCGGACGAAGGCGCGCTGTTCCCAGCTCCGGACAATCGCGAGGCGTACGTGACGGCGGTTCGGGAGCGCTATGGTCCGTTCGCCGACCGACTGCTGGCGCTATACCCGGCATCAGCGGCGAACTGGGTGCAGTCGAGCCGGGATCTCACGCGGGATGCTGCGTTTGGCTGGCACACATGGGCATGGGCGCACCTTCAGGCGGAAACGGGCAAATCGAAGGTGTTCCTGTACTACTTCGACCACACCCCGCAACGACCGCCGCAATCGCCCTGGAAAAGCGCACCGGGTGCGGTGCACTCCGAAGAGATGATCTATGTCTTCGAGCATCTGAACCAGGTCGCCCTGCCCTGGACGCCCACGGACCAGAGGCTATCTGCGCAGATGGCCCGCTATTGGACCAATTTTGCCAAGCGCGGGGATCCGAACGAGGCAGGCCTTCCGTCCTGGCCAGCGTTCACCCATGATAGACAGACGGCAATGTTTTTCACCGACGCTTCGCACGCGGGCAAGGCTCCCAATCTGGAAAAGATTGCAGCGCTGGATGAGTACTTCAAATGGCGCCGTACGCCCGAGGGCGCCGATTGGGTCAAGACGCATCACTGAGGCGGACCCGGCACAGCCGGAATCCACAGGTCACTTGACTGACCCTTGCGAGTAGTTGCCGGCGAAATTGGGGTCGCATTCGTACGGGAAGACATGTTGCCCGCGCTCGCGGGTCCAGGCGATGAAGCGGACGCCGCGATTTTCGATGACCTCGGGATCCTCGAACTCCTGCGTCGCCAGCAGCGATCGGCCGTCCGTGCTGAGGCGAAGGCGCTCGAGAACACGGACATGGTCTGTGTGGTCGAGGCCGTTGTTGGTGATGGTCGCGGCCTCGAGGTGATCCGTCTCCACCACCAGCGTCGATCCTTCCCAATGACCTCTGGAGAAGCCGGTCATCGAATGGGGATAGTCGGATTCGGCCTTGCGGCCATCGAGAAACACGATCCGCACCAGATCGTAATATTCCAGCTTGATCACGATAAAGACATCACTCTGGAAGATCTCGATCGGAAAGGGACCTTGCATCGCATACACGATCGAGGGGGGCCGGCAAGCGTTGGCCAGGGTCAGCTGATCGTGCGGGTTCCAGTGGCGTGCCTTCTCCAGCGCGGCGGGTGTCAACTTCAGGCCCCCATAGTTCCCCGCGGGCAGTTCTGCAGGCCCGGTGTCATCCAGCAGGACGGTATTCGGCGCCACTTTGCTCAGCAGCTGCGGATCGCGAGCCACCCGCATATCCAGATTCCAGAAGCCCGACAGGTCCGGCGGGCGCTGGGGAATCAGGGGCGCAGATGCACCCTTCGTCCCCGGGGAGCAGCCGCCAAGCAGAGAAACTGACAGCAGACAAGCCGCCAGGATGCGAGAAGCCGATCTGCTTCCAAGCACCGTTCGGCGTGCCTGAGAGGCGACGGGTAACCACATAGCGTTCATTCCCTTATCGGGGAGCCAGGCCGGCGGGTTGGCCATCCGCCAGCTGTGCTGACCGAAGACGCAGATAGCGGGTACCGTCCCGCGCCGGCCACCCCTCCACCGTCACCTTATCGCCCACGCGCAGACTATCAGCGGTCCAGCCCCGCCGACGCAGAATAGACGGAGAGTTGGTTTCGGCGCGCCAAATCACGGTGGCGGCGCCCTCGCGGACGGATAGCGTGATGACCCCGTGGGGATTGCGGAACTGAAAGTCCTTGACGATCCCGGTGACCTTCACGACCTTATTCTCTGCGTCGAAGAAGACCGCGAAGGAGTGGTGCGCACCTGCCCTGCCGATCACGGAAAGCGACAGTGCAGCGATGACGAGAGGTTTCACGATATGCCTCAGCTCGCGTCTGCCGCGCCATCGCCGTTGATTCTGAGCCAGCATGCTTGTCCTCCGCCCCGCCTATCTTTGGACACGGCCGCCCAGCGCGCGCACTCATCCGGTGCAGGCGGGCAGCGAAGTGCAGTGTGCCACTCCGACGTGCCCAGGTGCGTTTTGAAACAGGGTGTTCCAATTTATGACTTACCAGCGATGCGCGAAAGACTGAGATTTGAAGGCTGCGCGCTGATCGTAAATTTTCGCCAGCAGAACCTGCAGGTCGCGCCGCGCGTCCAAGCGTCAAGTGCAACCATATCGCTTCGCGGACGATGGAGGTGCGATACGACTTGCCCTAGTCGGGACTACGCGTTGTGCCGTAGACGAACTTGTCGAGTAGAGTGCGCAGCTGCCTGCGTTGTGCAAGCGTAAGCCTTGCTCCGACGTCTCTCTCATGGCCGGGTATGCGCTCGCGAAGCTTGTCCAGCATCCGCTGGCCTGCTGGAGTGATATACAAGGCATAACTGCGAGCGTCGTGTGGCGAGGTTTCCCGCCGAAGAAACCCCTTGTGAACCAACCGCGACACCTGTTCCCCGGCAGTGACACGCTCTATTCCGATCATTCTCGCCAGTGTCGCCTGGTTGGTACCCGGAATGCGGCGGACGAGCGCGAGGGCGCCGATCAGATTCGGCGTAATTTCGCCCTGACCTACTCTGGCCTCGAAGCTCGACATCAGCATCATATAGGCAACGTGCAGGTACAGTCCGAGTACCGGCTCGCCAGTGGGGCTCAACTCAGCCTCGATGAGGGGTAGGGGCGACCGAGGGGAGCTTTTGCCTTCTTTCCGGCTGTGTTCCTCTTTCCCAGGCGCACACGTTGAGGACTTTCTTGCGTGCGCCATGCCACTTTTCGACACCTGTCTACCTGTCTTCCGTCGATCCTCGCAGGGGGACGTCATTCTATCGACTCCGTGCGCCGCAACCGAACCCTGAGCGGGCCGGCCGTGTCCTCACGTCCGCTCCGTGGTGTCACATTACGGGGGATAACACATTTCGCTTCTTCCAGGGGCCCTGCCGGGCCTGGGGCCCGATCCGGGAGGGATGCGCAAGCCGGTCCCAGGTCGGGCCGCTGCGCAGCTGGACTGCGATTCCTTACATCAATTCGATGTTAGGGTACTTGCTAATATAGTAATCCCCCCTTACCTTATAGGGCGGACCTCACGTCAGGCCAGCTGTCGCCATGGCCTTACCGCCACAATGGGGATCTCGCATGGCGGCAAACCGGCAATCGAACCCGTTCGATGGAGGCGGCCAGGCGCTTTGCGCAATCGTTTGCACTAGGATTTTCGTTGCGCTACAGTCTTGGGTGGGCATCCGTCGCCGACCGGCGCTCGCTCGACAAAAAACACGCGGTCGGGGGCTCGAGTCGACTGCATGCGCCGATGCCGCGAACACGAACAAGGGGGAATCCAATGACCATGCTGCGTGAGCTTATGGGTACTCCGCCTACAACGATCGTCATCTTGTCAGCCAGCGCGGCACTTTGTTTCGTGGACGTCGCAGTGGCCCAACAGCCGAGCGCCTCGGCCGCACGGGACACAACGGAGCTGCAAGAAGTGGTCGTCACTGCGGAACGGCGCGCGGAGAATCTGCAAACGACGCCGATCGCGGCCACGGTACTCTCCGGGGACGATCTGGTGCAGAAAGGCGTCGTACAGATGGCGGACCTGCAGAACGCCTCGCCTTCCCTTTCGATCACGAACGCGGCACTGACTGCCAACGTGAACATCCGCGGCATCGGTCTGGACAGCGGGTCTCCTTCGGTGGTGCCGGGAGTCGCCACCTATCGCGACGGGCTGTGGCAGCCGCCGATCCTGGTGACCGACAGCTTCTACGACATCGGCAGTGTGGAGGTGCTGCGCGGTCCGCAGGGAACCTTCGTCGGCTCCAACTCCACCGGCGGGGCGATTTTCATCAATACGCGCAATCCGGACTTCGAGGGCCTGCACGGGAACGTGGAGGTGCTCGGCGGAAATTATTCGGATCTGGGAGTGAACGGTGCCGTCAACCTGCCGCTCGCCGACAACTGGGCGGCGCGCGCGGCAGTCGACCTGGAGCACCGGGACAGCTTCTACAGGGATATCTCCTCGCAGCTCACCCCGAGCCCGCAGCTCTTCAGCCATCCGGGCGCACTGGATGAGAAAAACATGCGCTTCGGGCTGCACGGGAAGCCGGTGGATGATGTGGATGTACTGCTGAAAGTCGAAGTGAACGACAAGAGCACCGGCGGCTATGCGTATCGACCGGTTCCAGGCACGGAATACGCGCCCTTCGCCAATCCCGATCCGTGGACGCTTCGATACGACCACCCGACCCAGAACGACGAGCTGGGGGTACGCGTGAGCCTGAAGATCGACTGGAAGCTCGGGGACAGCGGGGTGTTGTTCCGCTCCCTCACGGGCGATCAGTTCATGCGCGTGCGCAACATCTACGACATCGATGCCACCTCCGCCGCGTTGCCCGCAGGCCCGCCGGCGTTGAACACCGCGCAGGCGATCATCGAGCGCCCGATCACGCAGGAGTTCAACCTGATCTCGCCGGAGACCGGGCGGTTCCAGTGGATCGTGGGGGGGTTCTACCTGCACGATATTCGCGTGGTAGCGCTGGACATCCAGAGCCAGGCGATCCCGAACAACGTGCTGGTGGATGGCTACAACATCCTGCAGTCGGCGGCTGCCTTCGGGCAGGTGAGCTTTGAGATCGTGCCGCGGCTGCAGCTGCAGGTCGGGGCCCGCTACACGCATGACTGGAGCGAGGAGCCGGCCTACACGAACGTCACCGTTCAGCTGGGCATTCCCGGTGTCCCCCCGATCGTCACTCCTCTGGCGGGCATCGAGACCGACTCGGCGGTGACCGGCAAGGTGGCCCTCAACTGGACGCTCAACGACAACCACTTCCTGTACGCCTTCGTCGCCAAGGGCTTCAAGGCCGGCGGCTTCAACGCCGGGGGTGCGGGCAATCCTCAGACGAACTTCGCCCCCGAGGTGGTGTACGACTACGAGCTCGGCTGGAAGGCCAACTTCCTGAACAACCACCTGAGGGCAAACCTGGGCGGCTTCTGGAACGACTACCGCAATCTGCAGGTGGGCGCATTGAACGCGGCCACCGGACAGAGCTCGCTGCTCAATACCGGTAAATCCACTATCAAGGGCGCGGAGCTGGAGATGCACGCGCGCCTGGGGGGCTGGAGCACGGATTTCGGCGGCGCTTACGTCAACTCGCGGCTCGGAGCGCTATCGTTGGTGAACACCGAGGCCCTCCCGCCGGGAACCAGTCAGCCGCAATGCACGCCGGGAGTGCTCCCGCCGGCCTGCTTCAACTATCTGCCCTACACACTGAACCTGGACGGGAGCCAGAACCCGTACTCTCCGGAGTGGACCTTCAACGCCGGCGCCCAGTACGACTGGCGCGTCGGGGACGACGCGACCCTCACCCCGCGCCTGAACTACTCCTATGTGGGCGCCCAGTGGACCACCCTCTTCGAGTTGCCAACGACCGACTATCTGCGCTCATTCGGACTGTGGAATGCCAGCTTGACCTACGAGCGCAAGGAATGGCGCGTGCAGTTGTACGGCCTCAATCTGGCCAATAAGCTCTACGTCAGCGGACAATCCTCCGCCGGCACCAATCCCAACGATGAGTTCCTGGGCAATCCTCGACAGTTCGGGTTGAGGATCGCGCGGAGTTTCTAGGATGAAGCGCCTACAGGGTACGATTCGGCGACTCTCTGAGCTACTACGCAGTGCTCTGGTATTCACTGTGATCGCGTGAATGCAATCGCTGCCGGGCTGGCTGCGCGATCCGATTGAACAGGAGCGCCAGAAATAGCAGCAGCGCGAACGCGGTGGCCAGCACGAACCCGGACTTCACGCTCCCAAAGGCGTCGCCGACTGCGCCCATCGCCAGGGGAAAGGCTGCCGCCGCACAGGCCGTAAAGAAGAGGATAACCCCCGCAACCGCGCCATGCTCCCGCTTCTCGAAGCAACTGATGCCTTTGGAGTTCAGCGTGGGATACATGACAGACATGAACAATCCTGACAGAGGCAGCAGGTAAACGCCTAGCGGCACACCGCCCCAGAGGCTGCCGAGAAAGCAAGCCGCAATCGCGAAGCTGAAGGCGACCAGGACATCTGCCCAGTAAAATCGGCGCAACAGCCATGCGCCAATGAACCGCCCCGCAGCGCGCAGCGCGAAAAACAGACTCAACGAATAGGCAACGAGCCATGCAGGAGCCGCCGAGTAGCCCTGCAGATAGGTGGGCATCCAGACGTAGATGGCCACCTCCACGCATACGTACAGCACGATCAGCAAGGAGAAACCCAGCGCGTAGGGATCTCTCATCATCTGCAACGATCGGCCCAGATCCACCGGATCCGCGCGTTGTTTGTGCGAGTCAGGATAGCGGACCAGGAGGGCGACCAGAATCAGCACGGCGCACAACATGGATGCCATTACATAGAGGTACTTCCACGAAAAGCTTCCTCGCAGCAGCATTGCCACGATCGCAGGCCCCATGATCGCGCCAACTCCGAAGAATCCCTCGACCTTGTTCATCTGTGCCGTATGGTCGGTGGTCGAATGCGAAATGTCGCCAATCAGTGCGAGGGCGCCGACTTTGAAGATGCTCACACCCAGGCCGGAGATCGCCAACAGAGACACGAACGTGACAAAGGAGCTGCCCGCCACGAACAGCACGGAGCTGATCCCATAAAGAGCCAAACCGAAGATGATCGTCGGCTTGCGTCCCCACTGATCAGCCAGTACACCCAGCAGGATCGCGCCCACGGCGATCGCCGCCATGGGCACATAGTGGAAGGCAGCCGCAGCCTTCATGCTGAGACTGAACTCGTGAATGAGCTTCGGAATGATCGCGCCGACGGCATCCGTCGTCATCGCGAACATGAGGAACATCAGATACGTCAGGCCTTGAATCAGCCTGAGATTCCTGGCCTCTCTCGCGCTGTGCGGGACACTCATTTCGCCTCACCGCTGCCGAGGGCCAGGAGCGCGGCCCCGATGAGGCCTGAATTTTCCCCGAGTGTCGGCAGGCGGATGCGATCTTCAACCGGGCTCAGCGGATATCCCGCTAGCGAATGGCCTGCGCTGTAGCGGATATGAGGAAGCAGCGCTCCATTGCGCATCACTCCACCTCCGAATACGATGCAGTCGCTGGAGAGGATCAGGACAATGGCAGCGGCAAGCTGCCCCAGATAGTAGCCCAGGATGCTGCCGCCGGGATGACCGGCTGGCAACTGGTCAAGTGAAGTGCCCCAACGGGCGGCGATCGCCGGGCCGCTCGCCAAGCCCTCTATACAGTCGCCATGGAAGGGGCACACGCCCGCGAACGAGTCTCTCGGATCGCGTGGCACACGCAAGTGACCCATCTCCGGGTGCGGCACACCTCGCAGCGGCGAACCATTGACGACGGCTCCTCCGCCGATTCCGGTGCCGACCGTTACATAGGCCACCGAGATGCAGCCGCGCCCGGCACCCAATTGCGCCTCGGCGAGTGCGGCTGCATTAACATCCGTATCGATATACACCGGCTTTGAATAGCGGTCACTGAGGGGTGAGACCAGATCGGTCCCGGTCCATCCCCGTTTGGGCGTCACCAGCAGGCGCCCCCATGTTCTGGAGCGCCGATTCAGATCCAATGGTCCGAAGGAGGCGATACCGAACGCCTGCAGCTCGCCGAGACTCGCCTGAACCGAGTCGAAGAACTTCACGCAAGCGTCAAGGGTGTTCGTGGGGGTGCCGGTGGGGATCCGAACCTCGCTCAAGATCTCGGTCCTGCCATTCACGACGGCGCAGCGGAATTTCGTGCCCCCCGCCTCGATCGCACCATAGAGGCGGCTAGTCATCATCCAAGGCTCGCACAGCACACTCGAATATGAACGGCTCAGCCGCACCGTGTGCTGAGACTTCGATGCGGTATCGCGGCTCTTCGAACCAGATCTGCAGATGCGCGAACTCGACTCCCTGATCCCAACGCAAGCTCACTGAGTCGTCCGGCCCCGGCTCCGCACGAAAGTGACCCCCAAACGCGGGATGCGAGTTTCTCAGCCGAATGAGCCTGACCAGGTCCCGGACGACGGGCTTTTGCAACGCGCGCTCGAGCTCAACGCGGCTGTAGAAGTGGCGATTGATGTCACGCCCGATGCCCGTTTCGGCCAGCAGCTGCAGGTCATTTTGCCCCGCGAGCAGCCCGACGTAGTACACCTGAGGTATCCCAGGGAGGAAGAATTGAATGGCGCGAGCCAGCAGATAACGGAGATCATCACGGCCCATCGCATCGTAGAACGTGCAGTTGATCTGGTAGAGATCCAGATTGGAGGCGGATGCACCGGTGGCAAGGCGGCTCTCTCCTGAGCTGTTCGAGTGAATCCGCTCGATGAGCTGCTCGATCTCCTCTGATGGAATGAGCCCCGGGGCATGCCCCTGCGATCGGTCTGGTCCGACATCGAGGATTCCAATGCCATCGTGAGTGTCCAGGACCGTCACCGAATTGGCCGGCCGTATCTGGATCCAGTGTCTCAGATATTTCGCGGTTCGAAACGCGAACGCATGCAGAACGAGGGGCGGCAGAGCGAAATCGTAGACCCAGCGGACATCCTTCGCCATCTCAATCTGCTTGCTGTAGTGCGAGTGCACCTCCACCAGTACGTCAATGCCCAATCCTCGTGCGCGCCGTGACAGTTGCCCGATGAAAGCGATCGTTTCCGGTAGCAGAAAGCAGCTGGTACCTGCTCGCTTGACCGCGTACCCGACGGCATCCAGTCGCACGCTCTGGATGTGGTTCTCGGCGAAGGTACTGAGGATGCGATCCAAATAGGCTGTGGCCTCCGGATGGCGCACGTCGATGTCGATCTGCTGAGGCGTGAACGTCGTCCACAACAGGCGCTGCTCACCATTGTCGAGCGAGTACGTCGTAAAAGGCGCACCCGGTCGAGGACGATAGATCACCTCGAGGTCCGCAGCGGCGGTGCCCTCCGGGAATACCGTCTCGGCGGTCAGGAATAATCCGGAGTACCTCGAGTCAGATCCATTGCGCAGAAAGTCCTGAAACTGCGGAGCACGGCTGGAGATGTGATTGACGATGAGATCCGCCATGACCTCGACTTCGTCCGCCAGGGCTCTGATGTCCTGCCACTGCCCCAGCCGCTCATCGACCTGGGTGTGATCGATCGGGTCAAACCCTGCGTCGGCCCCATCAATGGGAAAGAAGAACGGCAGCAGATGAACGCCGCCGAACAGGCCCTTCAACGGACCGCGCAGCAGCGCCGCGAGCTCCGTGATTCTGCCCCCGCCGAGCCGGTCGACGTACGTGACCAGGTGGACCGTGTTTCTCATCAACTCCAACTCTGCTGTGGAAGACCTGTCCGCTGGACAGTGCAGTCACCGCGCAAGCAGGTCTTTCTCGACCAGACGGCGCATCAAGCGATAGCCGCTGCGGTTTGGATGTACGCCATCGTTACTCAAGTCCGTGCGGAACTCACCGGACGGACCCACCAGAGGCGCGTAGTAGTCGATGAACCCTATGCCGCTTTGCCGCGCGTAGTCACGCAACCAGCCGTTGAGCTGCTTGATCCAGGGCTTCGGATCTACCTGCGGCCGCCAGTTGAATGCCGCGGACGGCGGAATGGCGCCGAGCACGACCTCGATTCTGTTGGAGCGTGCGATCTGCACCATCGACATAATGTTGTTCTTGAAATCCTGTGCGCTGGTGGGGCCGGTGTTGCCGGCAATATCGTTGGTACCACCGAGAATGTGAACCATCTGAGGATGAAGAGCGACGACATCGGACTGGAAGCGTACCAACATCTGGGCGGTCGTCTGGCCGCTGATACCGCGACCGACGATGCCATGCTCAAAAAATCCCGGGTCACCCAGAGTCCAGTTCTCGGTGATCGAGTCGCCCATGAATACGATCCGCGGATGGACTGCCCCACCCAAGGCGCTCGCATTGGCCGCACGGTACCTGCACAGACCCGCCCAATCATCCGACGCACGCAGCCGATTGGCCTCGCTGAATTGCTTGAACTGCGGGTTGCTCGTCAGTCGGTCCAGATCCGCAGGCGTCAGCTTGCGAGGTACCAGGAACAGCTCGATCAGCAAGTCCCGAGCGGGTGCTGGCAGCTCAAGGGTGGGTGGACACGGCTGCTCTACCATTCCGAGGTGTGCGGGGCGGAACTCCCCCCCGCCGGCGCCCTGCGACGGACTGGCCATCGCGACCAAGGCGGCCCACAATACGGATCGGTGGACAAGGCTCATAGGTTCCCTCGCCTAGTGGGCGACTTTGGCGAAAACTTCATACCCATCATACTGATGTGCAATCGTTTGCGCCATCAGATCCGCTGAGCGTGCCGCGCCGGGGGATCGGTTCCGGCGGGGACCGGCACCTTCCGATCGAGAACGGTCAGGCCGGATCGCATCCGGGTTGTGGCCTCCTCTGTGCCTTCCGGTTCGCGGCAGAGGCGCTAGAATGCCTGCCGCATGAGGAAGAAGAACTCGAGCGCGAGCAAAATGGCGGAGGTGGCCGCCCGGCTGGGCGTCTCAGCCTCTACGGTTTCACGCGCTCTCGCGGGAAACCCACGCATCTCCGAGGCTACCCGTCGCCGAGTGCGCGAAGTAACGGCCAGCCTCGGGTACCGTGTGGACGCCAGTGCAAGTAACCTGCGAACAGGTCTCACCCGCACGATCGCCGTCGTGATTCCTCTCGCCCATGCCACTGGGCAACGGCTGTCCGATCCGTTCTTTCTCGAGATCATTGGCGCGATCGGCGATGAGCTCGCTCTGCGCGGTTACAGCATGCTGCTCTCAAAGGTGACGCAGCCCCCGGGCGAATGGATATCCACCACGATCAGAGGCCGCCGGGCCGATGGCGTGATCGTGATCGGGCAGAGCTTGCATCACGAGCAATTGAACAAAGCCGCTGCGGGAGAAGTAGCCATCGCGGTCTGGGGCGCGCGGCTGCGAGGTCAGCGATACGTGACGGTCGGATCAGATAATCAAGGGGGAGCGTATCTGGTCACTTCCCATCTGATCTCCCAAGGCTGTCGCCGGATTGCATTCCTCGGAGACCCGGCTGTCCCGGAAGTCAGTGCAAGACGCGAGGGCTATGTCCGGGCGCTGGAGACCGAGAGGTTGGGGCGTGCCGCCAGCTTGGAAGTGGCCGTCAGATTCGGAAGCGACGCCGCTTACGATGCGGTGTCCTCATTGCTCGATGCCAGGGCGGACTTCGACGGCATTTTTGCCTGTTCTGATGTCATTGCCATGAGTGCGATGCGTGCCTTGACCGAGCGCGGCCGCAAGATACCCGCAGACGTGGCGGTTGCCGGTTTCGACGATATCCCGCTGGCTTCCTATACCACTCCACCCCTCACAACGGTTCGGCAAGATTGCCTTGCAGGAGCGCGCATCCTGGTCGATAGCGTACTGCGTGCGAGCGCCGGGGAAACGGTTGAGTCAGAGGTGATTCCGGTTGAACTGATTGTACGAGCCTCGAGCCTTCGGCAGCACCATCACCCTGCCCCAGTTCGCCAACCGGAGCGGAAAGCCCCGACGGTGCCGCGTGCCAGGGCGCGCAAGAAAGAGTGAGTTGCCGGCCCGACGAACGGTGGCCCCAAGAGGCCGTTCAGAGCTTGATCCTGCGGCAACATGGGCTTCGGACGAGGCGAGGCAAGAGTGCTATCCGCTAATGTTTCCCGAGCTCTCTAGCGAAGAATCGAACAATCACATCATAACAGTCGCGCGATTCGGGGACGTCGGGGTTGTAGAAGAAGCCGTGGAACAGGCCTTCCCAGACATGCAGCTCCGCCGGGGCGCCGTACTTCACCAGTTGAGTGTGAGTATAGACGGCGGAACTGAGCTCGAAGCCTCGCGTTGCGGTGATGATCAAGGTCGGGGGGAATTTCGACAGCACCTGGGGTGAGACGGCCGGCGACACGAGCGGGCTGTGCAGATCCGCACCCTGGAAATAGTCCAACAGAGAGCCGGCGGCGCGCGACGTCTTGGAGTCGGCCTTCGACGGCATCGCCACCATCCTTGCTTCTCCTATGGGCATAGCGGTGTAGTCTGCGTCCCCGCCGAACCCCCGATCGGGAACGGTCATCCCCGCGCACAAGATGCCGACTGCGCCAGGTGTCGGCAGATCATGCCGTTGGAACCAGGCCACCACCTCACCCGTCAGCATGCCGCCCGCCGAGCAGCCGTATATTCCGATGTCTGCCGCGCGATAGGTCTTCAGGAGCTCCCTGTACGCGGCCGCCACATCCTCGCTCGCCGCCGGAAAGTGATCCTTCGGGGCTTCGCGATAGTCGAGGCTCACCACTCGAATGCGTCCCAAGGAGGCAATCGGAATGGACTCGAGTTCCGCGCACCCCGGCCAGCAGCCGGAAAACCCTCCGCCGTGCAAGTCGATGAGCACGCGCTCGCGGTTGCGGGCCGAAACGCCCTCCTTGGGCGTGTACACGAACGCATGGACTCCCCCAACCGTCGTGTCCTGCCTGTCGACAGCGAACAGTGCCCGCTGACGATCCAGATATCCGGCAACCAGCGGAGGGACCCCATTGTCCTGCGGCTGTTGGAGCAGTTGGGGCTGGCGCACCTTCCTCAAGTGCTCGGCGAGGTAGGCCTTCCCCTCGGGAGTGAGAAACTGAGAAGGCGGCACCGATTGCGCCGGTACGTGGACAGTGCCGTCCTCATCAACGGTCAAGGGACTCGGAGATGCCGCGTTCGGCCGTTGCGATCCGCCCAGAAGTACCGCACCTACCATCAGAGCAAGCATCTGCGTAGGCGGCCGTTTGGACTGTTGCGTGGAACTACGTCGCCACATACGTCGTTCTCCCAGGCACCGCGACACTTGTTGGATGACTACTGAAAGTTCGAACGGAACCGCAGGCTCACCGTCCGTGGGGTGAGTCCCTGGCCGGAGTTCGGTCCTGTGGTACCGATGAAGATGGGCCCACGCTCATCTCCCAGGTTGTCCCCGACAAGGGCGAGCTCGTAATGTCCTTTGCGGATGCCCAACGTCGCATTGACCACTCCGTAGGCCGGTGCGGAAATCCCCGCCGACTGCAATCGATCCCCGGTGTGCGCATAGCTGACGTCTCCAAAGCCCTCCAGGCCGAACAGGCTCCGAGTGTAGGAGATGTCAACGCGTGAGGTGTGGTCGATCGAGTTGACAAGCCGGGAACCGGGCCGGAACAGCGGCAATGCGGCCTGTACCGCCGGATCAACACGATCAAACACGGACTTCCCCGTGTTACCGACCAGGCTCAGCATCAGTCCCGTCACCGGCGTCCGCCACTCAATCTCATAGTCGAGGCCCTTTGAGGTCGCGTCACCGAAATTGGAGAAACCATCGACGCCATTGATGGCCCCTGGGGTCGAGGTCTGAAGGTCCCGGTACTTGGTCTGATAGAGGTTCAGCCCGACGGACAGATCCCTCCCCGCCGTCCGCCACTTGAGACCCAGTTCGTAGTTCTTCGAAGTTTCCGGGTTCAGCGCCACGCTGGCCGGGACTCCGGCCATCTGCAGCGACTGCACTTGCACCTGAGATTGGACGATTCCGGCCCGGAAGCCGGTCGCTACGGTGGCGAACATCGTCAGGTCATCGGTCGGAAGCCACGACAGGTTCAAACGCCAGGTATTGACATTCTTCGTCGAGGGCTGAGCGCCCGTGGAGTCCTCAAACGTGCGCTCATCGTGGTAGGTGCGCCAGCCCACCAATGGAACTATCTTCCCGTCGAAGAGGCCGTAGCTCAACTCTCCAAACACCGCATGGTTCTTGGTGAGGGTGTTGTTGTCAGCATTGATGGCCACTCCAGGCAGTTGCAGCTCGTTCGCCTGGGGGCCCTGTCCGTCCTGATACGCAGCGCCCAGCAGCCAGTGCCACGGGCCGCTGCCGGTCGAGTAGGCTCTGAGCTCCTCAGCGAACATCTTCGGGAAGAATTGGCTGGAGAAAAACCCCGACGGAGCGAGGGGAATGTTGATCCCGAAGCTCCCCTTCAGATCGCTGGTGGCACTGGTAATCGAGAAGTGCTCGAAGGTCATGCCGGCGGTGAAGCTCCAGAGCTCGAAGTCCCCGTTCGAGAAGCTGCTCTGTCCGGCTGTGTTGTCGAAGTACGGCGGGTCGACGGAGGTCGTGAAGCCGGTGAAAGACTGCCGCGGGCGAAAACGCCAGTACTGGGTCCGAAAAGTGATGTTGTCCGTCGGCGCGAACAGGGCGACGACGCGGATGTCATCGTTTCTCGAGCCATTGACGCCCTTCTGGTCCGGGGTGCCATCGTAGGGCCCGTAATACTCATCGGCCCAGCCGGGATTGTAGGAGTGGCCGCCACTGACACGAATCGCCAGGTGGTCCTGCACGATCGGGAAGGAGGCAGCGCCAGAGACCTCGTAGTTGGCGGATCCAGCCCCGTCGGTGGCTCCCAGCTCAGCCTCGCCGATGAACTTGAAATCTTTCAGATCGGGGTCGCGGGTGTGGAAAATGAAGACGCCACCCGAGGATCCCTGCCCATAGAGTGTGCCCTGGGGACCGCGCAGCACCTCGACCTGTTCGATGTCAATAAATCGCACCGGCGGTGCGATACCGAAATTGGTAACGATGAAGGGAACATCATCGAGGTAGTAACCGATCGGTGAGTCCCCATTGGCATTGCTGCCGCCAGCTCCGCGCAAATTATACGAACGAGATGCCACGGACTGCTGTTGCCCTTCGAAGGCTCCGGGGACGGCGCTCACCAGATCATCGATCGAGGTGATGTTCTTTTCCTTGAGATCCTCTCCGCTGAAGGCCTGGATTGCGAGGGGCGCGGACTGCAATGACTGCGCTCCTGACTTCTGTGCCGTAACGGTCACCTCCTGAAGTTCGGCGGGAGTCGCAGCCGTTGATTCGGAAGCCGCGTCTTGCGCAGTGGCGAATCCGGATGCAGCCATGAGCAGCGTCGTGCCAACGGCGGATATTGTAATTTGGCGCATTCTACCCCCTGGAAACCGGTCGCCTGTGGTTTGCCCGATTATGCAATCGTTTGCGCAACACGCGCAACTGAGTTGTAGCAACACTAGGGGCAGCTCGGGCTGCCAGATTATTGTGGCAACAATCCGGCTCAGACGATGTGCATCGCAGAGCCCCGAGCCCGGGGTAGCAGTCCGCCCGTCAGGGGCGATTCGCTCGAACCGGGCCTGAGCTCGCCCGGCGCCACGCGAAATACTCATCCAAGACGTTGAGCCCCGCTTCATTGACGACAGGGGCCGCCCCAGTGTGGGCCGCCGCGATGTGCAGCACCTGGGGCGCGGAATCGCTGAAGTTCGGCCATTTCGGCAGGTGGGGGCCGTTGGGATCGCCGGTCCTGGCGAAGTTGGTCCAATAGGTGCGTAGCATTGCGGACAGCGCTTCGTCTTGCGGCGTGGGAGCGGGCCGGTTGTGCTCTCTGAGCTGCCGAAACACGTAGGGGAGCTCTTCGCTGTGTGGGGTACCGAAGCCCGCGCGGGGCGAGAGGGCGGGATAGCTCGGATGCTCATCGAAGTAGTAGAGAAACACCCGGCTCTTTCCGGTCCGAGTTTGCAGTCGTGCCCAACTCCATGTCTGCCAGCCGAACGCCGTATCACGCGTGAGGTCGCGGGCGGTCTTCTTTGCCGCCGGCGACTCTCCGCCTGGATATGCGATGAGGAGCTTGTCAGCGAACCGGCCGTAGCGCTCGTGCACGCTTTGCACGTAGGCATCTTGAGAAGCTGGGACACCGAAGGTGGCCCCTTCATCCGAGTTGTACCCGATCAAAACCGGCACGTCGTTGTATCGCCCGGACTGATAGAGCTTGAACTGGTCGTCGGGAATGACCCAGCCATCCACCACTGGCCACGAGAGTCCGCGTTGTCGCTGTGCGGCGCCGAGCAGCCTCTCCGCCGGCATCGCACGCAGCTCCTTCAAGCCAGATGCCCCTAAAGATTGGGCCCAGGCGCGGCCATCCTGCTCTGCGACCTGCAGTGGCTGCATGTTTTCACCAGGTCCACCGGCTGCACGCACGGGACCGAAGGAGCCGCCGCTCTCGGAGATTGCGGCCTGGAACAAACCCTTCGCAAGCGGGGAGGCGCAGAGCTGGCTGACGGCAATCGCGCCCGCGGATTCCCCGAAGATCGTCACTCGCCCCGGATCGCCGCCAAACGCGGCGATGTTCTTTCGGACCCACTCGAGGCCGGCGATCACATCGAGCAGACCGTAGTTTCCCGATGTGTGGTGCGCGCTCTCAGCGCTCAACTGCGGATGGGCCAGGAACCCGAACACGCCCAGCCGATAGCTTACCGACACGATCACGACACCCTTCTTGGCCAGCCACTCGCCGTGATAGAGCTGCTCCGCTGGGGTGCCCGCCACGAACCCGCCGCCGTGGATCCACACCATGACGGGCAGCCGCTGGCTGGCATGAACGTCCGGCGTCCAGACATTGAGAAACAGACAGTCCTCGCTGGGAGGTGGGAGATTGGCGATCGCCGGGTTTGATTGCATGCACGCGCGGCCATATTCGGAGGCCGCACGCACCCCCGTCCATGGGAGTGGCCGCCGGGGCTCCCGCCAGCGCAAATCGCCGACCGGAGGCGCCGCAAAGGGAACGCCACGGTAAACGGCCAGGCCGTCTTCGACAGTTCCCTGCAGTAGCCCGCTTTCCACCCGGGCAGGTGGAATGGCCTGCGCGAGCGCTGATGATGAGAGCAGCGACACGCCGAGCAGGGCCATTGCGCACGCGAACGTCAGATTACAAACATCACGCCGCTTCATTCGAAAGCTCCCATTCAGACCCCCCCGGCTGGAGGCACGCCGGCGAGGAAGGTTGCCGAGCCAGCCGCACGAGCATGGCTACGCCGAGCTAATGCGTCGCGCCCATCAGATCAAGAAGGCCATCGACAATGGCAGTCTCGGCACACCCGGGCTTGAGGTTCGAGGACACGACTTCAAAAGTGTCGTAGCCGAATGCCGCATCATTGGGGATGTAGCCGGAGGGCGCGGCGCCATTGGTCAGCGTCGCCATCATCGTGTTCTTCACGGGCGACTCGAGCTTCAGTCGTTGCGCAATGGTGGTGAAGACTTCTGCGTTGACGCCGGCGATCGCCACATTGCCGAGTCTGAGGAGGCTCAATCGGATCGGAATCGGATCCGCATCGACGTACGTTCCAGGATAGCCGGCGCGGCCGCTGTCGGTGCGCTTGCGACCGGGGCAGGTCACAATCTTCTGCGCGCCGGCGATTTGCTCAGTGAGCATGGGTCGCTCGAGGCCGGAGCGCATCACATGCAGGACCTCTTCGCCCAGCATCTGGCCCATCGAGACCGTCATCTGGCGTTGCTGGTTCATGAGCTTCGCGACTTTCGGGTCGTGCTTGTTGAGGCCCTGGCCGCCCGGTGGCATCGCATTGCTGATATCGATCCCACGAGCAGCGTAGTCCTTGATGCGGATCTCCCTCAGGTCATAGGTCTGCTGGAAGTAGATTGGGTTCTGATCGCCTGATGCGCCGGTGGACCAGACCGCCACGGCTCCCTCATCGAGCGAGTCCTCCAGATAACGCGAGGTCGCCCCCGGTATATCGCCGCTGATCTGGTCCAATTGACCATTGAGTACTCCGTGAACGGCGTAGTTGTAATACACGGCGATCGGACGGCCCGCGGGTGTCTCGAAGCGCAGGACGGCCACCGTCTTATCGGAGGGCCCCTCGTAGTTGGGGCCCTCCCACCATCGATGGGTCTTGGGATCGATGATGTTGCGGTTCACGTTGATGTAGGACACACCGGTGCCGTAGCGCATCCGTGCGGGTTCGAGTTGCGCAGCCGCCTTGGAGATCGCGGTCAGGACATGCTGGGCGAGGTCCGGTGCGTTGCCAAAAGGCACGCTGTGGGTGTGGGTTGCGGTGAGCAACAGTTGAGCGCTGGGAATCTTCAGATCCGACTGCGCACGCTGGCTTACCTGTGACCACGTCTGGGTGGAAATTGCGCCCGCATCGACGGTGACCAGAGCAGCTCGCGTTCGGCCATCATCGATGACGATCGCGCGCACGAAGATCGGATCATTGATCCCCTCGAACCCTTTGGGCAGGGAGGTCGGCCCTGGGGTGATATCCACGCGAGCTGCTCCAACGCTCAGCGCACACGCGGCCGGCGGCAGTGCCGCGAGACTCAATGCCATCAGCGCCGCGATGCTCGCCGTCTTCATGAATTTTTTACTCCTGCTTACCGAAGAACGACAGGTCGATCGCCTCGGCCATGGCCGTATTGCCGGCATCGTTCGGATGAACATGGTCGCCGGAGTCGAACTCCGGCTTGAGCCGGGTGGGATGAGCGGGATCGCGCGTCGCCGCGTCAAAGTCGACCGTCCGGTCGAATGCCCTGCCGGAGCGGATCCACTGATTCACCTTTTGGCGAATCGCCTCACCTTGCGGTGTGTAGGTCCACACGCCTTCCCAAGGGAGGATCGTTGCGCCCATGACCTCGAGACCGTGCAGATGAGCCTTCTCGATGAGCTTGCGGTAGCCGGCGATCAGATCATCGGCGCTGATGTGATCTTCGGCCGGTGCCCCGGGAATGGCAGGGAAGCTGATGTCATTGATGCCTTCGAGGAAAATGATCCAGTGGACACCCGGTCGACTGAGGATGTCGCGGTCGAAGCGCGCGAGCGCACTCGTGCCGCTCCCATCGTGCAGCACGCGGTTTCCTGAAATGCCGAGGTTCACGACGGCGCGGCTGTCCCCGAGCCGCCCCGCCATGCCTCGCTCGAAGAGTAGCGTCGGCCACGCGTGATCAGCGTCCGGTGTAGTTGCGTAACCGTCGGTGATCGAGTCTCCCAGAGCAGCGATCGCCTGCGTGCCCTTGGGGGCTGACACTTCGACTCCAGTGAGCCAGAAGTATGAATTGCATTCTCGCGCCCCCGGGAGCGATCTGGCGGCAGTCAGATCGCCCGGCGCGAGATAGGTGGTATGCAGGCCCAGCGGGTGAACGGTGAGCTGCGCCACTTCCTCCGGTACGTACAGGGAGACTGCCAGGGTGCTCAACGGCGCTACCGATAGGTCAATCGGATCGCTCACGATGACCGCTCCCGGTTGCAGCTTGACTCGCGCTTGTCCTCCGAACGTCGCGGTCCGGTCAGATCCATCCACGATCCCCGAATCGTGGCCGTGAAGCGCGACATGCACGGAGCCGATTGCGACTATCTCATACCCCTGCGCATTGGAGAGCTGAACTCGAATTCTCTTCCCGCCAATCGTCGTACGGATCAACATCCGTACGGTTTGGTTCTGGAGGCGTTCAGGTATGGGGCGAATCGGCGACTGCTGCGGGTCAACCTTCGGCGGTGGCTTTGCCCACGATGGATTCACTATGGGCGTCAACTGCTGCGCAGTGGCCCAAGAACTCACCCAGTGCTCCCCCACCTGTGACGCCACCGCCCGTGAGTGCTCCACCCCCAGAAGCACGGCGACGACCAGGACTGCTCGTATCCAGTTCGCGGCCGCGATACGCATCAGGGCTGCACCTTGGATCCCACGCCAACGATCTGCGGGAATGGGGCTGGCAGCAGAGTCGGGGCAGTCGCCGCGGTCGAGAAACGATTCTCGGACAAGCTCTCCCCGAAGGCGGCCGCTTCAAGCTCCGCTGAACGACACATCTCCTCCCCCTCCGCACACCCACACTTGAGACCGATGGGCGACCCTGTGCTCGTAGAGCCGGATCTTCCGGCGACTCTAGCTCAATCGGCGTCGTTGCGCAAACGATTGCGCCACAGGATGCATGCATAGCAGATCCGGCCGCCGCTCGCCA
>Ga0070681_10000643_pt1 | contig 28774 bp, 23 predicted proteins | sample KBSC83BmetaG_FD_65650 | JGI IMG/M metagenome (GOLD analysis project Ga0070681, IMG submission 65650) | Corn rhizosphere microbial communities from Kellogg Biological Station, Michigan, USA - KBS C8-3B metaG | ecosystem: Host-associated > Plants > Roots > Rhizosphere | place: USA: Michigan...
GAACGACTGCGTCCGATTCTCATGACGTCCTTCGCGTTCATCCTCGGCGTGTTGCCGCTGATGCTGGCAACAGGCGCCGGAGCGATGAGCAGACACTCGATCGGCACTGGCGTCTTCTCCGGTATGTTGTTCGCGACGCTCATTGGAATCTTCTTCATCCCGCTCTTCTTCCGAATCGTTCGTGGACTCGCGGAAGGACGGCGAGGCTCCACGAACGCCCGCATGAGCGACGGCGCGACCCCAGCGACGGAGCGCGCCTGATGCGTAGTCACCGTTTCGCACTTGCCGCGGTCGCGCTCGTCGCAGCGTGCACCGTTGGACCGCAGTACACGCCGGATGTCGCCGTGAAGCCCGGCGAGCGCGTGGGCGCCGCTCGGATGAGCGATTCCTCACGCCGGTTCTTCGACTCGCTGGCGACGGCGCGACAACAAGACGCCGAGTTCGGTGTGGCCCGGCCAGCGGTGTCTCAAGTCAGATCGCGAGACTCGCTCGAGTCGGTCGCATGGCTGGAAATTCTTCGCGACACGTCGCTGGTTCATCTGGTCGATCTCGCCGTACGCCAGAACCGGAACCTGCATCTCGCTCAGGCGCGGATCAGTGAGTTCCGCGCCGCCGTTGGCGTCGCGAAGGCGCCGATTGCGCCGTCGCTCACGATCAACACGTCGGAAAGCTCGAACCAGGTCGCGCTTGGTGCGTTCCCTCCGACGTCGTATCGCGCGGCGCGACTCACCGCCGATCTCGCATGGGAGTTGGATTTCTGGGGACGCATTCGCCGAGGCGTCGAAGCGGCCGGCGCGGATCTCGACTCGCAGGAAGCTGGCGCTCGCGCGACGGTGCTGTCGCTCGTGAGCGACGTGGCGACGAGCTACGTCCAGCTTCTCGAGCTCGATCAGGAACGCGACATCGCCGAGCGAACTCTGAGCTCGCGGAAAGCGACGCTCGACGTTGCGCGCGCTCGATTCGCTCAGGGACTCACGTCCGAGCTGGACGTCCGTCAGTTCGAGGCGCAGGTCGCCGCGCCGGCGGTCACGCTCGCGCAGACAGAACGGGCCCGCGCGGTGACGGAGCACAATATCGACGTTCTCATCGGCGAAGGCCCAACGACCATTCGGCGCGGCGGCACGCTCGTCGACGCCGTGCGTGCGCTCGCGATTCCGGATTCCATTCCGGCCACGATGATCGCACGACGTCCGGATCTTCAACAAGCTGATCGCGCGTACGCGGCCGCAACGGCGCGCATCGGTGTGGCCGACGCCGCTCGGCTGCCGACGATCAGTATCGTCGGATCGTTCGGCAGCCAGGCCGGCGTGCCGAGCAACGTATTCGGTGATCAAACACGCGTCTATCAGATCTTCGCCGGCATTTCCTTTCCGATCTTCGACAACGGCCGGTTGTCGAACCTCTCGGCCGCGGCGCGCGCTCGCGCTGACCAGGCACGCGCGTCCTACGAGTCGACGGCGCTCAACGCGCTGCGGGAAGCGAACGACGCGCTCGCCGGGGTTCGAACGGCGCGCGACCAAGCCGTCGCGCAGGCCACGCAGGTGACGTCGCTCCGTCAGGCGCTCGATCTCGCCGAGTCGCGATACCAGGCAGGATTGTCGACGTATCTCGATCTCCTCGATGCACAGCGAAGCCTGTTCACCGCCGAGCTTGCGCTGAGCCAGGCGCAGTTGGGCGAGCTCACCGCGGCCGTACAGCTTTACAAAGCACTCGGGGGTTCGTGGACTCAGCGCTAGCCTGTCATCCCGAGCGGTAGCGAGGGATCTGCACTTTCGCCGTCAGAAGTGCAGATCCCTCGCTTCGCTCGGGATGACAAGCGGGACTCAATGGAATGGAGTCCGGCGTGGTTTTGTCAAAAGGAGAAGTCCCGCCGTTCCGCACGCGTCCGTCTGTGACCGTGCCGCTCCGCGGTGAGCTTTTGAACCAGAGAAATTGTGTTGTCCGGGCAGCCTGAGACTCACATACTGCAGTCCCCACACGGCTCAACCCCTTCCCGGTACCCCACCATGCAAGCGACCCGCAGGATCCTCACCCTCGCTGTCGGGTTTTCGACCATCGCGTCCACGCTCGCGGCCCAAGGCATTTCTATCGGTCTGCGTGGATCGGGGACCTTCCCGACCGGCTCCTTCTCCGAAACAACCACGCAGGCCACCGCGAATACCGCGCTGATCGCGGGTGCAAAATCCGGCTTCGGCTACGGTCTGGACGCCGCGATTTCGATGGGATTCATCGGCATCTATGCCGGCTTCGATCACGTCAGCTTCGACTGTCAGACGGCCACCTGCCAGACCGACGGCAAATACACACTCCAGGGCGTGACCGCCGGCGTGAAGCTCACGACGCCAAGCGTCTCCATGCTTCGTCCGTTCATCAAGGGCGGCGTGACGTTCAACGATCTGAACGGTGGCTATGGCGGCCAGTCCTCAAACGTTCTCACGACCGACCACGCACCGGGCTATGAAGTCGGCGTGGGGGCGGATATCGGCTTTCTCGGCATCGTGAGCCTCACACCGCAGGCGCGGTACATCGGACAGAATCTGAAGGCCAAGATTCCCGGCGTCAGCGTGACCTCGTCCACCGCGACCGGCCAGGCCGTCAACTATTTCACGTTCGACCTCGGTCTCTCGGTTCACACGCCGTTCGGCAAGTAACGGTGCGCGAGACGCCCACAGCGCTCGTCGACCTCGGTCCTGACGGCATTCTCACCGTCAGGATCCGCGACGGCGCTCATCAGTCCTTGGCGGACGCGGAGCAGAATCTTGGCGCCGCGTTGGCTGAGCGGGGCGGCGAGCGTCGTCCCCTGCTCATCGATATTCGCGAGGCAAAGCCACTCGACGCGGAAGTCCGTCATTACTACTCTGGCCAGGTGCTCGTCGACGGATTCTGCGCGCTCGCGCTGCTCATCGATTCGAGCCCACTCGGGAAGATGATGGGCAACGTCTACTTCCGCGTCGCGCGCCCCGGAATTCCAACTCGCCTCTTCACTCAGGTCGCGCAGGCGCATGAGTGGCTTGCGACACATCGCCAATGAGTGATGACTCGTCGAGGCTGATTTTCGAGCGCGACCGTATCTACGCGCTGCTCGATGGTCTCGAGAGCATGGCCGGTGGCGACGTTCGATCGACGGTTCGGATCTCGCCGGCGCGCGACGAGCTGGACGCGCTCGCGTTTGGCATCAACGCGTTGGCCGACGAGCTTCGCTTTGCAAACGCTCGCATGAACGAAGCCGAGCGTCGCACCGCCGAAGAGTGGCTCCGCGCGAAGGAGCGCGCGGAACGGGCGAACGAAGCGAAGTCGGTCTTCCTCCGCACTGCAAGTCACGAGATCAGAACACCGATCGCCGCGATTCTCGGCATCGCGGACCTGCTCGCGATTGGCAGTGAGTCGGACGAGGATCGCGCCGATCTCGTCGACCGTCTGCGTGCGAACAGCCGCGCGCTTCTGACGCTCGTCTCGAATGTGCTGGACCTGTCGCGGCTGGAAGCCGACAAGATCGAGCTCAGCATCGAATCCGTGTCGCTGCTCGATCTGCTGTCCGAAGTCGTGCACAGCCTCGAGGCCGAGTCGCGCAAGAAACGGCTTTCAGTTCGCATCGAGACGACGGCGACCGCCGCCGTCTCGATCGATACCGACCGAATGCGTCTTCGTCAGATCCTCGTCAATCTCGTCGCGAACGCCGTGAAGTTCACGGCGAGGGGTGGCGTTGTCGTCGCGCTACGCGAAGAGCGCATCGGTGTCGAGCGGCGCATCACGATCGATGTCAGCGATACCGGCATTGGCATCGACGTCAATCAGCGCGAGCATCTCTTCGAACCGTTTGGACAGGCCGATCCGTCTGTCGCGCGAGCATTCGGCGGCTCGGGGTTGGGCCTCGCGCTCTCGTCGCGGCTCGCTGAACAGTTGGGCGGACGATTGGTGCTGCTCGCGAGCGAGCCCGGACGAGGAAGCATCTTTCGTCTCACGCTCGAGACCTTGAATACCGACGCGATCATCGCCGGCGGACACAACGTCGATGCGCGGAACGGACGGGAGGCCCCGAAGCGCGTACTCGACGGATTGCGCATCTTACTCGGCGAGGACAACGCGGATCTTCAACTGGCGATCGGACGCTCGCTCACGATCGACGGCGCGTCGGTCTCGTACGCTTCGAATGGCCACGAGGTCATCGAGATGGCGTGCGCCGACGTGTTCGACGTGGTGCTTTTGGACATTGTAATGCCGGTGATGAACGGCCTGCAGGCGGCGCGCGTGCTTCGCGAGCGCGGGCTTCGCACGCCGATCATCGCGATCAGCGCCGACGCGTCGCCGGACACTCTCGCTGCGTCGATCGACGCCGGGTGCAACACGCATCTCTGCAAACCGTTCGAGCCAACGGATCTCACGGCATCGATCCGCTTTCTGCGCCGCGAAGCGCTCGAGTCCGTCGCGGATTGAGCGTTACTGCGGACGGTGAAAGAGGCCGACGTACACCGCTTTTCCGAGCACGTGCCCCTGCAATGCCTTCATCACGTTGGTGCGCGTCTCGAGCGCCGCGTTGATCTGTGGCGTCGCCGTGGACGGCGTGACGTCGAGCTTCGTATCGAGCGCGTACACCTCGAACGTGTAATGATGGAGCGGTCCTGTGGCCGCGGCACCCGGCCCGCGATAGTTCGGACCTGACGCACTGATCTGCCTCGTTCCGTCAGGCAACTCGGCGCCGGCTTTCACGCCTTCGGGCAATCCGGTCGCCGTCGCGGGAATATTCCACACGATCCAATGCGGCTGCGTCTCCGGTCCACGCATCACCGATACATCCGGATCGAGCATGTTGAGGACGAAGCTCTGTGTGCCCGCGGGCACGTTGGTCCACTTCAGCTCGGGCGACACCTGCTCGCCTGCCTGAGTGAACTTCACCGGGATCTGTCCTCCGTCCGGCCAACCGGGAATCGTCAGCACCATCGCGGCTGGACGTGGCGCCGCTTTCTCCGGTACCTGTGCGAGCACAGCCGATGCGGAGATCGTCAGGATAATTGACAATGAATGAGCGAGTCGCATCGAGGACCCCACCGGGAGTTGTGTGTGGCGTCGAGGAAACGGCGACTATCGACCGTAGGCCCAGGTCAATGACCCGAGGTAGAGCCTAAGGGTTTCGTTTACGACCGCACCGGTGAAGGTGGCGCTGTATGGACTCATCTGCGTGAACTGAAGTGCGCCGTTCGTCGTCGACGTGTACACGCCAGTTGCTGTCGCCGTCGTGGTGGTCACGGTCGTTCCTTCGGTGATGCGATAGGATGCAACCTCGACCCACGTGCCGTCCGCATTCAGCGTGAACTGATCGCTCAGCAATTCGGTCTTGCCGTTGGGCTGTGTTGCCGCGTATGGGAGCGAGGCCCCGTTGACATTCCTGAGCTGCCACGCCCCCGAGACGATAACGGGAGAAGGAGCTGTGGGAGCGTTGTCGGAGCCACCGCATGCCACTGCCGCCAGCGCGAGAAGAATCAGGAGTCTGCGCACGTCATCTCTTGGTCGGGGCATGACGAATATACGCGCCTCGGCGAGATTAGCACGCTTTCATCAGTCATCAGCGCCCCTTCGATTTCGACTGACGGACTGATCCTGCCGACTCAACCAGCGCGCGCGACCTCAAAGTGTAAAGTGAAGCCCAATTCCGCTGAATCGTACCTGTTCGGTACGGAACTGCCCGTACGGCGACGGTCCGTTGTAGTACTCAGCCAGAATACTCCACCGCCGGCTCTCGATCTCTGCCTCGTGCGGACGCGCGAACTCGAATCCCGCCCGCACGCTGAGGCCTGTGCGCATCGTCGTATCGTTCACGAATTTGACATCGCCGGCGGCGATCAATCGCATGACGGCGAGCGGGCCGAAGTCGATTGAAGCGCGCGGGCGCAACTCGGCCCCGGCATGCCAGAGTTTGTCTGGGAGATCGACCGGATCGCGTCGCACGAATGACTCGCCGCCGCCATACACCCGCAGCGCAAAGATGTCGAGGGAGAGCAATCCCTCCACCGACTCGAACGAGAGGTTCTCGCGCTTCGGCGGATTGGGCCGAAGTAGAATCTCGTCTCCGAGATGCGAGCTCTGGTGATACGGACGCACGCGACCAGAAATCGGGCCGGCTCTGAACGTGAGCGGAAGCCCGATCGTGTAATCGGCGTTGATGAGATCGTACGACGCGGAATCGAGATCGAACTGCGCGAAGACGGCTCCGGCGAGGCCCAGCTGAATTCCATTTCCCGGGCCAAGCGCCGCGGCGCGGAAAAACGGGAACTGGTCGGCGATGCCGACAGCGCCGATGTCATTTGCCAGGTCGGCAGCGTTTCCTCGCTGATACGCGACGAACGACCGCGTTGCCTTCGGGTCGGCAACGAGCGGACAGAACACGTCGCCATGCGGAAGCGCGAAATAGTCGCCCACGTCGGACGTGGCACCGCCAACGCCGCATCGCGACGGGTACGATTCGCCTCGCTGAACTGGCCGAACGGGCTGCGGGAACTGCGCCGAGACACAAGACCCAAGCGTGATCGAGCCGGCAACGGCAAGCAGTGCAGCGCTTGCAAACGAGAACCGGCGAGTGATGGCCATGGCAGTCTCGATTTGGGGGATCGTCTGAGCTACACCCTACCGACAGTGGCGGGCTGCAAACGGTAACGTCGATGTTCGCTCGCCAAAGCGCTGGTCGAAAGCCGCCCAGATCCCATGGGTGGTGTCAGAGGACCCGCGCCCGGGCTCTATGCTTGGGTCACGGGGCCTTCGCGACGACGGCGACGATGACCGCCGCCGGGTTCCCGCGGCCGCGCGGTGGTCTGTGGGCTCGACTGCGCGATCCGGTCGCGATGTCGCTCGGTGCCGTGGCCGTCGCTTCGCTTGGCGTCGCCGCTTTTGTCGCACGCCAAGGACAGAACGCTCCGCCGCCGTCAGCGATCCGCTTCGTGTTGACCACCGCGGCGAACTCTCGTCCTGTTTTCGTCAGCACCTGGCCGGCAGCGGCTTCGCCGAATGGACAGGAAATCGTCTACAGCGGCGAAGCGCCTGGCGGAGGTACGCAGTACTACATCCGTCGAATCGACGAGCTCGAGGCGCGTCCGCTGCCCGGAACGCTGGGAGCATCGCAGGCCGTGTTTTCGCCCGACGGCAAATGGCTCGCGTACCTCTCCGATGGAAAGCTCCGAAAGCTGCAGGTGGACGGCGGTGGAACGCCGATCGTGCTGACCGACGCCAGCTCGAACGACGGCGCCGACTGGGCGCCGAATGGTGACATCATCCTCGGCGCCGAGCAGCGCAACGGCCTGGGACGCGTGAGCGCGAATGGCGGAAAGATCGTCGACGTCACAAAGGCCGATACTGCCGGCGGTCAAACGCAACACGTGTGGCCCGTCGTGCTCGGCGATGGCAATACGGTCCTCTTTGCGATCGCTCATGGCAGCAGCCGGAAAGAATCGAGGATCGCGATCGGCTCCCTGAGTGATGGGAAGTTCACGGCGCTCGACCTTCACGGCATCCGGCCGCTCGGCGTCGTGAACGACGCGCTCGTGTTCCTCCAGGAGGACGGAACGATGATGGCCGCGCGCGTCGATGTTCGAGCGCGCCGCGTCCTCGGAACTCCCGTGCCATTGCTCGATTCGATCCCCGTCTGCGGCAGCTGCAACGGCGACTCGGGGGTCCATCTCTCGAGGGGCGGCGTTCTGACGTATATGCGTGGTACGGTCGCTAGCACATCGGCGATGCTCGACAGCACAGGTCTCGAGCGGGCCGTCGCGACGGAAGCGAAAGCATTCTCACAACCGCGTTTGTCGCCCGACGGTCGCCATATCGCCGTGAGTATTCTGAGCGAAGCGGGCAGCGACGTTTGGATCTATGATGTCGGCGCACAGGTGCTCAGCAAGCTGACGGTGGGCGCCAGAAGCGGATATCCCGAGTGGACTCCCGACGGCAAGCGCGTCGTATTCGTCTCGACGGACAGTGCGGGACGCAGCTCGCTGCGTTGGCAGCCGTTCGACGGCGGCGCGCCCGCCGAGACGCTCATCGGCATCGAGGCATTCGGGAAACGTGCCATGCGAGTATTCGATGGTGTCGTCTCGCCTGACGCTCACAATCTCGTGTTCGAGACGATGCGCACCGAAAGCGGCCAATTCGACATCTGGACACTGCCGCTCGATGGGAAACGCGAGCCGCGACCGTATGTCGTGAGCACCTCGTCATCGGCCGTTGCACCGCGGTTTTCGCCGGACGGGCATTGGGTCGCCTATGCGGGGGACGAATCGGGCCGCTCGGAAGTGTACGTTCGCTCGTTCCCCGATCCGTCGAACCGCATTCAAGTGTCATCGGACGGCGGGACCAATCCGGTCTGGTCGCGCGATGGAAAGCAGCTCTACTACCGAGTCAACGCAGCCGTATACGAGGCGACACTCACACCTGGGCCGTCGTTCGGTGTCGTCGCGCGACGCCGGCTCTTCGAAAAGCCGATGACGGATTCCTACTTTGCGTCTGCGTACGACGTCGGCGCCGGGCGAGGTCAGATCCTGGCCTTGCGTCCTGTTCCTGATGCGCTGAAGCTGCTGGTCGTCATGAATTGGCCCGCCGAGCTCGCCGCACGAATGGCTTCGTCGCGCTAGGCACGAGCAACCTTCGGCGACGCCGCGGTGTCGGACTATATGATCATCTTGAGTATAGTCCCGACAATCTCAGTCGCGGGGGTTCGCCATGTGCACCGTTGCCAGGCGGGTGCTGTTGCTTGCGCTGTGCTCCAGTTCGCTCGGCGCGCAAATCGTTGCTTGTCCAGGAAGCGCCGTAGTTCCGTACTTCGGCTGGGACGCGACCGACTGTGGGCAGTGCAACATCTACGGGTCGTATCTCGAGTACCTGACGCCGCCGAAGATTCGCGACATCAAGCCCGGTGGGCCCGGCGCCGGCCGGCTTCGAGACGAAGACGTCGTGCTCGCGGTCGACGGACTCGGAATCACGACGCCCGAGGCGTGGCATCACATGCGCGACGCATTGCCGGGCGATTCGCTGCGCTTCTCCGTGCGCCGCGGGGCAGATACGGCGATGGCGACCGTGATCGCCTCGGCGCGCTGCGCAGCCGCTTCTGACCCGCGCATTCAGCGAGTCGATCGCATGCGCACGCGCGTCGGCGCGATTCCACCGCGAACGCTGACCGTCGGCAACGCGATCGCTCGGTGGCCAAAGCGCGATCCGGGGGCAATGCTGCCAGGCAGTATCGGCAGCATTGCCATAGGTCGCGCGGCGGCCAGCGAGCCCGCGACGACTTACCGTGCGACCCTGCACCCGTCGTTACGGACGAACGCTGAACGCAGCCGTCGCGACGGAATCGCCCCACGCAAAATCGATGGCGCCACGATTCGCGCCCGCGGCGCGCACGGTGATCGTGAAGTCCTCGACGTGCTCGGGCGTCTTGGTCATATCCATCTTCACTCGCCCGATATCCTGCGCGGCCTGATACTCTGTGCCCCACTGTCCGACCTGCTTGTTGACGATGAGGAACGTCGCAGCGCGCGTGTGCTGAATCCATAGCGTATACAACCCGGGCGCGAGCGTCATGTCGCCCAACGCGATCGTCTTCGACGTTGCGAGGTGCGTCGCCTCGTTCGCGCCGGCGCGCCAAATCGTGTCGAACGGAATCAGCGTGCCGCCCCACACCGTTCGCTCGCGCACCGCCGGCCGCCCGTAGCTGATGAAGATTGGCCCGCGGTTGAATCCAGCGTACGCCTGCGCACGTGGCGAGAGCACGCCAGTCGGCTTGAACTTCGTCGCGAGCGCGGCGAGGTCGATCTTGCCCGCCCCACGCGTACCGATCGCCTTGTTGGTCGTGAAGACGCCGTCGGTCCACTGGAGGCGCCCATCGCGATCAAATCGCGCGAGCATGTCGTACGGCCCGCCGCGCATCCGCAGCGTGTCCGCGGCGTACGCTCGAAGGCCGACGACGCTGACGCCTGTCCCCGCCAGGCCGACAGCGGGAATCGAGTCGCGCGCGCCGGCGCCGCGAGCATTCACGATCTCATACAGCCCGTAGGAGTAGAGTGGAATGCTGACGAACGCGTTCTTCACCGCGAACGACTGCCGCTGGGTACTGTCCTTCCACACAATTTCGCGCACCGTCGAGTCGGGCCCGAATGTGAAGCGCCACTCCGCTGGAGTGTTCGGAACCGGCGAGCCGTCGCCTTGTCGGCGACGGAAGACGAGCGTCGTCGGCCGCCCGTTCGACAGCGCGACATCGTACTGCGTGCGCGTGAGCGCCGTGCCCTGGCGGAGCAGCGACTCGCCGGTGAGATGCGACGACGTCCGTGTCATCTGCTCGACTGCCACCGTGTCGCGGCCGAGGCGATAGACGATCGTGGCGTCCTGCGCGATCACCGTCCGCGTAGGAAGCAACGCCAGCACAGATGCGAGAAGTCTGATGGTCTTCATTCTGGGCGGGTGGATGGGATCCGGACAACAAACATCAACGATTCGATACGGACACTAAAACGGGAGACGGCCAACGAATCGGACGACAGTCGAAAAGAACAAGAATCCCCGTTGTGCCGTTAGGTGCCCGTCGCTGTTTCGGTTCGTGTCCGTATCGAAGCAGTTCCGCTACTTGTCGGGCCAACCGTACAGCTTGAGCGCGTTCCCGCGCAGCACCATCCGCGCGATGTCGAGCGCCTTCGCGCGAGTGATCTCGCCGTCGTCCATCATGCCGGTGAGCGCGGTCGCCAGCGCTTCGCGACCGGAAGTCGTCGTCTGCCAGCCGATTTCCTCCCAGTCGACCGGCGGAGTGCCTGGCGACAGATCGGTGCCGAACAAGACTTTCTCCGGATACCACTCGAGCCAGTAGCGAATGGATTTCGCAAGCTCGCGCGTCGGCAGCAGCCAGGTTTGCTCGGAGAAGTCCGTGTAGACGTTCGGCTTCATGAGCAACGGCGCGATCGACTCGACGAACGGGCCAGCGCCGCCGTGCAGCAGCACGAACTTCGTCGAACGAAGCGACGCATCATCGAGGATCGGCTCGAGGAGCAACGGATTCGCCCCCGCAAGCTCGAAGTATCCACCGCAGCCGTAGCCCGTGTGAATGTGCACGGGCAGTCCGAGGCGACCGGCCTGCAACGCGATGTGATGGAAGACGAAATCCTGCACCGCCGTGTACTCGGCCTCGCTCGGCACGCCACCGCTCGCATACTTCGCATACGCACGTTCGGCCACGGCCTTGTCGCCGCGCGTGAAGTTGAGAGGACGCAAATACGCCACCTCGTACTTGATGGCTACCGCACCTTCGCGCTTGAGCCGCTCGAGCGTCGGCGTCACGACTTGCGAGAGATACGCGTCGAGCGTTCCGGGACGCTTCGGCACGTTGAGCGCGGTCATGTAGCGCTTGAGGAGCGCGTCTTCGCGCACGAAGAAGATCTTGCGATCGGGCGTGAACGCGGCGGCGCCGGCGTTATCGAGTGGGAACAGCAGTGCGTCGACGAACGGCACCCAGCGAAAGTGCGGCGCCGAGAGTCCGCGGCCGATCCCTTGGCGATTGGCCAACTCGATCTCGATACCGAGCTTGTCGAGCACCCACGCTGGATAGTTGTCGGCCTGCGCGGCTTTCACGCGCTGCTTCGCCGCAAGCAACTCGCGTACATGCGCCGAGTCGGCGTCGTTGTACTTGTAGCCGTAGAGCGCCTTCCACGCGGCGAGAAAGCGCGGGTTGTCCGGCCGGCTGGAGATCGCTGGCGCCGTGGGCTCGAGGGGATCGCACGGCAGCGCGTCGAAGTCGTCGTCCTTCTGCCCCGCGGCGACGAGCGCCGGGGGATGCGAGTGATTGTCGATCGCCTTGATCCCGCGGATCGCGGTGAGGAGCGTGGGATCGGGACGCTGCGCCCCAGCCGCGGCGGCGAGTCCGCCCGCGAGGGCGACGGTCGAGAGATATCGCGAAAGCATGGCTCGTATCTTCGCCGTTGATCTGTGACTCAGTGCCCCGAACTTGGAAGCCCCTTCCGCGCGCGAAACGCGGCGATGAACCGCTCGGCGTCTTCGCGACGGAACGACTTCGACGTCTTGCTGCCGTTCACCTTCGTATTTCCGAACAGGTCGTGCTTTCCGCCGTCGGTCCAGTCGATGACGAGCTGTTCGTTCTCGTAGTGGATGTCACGGATGTCCGAGATCGGAAACACGGCATGCGTGCCGATCGCGCCGGCGACGGATCGTTTGACGATCTGGCTAATGCTTCCGCCGAGTCCCGTGGTGTCGCCGCTCGTGGATTTGTCCATCTCGTCCTTCACCTGCGCGACGGTCTTCGGAGACAGGCCCGCGAGGATCTTGTCGCCAACGAGCGTCAGATCGACCGCACTGTCCGCGTCGAAGATCCGGATGTCGCCAGGGCCGAGCGAATCGGTCGGCGGAGACTCGGTCTGCAAGCGCACGTGGGCCGGCCCCGGCATGCTGTGCGACACGTGCCGCCTGAAGTACCGGCTGACGAAGACGATCGCCACGATGATCAACGCGAGGCGAACCAGTCCGGAAACGAGGCGGCGTGACGAGCCCATGAGATTCCACCTTGGAACGTGTGACTTTGATGCTATCCCCTAGCACTACGCGCGTCGAGTCCGGCTGGTTCCGCACGTTCACGGATCGACCCTGGAGGTCCAGGTCACTATCGTGGCGCGACGGGCCCGGCCTCATCAACGGAGGGAGAGATCACCCCGTTCCGGGAGGGTCGCGATATCAGGGCGACTCTCGATGCCCGATTCGACGGAGTTGCCCCTGCCACAGCATCCTCGCCGCGCCAAGCCGCATCCGCTGCGCCGTGTTGACGATCGACGTCTTCACTTCGCTTCCGTTCGTGAGCGTGGACTCTGCAACGCCCAGCAACGGAGCGAAGACGAACGTCGAAACGACTCGGGTCGAATCGCCGACGGCGGAGAGTGAATCGCGCCGCGTGAACGCCGGATGCGCCAATCCGCCCGGATCGAACTCGATCGCCTCGACCGCGAGGACGTCTGGCGCCTTCACATCTCGAACGATCCATAACTGCGCGGCGCGACCGCTCGCTCCACCGGCTCTCGCCGGCGCAGCGACGCGAATCGTATCGCCAGCCTGGAGCACACCGTGGTGCTCGGGATGGATCGTCGTGCCGTCCGGCAGCCACTCGAGCAGCGAATCCCGGTCGGTCAAGAGTGTGAACATGCGCGCGCGGTTCTCGGGCACTACCTCGACGACAGTATTGCCGCCAGTCGTGAGTCGACGGTAGCCGGCGTAACATGTTCCAACGAGCGCCAGAACGACGATGCCCACGAGACCCGCGATCCATCGCCACATGATGAACGCTCGATGAAAGAGAATGTCTACCGAAAATACGGCACTTCGTTCACCCAATGAAACCCGCGACGCACGAGCAGGTACGACGACTCGCTCCGCCTGCGCAGCGTCATCTCGACGGAGTCCTTCCCGATATGGCCCCGGAACACGAGATGCTGCGTGTCGGGAAAGGCATACGTAAACACCGTCCTCAACGTGTCGGGTCCGTTCAGGAACGCCGCGATGTGCTTGACCGTGTCGGTTCTCATGCCGTACATGACGAGCGAATCGGTCGCCAGCCGAACGGACGCACGAAAGCGCGCGACGGACAGCCGGCGCCAAAGCGTGGTATCGGTGAGCAACGGCGTTTGCACCGCGCCGTTTTTCGTCACCTGCTCGACCTCGAAGATGCCGGTCAACGGAGCCACTGGAGCGCCGCGACCGAACTGTTTGTATCCCTGGAGCTCGCTGTGCAGGTGACCGCCGATCATCCAGAAGCCGAGCGCTGTTCCCGCGATCCGCGCGATGCGGAGCGACTTCCGAGTCGGGAACAGTTCAGTGTACCGCGGCGCGTCAGCGGGCCGCTGACGAATGAGCACATTCAGCAACCGCGGCGCATCGAACGCGACGAGCACCGCGCACATGAGCAGCAGGTGAAATGAGTACTGCTTCACCGGAATGTCGTAGCTCATGTTGAGCATGAACACATTCGTCAGCACGGCCGCGCCGATGATTGCGCCGAGCGTCGTCGTTCGGCGGAACAGGAGCAGCAAGCCGGCGACGCCCTCGCCGATTCCGGCAAAGACCTCGTACATCACGGAAAAACCGAGAAACGACCACGCGAATCCGCCGGGCGCCGCTTCGCCGAAATACTGCGTCAGCCGAACGGGATTCATCGGCTCGAACTGGTTGGGAACGACTTTGTCGAAGCCGTAGCCGAACAGCGTCGACGCGAGCGTGAATCGCAGATAGACCTGAAACCCGGCAAGCAGCTTCCGATGCGAACGGTGTTTGCGGTCGGCGATCGTCCACGCGACAGCGATGATGAGCGCGAGGCACAGCATCGTGAAGACCTGCACCCAGTCGAAGAGCTTGTCGCCGCTCCCCGACGGACGCGTGCTCACCCGCTGCGCCAACCGAAGTACGTGAGCGCCGACCCACGGCACGAGCGCGTGCCACACCGCGTCGTAGGTGTCGCCGATAAAATCCACGCCGGGTAGCTCGTGGATCGGCCCGGGAAACGTGTACAGCGCCACATAGAGCAGCGTGACTCGAAAGCCGAACCGCTGCGCGAGATTCCACGCCTGCTGGTCGGTGGCGGGCGTGCTTTGGTCCGAACGCGGAGAGTAGCGAGTGGTCGGCGCGATGACCGACGTGTCCGGCTGGGTCATTCGTCGCGAGCTCCGAGAGGTGGGAGGCGCGCGACAATCTTATCGTCGCGCGCCTCGGACAGCCACCCTCGTCACGCTTGCCGCGCGAGCGCCGCGTCGAGCACGGCCTGCATCTCGTCCGAGCAACTTTCCAGATCTGGATTGAGAACTTCTCCCGCCTCGAGCAGCAGTCGCGCGACCTCGGCGTGATTTGCTTCGCGGCGACCGCAGTTTCCTGATCCATGACAGCACCAGCTCAGCGGCGTCCCGTTGTACACCTCCTCTCGCGAATTGAGCAGCGCCCGTCCGGACGGATATCTGAGCAGCGCGCTCACGCACTCGACCGAGCCTTCCCATGCCGCGCAGTGCAGCGCATTCCCGCCCTTGGGACCGATCACCGCTGGCGCGGCGGGGTCGAAGCCAAGCTCCAGCATCAACTCGACCGCGGGGCCGTTCGCGGCCCACGCTTCGTCCGTCAGCGCACGCCGGTCGGCGCCGATCAGCCGCTCGACGATGCCGGGATTGTCGCGCACGATCGCGCGCGCGGCGCCGGCGTCAGCCTCGTGACAGGCGAGCAGCAGGCGTTGCTCGGGCGGAGCGACGCGCGCGAGTGCGGCAAGCGTTTCGAATTGTTTGAAGCGGGCCGCTGTCTGCAGCGGCGTCATGTTGTGACCGATCGCCCACAAATACACGTGATAGCTCGACGGCGGCTTCTCGGCGTACTCACCCTGCCCTGTTCGCAACTCGAGCACGGACGGATTGGCCGCCACCAATGCCAGCGCGCGATCGGTCAGGCCGAGCGCCGCGACGAGAAAGATGTCGGCCGACGCGCCGCGCTCGACCAGGTATCGCGCCAGATCGAGGCGCGACTTCGCGGGATCGTCCGAATCGCTGAGCATCCATTCCGCGGCCGTCGAGCGATGATCGACATCTCGCGCGTCGATGTCAGCGCCGGATGCGAGCAGAAGGTCGACTGCCGCACGTGAGCGCGCGAAGTGAAGTGGCGTCTGGCCGTCTCCACCGCGTTCGTTCACTCGCGACGCCTTTTCAGCGATCATGTGCGACAACAGATCGATGCGATCGAGGTGTGCCGCCGCGCATGCATCGGGAACCGCGCCCGCTGCCAGCAGACGCTCGGCCACCCGAGGCGACGCGCCGTACAGCGGATGAAAGCTTCCCGCCCACCAATCGCTTCCGCGGTTCGGATCCGCGCCGAACTCCAACAACACGTCGGCGATCTCGGGTTCGTCGCCCATCGCGACCAGCGCCGGCGAATCGAATCCAAAGATCGGCTGGTTGATCGCCGCACGAACCTCGGCGTTCGACTCGAGGACGCGACGGAGCGCCTTTGCGTCGCCACGTTGCACGGCGCTCTTGAATCGCTCGATCGGTGGCCGCGCCTCACGCGCCTTCGCTTCGATGTGTTCTTTGAGCGCGCGCCAGCTCTCGAAGCCATACTCGCGCGCGAGGACGAACTGCGCGTCGCCGAGCGCAATCTCCGGCTTGTTCGGCAGCTCGGCGCGGATGCGTCGGCGCGCCTCGTCGTCGCCGCGGCGATACGCGGCGATGAGCTCCTTCGCGAGTTTTCGCTGTTGCTCCTGATCCGCGCGCGCGGGGAGCGTCCGTCGGAATTCCGACGATGACATATACACGGCCTCCTTCGTCATGGCCGGCGTCCGCATGGTCGGCCGAAAGAGGTCGAGACTCTTTTGGCAGTCACTGCTTCAGGTGGGCGCAGCCCTTTCCGCGGACCGGTGGCGTCCTGGTCGCCGTCCGTTGAAGCTATCCACGGCGCGGCGAGTGCGGCAGTGTGCGACGGCTACCGGTATTCGTCCATCAGCTCCGAGAGCCCGCTGCTTCCCGGACACAGCTCGGCGAACGGAACTTCGACGAGAGGCCGATCGATCGTACGGGCGACGGCGTGCATGTCCGACGCGGACTCGTCGATGTATAGCAGGCCGGTGACGACCTCGCCTTTGGCTTGTCGATCGCGGACGTACGCGTATGCGGCGTCGCGATTCGTGGGATTGTAGTTCTCGTCGACGCGCCGGAAGCGCACGACACTGCCATCGTGCATGGTGACGCTCACTGCACCACTGTCCGGCGTCTCAGCGGTGATCTCACGCCGAAGTGGCACGAAATCGACTGGCGCGATCTCGTGGTAGTGGTCGCGCGTATAGCGATAGCTCTTCGTCGATGATTCGTGGTCGTTGAAGCTGACGCACGGCGAGATGATGTCGACCAGCGCGAAGCCGTTGTGCTTCATCGCCGCCTTGAGGATCGGCGTGAGCTGCGCCTTGTCGCCCGAGAAGCTGCGCGCCACGAACGACGCGCCCAGGCTGAGCGCGAGCAGCACCGGATCGATTGGCGGTTGAAGATTCGGCTCGCCGCGCTTCGACTTGGAACCGACGTCGGACGACGCGGAGAACTGACCTTTCGTGAGCCCGTACACGCCGTTGTTCTCGAGCACGTACAGCATGTTCACGTTTCGGCGAATCGCGTGACACAGCTGGCCGAGCCCAATCGAAAGCGAGTCGCCGTCGCCGGAGATGCCGATGAAGGCGAGACCGCGATTTGCCGCGGCGGCTCCGGTCGCGAGCGCCGGCATACGCCCATGTACGCCGTTGAACCCGTGCGATTGGCGCATGAAATACGCGGTGGTCTTCGACGAGCAGCCGATGCCGCTCATCTTCGCGGCGCGGTGCGGCGGCACCTCGAGCTCCCACAATGCCTGAATGAGCGCTGCCGTGACAGAGTCGTGTCCACAGCCGGCGCACAGCGTCGACATGGCGCCTTCGTAGTCGCGCTTCGTCAACCCGAGTGAGTTCTTCGGGAGCGATGGGTGGCGAACTGGCGGTTTGGTTATCGATGTCATGGGCGTCCACTGTCATCCTCTGCGAGCGCAGCGAGCGGAGGATCTATTGTGAAGTACGTGGAGCGAACGTGGCCTGTCGAGCCTAAATCACAGATGAAGGACGGTTCGGATTAGGGACAGTAGATCCCACGCCGCCGCTTCGCGCCGGCATGGGATGACTGCTGACAGCAGCCACAACTCGATCCGCAGTCAATGGCAATCCACCGTAGTCCAAGACCGACGTCATGCTATCTCGCGCCACACCCGTCTCGATCGCCAACAACGTCCGCAGTTGCGCGTCTCGATTTTGTTCCACGACGTAGCAGCGCGGATGCGCCTCGATGAACGCGCGCACGCTCGGCGCAAACGGGAACGCGCGAATGCGCATGTAATCGACCGCGTGGCCAGTGGCACGGAGACGATCAACGGCCTCGAGCACCGCGGCGTGGCATCCGCCGAGCGAGATGATCCCGATCGGCGCCGATGCACCGTTGCCGCCCTGAAGATGAAGCTCCGGCGCCGGCACTTGATTTGACGCCGTCGCCAACTTGCGCGCGAGCCGGTCGACGACCTCCTGATACTCGGCGGAGTCTTCCGTGTACGTCGCGTGCTTGGTGTGCCCAGAGCCGCGCGTGAAATATCCGCCGCGCGGGTGCACGCCCGGATAGCTGCGCGCCGCGATCCCATCGCCGTCGACATCGAGATAGCGCGAGAACCGCTCGATCTTCTCGAGATCTTCCGGACCCATGACCTTGCCTCGGTCCGGCTTGTAGCCGTCGTCCCAGGTGAATCGCTTGCACATCCAGTCGTTCATACCGATGTCGAGATCCGACACCACGAACACAGGCGTCTGGAATCGCTCGGCGAGATCGAACGCCTGCGCGCCGAGCGTGAAGCACTCGCCAGGATTCGCCGGAAAGAGCGCAATGTGCTTCGTGTCGCCGTGTGAGAGATACGCGATCGAGAGCAGATCACCCTGCTGCGTGCGCGTCGGCATGCCGGTGGACGGCCCGGTGCGCTGGATGTCGAAGAAGACGCCGGGAATCTCGGTGTAGTAGGCGAGACCGATGAACTCACTCATGAGTGAGATTCCTGGTCCTGCCGTCGACGTGAACGACCGCGCGCCGCACCACCCCGCGCCGATGACCATGCCCGCGGCCGCCAGCTCGTCTTCGGCCTGGATTAGACAATACTTACGCTGCTTCGTCTCGGCATCCACGCGGAAGCGCTCACAGTATTCTTTGAACGCCTCCATCAGCGACGTCGACGGCGTGATCGGATACCACGCGCCGACCGTCGCCCCCGCGAACACCGCGCCGAGCGCCGCGGCGGAGTTTCCATCGATGAGAATGCTGTCCTTCGTCGAGTCCATCTTCTCGAGGTGGAACGGCAACGGGCAGGTGTAATGCGTCTTCGCGTAATCGAAGCCGAGCTTGATCGCCCGATGATTCGCGTCGAGCAACGACTTCTTCTTCGCGAACTTCTCCTGGAGCATCTCACCCACGACGCCCATGTCGAACTCGAGGAGCGCCGCGAGTGCGCCGACGTACACGATGTTGCGCAGCAGCGTGCGATTGCGGTCGCCCTCGAACGCCTCGACGCACATTTTACCGAACGGAATGCCGAGAATCGTGATGCCGGGCCGAACGAGCTTGTCGTCGAGCGGCCACGACGAGTCGTAGAGCAGATAGCCGCCTTCGCGCACCGACGCGACGTCCTTCGCGTAGGTCTCAGGATTGAGCGCGACGACGAGATCGACATGCTCGGGACGAGCGGTGTAACCGTCCTTGCTCACCCGGATCTCGTACCACGTGGGCAGGCCTTGGATGTTCGAGGGAAAAACATTCTTGCCCGTGACGGGAATGCCCATGCGGAAGATCGCCTGCATGAGCAATCCGTTGGCGCTCGCGGATCCCGTGCCGTTGACTGTGCCGATCTTGAAGGCGAAGTCATTGATGCGGGAAGAGGGAAGCGGGAAGCGGGAAGCGGGGGGAAGAGATCCGGGGGATGAGGGATCATTGTTAGACATTGCGCACCGCCTCAACCGTCGTGGTGGTTTTCCCTAATCCCCCGACCCTCGTCCCCCCTCTTCCCTCTTCCCGCTTCCCCCTTCCCGCGAATCCCGCATAAGGGATGAGCAATTCGAACTGACTCATATCCCACGCCGCCGTCGGACACCGCTCCGCGCACAGGCCGCAGTGCAGGCACACGTCTTCGTCCTTCACCATGATCCGCTTCGTCTGCGGCAGCGGAGCGGACGTGTAGATGTCCTGCTTTGCGTTCACCGCCGGCGCAGACAGATGCGCGCGAATGTCGAAATCATCAGCATCGCTGACCGGCGTGATCGTCAGACAGTTCACCGGGCACACATCGATGCACGCGTCGCACTCGATGCACAGACTCGCGGAGAAATTCGTCTGCACGTCGCAGTTGAGACAGCGCTCGACCTCCTTCGCCGTCTGCTCGGCGCTGAACCCGAGCTCGACTTCGACGTTCAGACCCGCGAAGCGCTTCGTGAGCTCCGCGTGCTGCATCCTGGTGCGCGGCAGCGCGCTGTAGTCGTTGCTGTAGCTCCACGCGTGCATGCCGACCTTGGAGCTCACGAGGTTCATGCCGTACGCGGGTCGATCCGACAGCGAACTGCCCTGGCAGTGATTGTGGATCGAGATTGCCGCCTGGTGTCCGTGCTCGACGGCCCAGATGATGTTCTCCGGTCCCCACGCCGCGTCGCCGCCAAAGAAGACGCCCGCGTGCGTCGACTGCATCGTCGTTCGATCGACGATCGGCATTCCGTGCTTGTCGAAGTCGATACCGATATCGCGCTCGATCCACGGGAACGCGTTTTCTTGACCGATGGCGAGAATGACATCATCACACGGAAGCACGATGGTGTCGATCACTTCGCTCTTCTGCTTGCCGTTTTCTTCAGTCCAGCGAAGCCGCTCCAGTTCCATCCCGACGAGCTTGCCGTTCTCGAGCACGAAGCGCTTGGGCGCGTGGTTCTCCACGATCTCGACGCCCTCTTCCTCCGCGTCCTCCAGCTCCCACGGCGACGCCTTGAAGTATTTCCGTCCACGCCGAGCGATGACTTTCACATCGGTGCCGCCGAGTCGACGCGATGTGCGGCAGCAATCCATCGCTGTGTTGCCGACGCCGATGATGAGGACCCGCTTGCCAATGCGTTCGATGTGGCCGAAGTGCGCCGACGCGAGCCACTCGATGCCGATGTGAATGTTCTCGGCGGCTTCGGTGCGACCCGGGATCTCGAGATTCTTTCCCGTCGGAGCACCGCTGCCGACGTACACTGCGTCGAATCCTTCGCCGAGCAGCGACTTCATGCTCGTGACCGGCGAGTTGTAGCGGATGTCGACGCCCATGTCGAGGATGTAGCCGACTTCTTCGTCGAGCACCGACGCCGGCAGCCGGAATGACGGGATGTTGATTCGCATCAACCCGCCGGGCTCGGCAAGCTTCTCGAAGATCACGACGTCGTAGCCAAGCGGCATGAGGTCGTTCGCGACGGTCAGCGAAGTCGGGCCCGCGCCGATCAGTGCAACGCGTTTCCCGTTCTTCTGCGCCGGCGCTTTCGGAAGAAAGTCGCTGATATCGTCGCGATGATCGGCGGCGACTCGCTTCAGTCGACAGATCGCGACCGGCTTTCCGTCGACGCGTCCACGGCGACATGCGGGTTCGCATGGACGATCGCACGTGCGGCCGAGGATGCCCGGAAAGACGTTCGATTGTCGATTGAGCAGGTACGACTCAGTGTAGCGTCCCTGGGCGATGAGCCGGATGTACTCGGGAACGTTGGTGTGCGCGGGGCACGCCCACTGGCAGTCTACGACTTTATGGTAGTACTGCGGATTGGAAACATCCGTCGGCGCCCTCGGCGGGCCGGACGGGCGAGCTGTTGCAGTCACTCGGCTGGCTCCTCTCGAAGAAGTGCCGTGTCGTCTTTCATATGATCCGACACGGAGAGGGAGGCTGCAAGGGTACTACGTGCGCTTGCGTCTGCTCTGTGTGTGCGCGGAAGAGGGCGGCGCGATGTCCTCCGCAGGCCCAGGGCGACTCCCTCGCCTCGCTCGAACCTAGAACTCGCGTGCCGTCGTCAACCGTTTGTCAGCCAATCCGCGCACGATCATGCGCGCACCGAACCGCACCACCATCTCGGTGTCGGCCGGTGCATTCCCCTCCACGTTCTTCTCGAACGCGAGTCGAAGCGCGGCCGCCGTGAGCGGCCATTGCGTCAGGTCGAGCTCGTGGAATTGGAGCTTGGCCAGCCGCTCATTGATGGTCGCCGTGGCCGAGACATACAGCGGCGACGTTTGCTCGGCCAACGTGATGCCGAGCGCGAAGCGGAGAACCGTCATCGCGCCGCCGAGGGCAACTAGCGGTTCGAAGCCGGCGGATTCGAGGACCTCCAAGGCACGCTCGATCACCGGCGTGATGGACCCCGTGCGCATGAGGAAAGCGCTGGCGACGACGCGCGCGCCGTCGCGATGTGCGAGCAGAGTGCGATGCATGCGACACGCAAGCTCGACGAGCCAGTCGTCCCACGATTGTCCCTCCTCGAGGCTGGGGACCGGCGACAGGCCTGCGTCGAGAATTTCCTTCGCCATCAGATTGATCAGCTGCTGCTTCGACTCGATGTACCAGTAGAGACCCGGCGCGTGCATGCCGAGGTGCTTGGCAAGACGCCGGAGGCTCAGGCTCTCAAAGCCGTCCTTCCCCAACAGCGTAAGCGCGGCCTTGACGATCTCTCGGCGGCGCTCGCCGGCGGCGTCCTCAGTTCCGTGACGACTCATGCAATTGACAATCAGACAGGGTCGGACGAGATTCCACGGTAGAGTTTAACACCGTTAAAGTCCTGCTCAAAGTATGGTCGGTCGCGCGGCCATCCGCAACCTGACCTCGAACCTCCTTAGCAGATGACCCAGCCCACTCCGACCTCGACTCCCAAGCCGAAAAAAGCGCGTCGCGTCGTCGTCGCACTCGTCGCCGTGGTGGCACTCGCGTCTGTCACAACCGCACTCGTTCGCAGCCGGAATCACGAGCTCGTGCTCATCGGCGTCATCGATGCCAATGACGTCGTGGTCACGCCGCGCGTGCAAGCGCGCCTCGACAGCTTGCTCGTCGACGAAGGCTCGCCCGTGAAAGCCGGACAGCTCATCGCGCGGCTCGAGTCGTCGGAGCTGGCCGCGCAGGCAGCATCCGTCGCCGCATCGGCGTCGAGCGCGATCGCGCAGCTCAGCGAGCAGCGCTCGAGCGCGGCCCAGGTCACGGGAACGACCGAGGCGACACTCTCGGCTTCGCGCGCCCGAGTGGCATCGGCGAAAGCGACGCTCGCTCGCGAGCAGGCGCAGCTCTCTCAAGATAGTTCCGACGCGGCGCGCGCCACGACGCTCGCGCGATCCGGCGCACTGGCACCCGCTGACGTCGAGCGTGCAACGAACACCTATCGCGCGCAGCAAGCGATCGTCGCGGCGAGACGCGAAGAAGTTGGCGCGGCTGAAGCCGATCTGGCGAGCGCGCAGCAGGGAACGCACGCGGTTGCAGCGGCGCGCAGCGCAGTCGCAACGACCGAAGCGCGCGTGCGCGGCGCTCGAGCCGATTCGCTCGCCGCGGCGACGCGCCTCGACTATGCGGAGCTTCGCGCGCCGGTGTCGGGCGTCGTACAAGTGTTGACGGCTCGTCGCGGAGAGCTCGTCGGACCTGGCTCGCCGGTCGCGGTCATCGTCGATCCAGAGAATCTCTGGGTTCGTGTAGCGGCGCCGGAAACCGACGCCGGCGGCGTGGCGGTCGGCGATTCGCTCAGCGTCCGGCTCGCATCGGGCGAAACGGTGCGCGGCCGTGTGATCAGCAAGGGCGCCGAGGGCGAATTCGCGACGCAGCATGACGTGAGCACGTCGAAGCGCGACATCCGCGCGATCTCGCTCCGTGTCGCGATTCCGAATCCGAAACACGTGCTCGTGCCGGGAATGACGGTCTCGGTGAATCTGCCGACGGTAAAATGAACGACACCGCCATCCTCATCGAGCACGCGGTGAAGCGATACGGCACTTTCACCGCGGTGAACGACGTGTCGCTGTCCGTCGCGACCGGCGAAACGCTCGGCCTCCTCGGCCCGAACGGCGCGGGCAAGAGCACGCTCATTCGCATGCTCACGACGCTCGTGCCGATCACCAGTGGACGCATTGCGCTCCACGGCGTCGACGTCACGCGCGAGCCGGACAAGGCGCGCCTTTCGATCGGTGTGATTCCGCAGGCAATGACGACGGACACCGATCTCTCGATCGAAGAGAATCTCAGCATTTACGCGAAGCTCTACGGTGTGCCGCGCGAGACGCGCCGGCGCGTCATCCCAGAGTTGCTCGACCTGGTGAATCTCGGTGATCGTCGGCAGGCGCTCGTCGGCACGTTGTCCGGCGGCATGCGTCGCCGCGTGGAGATCGCGCGCGGACTCGTACACAGCCCGCTCATTCTCGTGCTCGACGAGCCCACGACCGGTCTCGATCCGGTGTCGCGCGTCGACGTGTGGGAGATGCTCTCGAAGATCAAGCGCGAGCGTTCGCTCACGATTCTCGTGACGACGCATTACATGGACGAAGCCGATCGCCTGTGCGACCGAATTGCGATCGTCGACAAGGGCAATCTCGTCGCGCTCGACACGCCGCGCGCGCTCAAGGCGACCGTGCCGGGATCGAGCACGATCGAAGCGCAGTTCGCGAACGTGCCGCCTGACTGGGACGCTCGACTCAGCGGGATGGCCAGCGTAATCAGCACGCAGAGTTTGGGCGGCGACAGCTGGCGCATCGTGAGCGACGACGCGGGCCGCACGACGATGAGCCTCGCCGAGCTCGCGCTTTCCGGCTCGGTGACGATTCGGTCGCTCGCGGTCACGACGAAGACGCTCGACGACGTATTCGTGCACTACACCGGCCGAGGTCTTCACGACACCAACGCCGCGCCGAGCGGCAAGGCGGCCTAGATGCAGCGCGCGATTCCGATCGTCGAGCGCGAGCTGCGAAAGTTCATTCGCACACCGGCGCTGCTCGTCATGACGCTCATCATGCCGGTGCTGAATCTCGTCGTGCTCGGCAACGCGTTCGGCGGACGCATTCGCCATCTCAACGTCGCGGTCGTGGACGAAGACGGTGGCCCTGCCGCGCGACGCGTGCTCGAAGCGGTGTACGCGTTTCAGACGAACGGCGATGTGCTGCGGCCGGTCACGTATGACAACGAAGCCGACGCCGCGCGCGATGTGCGCGACGGTGTCGTTCAGGGCGCGGTGATTTTGCCGCCGGGCTTCTCACGCCACGTGTACGCGGGAGAGGCGCCGCACGCCGGACTTCTGCTCGACAACACCGACGCGGTCGTCAGTGGCACGCTGCAGGGACTGTTGAACGGCGCGGTGCAACAAGCGCCCCGTCCGGAGCCCGCGCCGCGCGTCATCAAGGCAGTGACGCTCGATCCGGTCGAGCTGTTTCCGTTCGTGCCGTACATGCGCTACATGCTGCCCGGCGTGATCTCGCTGGGAATGTTCATGACGGTGATGATCGGCGGCGGCATGTCGTATCTCGACGACAAGCAGCGCGGCGTACACGAAGGTTATCTCGTCACGCCGATCACGAAGCTCGAGCTGGTGCTTGGCCAGAACATCGCGGGCACGATCAAGGCCGTCGTCAGCGGAACGATGGTCACGATCCTCGGCGCCCTCGTCGCAGGCGTGTTCGGGATCTTCAGTCCGATTCGCTTCATCGCGCTCCTGCTGCTGATCGTGGTCGTGTCGTTTGCGTTCATGGCCATGATGTCGTGTCTCGTCGCGCGTATGGACAACCCGATGCTTCCGCGAGCGTTGTTCGGGATCTTGAATACCCTGCTCTATTTCCCGAGCGGTGCGATCTATCCGGTGCAGTCGCTGCCGGCGTGGCTGCGATGGATCACGGTCATCGATCCGTTCACGTACGCGGTGCACGGACTACGGGTGCTGCTGTTGAAAGGCGCATCGCTTCGGGTCGTGTTGCCTGATGTTGGATTCTTGCTGCTGTTCGCGGGGCTCATGTTCGCGGGATCGGTGAAGTTGTTCCGACGGACGTTGTAAGGAACGGCCTCGGGACGTCTTCATCCGCACGAGGAGGCGACTCAGTGCCCTCCGCAGGCCCAGTCGATTCTGCCGATACTGCCGGCAGAATCGCCTCGGCTCCTGCTCGGGCACCGAGTCGCCTCCTCGTTTGTCTAGAATGGCCGCGATTTCGATTCGCGTTGCGACGGAACGATTGGAGTGCGCGCGCTGGATCGCCGCATGATTCTTCATGGCGAAACACGATCCAATTCCGGCGCTCAAGCAGCAACTCGGTCGCACGCTCGCGACGCTCGTCACCGGGTGGTATGGCGACGACATCGCGTATGTGCTGAAGAGCGAGCGCTCACGGATCGCCGAGCTGCGCCGCGAAAAGCTCGATCGTTTTTCGCTCGAAACGCTGATCCGCTATCTCACGCGCCTCGATTGGGGCGTCGAGATCAAGCTCATTCCTCCGCGATCGCGCGCGCGACCAAAGTGAGGGGCGAGGCGAGGGAGTCGCCCGAACACGAGCCGAGGCGAAACTGCCGGCAGTATCGGCAGTTTCGACTGGGCGTGCAGAGGGCGACTCCCTCGCCTCGCCTCTCCCCGCGCACCACCACTCAACGCACGCGCACAGCGACCGGGAACTTGGTGTACGCCGCGACGTCCATCGTATAGTCGCCCGGCCGGAGGGCGATTTCGCCATCGAGCGTCTCGCCCGGCGAGATGTGCAGCCTCGACGGAACAGTCGAGACGCGTGAGGGCGGAATCGTCATGCCGTCCTTCGCGACGACGCGCCATGAAAGCGGCGTGCTGTCGCCGACTGCGTGCAACACCCCGAGCACTTCTTCTTGCACAGTGATGTTCACGATGCGCAATCGATGCGTCACTCCCGCGCGCAGGCGAATCGTATCGGCGGGCGTGCCGCCGTTCAGGACATCGAGCGCGCTGTCGCCCCTGCCTCGCTGGCTGAACAACAGGATGTGATCCGTCTCGGGATTCCACGTCGCGCCCGGCTCGAGCACGACGATCGCGCCGTAGAGTCCCGATGCGAGTTGACGAACTTCGTCCGCGTGCGCGTGATACATGAACGTGCCGCTGCGCGGCGGCGTGAAGCGAGCGACGAAGGAATCGCCGGGCGCGATCATCGGCGCGAGCGCGCCTGACTTGCCGCTCCATCCACCGACGCCGTCGTAGTAGCTCTCGAGCTCGATCCCGTGCCAATGAACGGTCGTCGGCGCACGCAGCCCATTCACGACCGAGATCTCGACCGGCTCGCCGCGAGTGAGCGTCAACAACGGACCGGGAATCGGTCGTGTCTTTGTCGCGCTCGCGTGCTGATCGGCATCCAGCGCGAAGGCGTACGCCGACGACCGATCCTCGTAGAACGACGGAATCTCTCGCGTGACGAGGCGCAGACGTCGCGCCGGCGACGGCATTGGCGGCGGAGCGTCGCCACGAACCGTGATACCGAGGATGAGGCCAGCCATCGTGTGGTAGGGGTGGTCCTCATCGCCGTGCGACGCGAGCGAGTCGGGCGGCTTCATGCCCGCGAGATGGTACAGCTGCTCGCCGGACATGTGGAATCCTTTATGACAATGGAACAGCCAATTGCCCGGACGCGCCGGCGCCCAGGAAATGAGCGCGCTCCCCAAGTGACGAATGCTCTCCGTCACCACCATCGGCCGCGCGTCCGCCGCGTAGCTGGTGTCGCGCTCCATGTCGCCACGGGCGTCGACGCGGAAGTAGAAACCGTGGAGATGCATCGGATGCTCGACGTCCGTCGCGTTGAGCATCCGCCAGTGGACCGAATCGCCGACCGCGAGGTCGAAGCGCTCGCTGAACGGCCACATCTTGCCGTTGATTGCTTGAACGAACGGCGTCAGGTCGGTGGTGTCCTTCGCCCAACCGGTGATCACGAGGATGCGATCGGACGCGCGCGGCGAACCGACGCTGTCGATCACGAGCGCGCCGACCAGCTGCGTTTTTCCAACGCGTTCGTCGAGCACTCGGCCGCGGAGTCGAACCGCTCGATACAGGAACGCGCCGGGCCGCTCCGCCACGAACTCGACGGATTGGGATTTCCCCGGCAACAGCGGCACGGTGTCCTTTGCAACGCACGCGTTCGAGAATGGCGTACAGAGGACGAGCGTGTCCGACAGCGCATTTCGCAAACTGATCTTCACGTGCGCGCCGATCGTCGTTCGGAGGAGCGGCCCCGGCATGCGCGGCTCGCCTCCTTCGACCGCGAGTGCCGGAATCGCGAGGCTCGAGCCAGTATCCGACGCGGGAAACCAACGAGCGGGACGCGCTACAAGGCGCAACTCGAGCGTGCCGTTCGTTACCGAACCGTCGCTCGTGCGATTGTCATTCACTCGCACAATTGCGCGGTCGTCGCGAGGAGCGATGCAGCCCGCGAGGAGAATGACGATGGCGATCGAACTTTTCGAGCATTTTTGCATCGGTCATCCTGCTTCCAGTTCGCCGCGCTGTCAACGCGAATTGCCTCAGGACGCATCGGCCCGCACGAGGCGGCGACTCAGTGCCCTCCGCAGGCCCAGTCGACTCTGCCGATACTGCCGGCAGAATCGCCTCGGCTCCTGCTCGGGCACCGAGTCGCCTCCTCGTCTGACCGGAATTTCGTGCGCCAGACGGTTCCGCACGTTGCAGGCTTCGGAAGCGCCGCGTGCTCTAAGAGGAGCCGTATGCGCATCGATCGCTTTCGTGCGCTCGAGCGCCAATCTGGCGCGCGATCGCTCGTGGATCCCGGTCGGGACCGCGAAAAGCTCGATCGCGTTTCGCTCTAGTAACCGGCGAGGCGAGGGAGTCTCCCGAACACGAGCCGAGGCGAAACTGCCGGCAGTATCGGCAGTTTTGACTGGGCGTGCAGAGGGAGATTCCCTCGCCTCGCCACGCGCACCACCACTCAACGCGTTCGCCCCGACGCACGTAGCTGGTGAGCCAGCACTCACCCAACGTCATGACCAGCGCCATCGACCTCGTCGAAGCAAGTCTCGCCGCGATCGCCGAACACGGCGAACGAACCAACGCATTCATCCTCGTCGACGCCGAGGGAGCGCGCGCCGCCGCGCGCACGGCTGACGACGAGCGCCGGCGCGGAATCGACCGCGGACCGCTGCACGGGATGCCCATCTCGATCAAAGACCTCATCGACGTCGCCGGACAACCGACCACCGCGGCCTCGCGCGT
>Ga0070681_10000649_pt1 | contig 28682 bp, 18 predicted proteins | sample KBSC83BmetaG_FD_65650 | JGI IMG/M metagenome (GOLD analysis project Ga0070681, IMG submission 65650) | Corn rhizosphere microbial communities from Kellogg Biological Station, Michigan, USA - KBS C8-3B metaG | ecosystem: Host-associated > Plants > Roots > Rhizosphere | place: USA: Michigan...
TCGACCACCGGCGCGCACGGCACGTTTTTCGTGAACAGCAGTGGCGGCATTGTTTACAACCCGACATTCGGCTACATCGGTTCAGATTCTTATACCTACACCGTTTGTGATAACTGGGCCGGCTGCACCAACGCCACCGTCACCTTTAACGTCGTGAACACTCCACCCGTTACAGCGGATGAAACTTTTACGGTTCATCGCAGTTTTTCGAAGGACAACGCGCTACTGGGGAACGATAGCGATCCAGATAACGATCCGATCACGATCTCGCCCACGGGCTCGACCACCGGCGCGCACGGCACGTTTTTCGTGAACAGCAGTGGCGGCATTGTTTACAACCCGACCTTCGGGTATATCGGTTCAGATTCTTATACCTACACCGTTTGTGATAACTGGGCCGGCTGCACCAACGCCACCGTCACTTTTAATGTCGTAAACACTCCTCCAGTAACCGTTGACAAGGTTTATTTCACTCACGGCAGCTTCTCGCAGGACAACGCGCTGCTGGTCGGCGATTCCGATCCGGATAATGATCCTTTCTCCATTTCTCCCGCAGGACCGCAACCGGGACCGCACGGCACACTCTTTTTAGTGAGCAGCGGCGGATTTGTTTACACTCCAAACGCCGGATTCTTTGGCGCTGACACTTACACAATCAGTGTCTGCGACAACTGGGCCGGATGTTCGCCTCAGAAAGTCACCTTTTACAACGTCGGCAACGATGACGGCGTCAATGACGGAGCAAATCCGTGTGATTCAGTCGGCGAGCCGGTTAACGTAACCAACGGAAACGTCTGGCTTCAGCAACACGACTATCACTTGTCTGCCATCGGTTTTCCGATCGATGTGACGCGTACCTACAACAGCGATTCATCGCGCATCGGCCCATTCGGCCGTGGCTGGTCCACGCTGCTCGATCAAAATATCTTTGTTTACGACAGCAACCTCGTGCGTCTCAGCGACACTGATGGTCGCACAACCTATTTCGGGCGCCCGGTGGGATCGGGCGGCGGCTTGACGGCGTTGCAGGGCGACTTTTACGGTCAACTCAGCCAAAGCGGCGGCGGCTTTACCTTAACGACTGCTGACGGCAATGTCCTCCAGTTCGATTCATCCGGAAAACTACTCAGTCTTACAGATCGCAACAGCAACACGACCACACTGAGTTACGGTGCGAATGGTTTCCTTGCCTCAGTAACGGATCCCTTCGCACGCGTGTTGACCGTGAACACCGATGCCAACGGCCAGGTGTTGTCGATCAGCGACACCCTGGGCACGATCGCGACCTACACTTATGGTGCGAGCAAACAACTGCTCTCAGTCACCTATGCTGATAATTCCGCTTATAACTTCGCGTACGACGGCAACCTGCGATTGACGAGCGTTACCGACGCGCTCGGCAACATACTCGAATCGCATACTTACGACGGCCAGGGACGCGCGATTACATCGGAGCGTCATGGCGGCGTCGAACACTACACGCTCAACTATGTCAGCAGTGCTGAAACCCAGGTCACTGACGCAATGGGTAGATTGAGCAAGTACACGATCGATCGAAGTAAAACGCGGAACGTGGTGACGCGGCTTGAAGGAGTCTGCGGTTGCGGCGGCGGCGGTTCGCAAGTGCAAACATGGACCTACGACAACCAGTTAAACGTCACGGCCAAGACTGACGCGTTGGGCCATACGATTTCTTACACCTACGATGGAAACGGGAATATCCTGACGGAAACTGATGTTACCGGGACCATCACTCACACCTACAACCAATTCAGTCAGGAATTAACTCGCACGAATCAGTTAAATGGAGTGACCACCAACGTCTATGATACGAGCGGAAATCGATTGACAACCACTGACGCACTCAACAAGGACACCACTTTTACTTACGATTCGCACGGCCTGATCCTGACAGTGACTGACGCGCGCGGAAAGGTCACTACCTTCACCTACGACACAAAGGGCAACCGCACGCAGACCGTAGACGCCGGCGGCAACGTCACGTTGTACTTCTGGGACGCGCGCAGTCGTCTTACCAAGCTAAAGGATGCGTCCAGTCGTTCGACACTTTATGGCTATGATGCGGCGGGAAGAGTCAACAAGATCACTCACCCCGATCTCTCGTTTGTGACGTTCGGTTACGACCTTGCTGGTCGCCGCACAACGCAGACTGATGAGCGCAGCAATACCACGACCTATGCTTACGATAACGCCTACCGATTGACCACTGTTACTGATGCGGCGAACCAAGCCACCACCTTGGGCTACGATGTCATGTCGAATCAAACCAGCCGGACGGATGCGCTCGGCCGGGTGATCAACTATGAGTATGACGATTTCAACCGGTTGGTTAAGACTATCTTTCCGCCGGCGTCAGCTGGCGCGACCCGGTTGTTTGAAACGATCGCCTACGATGCGGTGGGCAATGTCACACAAAAGACGGATGCCGCCGGACGTGTAACCAGCTACGGCTTCGACAATGCAAATCGCCTGACGTCATCAACTGACGCCGATACCAAGACGACGAGTTACGGATACGACGCGTTGAGCCGCATTACGTCAGTGTTGGATCCGCTCAGTCAGAACTACCAATTTGGATACGACGCAATGAGTCGCGTCACTCAGATCACGCGCGGTGGTGTTTCGATGAGCTACGTCTACGATGCAGCGGGCAATCGAACGCAGCGCACGGATTATAACGGGCTCGTAACCAACTACACGATTGATGATCTGAACCGCGTCTCGGCAATAACCTATCCGACGCGCACAGTGACATACGGCTACAACTTTCGAAATCAAGTCACTTCCGCGGCCAATGAAAACGGCACAGTGTACATTTTTTACGACAATCGTTATAGGGTTCAAACCTTTAGCGATCCCTTCTTCTACGGTCTGCAGTACACCTACGACAAGGTTGGCAATCGCACCAAGCTCTCCGTTAACGGCGCGACTTACGCAACCTACACGTACGATGCCGTAAACCGTCTTACTGAAATAAAGGACGGCGCAAATCTGAGTTTCCCGCAAACGTACGATGCCGCGAATCGCCTGCTCACGCGCAGCGCTCCGAACGGCGTCACGTCCACTTACTCGTATGACGGACTCGACCGCATCACTTCGCTCGTGCACTCGAGCGGGGGCAACGTGCTGATCGGCAATACGTACAATTACGACAATGTCAGCAACATTAGTGGTTGGACAAACTCCTCCGGCAGCCAGTCGTACGTCTACGATGTAGTTGATCGCTTGACGTCCGCCACGCACAGCTCGCAGCCAAACGAGGCTTACTCGTACGACGCAGGGGGTAACCGCACAAGTTCGGCACTGAACGGAACTTATAGTTATCAATCAGTCAACAAACTCACGCGCACGAGCGCAGCGAGCTACAGTTACGACAACAACGGTAATCCAGTCTCCAGGACCGACGGCTCAGGCACTACTCTCTTTGGCTGGGATGAAGAGAATCGTTTGACGCAGGTGACGTTGCCGAGCGGCCTCGTCGTCAACTACAAGTACGATGGGCTCGGTCGTCGCATTCAACGCACGACCTCCGCCGGTGCTGACGAAAGATACGTTTACGATGATGTAGATGTAACTTTCGATCTCAATGCCGACTGGTCGGTAGCCACGAGCTATTTCAACGGACCGGGAGTCGACGATCACTTACGGCAAACCAGCGCCACTACCGGCGTTTCTTACTACCTGCCTGACCATTTGGGATCGACCGCTGGTCTTACTTCCGCCACCGGCACTCTAACCGAACAACTCAACTACGATTCGTTTGGTAATGGACCAGGCAGTGCGTTCACGCGCTACACGTACAGCGGACGCGAACGCGATCCGGACACGAATTTGTTTCACTATCGTGCTCGTTTCTACGATCCTTCCATCGGAAGATTCTTGAATGAAGATCCGATCGGTATGGCCGGCGGTCCCAACGCGTACTCCTACGTCGGTAACCAACCCGTCGACTTCATCGATCCATTCGGCCTGCAACGATTAGCGCCGCTCGGACGGAATGGACAGAATAGACGCGATGTTGATCGCGCGACACTCGAACGATTGATGACGCCTCGCGGTAGTCGAGGACTGCCGGAAGATGTCAAAAATAACTTGAATCGAGGTTGTATTGGTCTAACATCTTGTTACATCGGGAAAAATCCCGCTGGGAACTTTTACAATCTGCCCGAGGAGGCGCCCGGCACACAATGCTTCCTTGAAGAGGGTCTGGCAAAGGCCCGGCGGTGTCCGAGATGTTGTCGTAACACGGTGTTTGCGAAGCAGGGCCAATGGAAAGAGGAGTGGGGCGGACATCCTCCGTCGCCCGACCCGCGCACAGGCCGGTACCCGAATGATGCAATTTCCAATACTGGAGGACTCTTTAATTATATTATTTGGTTCCCCAGTACTCGAAGTTACGCCTGGATGGACCACCGCATTGAAGACGGACCCCAGACTGCGTCGATCGCCAGTCTCCCGGTAGATGACCCCCATTATCCACATACCATCTGGTGCTCGACTTGTGTGCAGAACCGGGGAAGAAGGAGAAGATGAAGCAACAGTGAATAAGCCAGCGAGGCTGCAAATAACAGTGGCAGCAGCTATCCTTTTTCTGTGCTCTTGCGCTAGTGGAAATAAGGAGTTGCTGCCCACTGTGACCAACGCGGCGAACAAACCAAACTCAATAGAGGAGCTTCAGCGGCTCTACCGGCCCGCTGGATCGGAACAAGAGCGCAGGGCGGTTTGTTTGCGGGCTATTGACGAAGGCATCATTTATCGTGATGGACCAGTCTCGAACGTCGACCAGATATTCGGGACTCACTTCGCGTCGGAGCTACCGGCGGAAGGACAGGTTACAAAAGGGATGCCGATTCCCTTTGCCACTCAGGTTTCACCAACTCCAAGATCTGACGGGCGTGCTGAGGCCGTACCTTATGTCGGATCTTATCTGGCCGTGGACTACGATCACGCAGGCAAGATCCGTTACTACTATCTTTCCAATCTTCACAAAGGATTGTCGGGACCGATCGATGGCCGGGACGCGATCTCTGTTGCCGAGTTGAAGCGGCGTTATAATGATGCAAAGTCTGATTCAGAGCGGCGCGATGTGGCTCTAAAGGCGATTGACGACGGCGTTATTCGCACGTTCGGTCCGGTGCCGGTATCTGTAGTTGATGAAATATTCGGTACGAACTTGGCTTCACAGTTACCCGCAAAAAACGAGGTGACCCGAACCGGAATAGTGAGTTTCGGTGCACCCGGCGCGGGTTGGTTTCTGGCGGTTGAATACACTCGCGAGAGAAACATCTACAGCTACTATCTGACAAACATTCAGAAGTGAATGCGAAGACATTTCACGCAAAGTAAAGACGCAAAGGCGCAATGAAGTCCTTTGCGCCTTTGCGTGAAACTTCGTTAATTCGCGTCCCCAGCACCCGCGGCGAACTCGCTGTCTTCTTCGCGACGCCGGGGGCCGACATCGGTCGCGCGGCGACGTGGAGTAGAGTCGGGACTGCGGCGCTCATCGCGCATCTGCGCAGTTAGACCACGCGCGCCGTGTTTGTCGAGCAGGTGGCGCAACGAACGCACTGACAGACGCAACAACTCGGCAGCCATTGTCTGGTTGCCCGAGGTACGACGCAGTGCTTCGAGAACGTAAGTTTTCTCGAGTTGATCCAGGTGAGCCGTGAGGTTGATTCCTTCCTCGGGAAACTCCATCGCTTCGGCAACACGATATGGATTGTAGTTTGTGATCTTCTCAGGCAAACGTTCCGGTTCGATCGATCCCGTTTGTTCGAGCGCTACGGCTCGTTCGATCGTGTGTTCGAGCTCGCGCACGTTTCCGGGCCACGAATAGCGTTCGAGTAACTTCAACGCATGGTCACTGATCGTCAGCGAGCGTCCGGTCGGACCACAAAACTTTTCCACGAAGTGATTCGCGAGCTCGGAAATGTCTTCGGCACGTTCACGCAACGGCGGCAACTCGATCGGTATCACGGAGATGCGGTAGTAAAGATCTTCACGAAACGTGCCGGCGGTCACCATGCTCGCCAGGTCGCGATTAGTCGCCGCAATCACGCGCGTGTCGACGATCGTTTCTTCGGTCGCGCCGACCGGCCTGACTTTGCGTTCCTGCAACACGCGCAACAGCTTGACCTGCATCGCCGGCGACATCTCGCCAATCTCGTCCAAAAAGATCGTGCCGCTGTTTGCCGCTTCGAATAGTCCTTTGCGGTTTGCATTCGCGCCGGTGAACGAGCCCTTCACGTATCCAAACAACTCCGATTCGAGCAGCGTTTCGGTAAAAGCGCCGCAGTTTACGGACACGAAAGGCTTCTCGGCGCGGGGACTGAGATCGTGAATAGCACGTGCCACCAGTTCCTTTCCAGTGCCCGACTCGCCGGTCACGAGAACTGTTGACTGGACCTGCGCGACTGTCTCGACCATCTGATAAAGCGCTTGCATGCGCTGGCTGCGACCGATGATGTTGCCGAGCTTGCCGCGCGTGCGTTGTCCCTGGATGAGGGCCTTGTTCTCTTCGAGCAGCGCTTCTTTTTCTTTGATCAGCGAGATCTTGTCGAGCGCGCGAGTGACAGTCTCCTTGAGCAGGTCGTTGTCGAATGGCTTTTGGACGAAGTCGTAAGCGCCGAGCAGAAATGCTTCGCGGGCCGTGTCGACATTCGCGAACGCGGTCATCATGATCACTTCGACGTCGGGAAGTAACTCGCGCGCCGCGCGCAACAGTTCGACGCCGCTCATGTCGGGCATTCTGATGTCGGAGATGATCAGGTCAGGCGGTAGTTGCTCGAGTTGTTCCAATGCGACACGGCCGTTTTCAGCGACGCGCACGAAGTGACCTTCACGCTGAAATAAGTGCGTCAAAAACTGCCGCATTCCGAGTTCGTCGTCAACAATCAGAAGGTTGGCCATAATTATTTGGCAATCGGCAATCTATTCACTGTTGTTCGTCGACACTGGTAGTTCAACGGTTATCGTGGTGCCCTGTCCCACGCGACTGCGGACGTTGATTGTACCACCATGATCGCGAATGATTTGATAAACAATTGAGAGACCCAGGCCCGTGCCGCCGGTCGTTGATGAGAAAGGCTCGAATAAGTGTTCGACTTGATCCGGCGACATGCCGCGGCCTGTATCGGTGAAGGCGATGCGCAGCCGGTTGTGAGAGTTTCTTTCCAACGACGCGCGCAAGGTTCCGCCCTCTGGCATCGCCTGCAACGCGTTGCGTGAAAGGTTCCAGAACACCTGTTTCAACTGACCCTCATCAGCTTCCGCGAAGATCGGTTCTTCCGGTAACTCCTCGACGATGCTTTGACTCGTGCTGATCTCCGGACTGTGCCGCATCAACGCAAACGTCTGGTGCAGAAGATCGCCGACATCGACTCGTGCTTGCGTCAACGAACGTGGCCGCGCATAACTCAGAAAATCGGTGATGATACGGTTCAGTCGATCAGACTCGCGCAGGATGATCTCCATCAATTCAGCCTGCGATGAGTCGCTATTCACTTCGGCGCGAAGCATCTGGATCGACCCGCGCATCGCGGCGAGCGGGTTACGAATCTCGTGCGCGATCGACGCCGCCATGCGCCCGATTGCCGCGAGTCGATCCTGGCGGCGCGAGGTCTCTTCGAGACTGCGCACCTGCGTCAGATCCTGAAACGTGATCACCATGCCGGTCGTCTCGCCGGCCTCGGACGAGAGCGGCGAGACACTGTAACCGAGCCGCAGGCGCATGCCTTCAGACGTCAAACAGTTTGCTTCAAAGCGCGGGCTGTTCTTGCCTTTCTCCAACGCACGCAGGGTCTCGGCAATGTGCTCCTTCAACTCGCTGAACAGAATCGACGCATCCTGGCCGCGGATTTTCTCTTCCTGATAACCGGTAATCTCCTGGGCTGCGACGTTGAAAGTGAAGATGCGCCCGTCGAGATCCGTCGTCACGACACCGGAGCGAATTGATGCGACGATTCGTTCGTGCAGCGCGCGCAAGTTAGCGAGCGACTGTGTTGCTGCCAGCAGGCGAACGTCGGAGCGTGATTGTCGCTCGGCGAGTCGGGCTGAGAGTAATCCGACTACCAGAAACGCAACGTCAAACAGTCCGACCCACTGAACCGTCTGCGAGATTGAACCGCCGACGAGTCTTGTCTCGTCTATCTTTCCCAGGAGACCGGTGATCTGAAGCGAGCAGGCGGTAAACGCCACCGCACAGCCAACCGACGTCACCACTGCTTCGCGTGGTCCAAGAAAGAGACTCGAGATCGCGATGATGACGATGTAAAGGGCGAGGTAAGGCGACTGGATAACGCTGGAATTCCAGACCAGCCAAGTGACGAGCAGGACGTCGACGGTGAGTTGAAATCGCGCCTGAAAGAGAATATTTTTCGAGAGACGAAAGATGAGAGCGTAGAGAATGGTGAGGCAGGCGACGATGGTTAACAGGCCGAGGCTCTTATTGATCGACTGCGACGCTTCGCCGGTCCTCGTCCAAAACGTTCCGACGACACTCAGCAGGAGTGCAGTAGCCAATCGCCCCGCGATCATCCAGCCGAGCTTCGACCCTGAACTGCGGCCCCACTCGCCAGTCTGTTCCAGCGTCGCCATCGGGGCCACAGACTAACACAGATCTACTCTACTCGTATCGCAATGCGCTCAACGGATCGATCCGCATCGCACGTCTGGCCGGTAAGTAACACGCCAGCAGCGACACGATCACCAGCAACACCGAGATCGTCGCGAAGGTCATCGCATCAACTGCGCCAACTCCAAACAGCAGGCCCGATAACAAACGCGTTAACGCGAACGCCGCAGCCAAACCGAGCAGCACACCCACCATCGTCAACCAGAATCCCTGCTTCAAAACGAGCAGCAACACCTGTCGCGGCTGCGCGCCGATTGCGAGTCGCAGCCCGATCTCGCGTGTTCGTAGCGCCACCGAGTAGTTCATCACTCCAAAGATTCCAACGGCTGACAGCAAGGTCGCGAGTCCTGCGAAGAGACCCAACAACTGCGTGTTGAATCGTGAACGACCGACGTATTCCGACATGACCTGGTTCATCGTGCGCACGTTAGACACCGGTTGATTCGGTTCGAGCGAACGAATCTCACGCTGCACCGCGGGCGCGATCGCAGTCGGGTCGCCATCCGTGCGGATGACGAGGGTCATGAACGAGTAAGTCAGATCCGGATGCGGAAAATAGACTGCCGGCGGCGCCTGATCAATCAGAGTGTCGTAGCGGACGTTGCCGACAACGCCGATGATCTCCGCGGGCTGAGGTGTGTCAAACATCAAGACGTCGAGTCGCTGTCCAAGCGGATCTTGATCTGCAAAGTAAGTGCGTGCGAGCGCTTCATTGATCAGGATCACGTGTCGCGGTTCTCGCTGCTCGATGTCCGAGAAGTTACGCCCGCGCAGCAACGGAATACCCATCGTCTGGAAGTAACCCGAATCAGCCACGCGCACGTCACAGTCCGGACCTTGACCCGGCGGTGGCTCGGGCCGGCCCAGGATTTTGAAACCAGTCGAGGAACCCAGGCCTCCATACAAAGGCAAAAAGTTGACCTCGCCCGCGGAACGAACAGTTGGCAGGTGACGGATGCGCTCGAGCACCTGATGGAAGAAGTTTACGAACTGAGAGTCTTCTTTATAACGCGAATCCGAAACTCTGATGACCATGGTCAATACGTTATCTGTATCGAAACCACGATCGACCTGTTGCAGGCGTATGAAACTCTTGATCAGCAATCCTGCACTCGCAAGCAACACGACTGCGAGCGCAATCTCCGAAACAACGAGAGCGCTTCGCAAACGACGGCTGCCACTCGCCTGGCTCGATTCCGACTTGCCACCCTCTTTAAGCGAGTCGTTCAGGTTGAGCCGAGAAACATGCAATGCGGGTGCGAGTCCGAAAATAATTCCGGTCAACACAGAAACGCCGAGCGTCCACAACAGCACGGTCACGTTCAAACCGACACTCTGCAGGCTGATGAGATCTTTGGGACTGATCATCATCAGCGCCTTGATACCGATCCACGCGAAAGCCAATCCCAGCATGCTGCCAAGCAGCGCCAGCAAGAGACTCTCAGTCAGCAACTGCCTGATGATTCGTGTGCGGCGCGCGCCAAGAGCGGCGCGAACTGCAATCTCTTTCTCGCGCGCCGTGGCGAGTGAGAGCAACAGGTTTGCGACGTTCGCACATGCGATTAGCAACACGAAACCGACCGCGCCCAGCATCAACCAAAGCGGGCGTTTCACGTTGCCAAAAAACTGTTCGCGTAGCGGTAACACTTCGGCAGTCCAGTTCTTATTGAACTGCGGTTCTTCGTCAGATAGGCGCCTGTGGATCGTGCGCAGCTCAGCGGCGGCATGGTCCACCGTCACGCCATCCTTCAAACGTGCGACTGTGGAAAGAAAGCGGCCGCGTTCGTTCGCGCCTGGTCCAGTCGGCATCGGAAGTATGGTCCATAGTTCGGCAGGCCTGCCGGTACCCGAGCGTTGTTGAATGTGAAACTGAAAAGTCGGCGGCATCACGCCGATCACGGTGTACTTGTCGTCATTGAGCGTGATGGCTTGGCCTATCACACTCGGTTGGCCACCAAAGCGACGTTGCCACAATCCATAGCTGAGCACAGTAACCGGAGGTTTGCCTTCTTCCGCATCGTCGGGCAGGAATGTGCGACCAAGTATCGGATCGACGCCGAGCACTTTGAAAAGTTCAGGCGTTGCCATTTGCACCGCCAGGTCTTCAGGTTCGCCGGCGCCCGTGAGATTGAAACGAAAATCCGTGAACGCGGCGATCTGCTGGTAACTCGTGGTCTGTTCGCGCCAGCGGCGAAAGTTTCCTCGTGAAGTACTGTTCTGGTGTCTTCCTTCGGGAGTCACTTCCCACAACATCACGACGCGATCGGCGTCGCGATAGGGAAGCGGCCGCAGCAGCAGTTCGTTGACAACCGAGAAGATCGCGGTGTTTGCGCCGATGCCGAGGGCGAGCGTGATCACCGCGATGGACGTGAACGCCTTGTGTTTGGCGAGCATGCGAGCGCCGTAGCGAACGTCCTGCACGAGTGTCTCAAACACTCCGCCGCCTTTGACGTCGTAAGCGGCATCGACGGCACGGTTCACATTTCCAAAACTGCGCATCGCACGCTCGCGCGCTTCGGCCGGCGACATCCCCGCTTTGATATTGGTCTCGACCTGCAACTCGAGATGCGAACGCATTTCGCGATCGATCTCATCGATAACCGCCTCGCGTTGCCGCAACGCGCGTATCCGGTCACGAAGAATTCTGAACCACTTCATAGTTCCTCTTTTGTGTGCCTTTTTATGGCTACTCTCTTTACGTCGCTTGTCTCACTTTCGCGATCGCGAGCACGAGTCGATCCCAGCTCGCTTCCTGTGTCTCGAGTTGCTTGCGGCCGGCGCGCGTCAGTTTGTAAAACTTTGCGTCACGTCCGGTCTCATGTACGTCCCAGCGCGACGAGACCCAACCCTTTTGCTCGATACGATAGAGCGCGGGATACAATGATCCCTGCTCAACGTTGAGCATCTCGTCCGAGAGTTGTCGAATGCGTTGAATAATCCCGTAGCCGTGCAACTCTCCCAGCGAGAGCGCTTTGAGAATCAGCATATCGAGCGTCCCCTGTAATAGGTCGGCCTTGTCTTTTGCCACTTTGTTCTCCTGATTTCGGGCGATACCTAGAATCGGTAGGCATCATAGAATCACATGCCTAGAATGTCAAAGCATCAGTCTTTTACTTCATTCGAGCCGCATGATGTAATGAATCCGCAGCACGAAAAGATGCACATCGAAGCGTATCTCAAACGAATCAACTACGAAGGTCCACTCGAGCCAACGCCGGAGACTTTGCGCGCTCTCCAGATGGCGCACTTGTTCGCTGTGCCTTTCGAGAACTTGAGCATCCACGCGGGTGAGCCGATCGTCCTCGAAGAAGACGCGCTGTATTCGAAAATCGTTGAGAAGAAGCGTGGCGGGTTTTGTTACGAGTGCAACGGTCTGTTTGCGGGTCTGTTGCGTGCGCTGGGTTTCGAAGTCGCCATGCTTGGGGCAGGAGTCGCGCAGCGTGAAGGCGGTTTTGGACCAATCTTCGATCACATGACGTTGATGGTCACGCTCGACGATCGTTGGCTGGTCGATGTTGGTTTTGGAGACTCGTTCCTCGAACCCTTGTTACTCGATGAGCGCGGCGAGCAGGGCTCGTTTCGGATTGACGATGATGGCGATTATCTCGTTCTGCTCCGTCGCAACAGCGATAACGGTTGGGACCCTCAGTATCGCTTCACGTTACAGCCGTATGGTTTCACCGATTACGAAGAAATGTGCCGCTTCCATCAAACATCTCCGGAGTCGCATTTCACTAAGAACGTCATCTGTTCTCGCATCACCGAAGACGGTCGCATTACCCTCAGCGGCATGAAACTAATTAAGACCTCAGGCTCACAACGCCACGAACGGACACTCTCAAGCCAGGACGAATACGATCGCATCCTTCGCGATCAGTTTGGCGTCGTAATGCAGAATCAGCCACAAAAAGGCACAGAAGACACAAAATATTAACTGCTGCGGCGGGCGACCCTGGCGGCGACTGCGACGAGTTCGGCTAGTTCAACCGGCTTCGGTACGTGCATGTCGTAGCCGGCGCGCAGTGCCTGGAGACGATCTTCGACCCTCGTATAAGCCGTCAAAGCTATCGCAGCGATCCTCCCACCTAGTGCCGCCGGCAGGCGACGAACCTCTCGGATCAAATCGTAGCCATCCGCGCCGGGCATTCCGATGTCACTGATCAAAATGTCCGGCAACGACATCTTGAGCTCGTTGAGTGCGTCGGAAGAGGAGCCGGCCACTCTGACCCTGGCGCCGCAGTACTCGAGCCCCTGCTTCAGCAGGTCACGTGTGTCGGGCTCGTCGTCGACGACCAGAATGCTGAGATCATCTAGCCGGTCGGTAATATCGTTTGCCGGCAAGAGATCTCGCGCTCCCGGGTGTACGCGGGTCCCTGAGGAATCGACCTGGTAGACCGGCGTGATCGGTAACATCACTGTAAACGTTGCGCCCTTGCCCTCGCCGTCACTACTCGCCTGAACATTTCCGCCGTGCATCTCGACAAGATGCCGCACGATCGCCAGTCCGAGTCCCATGCCTCCGTGTTGGCGGCTGGTCCTTTGATCCGCTTGACGAAAACGATCGAACACGTGCGGCAGGAAGTCAGGTGAAATACCCTGACCCGTGTCGCTCACAACGATCTCGAGATGCGAATTCACGCGCGCCGATCGAATCTGCACCCAACCGCCACGAGGAGTGAACTTGATGGCATTTGACAGCAGGTTCCATACGACCTGCTGGAGTCGCACCGGATCGCCGGGAATCGAGATTGTTCCGGTGTCGATTACCTTCGAAACGCGAACGCCCTTTGCATCCGCCGCGGGCTTCACTGCTTCGACTGCCGCATCTATAAACGAATTCGGATCAGCCGGCCGCACGTCCATGCGCAACTTGCCAGTGATGATGCGCGAAACGTCGAGCAGGTCGTCGACGAGTTGTGCCTGGGCGCGCGCGTTGCGCTCGATCGTGTCGAGAGCCTTGGCCGAGTTTTCGGGTGACAACTGGCCCATCCGCAACATCCTGGTCCAACCGAGAATCGCGCTCAACGGCGTTCGCAGCTCGTGCGAAATAGTCGCGAGAAACTCTTCTTTCAAACGGCTCGACTCTTCCGCTTGCCGGTAAAGACGCTCGTTTTGCGCAGCGGTTTGTTCCGCCTGCGCGCGCGCTCGTTGGGCTGTTTCGTTAAGCGTGAACAGTGCCTCGGCCTGCTCGCGTAATGTTTCTTCGTTCCGCTTGCGAGTTGAGATGTCCTGCACAAAGCCGAGCATGCCGACGACTGTTCCATCGCTGGTGTAGATACCGCGGCCTTTGGCTGAAACCCAAACCTCGGAATCGTCACGCTCAACGCGATACTCGATATCGTAGTGGGTATGATTAGCCACTGCTTCTACGATCGCGATCCTCGCGCGTTCACGATCCTCGGGATGCAAAAGCTGGCGCATTTGGGTCCAGGTCATTGATGGACCGGCAGGAATTCCGAACAGGACGGCGGCTGTCTCCGAGAGTGTTACGCGATCAGTTTTCGCATCCCAGCTCCAATCGCCGAGACGTGCTGCATCTAGTGCGAGCTTCAAGCGTTCGGACGCTTCGTCGAGTGCGCGGCGTGCCTGTCGTTGGTCGGTGATGTCACGCGCGATCTTGGAAGCACCGGCGATCTCGCCGTTTGGTCCCCTGATTGGTGAGACGGTGAGCGAGATGTCGAGGAGTCTGCCGTCCTTGGTCAGGCGGACGGTTTCGTAGTGCTCGATTCGTTTACCGGCTCGCAATTGAGCGAGGATTGCGGGTTCTTCGTCTTCGTGACCTGCGGGGATGAGGATGGTAACCGACTTGCCGATCACCTCGTCGGCGGTGTAGCCGAAAATGCGTTCCGCACCCTTGTTCCAGCTAGTGATAATGCCATCAAGCGTTTTACTGATGATTGCGTCGTCAGCGGATTCGATTATCGCCGCGAGCCAATACGGCGCGAGCTCCGGGCTCGACAGGTTTCTGAAGTGATTTGTAGAGACGCCCGAGGTCTTCTCATCAGAACGTTTTATGCCCATACCTATCCGAATTCTTGTGCTGAGTAAGGAGACACGAGGGGGCTTGCAGGGGTGCGAGGATTATACACAAAAAAACGCAATCCGCGTCGTCTGCGGCTGCTTTAACCACAGATGACGCAGATAATGACGGATTAATTGTTAGTGGCCCTGCGAGAGTTTGCCGATGAGGGTGAACAACGGCAGGTACATGGAGATGACGATTGAGCCGATGGTGACGCCGAGGAAACCGATCAATAACGGTTCGATGAGCGTCAGCAGGTTCGCGATCGCGGAGTCGACTTCGGATTCGTAGAAGTCGGCGATCTTCCCGAGCATCGCATCGAGTGCGCCCGTCTGTTCGCCGATGCCGATCATCTGCGCCACCATATGTGGAAACACTTCCGTCGCCTTCAACGGATCCACGAAACTCTCACCGCGCTCAACTCCTGCTCTGACTTTCGTGATCGCTTCTTCAATGATCACGTTGCCGGAGGTCTTCGCGGTGATGTCCAGCGACTGCAAAATCGGAACACCGGAAGACAGCAGCGTCGATAGAGTTCGTGAAAAACGCGCCACTGCGATCTTGCGAAAGATGTCGCCGAGAATCGGAATCTTCAGCAATATGCGGTCGATCACTTTCCTTCCCGCCGGAGTCCTGTAATAGAACTTGACGGCGACCACGATTCCAATCACCGAGGCCAGTATGATGAGGCCGCCCCAGCCCGCGAGAAAGCTACTGAAGCCGACCACAATGCGCGTCGGCAGCGGCAACTGTTCGCCTGGTCCAAGCAGACCCAGGAAGATGTTTTGAAACTGCGGAATAACCACCACCATGATCACTGCGACCGCGATGATCGCGAGCAGGATCACCGCTGACGGATAGATCATCGCCGAGATGATGTCGCGCTTTAACTTCACGATCTTCTCGATGAAGGTCGAAAGTCGTTGCAGGATCAAGTCGAGAATACCGCCCGTCTCTCCAGCTTCCACCATGTTCGCGTAAAGCTGATCAAACACGCGCGGATGGCGTGCCATCGCGGTTGCGAGCGTCGAGCCTTCTTCAACGTCCTGTCGCACCTGTAGCAGGATCTGCTGGAAGTATTTGTTGTCCTGCTGCTGCGCGAGGATCTCGAGACACTGGACCAGCGGCAGACCTGCATCGATCATCACTGAAAACTGGCGCGTAAAGACTGAGAGGTCTTTCGACTTAACTTTCTTGCGTCCACCGATTTTCGGAATGCCGATCTCCCGGCCCTTCTCTTTAACAGAAGTCAGCGTAACCTGCTCTTTCCGCAGGATGCTGCGCAAGGCTTCGCGATTGTCCGCGACTCGTTCGCCGACAACGATCTCGTTCAGTCGGTTGCGGCCTTTGAAAACAAATGTAGGCATAGCGGTGAGCTCCAGAGTGGCTTATCTGTTTACGTTGGGCCGAGTGCCAATCGGTCGGGGTTGAGCGTAGGGGCTCGCATGCGGCTTCGATGAGTTGCCGGGATTGACGCCGGAACCGCGATCGATCAGCTCGCGCAGTTCGTCGACGTTCGACGAACGTTGCAACGCAGTGTCCAAAGTAATCTGGCGCTTGTGATAAAGAGTTGCGAGCGCCTGGTTGAACGTCTGCATGCCGTATTTGTCCTGGCCCGTCTGCATCATCGAGTAGATCTGGTGGACTTTGTCTTCGCGAATCAGATTGCGAATAGCGCCGTTCGGGATCAGAATCTCGAGCGCCATCGCGCGGCCGCTTCCTTCAGCGCGCGGCAGCAACGCCTGACAGAGAATTCCTTCGAGCACGAGCGAAAGCTGCGCTCGAATCTGCGCCTGCTGATCGGAAGGGAAAACGTCGATGATACGGTTGATGGTCGAAGCGGCGGAGTTTGTGTGCAGCGTCGCGAGAGTCAAGTGACCGGTTTCAGCGATGCGCAGCGCTGACTCGATCGTTTCGAGGTCGCGCATTTCGCCGACGAGGACCACGTCCGGGTCCTGGCGCAGTGCTGTGCGGAGCGCCGCTGCGAATCCATGTGTGTCTGCGTTGACCTCGCGTTGGTTGATCAAACAGCCTTTGTGGTTGTGAAGAAACTCGATCGGATCCTCGATCGTGAGGATGTGCTCGTGACGATCGCGATTGATCTTGTCGATCATGGCCGCGAGTGTTGTCGACTTGCCGGAGCCCGTTGGTCCAGTGACGAGAATCAGGCCGCGCGGTTTTTCGCAAAGCTGTTTGACCACTGCGGGCAGCCCAAGCTCTTCGAATGCTTTGATCTCGTAAGGAATGGCGCGAAAGACTGCGCCGACCGCGCCGCGCTGGTTGAACAAGTTGGCACGGAAACGAGACAAGCCTTTGACGCCGAATGAAAAGTCGAGCTCCAGGTTTTCTTCGAAACGATGCTTCTGCGCGTCTGTGAGGACTGAGTAGGCGAGCTGCTTGGTGTCCGCTGACGTCAGCACGCGGTACATCTCGAGCGGACGCAAGTGGCCGTCGACTCTGACCTGCGGCGGTGAGCCGGTGGTGATGTGAAGATCCGAACCCCCGAGCTCTGAGAGCTTACGCAGCAACTCGGAGAGTGAGATCTGTGGAACAGTTTCGTTCAGTCGCATCGAAGTTAGGTCTCCAGAAAAGAGGTTTCACGCAAAGGCGCAAAGTTTACGCAAAGGCGCAAAGCTTTCTTGGCACCCTTTGCGCCTTTGCGTGAAATATTCTTAGTCGTTTGCAGCTTTGGCGCGTAACGATTCGATGAAGCGCTCGGCTTCATTCGTCATGCGGTCCGCAAACTCAACCGGTGAGTCGGTGGTCAATCCGTAAATGCGACCGCCGGCTTCCGTGAAATAGAAGGTCCATATCTTTTCCGGTGTCAGAGCGTCTTTCGGCGTGCGCGCCGTTACAACAAACACACGAGCGCCGTTGACCTCGCGTACGAAGTCGTTGACTACCCAGCCTCCGGAAGAGACCATCTTGTCGATTACCATCCGTCGTAAATCGCCAACCGCTACACCACCGAGCATCTTCTTCTCTTCACGAGAAGTCAGGAACGCTGGATTCGGTCGACTTAGCGCGACGACCGCGAGATTCATCGTTCCGGGCAGTTTTGCAGTCGCAGTCTCAGGCTTGAATGCCGGATGCGCCGCATTGACTACACGCGGACGCGTTGCGCCGTTGGCAACAGCAGGCGCCGGTGTTTCACTCGAAGCCATCATCACTGGCGGCGGCAAGGTCTCGGCCGTGGTCGTGTTGGACGGCAGCGCCGGCAAAGACGGAGCCGATACTCCGGAGAGATCGGAAACCGAAATGTTTTGCGGTAACGCGAGCGAAGCATTGCGGTGGGCCATCTCTGCCGCCATTCGTCTCTGGCGCTGGCGTGCGCGATAGCGTCGCCACCACGCGCGCGAATGATGGCGGTGATGACGTTGCTGCCCGATTTCTACAGTTTGTCTGATGCCGTGCGCCTCATTTGTGAATGGCAACAAAATGCTCGCAGACAGCACCAGGATCATTGTTATGGCAAGTACTCTAAGCATGTCGGTTCTCCTCGGGTTAGGCGACCGTTTCGCGAACGACTTCTTCGAGCGTCGTCAGGCCGCTGCGAATTTTGTGCAGACCTGATTCGCGCAACGTGATCATGCCGTCGTCGATCGCCTTCTTTCTCAATTCGAGTGCGGAAGCACCGATCAAGATCAACTCACGAATCTCGTCAGTGATTTCCATCACTTCGTAAAGTCCGATTCGCCCCTTGTAGCCTGTGTTATTGCACGTCGAACATCCCTTGCCCTTGTAAGTCTTGATGGTCCTGGCCTCCTCAGGCTTCAACCCCACTTCGATTAACGCTTCAACCGGGGTTTGGTGGTCGTGTTTGCAATCCTTGCAGATGCGGCGAATCAGACGTTGTGCCTGGATGAGGTTCACGCTGGTGGCGACAAGAAAAGGTTCGATGCCCATGTTCATAAGGCGGGAAATGGTTGAGGGAGCATCGTTGGTGTGTAGGGTAGAGAGAACGAGGTGACCAGTGAGCGCAGCTTTGATGGCGATTTCCGCAGTTTCGAAGTCGCGAATTTCGCCGACGAGAACGATGTTCGGATCCTGGCGCAGGAAAGAACGCAGCGCGGCCGCGAAGTTCAAGCCGATCTGTTCCTTCATCTGCACCTGGTTGATGCCGGGAAGATTGAACTCGACCGGATCTTCCGCCGTCATGATGTTCGTGGCGACTGTGTTCAACGACTGGAGCGCCGAGTAGAGCGTGTTCGTCTTACCGCTTCCGGTTGGACCAGTAACCAGCACCATTCCGTACGGCTTGGAAATATTCCGTTTGAACTTCGTCAGCGACTCAGGCTCAAAACCGAGCTTGGTCATGTCGAGCATGAGGTTCTGTTTGTCCAACAAGCGGAGCACGACTTTTTCGCCAAACAGAGTGGGGAGAGTAGAGACGCGAAAGTCGAGCTCGCGCGAACGCGAGTCGACCTTCACTTTGATCTTGATGCGGCCGTCCTGCGGCAGACGCTTCTCGGAGATGTCGAGCTTCGACATGATCTTGATGCGCGAGATCAAAGCGTCGCGCAGTTTCAAAGGTGGATGCATCACGTCGTAAAGCACGCCGTCGATGCGGAACCTGATGCGCAACTCTTTCTCGTAAGGCTCGACGTGAATGTCGGAAGCGCCGCGGCGAAGGGAGTCAACGAGCAGCACATTCACCAGACGCACAACGGGCGCGTCTTCGCTCATGCGTGAGAGCGTCGAGAGATCGATCTCCTCGTTGTCTTCAACTACCTCGACGTCTTCAGTCTGGCCGGTCTCGAAGTCGATACTGTCGAGCGAGACGAGATCGTCGTGAGTGATCGCGCCGTTGCCGTTTGAGTCTTTGCCGTTGTTACTGACTTCTTCGATCGAGGACGAGGCGAGCTCGATTTCGCGTGAGCTGCCGTAGTACTTCGCGATTGCCAGTTGTACGCTGCCTTCAGCGACAACGACCGGCTCGACGTTCAATCCGGTCATGAACTTCACGTCGTCGAGTGCGAAGACGTTCGTGGGGTCGACCATCGCGAGGGTCAGGGTTGCGCCGACGCGGGAGAGTGGCAACACGGAATGTTTCTGAGCGACTTCCTGGGGGATGAGACCGATGACGCCCGGGTCGATGTTGAAGAGTTCGAGATTGACGGACGGGATGCCGTACTGCCGGGACAGCACGGCGGTGATCATATCGTCACTGATGAGCCCGAGCTTCACGAGATTGAAGCCGAGCCGGCCACCATGCGCGCGCTGGTAGTCGAGTGCCTCTCTCAAGTGTTGAGGGCTGATAAGATTTTCGCGAACGAGTATTTCGCCTAGTTTCGCTGACATTGATGACTCTGGTGGATTGGGGCGCCGATGCGGCGCACGAGGCATGACCTTACAACGACGGCGCTAACATCGTTGTACATGCATAGTACTGTTTGAACGCTTAGAGTGTCAAGGTGGGTTTTCCAGCAAAAATGGTGGGGAAATTAACAGTTTAAAGCCGCAGATTCTCCGCAGATAAACACTGATTGGTCTGCGTTCATCTCCGGAAGATCTGCGGTTTAACTGGATGGTTATGGGCGCTTGCGGACGGGTCTTGTGGTTTTCTCCGGCGTCACGTTTTCTGTGTTCTTCAACTCCGCCAGAACCTCCTTCGCCCCTTGCTTCATCGCATTTGTATCAGGCGCTACGTCGACGAACTTCTGAAGGTAATTTGCTGCTTCCTGAAACTTGGCCTTATCGCCAGTGGCGTAGAGCGCCAACCCGGCGCCGAGGTTTGCATCGGGATTGTCGGGCGTCGTGGTCAGGATTGCCTTGAACTCGGCCAATGCTTTGTCCGTGGCGCCGGCGTCGAGCAGCATCTGGGCCATGTCCAGTTCCGCCCTCGCTTTCTTGGCAGGATCAGTTTCGACTGCAATGTAATCCTTGTATGCCGCCTCTCCGGCGTCAGCCTGGCTCTGATCCGCCTTCGTCACAAACAATCGCATCGACTCTGCATGAGTCACGAGTGCCGCATACTTGTTCGCGTTGTAACGTTGCACGTCCGCGGCGTCGGTCGGGGCGGCTTGCGCCTTTAGCATGGTCGCGGCCTTGCCCGAAGCATCTGCCGCAGCTTTGAAGTCGTCTTTAGCTCCCTGAAGCGCGGCATTCTTAGCAGCATCGTCCGTTGACTTGACTGCGGAATTGTAACGTTCGACACCGCGTGCTTTTAGAGCCACAGCTTTGTTGGTAAGAATCGCGGGTTGATCGGCGTCTGCCGCCAGACCTTCGTCATACGATGTCACGGCCGCTGTATACTTTTGAATCGCCTCGTCAGACTTCTTTTCTTTACTTGCCAGCGTCCCTGCGGTCAGCGCTTCGTTTCCGGCCTTGAAAGTACGCGCGATGATATCATTTGCTTCGGTGATCTTCTTGTTGCTCGCCTCGATCTCTTCGTTCTTCTTACGCAACTCTTCCAGCTTGGCTTTGTCCGGCGCGGGAGCTGCTGACGAACCGCTCGGCGGCGTAGCTGATCCGCCGCCCGCGGCTTTGATGTCCTCGAGAGTCAGTCGCTTGCCGTCGCCCGGAGTGACGGTGATCTCGCAGGGTATCTCGCGCCCAGCTTTCACGCCCGGAACAAAGTTAGGAGCCGCTGTGGGATGGCTTGCAGCGACCGTGTAAGTGCCGGTGAACGGCAGCCCGGCAAAAACAAACTCGCCTTTCTTGTTTGTTTTGGTGTTGTACTTGGCCGCCATGTCGGTGCGGAAGACGTCGATTTGAGCATCAGCAAGTGGAACCTTTTGACCGTCCGCCTGCTGCATCCAAACGTGACCGCGGAGTTCGCCGACCTGCGCAAACGTCGTCAGAGAAGCAGCCGCGATAAGCACGGCTACTGCAAGCGCTCCGTAAATGTATTTGCTAATCATCTAAAGATTCCTCCATCCGTCTGCGGGCGCGCCCCGCTGCGAAGTCAGTCGTACGATGCGCCCACATTAATCACTGGTTGTAATAATAATTGCCTTAGAAAGTACGTAAAACTTAATAAGCAAAACGACTACTGTCAAGCATGTAGGGGATGGGATCGCGAGCGCCGGCCTCCCGAAACGCGCGCAGGCGCAGAGCGCAGGAATCACACTTCCCGCAAGCCAGTTCGGATTCCTGGTAACACGACCACGTCAGGCGCAAAGGCGCACCGAGCGCGAGACCTGTTTGCACAATCTCTGACTTGCGCATCGCGATGACGGGCGTCCTGATCTCGATGTTCGTTTCGGGCTTCGTGCCCACGTCGAGCACCGTTTGAAACGCTTCATAAAACTCCGGACGGCAATCGGGATAGCCGGACGAATCCTCCGCCACTGCGCCGATGTAGATCGCGTTCGCTTTGATCACTTCTCCCCAGCTCACCGCCGCCGACAGCAGATGAGCATTCCTAAAAGGAACGTAACTCGACGGAATTCCTGCGGCGGAGAGATTTGCAGTTGTGACTGGAATGGCGTGATCCGTTAACGACGAGCCACCGATGCGCGCCAGGTGTTCTAAAGAGATCGCAAGCCGTGACTTCACTTTGTAGTGATTTGCCAGCGCTTCGAAAGCTTCGCGTTCGCGTTTCTCAGTGCGTTGACCGTACGAGACGTGCAGAAACGCGAGCTCATCGTTTTCGTCGTCAGCGATTGCTGCCGTGACGCACGAGTCCATGCCGCCCGAAACGAGACAGATGGCGAGTTGTGGTCCAATAGCCTCCTCAGGCTCGAGTAGTTCAGTGGCTACTTCTTCAGAGCCGCCCATCAAACCCCCTTAACTTCCGGACCCCAGATGTATTTGTGTAGTTGCAACTGCATGCGCACTTTCAAGCCGCTGCCCGCGATCCACGTCGCCAGGTCTTGTAAATCAATGAGTCCCCACGCGGGAGAGATCAGAATCGCATGCGCGCGAGCTTGTAGATCGTATCTCTCGATCACACTCTTTGCGTAGTGCCAGTCGTTCTCATCAGCAATTACGAACTTCACTTCGTCTTTGTCGGCGCGCAGATGTTCGAGATTTGACCAGTCATTCCTCGGCTCTTCGCCGGACGCGGGACACTTGATATCGAGAATTACCTTTGCGCGCGGATCGAGGCCGGCGGTTGAAACGTAACCGCCGGTTTCAATCAGTACTTCATAACCTTCATCACAGAGCCGCTCGATCAGTGTAAAGGCTTGCTTTTGCGCCAGCGGTTCGCCGCCTGTTACCTCGACCAGGTTGCAACCAAACGCGCGTACCTGGTCCATGATGCTCTCGATTGAAACGTGTTCGCCGCCAGTAAACGTGTACTCGCTGTCGCACCAGACACAACGCATCGGACAGCCCGTCAGCCGCACGAACGTACAAGGCCGGCCCGCATGGGTTGATTCTCCCTGAATGGAGCGAAATATCTCGGTGACGCGCAGCATGTCCAAGGAAACCGTGCATCAAACGGCTGTTGAGGATGATAGGATTAAAGGTCCCGTGGAATCCAGTAGCCGGCAAATCCAAAAGCTTCTGAACGACGGCGCGCAGCGTTTGCTGGCGCGCGCGAGCGACAACCGCTCGCTGCCGCGCGAGCTTCTGGCGCCGCGGATCTCGGCGGCCGTTGACAAGTACCTGCTGCGAGACAATCCGCAGACTCCTGAGGCCGAGATCGCGAAGTTCATCGACGAGCTACAGGCTGACGATCTCTGTTTGATCGTCGCATGCGAACGCGGCGATGAAAATGCCTGGAACGATCTCGTCGCACGATTCACGACTACCGTTCGCTCAGCGGCCCGCTCGGCGAGCTCAAACGAGGACGCCGCCGAAGACCTGGCGCAATCAATCTGGGCGGAGCTTTACGGATTGCGCGCGCGCAAGGACGGCGCGCCCGCGAGCAAGCTCGCTTACTACTCAGGTCGCGGCTCGCTCGCGGGCTGGTTGCGAGCAGTCGTGGGCCAACTGGCGGTCGACACATTTCGTAAACAGTCGAGGCTGGTGCAAACGGAAGAGGACACGGATCTCGATCGACTCGCGCAGGATTCAAGTGTCGGTGATGGTCAGGCAATGCTCGCCGCCATTCCGACGCCGGAAGAGTCGATGTCGAATCGTTTCGCTCAAGCCGGCATGCAACAAGCGCTTAACCGAGCCGTTCAGGAACTGGCAGCAGAAGATCGTCTGTTGGTTAAACTTTACTACTTCGACAACCTGCGTTTGCGTGAGGCGGGCGCAGTTTTGGGTGTACACGAAGCGACTGCGAGCCGTCGTCTGACGAGGATACAAACCGATCTGCGCAAGCGAGTCACAAAGATCCTGATCGATGAATGTGGCTGGACGGCAGCGGAAACGGAGAAGTCGTTTTCCGAAGTTGCGCAGCACCTGGATATCGCACAAATTTGACTGCAAGTATGGATGGTGCATACGTTCTAATCAGGGAATGAAAGAGGAAACGAACAACGAGATGGATCTGTTGTTGCGGCGCCTAGGCCGGCGTCACGACACATCCGTGTCTGAGACTAACGGCGACGTCGATCATCTCGATGCTGACGAGCTCAACGCTTACGCGGAAAACGTGCTACCCCCGGCAGCACGTGCACGCTACACCGAACATTTGGCTGAGTGTGGGCGTTGTCGCGAGCTTGTCGTGCAACTGAGTTCGTCAGCAGCCGTTGTTCCCGCAGTCGCGACGGTCAAAGCGCCGGAGCCATCGGCGCTGAGAAAATTTCTAGCGAGTTTGTTGTCGCCACTCGTGTTGCGCTACGCAGTTCCGGCCCTTGGTCTGATCGTGGTTGCGGCGATCGGCTTCTTTGTTTTGCGACAAAACAAGAATCACGAGGGAGAGATCGCGCAAACTGCAGAGGCGCCTAAACCTGGCGGCGTCCTCACCCAAGAGGCGCAAGCGCAGCAGTCACCGAATTACGCGTACGATCAAGCCAAACCTCAAACACCCGCCAAGCCCGTGGGCAGCGCTGGTTCACCTGGCGATCAAGTTGCGGCGGCTGCTGCACCGAAACCCGCTCCTTCCCCCGCGACGGTCAACGGCACTGTCGTAGACTCGCTCGCAAAAAAGGAAGCGGAACCCGCGGAACCTGTCACGGCTAATGCGCCTGCGGCCGCCCCATCGAAGCCTGAAGCAACAGCGGAGTCGCGCGAACAGCAGGCGAAGACGGAAGCACGTGACGAAGCAGCGCAGGCTAAAGTTAGTAGCGCACCGGCAGCAGGTAAGAATGAAGAGGAAGCGAGAGCCAAACCAAAAGATCGCAAAGCCGCGGACGTCGTGTCGCCGCGTTTTAGCGGCCTCACTGCCATGCCGAGCTCCGCCACTGGGGCCAGCAAGCAGCGGGCTGACGAAGACAACAAAGACAAGGACAATGCTGAAAACAGGACCGTCGCTGGACGTCATTTTCGTAAGCGAGGCGGCGTTTGGATCGACACTGCTTTCAACTCTTCCCACAGCGCCACAAATCTCACGCGCGGCTCCGAACAGTACCGCGCCTTGATTGCCGACGAGCCTGCGATCAAAACAATTGCCGATCAACTGGACGGCGAGATCCTCGTCGTCTGGAAGGGCCGCCCCTACCACATCCAGTAACACGATCTGTGTGTTAAAGTTACGCCATCATGAAGCTTCCAAGTCTCTTGATTTTGGTGGCCGTAAACTTCAGCGTGGTCCTGGCCCAACCCGCTCGCCGATCTGTTCCCGTTCGTAATCGCGCCATCAATAACATCGTTCGCGAGATCGATGCGCGCAACATCGAAGCAACGATCAGAAAACTCGTTTCATTCGGCACGCGCAGCACGCTTTCGGAGCAGAACGATCCAAAACGCGGCATCGGCGCGGCGCGTGACTGGCTTTATTCCGAGTTTCTAAAAGCCGCTGAATCGTCGCAGGGCCGCATGACCGTCGAGAAACAATCTTTCGAACAGCAGAAAGCCGCACGCGTGCCGCAGCCAACGATGCTCACGAATATCGTTGCTACCTTAAAAGGCTCGCAACCCGAGTCAACTGATCGGATCTACGTTGTGAGTGGTCACTACGATTCGATGTGCAGCAGTCCGACTGACGCGAAGTGCGACGCGCCCGGTGCGAATGATGATGCTTCAGGAACAGCCGCAGTGCTCGAGATGGCGCGCGTAATGGCGAAGTACGAGTTTGACGCGACGATCGTGTTCATGGCTGTCGCTGGCGAGGAACAGGGCTTGCTCGGCTCGACACACTTCGCCGAGGAAGCGAAGAAGCAGAACTGGAACGTCGATGCGATGTTTACCAACGACATCATCGGCAACACGCTCGGCGGCAATGGCGTGCGCGACCGCGGCGAAGTGCGCGTCTTTTCCGAAGGCGTGCCGTCAAACGAAACGGCAGCGGAAGCGACGACGCGGCGCAGCGTCGGTGGGGAAAACGATTCGGCTTCGAGACAACTTGCGCGCTTCATTAAAGAGACGGGCGACATCTTCGTGCCGCGGTGCAAAGTGATGCTTGTTTACCGTCGCGATCGATACGGGCGTGGCGGCGATCACATTCCCTTTCTGGAACGCGGATATCCCGCGGTCAGGTTTACGGAAGTCAACGAAGAGTTCCGGCACCAGCATCAAAACGTTCGTGTCGAGAATGGCGTGCAGTATGGTGACCTGCCTGAGTTTGTTGATTTCGCGTACATTGCGAACGTGGCGCGCGTGAACGCGGCTTCGCTGGCGGCGCTCGCGTGGGCGCCCTCGAGGCCCAAAGGTGTGGCGATTTTGACGGCGCGCTTGTCAAACGACACGGACTTACGTTGGGACGCGAACAAGGAACCCGACTTGGCCGGTTACGAAATCGTCTGGCGCGATACGACGTCGCCGGTCTGGACGAACTCGAAAGCAGTCGGCAACGTCACGAGTTACACGATGAAGGGGATGTCGAAAGATAACTATTTCTTCGGCGTCCGGGCGATCGACAAAGACGGAAACCGTAGTCCGGTCACGTATCCGCACCCACAGGGGAGAAATCAGTAAAATCGGCGTTATCTGCGGTTTGTTTCGGCCAAATGCTTGAGCGCCGCGTCTAAGTGAGTATGAAAAAGACTGTTGCATTAATACTGCTCATAGTTTTGACACAGCCGATTGTCTTCGCTCAGAAGCATGCGAAAGTTCAAGGGCTTACCGAAGACCAGCGCATCCTGCACGTGCTCAACCGGCTCGGCTTCGGCGCGCGCCCGGGCGATGTCGAGCGAGTGAAGGCGATGGGGCTCGACAACTACATCAACCAGCAGCTCAGTCCAGAAAAGATCAGCGATTCCGTTGCCGAAAACAAACTTGCCGAACTGACTACCCTCAACATGACGACGGCGGAACTTTATGGAAAGTTTCCCCAACCCGGACAACTGTTGCGCCAACTTCAGGCGCGTGGAATGTTGCCGGACAATCTGGCTGAAGCGCGCGAGAACCGTGTTAAGGCCGGCGCGAATGCAAAGCCGGGAGACGAAGCGATGACTGTTCCGGAGATGAAGTCTGGCTCTCCGAAGAACAATCAGGCGCAGCCGCCACAGAATCCGGCCGATAACGAAAAGTATCGCGAAGCGATTCAGAAGTATTACCGCGACAACGGACTGGAACAGCCGCGAAGAATCATCGCAGAGTTGCAGGCATCGAGAATCCTGCGCGCCGTTTACAGCGAACGGCAGCTACGGGAAGTGATGGTCGATTTTTGGACCAACCACTTCAACGTGTTTGCGAATAAAGGCGCCGATCGCTGGTTGCTGACCTCATACGATCGCGACACCATTCGCCCAAACGCGTTGGCGAAGTTTTCGCAACTGCTCGAAGCGACCGCCAAGAGCCCGGCGATGCTTTTTTATCTCGACAACTTTCAGAGCGTGAGTCCCGATGCCGGTGGTGGTCGTCCTGGAATTCTCAGGCCGCAGCAGCAACAGCGACGCGGCATCAACGAAAACTATGCGCGCGAGTTGATGGAACTGCACACGCTCGGAGTTGATGGCGGTTATACGCAGAAAGACGTGCAGGAGGTAGCGCGCTGCTTTACCGGTTGGACCATCTTCCAGCCGCGCGGCGGCGCTGCCGCAGTGACGACCATGGTCCTGCCGCGCGACCGTGACCGCAACGCGAGACTCGGCGATGCGATGCGACGCACTGCCGGTACGTTCTTCTTCAACGCCCGCGCACATGACGACGGCGAGAAGATGGTTCTCGGTCACAAGATTCCGGCAGGTGGGGGCATGAAAGACGGACTGATGGTGCTCGACATCCTTGCGCATCATCCGTCAACCGCGAAGTTCATCGCCACGAAACTGGTCCGTCACTTCGTATCGGATAATCCGCCGCCCGCACTCGTCGAACGCGTTGCTGCGACATTCATGAAGTCTGACGGCGACATTCGCGAAACTCTGAAGACGATCTTCTTTTCGAAGGAGTTCAATTCGCCGGAAGCTTATCGGGCGAAGATTAAGCGTCCGTTTGAACTCGTGGTGAGTGCGATTAGAACGCTCGGCGCCGATACCAACGGCGGGCCGGGAACGCATCAATGGATCGAGCGCCTGGGCGAGCCGCTCTACGGTTTTCAAACACCGAATGGTTATTCGGACGCGGCGGAGAGCTGGGTCAACACCGGCGGACTGCTCGAGCGTATGAACTTTGGTCTCGCGCTCGCGAACAATCGGGTGCAGGGTACGAGAGTCAACTTGTCGAAGGCGAATGGTGATCAGTCGAAGGTGCTGGATGAATACTTGCAAACGATTCTGGCCGGCGATATTTCAGCGTCGACGAAAGATGCGTTGATGAAGCAGTTAGCCCAGTCGGATCCGCCGACGAAGGTTGTCGGGTTGATCCTTGGGACGCCGGAGTTTCAGAGGCAATAGCACACGAGGTTGCAATCATGAATCGCAGATTTTTTCTTAAGTCAGGTGGCGTTGCGTTGGCGAGCGTGGGCATGGCGTTGTCGGCGCCCGGGTTTCTCGAGCGCGTCGTGCTCGGCAATACCCTAACGGATGGAAAACGAAAGACGCTGATCGCGATCTTTCAACGCGGCGCAGTCGATGGTCTCAACATGGTCGTGCCGTTCGGCGAGTCCAACTATTACTCCGTGCGGCC
>Ga0070681_10000650_pt1 | contig 28674 bp, 19 predicted proteins | sample KBSC83BmetaG_FD_65650 | JGI IMG/M metagenome (GOLD analysis project Ga0070681, IMG submission 65650) | Corn rhizosphere microbial communities from Kellogg Biological Station, Michigan, USA - KBS C8-3B metaG | ecosystem: Host-associated > Plants > Roots > Rhizosphere | place: USA: Michigan...
TACGTCTCGACACCCCGCCGACAAGACAGCGATGCTGACCGGCCGATGGCCAGCCAGCCCGCGATGCCTAGCCAGACCGTGATGCCTAGCCGGCGGCGCGCACGGTCTCGCGACGCTCCACCTCATCGCGCTGACCGAGAAACTCGCCAATCGGGGCGAGCGAGTCGATGTGGTCGCAGAAGATCTTGAACGTGGCCATGAGCGGCACCGCGATGAACGCGCCCGGAATTCCCCAGATCCACCACCAGAACGCCAGGCCGACGAAGAGCGCGACCGGGTTCAGCGTTAGGCGCCGGCTCAGCAGCAACGGGCTCACGAGATTCGCCTGCAGCAGGTTGATGGCCAGGAACGCCGCCGGGATGAGCAGCGCGTGGGTCACCGAGTCGAACGTCGTGAGCGCGGCGACGCCGAGCACCAGGATGATCGTCACGGCGCCGAGATACGGAACGAATTCCAGCATGGCGACGACCGCACCCCAGAGCACCGGGTTGGGCATCCCGAGGAAATACAGCACGACCGCCACGACGATTCCTTCGCCCACGTTCACTGCCAGCGCGGTGATGAGGTAGGTCGAGATCGAGGATTCGGCCTTCCTCGCGATCTGCACCGCCGTCCGCTTGTCGCCGAGCTGCGGCAACACCTTCACGAGCTTCTGCAGAAACAGATCGCCGGCCGCGAGCAGGAAGTACAGCAGGATGAGGACCTGGAGCGAGCCTGCCACGAAGCGCTGCGTCGTGCCGAACACGCGTTCGACGATCCCGCGACCTCGCACCACAACCTCGGTCGTCTTCGGCGGCACCGCGGTGCTGGTGGCGGTCTCCACCTGCTCCGCCGTGCGTCTCAGGCGCTCGATCGGCTTTGTGAGCTTCTTCATCTTCGCCTCCGCTCGCGCGAGGGTCGCTGGCGCTTCCGACACCCAGCGCTGCACGGGAGTGGACAGCTCGTAGGCCCCGAAGCTGACGATGGCCAGCAGCCCGACGACGACGACCGCGGCGCCTAACGGCGCGCCGATCCCGATTCGCGTCAGCGCACGAACGATCGGGCTGAAGAGCAGATCGAGCAGCAGGGCCATCACGACCGGCAGCAGGAAGTCGCGCGCGAAATAGAGCGTGTACAGCAGCGCGAGCACCGACAGGATCGTGACGCCGATCGAACGTGCGTGAACCGTTCGGATGGCTGATGCCGTCTTCGAGATGTCGGGTGTGGGCGCGCCGGGCTCGACCGGCGTGGCCTGCGCCTGTTCGTCGACATCTGGGTCGAGAACGGAGCGATCCTTGGCGGCGCCTGAGGACATTCGAACGGGGCCTCGTGTGTTTATCCGGATTGTAGCCCGAAGCGCAACACTTGTGCCCGCCTCAGCCATGCCCTGAGCCGCATCGGGGGCTAGCGCGGCCCTCTGGCGGGCGCAACTTCACGGGCGACGGCGCCCGATCGCCTTCGGCAATGGGCCGAGGTCGACCCCTTCCTACTTCACGAGGCACGCCATGTCGATGTGGAGAGAGTTCAAGGCGTTTTTGCTCAAAGAGAACGTCCTGGCCCTGGCTATTGCGGTGGTGGTGGGTACGGCTCTCAACAAGCTCGTAACGGCGGTCGTCGACGATTTCATCATGCCGATCGTCGCGGTCGCGACGCCGGACCCAAAGACGTGGCAGTCCGCCGTCACGCCGGGGCCGATTCCGTTCAAGATCGGTGACTTCGGCAGCGCGCTGCTGAACTTCCTCATCATCGGCTTCGTCGCGTGGCGGATCAGCAAGGCGTTCATTCGCCCGGCCCCGACCGCGGCGCCGGCGACGAAAACCTGCCCATTCTGCAAGATGACCATCGATGCCGCGGCGACGCGGTGCGCGCATTGCACGAGCCAGTTATAGGCTCACTTCGCACCCCAACGCGGAACGACCGTGGCAGACAATCAGGGTTACGACCGGATGCCCCTCTGGGGCTGGGTACTCGTCGTCATCGCGCTCGCGATGTTCATCGGCCTGCTCGTCAGGACCCTGAGCACGGGCAGCTGACTGCACGCGACGTCTGAGCTGCGGATGCCTGTGGCCGCCCGCAGCTCAGAAGATGCACCCGGATCGTGGCGGAATCACGATGGTGACCATCCCGCCATCCGTGGCGGGACGGGCGCAGAGGCCTAACGCGTCGTTCGGGAGGCGCGCGAGCGGAAGCCGAATCGTCGCGGCGGCGGTGTCGTTATTGAGCGCAACCACCGTTCGTCCGCGACGATACACGAAGGATTGTTCGCTGGCCTGGAGATGTTCCATCCGGCCCGTGCGGAGATCACTTCGCTCCGCGCGAAGCTTCAGCAATCGCTGGACGTGCGACCACACCGCCTGCTGTTGCGTTGTGCGTCCGCTCGACTCGAACGCGTCGGCCGGATCGCTCCGCCAGCCACCAGGAAAGTCACGTCGATTGTCCGGATCGCCACCCCCAGGCATCGCGATCTCATCGCCGTAATAGAGGAGCGGCGTTCCGCGAACGGTCAGCAGGAACGTGTAGGCGAGCTTGAGTCCGTCGACGGTCGCGCCGGGCTCGTTCATGAAGCGACCGACGTCGTGATTGCCGAGGAACGTCATGAGCGACGACGCGTTCGGGTAGAGATGGTCGCGCGACAGCATCTGCGCGACCTCGCGAAGTGACTTTCCTTCGCCGAACGCTCGACGTAACGGGAAGAGCAGCGGGAAGTCGAACAGCGCGTCCACTCGCGTGTCGATCCCGTCCCAGCCGCGGCGTCCGCCCTGGAAGAAGGCGACGAGCGATGGATCCCCGTCGAAGACTTCACCCACGACGGTCATCGACGGATACTCGCGCTTGATCGCGGTCATCCAGTCGCGCCAGAAGGTGCGCGGTACGTACGGCCACGTGTCCTGGCGGATTCCGTCGATGCCGCTCACGCCGGCCCACCAGAGCGTGTTCTGGTTGATGTATCGGGCGACGTCTGGGTCGCTCTGGTTCAGGTCGGGGAGAATGTCAATGAACCAGCCGTCCAGTGTTGCTTCGCGCATGGCCGGCGTGGCGTACGGGTCCGCGAGCGTCCACACTTGCCACGTGTTCGCGAGGTGTTTTGCGGCGGTGCCGTGGAACCAGGTTGGCGTCGGCGAATCGTCGACCCAGGGGTGATACGGGCCGGTGTGGTTCGCGACCATGTCGAGGATGACCTTGATCCCCGCGCGATGCGCGTCATCGACGAGCTGCTTGAACTCGGCGAGCGTACCGAGGTGCTCGTCGACCGCGTAGAAGTCGACGGCGCCGTAGCCGTGGTAGTCCGTGATCGGCTGGCCGTCGTACGTCTCCTTCTCGTTGAGCTTGTCGTTGTTGTCGTAGATGGGGTTGAGCCAGATCGCCGTGATGCCTAACGACTTGAGATAGGGCAGGCGCTGGCGAACGCCGGCGAGGTCACCGCCGTGGTAATAGCGCCCCTTCGATCGGTCGATGAGCCCGGGGGACTTCGCTGGTCGGTCGTTCGTGGTGTCGCCGTTGGCGAACCGGTCCGGCATGATCAGGTACACCACGTCCTGCGGCCCGAAACCCTGGAAGCGTCCGCCGCGCGGCAGGGCAGGCGACACGGTGAACGGCGCGGCGACGCTCCCGCGTGCCGTGCGCAGGGTCAACGGGTACGCGCCCGGTGCCGCGCCGGCGGGAATCGTGACGTCGACGAACGCGTACGTGCCGGCCGCGTTGACCTGGCGAGTCGCGCACGTTAGGCTACCGCACGTCGCGCGGGCACCGGTGAGATTCTTCCCGCGCACGAGCACGCGCACGGGGTTGATCGAGTGCCCGGCCCACCAATTCGGCGGCTCGACCTTCTCCACGCTCGGCGCCTGCGCCGGGAGCACACCCGCGAGGGCGAACAGCAACAGAACGCTTCGGAAGGGGTCAGAGTCGTAACTCATCATTCGAACGCCTTGGCGGCGCGTAAGACCGCAGTTCAACGCGTAATACTGGGCCGAGGACGCGGGGATAGGATGAATAAGGAGTCTGACCCCTTACGGGGCGTTTCTATGCCACCGCGCCGCCTGTCGTCACGACTGGCTGGCCGGCGGGCGCGGCGGCGGGTGCCTCGCTCGGATCGCGCACGCGCCAGACGAGAATCGCCGCGAGGAGCAGGAACACGCCGCCCGCCACCACGGCGGATAGCCGGTTGTTGTCCAGCAGGTGCGACATGACCCACCCGAAGCCTAACGACGCGACGATCTCGGGGATCACGATGAAGAAGTTGAAGATCCCCATGTAGACGCCCGTCTTCTCGCGCGGCAGCGAACCCGCGAGCATCGCATACGGCATCGACAGGATACTTGCCCACGCGAACCCGACGCCCGTCATCGAGAGGAGCAGCATCCTGGGCTCGTGGATCGCCGTGACGGACAACAGCCCGGCGGCGCCGGCGAGCAGGCAGAACGCATGCGCGCGGGCACGTCCCAGCGTACGCGCGATCGACGGCAGGAAGAACGAGAACACGAAGCACACCGCGGAGTACGCTCCGAAGCAGACGCCCGCCCACTCGACGCCCTGCTGGTACAGCGGCGAATTCTGGTCCGGCGCGCCGAAGACGTTGCGTGCGACGGCGACCGGAAAATAGAGCCACATGCAGAAGAGGCCGAGCCACGTCGAGAGCTGGACGAACGCGAGCTGGCGCATCGTCTGCGGCATCTCGCGCGCCGCCTTCAGGATTTCGCGGGCACTGGCGGCGACGCCGGCGTTCTGCCGCTTTCGTTGATGGAACTCCGCGAAGTCCTCGGGCGGGTGCTCCTTCGTCGTCAGGATCGTGTATAGAACGGCGCCGAAGAAGGCCGCAGCGCCGATGAAGAACGACAACCGCACCGTCGTTGGAATCGTGCCGGGCGTGCTCGGGCCAACGCCGAACCAGTTCGTGAGCATCCACGGCATCGCCGAGGCGATCACGGCACCGAGTCCAATGAAGAGACTCTGCATCGCGAAGCCGCGCGTGCGATCGGCGGGCGGGAGGAGGTCCGCGACGAACGCGCGAAACGGCTCCATGGAGATGTTGATCGACGCGTCGAGAATCCACAGCAGCCCCGCGGCCATCCACAGCGCACTCGACGTCGGCATCGCGAGCAGCGCGATGGAGCTCAGGATCGCGCCCACGAGGAAGAACGGACGCCGGCGTCCGAGACGCGGCGACCAGGTGTGGTCGCTCACGTGCCCGATGATTGGCTGGACGATGAGGCCAGTGAGCGGCGCCGCGAGCCACAGCATCGGGATCTGGTCCGCGCGCGCGCCGAGGTACTCGTAGATCGCGCTCATGTTCGCCATCTGGAGCGCCCAGCCGAACTGAATGCCCAGAAACCCGAAGCTCATGTTCCAGATCGTCAGGAATCGCGTCGGCGACGTGTGCGGTTGGCTTGCTTGCTGGGCCTGGGCCATAGTCGTCTGATCCTCGATGGCTACTGCCGTATTGCCGTACTGCTAGCGCTCGTAGACTGCGATCATCGTGCGAAGTCGTTCGACGATTTCAGGCGTGATCTGATCCCACGAGAAGCGCCATCCCCAGTTTCCCGACGCGCGACCGGGAAGATTCATGCGCGCTTCGCTGCCGAGTCCGAGCACGTCCTGCAGCGGGATGATCACCGTATTTGCGACAGACGCGAGTGCCGCTCGAATCAGCGTCCAGTTCATCTCGCGACCATCGGCCCCGAGATACTGTAGCGCGAAGGCCTTCTCGCGCGCCACCTCCTCCGCGGCGCGAGTCGAGTCACCCTGCCCGGTGGACTCCCACCAGCCGATCGTCGTGTCGTTGTCGTGCGTGCCGGTATACACCACCCGCGACCGAGGAAAGTTGTGCGGGCGGAACTTGTCCGCCTCGGCGTCGGTGCCGAAGGCGAATTGCAGGATGCTCATGCCCGGATAACCGAACTGCTCGCGTAACGCTTCGACCGCGGGAGTGATGACGCCGAGGTTCTCAGCCACGATGGGCACAGGACCGAGCGCGGCGGTGACGGCCTCGAACAGTGCTTCGCCGGGTCCCTCGACCCAACGGCCGTTGACGGCGGTGTCTGCGTCACCCGGGACCTCCCAGTACGCCTCGAAGCCACGGAAGTGATCAATGCGAACGATGTCGAACAGCTCGAACGACGCGCGCAGGCGCCGGATCCACCACGCGTAGCCGTCTGCGCGCATCGCGCTCCAGTTGTAGATGGGATTGCCCCACAGCTGGCCCGTCGCACTGAAGTAGTCCGGTGGAACGCCGGCTTGTACGACCGGGCGACCATCCTCGCGAAGCTTGAAGTCGTGTCGGTCGCCCCACACGTCGGCCGAGTCGTGCGCGACATAGATGGGCAGATCGCCCATGAGGAGGATGCCGCGATCCTTACAGCCGCGCCGGAGCGCGTCGAACTGCGAGTAGAAGAAGTACTGCTCGATGCGATAGCGATCGATCTCTCGGGCGAGCTGCTCCCGCCACCGCTCGAGCGCACCTGCATCGTGACTGGCCGCTCCCGGCTCCCACGCGGTCCAGGCCGCACCGCCGTGCGCGTCCTTGAGCGCCATGAACAGCGCGTAGTCGTCGAGCCACGACGCGTGGGCGTCGGCGAACGCGCGATAGCGGTCGTCGGGCGTGAAGGAGGCGATCGCTCGATCGAGCAGTGCACGCTTGTGCGGGATCACGTTCTCGAAGTCGACCGTGTGCGCGGGAAACACCTTCCCGTCGCTCGGCGTGGCGATCATCAGCGGATTCCCCGCAAACGCCGAGAAGCATTGGTAGGGCGAGTCGCCGTAGCCGGTGGGGCCCAGCGGCAGCACTTGCCAGATCGTTATGCCAGTCGTCGCCAGGAAATCGAGGAAGCGATGTGCCTCGTCACCGAGCTCGCCGATGCCGTTGGGGCCGGGCAGCGACGTGGGATGTAGGAGAATGCCCGCAGCGCGGGTAAGCGTCATGGTCGTTGGATGGGAGCAGAGCGGGACGTCGTGACATTTGACGTCCGGTTTGGAGCCGTAGGAGACTACAGCAGCCCGGGTGTTCGCGCGAGCGTTGACGGCGAGCGCATCTTGATGTGCATGCGCGAAGTCCTGACCGCTTGCAGAGTGGTCGCGGTGCTCGCCGCCTTCTCGTTCGGATGCCGCGGGCACGCGCCGGCGCCGCGTTCACCGCCGCCGACCGCGGATACCGTGGTGGCGTCGGTACGCGACTGGCGCCGAGGCGCGACGTGCTATGAGATCTTCGTCCGGTCGTTCTTCGATAGCGACGGCGACGGGATCGGCGACCTCAGAGGTGTCACGGAGAAGCTCGACTACATCAACGACGGGAATGCGGGTACTGATCGTGACCTGGGCGCGCGGTGTATCTGGCTCATGCCCGTCAACGAGGCGTCGAGCTATCACGGCTATGATGCGACCGACTACTATCGCGTCGAGCCGGACTACGGCACGAACGACGACTTCAAGCGCCTCGTCGTCGAAGCGCACCGGCGCGGCGTAGCGGTGCTCGTGGACATGGTACTCAACCACGTGTCGAGCGAGCACCCCTGGTTCACGGAAGCGTTAGGCGACCCCGGGGCTCCGCACCGGTCGTGGTTCCGGTGGGCGACTTCGCTGCCCGCCGAGCGGGGCCCGTGGGGCCAGGAGGTCTGGCACAAATCGCCCGTGCGGGACGAGTACTACTATGGCGTCTTCTGGCATGGCATGCCTGATCTCGACTATCACACGCCGGCGGTGCGAGAGGAAGCAAAGAGGATTGCCGCGTTCTGGCTCACCGAGATGGGTGTCGATGGCTTTCGCCTCGATGCCGTACCGTACCTGGTCGAGGAGCCAGGCCAGCAAATCGGCACCGCGGGCACGCACGCGTTCCTTCGCGAGTACGCTGCGTCGATCAGAGCGATAGCGCCTGACGCGTTCACGGTCGGCGAAGTGTGGGACGGACTCGATCGCATGCTGCCGTACTATCCCGACCAGCTCGAGTCCTATTTCGCGTTCGACCTCTCCGACCTCCTGATCGCCGCCGTGCGCGACGGATCCCCGCAGGCGCTGCTCGATCGGTACGCGCAATTCCAGCAGTCGGTACCCGACGCGCGCTACTCGACGTCCCTGCGAAACCACGACCAGACGCGAACGCTCACCGCGCTCGGTGGCGACATCGCCCGCGCGAAGCTCGCGGCCACGCTCCTGCTCACGCTTCCGGGCCTGCCGTTCGTCTACTATGGCGAGGAGATTGGAATGTCGGGCGACAAGCCTGACGAGCGCCTGCGCACCCCCATGCAATGGAGCGGCAGCGCCAACGCGGGCTTCACGCGTGGGACGCCCTGGGAGTCGCTGCAGGCTGACTGGGCGACGACCTCGGTCGAACGACAGGACCGCGACCCGGGGTCCTCCTCGACCTTTACCGTCGCCTCATCCGCCTCCGCCTCGACCACTCGGCGTTAGGCACCGGGGACTACACGGTGCTCAGGGCCAGCAGCCCGACCGTTGCCGCCTACCTGCGGCGTGATCGAGATCGCGTGGTGCTCGTGGTGGCGAACATGGGCGCGACGTCGGCGGTGAACGTCACGCTGACGACGCCTGACGCGGCGCTTCGACCAGGCACGTATACGACCACACGACTGCTCCAACCCGGAGTCGCGTCGCCGCTGGTGGTTGCTGCGGATGGCCGGATTCGTGGCTACGTTCCGGTCGCCAATATCGCCCCACTGGAAACGTGGATTCTATCGTTAGACGGATGAGGGACGAGGGATGGGGGATGCGGGTAAAGAAAAGCGCGGTTAACCTCATCCCATCCCCCATCCGTCACAGGACGTTCATGCGCGCCGCCTTGCCCACAATGACCGCAGCCCTCGCGATCCTGGCCTGTAGCCCGCGCGCGAAGAGCGCGACTGCAGCTGCCGCGACCAGGCCGAGCACGGACCCGTCGTTTCACCCCGCATGGTCGAAGAATGCCGTGATCTACGAGGTGAACGTCAGGCAGTACACGCCAGAAGGCACACTGGCGGCGCTGCGCTCGCACATCCCTCGGCTCAAGGCGTTAGGCGTGGACATCCTGTGGCTCATGCCCGTGCAGCCCATCGGGGTGAAGAACCGGAAGGGAAAGCTCGGAAGCTACTATGCGATCTCCGACTACACGGCGGTCAACCCGGAGTTCGGGACGCTTGCCGACTTCAGGGCGGTCGTGGATGCGGCGCACAGCCAGGGGCTCAAGGTCGTCCTCGATTGGGTGGCGAACCATACTGCGTTCGATCACGAATGGGTGATCTCGCACCCCGACTTCTACGAGCGCAAGCCTGACGGCTCACTCATGAACGCGCGCGACAACGAAGGCCACGAGACCGACTGGACCGATGTCGCCGAGCTGCAGTACACGAACGCCGCGCTTCGGCAGGCGATGATTGGCGAGATGAAGTGGTGGGTAGACTCGACGGGGATCGACGGATTCCGTTGCGACGTCGCGGGTGGCGTGCCGACGGACTTCTGGGTCGACGCGCGAACGGCGCTCGAGGCCGTACGCCCGGACCTCTTCTTCCTCGCGGAGGCGGAAGACCCCGGGATTCACGCCGCGTTCGACATGACCTACGGGTGGGAGCTCCACCATCTGCTGAACGCGATCGCGCAGGGGAAGCAGACCGTGTCCGCCCTCGACGCCTATTTCGCGAAGAACGATAGCCTGTACGGGCCGGGCGCCTATCGGATGTATTTCACGTCCAACCACGACGAGAACAGCTGGAGCGGCTCCGAGTTCGAGCGCATGGGCGCGAACCACAAGCCGGCGTACATTCTGAGCGCGACGGCCGAGGGCTCGATGCCGCTGCTCTACAGTGGCCAGGAAGTCAGCATGAAGAAGCGCCTGCGCTTCTTCGAGAAGGACACGATCGACTGGCGTGGCCCATCGCTCGCCGAGTTCTATCGGTCCGTGTTCGATCTCAAGCACACGCAACCTGCGCTGGCCAACGGTCCATGGGGCGGCCGGCAGACGAAGCTTGCGACCGCAGGCGGCAAAGCCGTGTACGCGTTCTCGCGAACGCAGGACACGAACACGGTAGTGGTGGCGGTGAACTTCGACGCCAAGCCTGCGACAGTCACCTATCGCGGCCTAACGCGAGCCGGTGCGTATCGGGATTGGTTCGGCAAGACGCCCGTCACGCTCGGGGATTCGGGACGAATCGAGGTGCCAGCGAATGGGTATCGAGTCTTCGTCCGATAGGGAACCGGGAACCGGGACCAGAAGCCCTTTACCGGGACGGTGAGGATCCTTCCCTTCGTCGCTGGCGCTCCTCTGGGCAGGCCCTTCGTCGCTGGCGCTCTCTGGGCAGACGCTTCGCTCAGGATGACATTTTGTCATTCCGAGCGCAGCGAGGAATCCTCAGGCTCCCGATAGAGTCATACTGTTCCCGGTTCCCTGTTCCCGGTTCCCGGCGAAGGGCTGCTGCCTAACGGCAGCAGCCCTTCGAGCTCTCTCGCCTCGAGATCGAACCGCTGTCCCGTCCCCACCAGCCCAACGCGCAGGTGGCTCAACGTCAGCTCGCCACCCTTCGTCACCGTGCTCGCGTTGTCGAATCGCACCGTGTCGCGGCCATCCACGAACGTCACGCCGCCCTTGCCGACCACCTCGCCGATCGCTCCGTGCACGACGAGCCCCGTGTCCTCGTCGATCCCGAGACCGAGGAGCTGCGGGTAGCCCGCGATTGCCACGAACAGTCGGTGCAGGCGACGACGCTGCGCGAAGTGCGTGTCGATCAACGCTCCGAAGCAGAGCAGCCCGAGGCCCGGGCCGATGTACATCTCCACTTCGTTGCCGTCCTCGTCCACCTCGCCGCCGGCGAGCGTGGTCTCCGTGAGTGCCGCGGCGCCGGCGCTCGTGCCACACACGACGGCGCCGGCGACGAACGCGTCGCGAATTGCCTCGCCAACGAGCGTGCCACTCAGCGTGGCGATCAGGTGCACCTGATCGCCGCCGCCGAGGAAGATGCCGGCGGTCCCGCGGACGCGCTCGGCGATCGATGGGTCGTTCGCCTTGTCGCGGCCATCGACGATCGGGATGTCGACGTTGCGTACGCCGGCGGCCTGGAAGTCGCGCCGCCATCCCGCGGCGGCTCTCCCGGGATTGCTCGAGGCGGTGGTGAAGCCAACGATCGGCATCCCGCGATCGGCGCCGGCCAGACGAATGAAGGCGCCTAACGCGTCGCCCTCCGGCGTGCAGGCCCCCCCGATGAGGACCAGCGCGCCGCGCGCACCGTCGGCCGGCTTGCGGCGTGCAGCGCCATTGCCTGGCGCGCGGCGCGAGCGCCGACCGTCGCCGCGCTCGCTACGCGACGCCACGAGCCGTCGCGGGGCTTGCGGGGACGCGTGGCTCGATCTCCGAGAGCCCGAACGCGCATAACGCGGCAGCCACCTGCGCCGCGACGGGGGTGTCCTCGCGAAGCGGGTCGCGCTCGAGCAGCCCATCGGCGTGCTCGATCACTACCCGCCCGTCGCTCACCCACGCGGCTGCGGCGGCCACCTTCTTGTCCTTGGTCGAGATTCGGTCGTCAGTCGCGAAGACGGCGACCCGGCACCCCGCGTCGCGAACGCGATCCTGCACGTCCCACGCGCGGGCCGGCGCGACGACGAAGCCGCCTGGATTCACGGCGTCGCCGACGACCGACACGAGTCGCGCGGCGCGCTCGGGGTCACGATATCGCTCCGGGACATCGGTAGGCTGATCATCCAGCACGATGGCGGCGTCGGAGTGCGAGTACGGAAGACCTGCCTGGAGGATGTACCCGGGCGCGACGTCCACGACCAGATCGTCGTCGCCGCCGAAGCCGAGTCGGTGCAGCTCAGCGCGCGTCTCACCGCGTAGCGCCCCGCCCGTGATGCCGCAGAGCACGCGCGCACGGAGCGGCGCGGCGCGTGGGAGTGCGGCGAGCGCGCGAAGCTCGGTTACCGCAGGCTCGACGGAGTCCAGCGTACCCGCGAACGCACGCTGCACAATATCGAGCGCGAGCGCCGCTGCGCGGACGCCGACACCCTCGTGCACGTGCTCGAACACGACCGTGTACTCGCCTGGAACATCGCCGCCACGCGTGCGTCCATATCCAACGTCGTGGCCGATCGATTCCTGCAACTCGAGCGCGACGTGCTCGATGATGTGTGGCGCGTACGTCCCTCGACGAAGTCGCGCGATGAATCCGCCGCGCTCGCCGATGCTGCAACGATGCTCCACGAGGCCCGGCATGGTCGCGACGAGCGACGCCGTGACGCCAGGCACCTGTGCCGAAGAGATGTCTTCGTACGCGCCGATGACAACGTCCATTCGCGTGATGGGCTCGCGCGACCAGTAGTTCGCGGCACGCGTTGCGTGCAGCGCGGTCATGCGGATCTCCAGCGCCGGATCGGGGCGCACCAACAGCTCCGGACCTGTCATGACACCGCTGCCGGCTGCGAACGGCCGCGCAGATGCCCGAGAACGCCGGGCACATCGTCGACGAGCACGACGAGGAGGTCACGGTCGTTCAGCAGCGCGATTCCGCGATCCACCGCCTCGAGCTCGTCAGCGACGACTTCGATCTCGTCGTCCGAGAGTCCGCCGGCGACCAGTCCCTCGCGAACGAGGCCGGCGATCTCACCCGGGTCGCGACCACGCCGATCGCTGTCTTCCTTGATGATCACGTGATCCAGCTCCGCGGCAAGGCGGCCGAGCTCTCGAATGTCGTCGTCACGGCGGTCCCCCGGCGCGGTAATGACGCCCAATCGCCGTGCGGCATCGATGCCTAACACGAGCTCCATGAGACCACTGACCGCCATCGCGTTATGCCCATAGTCCACGAGGATCCGGCCGCGGGCGACGCGCATGAGGTTGAGACGCCCGGGCGTGAGCGCCGGGGAAGGGAAGAACGACAGGAGGCCGGCGCGGATGTCATCGTAGCGGATGCCCTGCACGTACGCGGCGGCAATCGCCGAGAGGATGTTGCCGCGCTGAAAGCGCGCCGCGCCGCCCATCATGAGCGGCACTTCGCGCACGCCGGCGATCGGGATGCGCAATCGGCCGCGGCGGATGACGAACGTGTCGCGCTCTACCAGCACCGCGATGCCCGACTGTGCGAGATGCTCTTCCACGGCGGGGTTCTCGTCGGGCGACGTCGACACCAGCACGACATCGCCGGGCGATCGCTCACGCATCGCGAGCACGAGCGGATCATCGGCGTTGAGCACTGCATGTCCCTCCCGCTTCACGACGGCCGCGATCACACTCTTCACCTCGGCCAGCTGCTCGAGCGTGTTGATGCCGCCAAGCCCGAGGTGGTCTGCGCTGACGTTCAACACGATGCCTACATCGCACTCGTCGAAGCCGAGTCCCGCGCGGAGGATACCGCCGCGCGCCGTCTCGAGGACCGCGACGTCGACCGTCGGATTCGACAGGATGATGTTCGCGCTGAACGGCCCGGTCATGTCACCTTCGATGACGAGGCGGTTGTTGAGGTAGACGCCGTCCGTCGTGGTGAAGCCCACCGTCTTGCCGGTATGGCGAAAGATGTGCGCGATGAGCCGGACCGTGGTCGTCTTGCCGTTCGTGCCCGTGACGGAGACGACCGGAATCGTCGTGGGCGCGCCGGGCGGATAGAGCATGTCGATGATCGGCGCGCCGACGTTGCGCGGCTCGCCCTCGGTGGGATGCGTATGCATCCTGACGCCGGGTGCCGCGTTCACCTCGATGATGGCGGCACCATTCTCCCGGAACGGCACGGAGATGTCCGGCGTGATGACGTCGATCCCCGCGATGTCGAGGCCCACCACGCCCGCCGCCATCTCGCACGCGGTCACGTTGCTCGGGTGAATCTCGTCGGTGCGGTCGATCGACGTGCCGCCAGTGGAGAGGTTGGCCGTGGCCGTGAGGTACACGGCCGCTCCGTCGTTAGGCACGCTGGCCAGCGTGAGCCCTGACCGCGCCAGGAACTCCACCACGCCGTCGTCGCACTCGAGCCGCGTGAGCACCTTCGTGTGCCCGATCCCGCGCCGAGGGTCCTGGTTGGCCGCATCGATCAGCTCGCGGATCGTGTGCACGCCGTCGCCCTTGACGTGTGCCGGCACACGCTCGGCCACGGCGACGACTTTCCCGCCGATCACGAGCACGCGGTGATCGCGGCCCTCCGCGAACTGCTCCACGATGAGGCGGTCGGAGATCTTGCTCGCGCGCGACCAGCCTTCTCGCACCGCGGTCTCGTCCGAGAGGCGTGGCGAGATTCCTCTGCCGTGGCTCAGATCGAGCGGCTTGAGGATCACCGGGAACCCAATGTCCTGCGCGAGCTCGACAGCCTGCTCGGCCGACTCGGCTACGGCACCATGCGGCACAGGCAAGCCGATCGCCTCGAGCACGCGCTTCGTGTCGTCCTTGTTCTGAGCGATCTCGATGGCGATGGCGCTCGTGTGATCCGTAAGCGTTGCCTGAATGCGTCGAAGGTTGCGACCGAGACCGAGCTGAACCAACGAGCGGGAGTTCAGGCGACGGACGGGTATCCCGCGCCGGCGCGCTTCCTCGACGATGGCCCATGTGGACGGTCCGAGGCGCACGCGCTCGTAGAGGTCCTGCAGCTCACGGATGCTTGCGTCTGAATCGAACGCCGGGCCACCGAGCGCGGCGCGCACGAGCGAGATGGCATCGCGGACGCTCTGGAGGCCGACGTCTTCCTCATCGTAGGCGACGATGACCCACCACACGCCGGCGTCGCCCGATGCGACGACGCGTCCGAATCCCACGTCGCTGCCGGCGAGGTTCTGGAGCTCGAGTGACACGTGCTCGAGGATGTGGGGGATGTGTGTGCCGTTGCGAAGTCGCTCGACGAAACCGCCGGGCGCTCCGAGCGAGCAGGGATGGGTTTCGAGCGTTGGTAGTGCGCGGAGCAGGCGGTCGTTGAACCCGGGCGCGTCGATGGAGCTTACGGACTCGAGCGCACCGAGTCGGACATCGCATGCGATGACCGGAGCGAGGCGCCAGTAGTTCGGACCGCGAAGCGCGCGGATTCGCGTTACCCGCAGCTCGTTGGGGTCGACGACCGGGATCGACGGCGGAGTGGCGAGTCTTGGCTGTGACATCGGCCGCGACTGAATTGCAAAGAACCGGCCGTCTGGAGGGACTCCGGACTCCCGACTCGGGACTCGGGAACTGAGGCCCTCTATCGGGACGACGGCGATTCCTCGTCTGCGCGCCTTCGGCGCTGCGCTCGGAATGACACGCGCGTTTGCGCCTTCTGCCTCTCCGCTCTTTCCTCCGTCGCCCGTCGCCAGTCGCCCGTCGCCAGTCGCCTGCCGCCTGATGTGATAGATCCGTTATGAGTCGGCCCTAACCAAACTCCGGTCCGGCCCGTATGTATGGCGCCTCGACGTAGCGCGCGCGACGATGACGTCGCGGACCGAAACGAACCATGGCCACTAACGCGGCCCACTGCGACCCGGAGCTCATCTATGCCGAGGCAACGCCTTCTCGTCGTTCCGCTGATTGCATTTGCCGCAGCGTGCGCTGACTCACCCGTTGCACCATCTCGCGTCGAGGTCGGGAGCCCATCGCTCCAGGAGAGCGAAGGACGCGGCGTCTTCCAGCGGTACGTCGCGATCGGGACGAGCATCAGCATGGGCGTGCAGGGCGATGGGGTGTTTTCAGGAACGCAAACCAGCTCGTGGCCGGCGCAGCTGGCCCGGATGGGAGACCGAGAGATCACGCAGCCGCTCATTCAGTTTCCAGGCTGCCGGTCGCCGTGGGCAGCGCCGCTCGCAGGCGGAGTGCGCCTGAGTGGCGAGCCCATTTTCGGCGATGCCGCGGCGCTCTCGTGCGCGCCGCTGGAACCCGGCGTCACGCTGCCGGCTCAGAACACGTCGTTGAGCGGCGCCCGCGCGCGGGACGCGCTCTTCACCACGGCCCAGAACATTCTCGACGCGGGCAACGCGAAGATGTACGCGCGCGTTCTCCCGCCTAACATGACGCAGCTCGACGTCATGGAGTCGGAGAACCCGAAGCTCGTGTCCGTGGAATTCGGCGTCAACGAGGTGCTGAGCGCGATCTCCGGCATCGCGCTGGTCGGCCCGCCGCCGTTCCCGGTCGAGAATCCGGCCACGTTCGCCGCGCAGATGCACCAGATTTTCGACCGCATTGACGCCGTGAACGTCAAGCACGTGCTGGTGGTTGGGCTCCCAAATACGCCGTTCGAAGCCTCCGCGTTCCGGTCGGGTGCCGAGGTCTGGGCCAACGCGGCCGCGCTGCTCGTCGGGTTCAACGTGGCGGTCCAGCCGGACTGCAACGGGGCGAACGCGGGGAACCAGATCTTCGTGACGGCAAGGATCCCGCTCGCCATCCAGGCGGGGCTCGCGGCGAGAGCGCAGAATCTGCCGCCGGTACCTCTGTCGTGTGCCGGCGCCGGTCCAACGACGCAGGACTTCGTGCTCGATGCGGGAGAACAGGCGATCCTCAACGCCGTCGTCGCGCAGATGAACGCGGCGTTGCAGACCGAAGCGCAGGCTCGTGGATACGCGTTCGTGAGCCTCGATGCGTTTTATACTACTCCGGGCGTTCGCGTGCCGCTCAATGTCGTGGCGCTCATGACGTCGGCGACGCCGTTCGGTCCGTTCATGAGTCTCGACGGTCTGCATCCGAGCGCGGCCGGGCAGACGCTCATCGCTCAGGCAGCTGCACAGGCATTGAATGCCCGTTACAACCTGGGAATTCAAACGCCCTAACGGCGCGAACAGAGCCGGTTACGGGTTACTGGAGCTGGTTATTGGTTATTTGAACCCTCAGGATGGTCATCTCGCCCAGCGAGTGTATCCCGACGGTTTCTGTTACCTGTAACCAATTCCAGTAACCAATTACCTGTGGCAGTTCCGCCGTTCAGACGCCTAACAACTCACCCTTCGAAACGAGCACGGTACTTCCGCCGACACGAACGGCCGTGATGTTCCCGTTCGACTTGTCGGCTTCGATGTGGATGATGCTCGGGCGTCCCATCTCGAATCCCTGCTCGACCACCCAGCGCAGCGTGCCGTCCCTCGGCGTTCGGGCGGCGAGGTAGCCCGCGAGACACGCGCAGGCGGAGCCAGTGGCGGGGTCTTCGATCACGTTCACGGACGGTCCGTACATTCGCGCACGAACGTCGGAGCCCGCGCGTTCGGCGTCCGCGGCGAACACCATGACCATCTCGTGTTCGTGGCCCTTGAGCGCCTGCTCCCATGGCTCGAGCTTGAGTCGCGAGCGCGCCACCGCCGCACGGTCGCGCAACGGCACGAGGAGAAACGGCAGCCCGCACGACACACCCTGCGGAGCGTAATCGCCGTCAAGCAGATCGTTCGGGTCGAGAGACAACATCGACGCGAGCGTTTCGCGTGAGACCGGCGGCTTGGTCACCTTCGGGAGCATCGCGACCGAGAACTGCGCGAACTCGGGCTTCCCATCGCGGGCGCGAATGACCACCGGCACCGGCCCGACGTTCTCCTCGAGCACGATCCGCGTCTCCGCGCCGGTCAAGGGGAACGCGCCGATGGCCGCGAGGACGTGTGCCGTGCCGACGGTCGGGTGACCGGCGAAGGGCACCTCACCTCCCGGCGTGAAGATCCGCACGCGTCGCGTGTGCTTCGGATCGTCCGGCGGAAAGACGAACGTCGATTCGGAGTAGTTGAACTCACGCGTGATGGCGGCCATCTGCTCGGTAGTGAGGCCGCGGGCGTCGGGGAGGACGGCGAGCTGGTTACCGCCGAATTGCGCGTCGGTGAACACGTCGGCAGTGTAGAACTGGTAGGGCACGTTAGGCACTGGAGCCGGGGACGGGCGGCGGGCGATGGAAGTGGGCGGTCGATCCTAGTCTATCCGGTTGGCCCCCGACGGGCCATGTGCATGCGCGGAATCAATGTCGTCCATACAATCGCGCGGGCACGATGGAAATCTGGCGCCGCCGTTCGCCGTTATTGCGTCGCCCGTCGCCCGCCGCCGTCCCCGGCGGTTGCGATTCCCGATGAAGCGGCCGCCACACCCCATAGCAATTCCAGTCGTTCGCCCGGCGCCTCGCCGGGCGCAACAGGGGTGACAGGACGTACGAATCCGCCGTCATGCGAGCGAGGCGCGTGGTGTCGCTCAGGTCGAACAAGTACGCGGTCGGAATGTCGAACGGCGCCGGCGCGAACGCGCGGAACGACCCGGGCAGTCGAACCGGCAGCGAATCACGGCGAACCCCGATCGTGCGCAGATAGCCGTACTCCGGCGCCTCCGGGAAATACCGGCCAGTGCCGACGATCACCCACGCTCGCGGGTGCCCGCGCAGCGCGTCGGCCGCACGGAGCGAGCGGCGCGGATCGCTCAAGTCACAGGGGCCGAGGACGTAATCCTCCGCGCGTAGCCCGAAGTGCGGCGCGTTCTGCAGGACCTCGAACGCGATACCGTACGTTGCGTACACGACGTCACCCGGCCGCCAACGGACGTGAATCTGGGTGAGGTAGGATCCGGTGACGGTCCACTGATACGGCGGCGGAAACGCGACGACGCGGTAGATGGGTGGCACGCAGAGCAGCACCGCGAGCACGCGTGGCACAGCGCGCACGCGACCCCAGTCGGCGTCCGCGAGCCGTCCGATCGATTCACCTATGCCGAGCACGAAGACGGCGATCGACGCGAGGACGAGCCGCGCTTCATAGGGGTATTGCTTCGCCATCGAGACCACGACGTACGCGGCGACGACGCTCGCCGCGAGCACCGCCTCCGCGGTGCGACGCATGAGCAGACCCACGAAGCCGAGCAACGCGAGCGCGAGGTAGAGCGACGTCCAGACGGGATTATCGACCCACCAGCCGTGAAAGAGCATGAGCTGAACACGCCACGCGTCCCAGAGCCATCGGAACGCGGCTGGCGAGCGGAGCACCGGCACCATGTCGTCTCGCCACCACCAGGCGAGGTACTCGCGCGTGGTCGGGAACATGCCGTGCACGGCGACCCATGCCGCGGCAGCAGCGCTGACGCTCCACAGTGCCGCGATTGGCCAGAGCTCGCGCACGGCAGTTCGCCAGCCGCGCTCGCGCCAGGCGATGGCGCCTAACGCGATGCCAAGCCCGAACAGCGCGATCAGGGTGCCGTCCGCGAACCAGACGGCGACCGCGCCGAACACGCCGGCGGCCCACACGCGCCGCCCCGGGTAACCGAAACGACGAAGGTCGATGCACACGAGCAGCGCTGCCAGCGAGAGCGCGAGCGAGAGCCCGTACGGGTGCGTTTCGGCTGAATAGACGAGGAACCAGTAGCCGACGGCGAAGAAGAGCACGGCAGCGAGCGCGCCCGACGGCGTCAGAAGGCGACGTGCGATGGCGGCGAAGAGAAACAGGCTGACGATCCCGCTCACGAACGGCACGAACCGGAACGCCAGATCGCTGGTGCCGAACACGCGCGTGAACAGCCATTCGAGAAGGAGGAATCCCTTCGGCGCGGTCTGTCCGTAGTCGAGCGGGACGGTGAGCAGCGCGGAGAGGGATCGCTCCATGACGTTGTGCGCCATGGCCGACTCGTCGGTCCAGAGGACCGAACGGCGGACGTAGCCGATACAACGAAGCACCACCCCCAGGGCGAGGATCGCCCGGGTGATGGTGCCTAACGCGCCATTGTCATTCCGAGCCGTCAGGCGAGGAATCCTCATCGTCCCGGTCGAGAGCTCTCTATCGGGATGGTGAGGATTCCTCGCTTCGCTCGGAATGACACCAGTGTTCAGTTCCCCGTTCCCGTTCCCGTTTTCCGTTCTCCGTCTCCCGTCTCCCGCCCTTACTCGTCCGCCATGAACGGATAATGATATTCCGTCGGCGGCGAGAACGTCTCCTTGATCGCGCGCGGACTCACCCAGCGAACGAGGTTGAGCTTCGACCCGGCCTTGTCGTTCGTCCCGCTCGCTCGCGCGCCGCCGAACGGCTGCTGGCCCACCACGGCGCCGGTCGGCTTGTCGTTGATGTAGAAGTTTCCGGCCGAGTTGCGCAGCGCGAGGTTCGCCTGCTGGATCGCTCGCCGATCCGTCGAGAACACGGAACCCGTGAGCGCGTATGGTGACGTCTGGTCGATGATCTGAAGGGTCTCCGTCCACTCGTCGTCGTCGTACACGAATGCCGTCACGACGGGGCCAAAGATCTCCTCGCACATGAGACGGTAGTCGCGCTGGTCGGTCTCCACGAGCGTCGGCGCGATGAAGTAGCCCTCGTCACCCTTCGTGACGCCCCCGGCCACGATCTTCGCGTTCTTGCGCGCGTCGCCAATGTACTCGTCGATCTTCTTGAAGGCCTTCTCGTCGATGACCGCACCCATGAAGTTGCGGAAATCGCGAACGTCGCCCATGCGGATCTGCTCGATCATGCCGACCGTCGCATCGCGCACCTGCGGCCAGATCGACTTCGGCACGTACACGCGGCTCGCCGCGGAGCACTTCTGCCCCTGATACTCGTAGCCGCCGCGCGCGATCGCGACCGCGAGCGACTGCGGATCCGCCGACGGGTGCGCGATGATGAAGTCCTTCCCGCCCGTCTCGCCCACGATGCGCGGATACGAGCGATAGCGATTCATGTTCGCGCCGATCGTCTTCCACATGCTGTTGAAGACGCCCGTACTCCCGGTGAAGTGCACGCCGGCGAGCTCGCGATGCGAGAGCAGGATGTCCGAGATCATCGCGGCGTCGCCCGGCACGAAGTTGATCACGCCCGGCGGAAGCCCCGCGGCCTCGAGCAGCTTGAGCACGTAGTAGCCGGACAGCATCGCGGTCGACGCGGGCTTCCAGATCACCGAGTTGCCCATGAGCGCCGGCGACGTCGGCAGGTTGCCGCCGATCGCGGTGAAGTTGAACGGCGTGACCGCGTACACGAATCCCTCGAGCGCGCGGTAGTCGAGCTGATTCCACATCGCGTGCGTGCTCTGAGGCTGCTCGTTATACAGCTCCTGCGCGAAGGCGCAGTTGAAGCGCCAGAAGTCGATCAGCTCGCACGCCGAGTCGATCTCCGCCTGAAACGCCGTCTTCGACTGGCCGAGCATCGTCGCGGCATTGAGGGTCGATCGCCACGTCGTCGCGAGAAGCTCGGCCGCACGAAGGAATACGGCAGCCCGATCTTCCCACGCCCAGTTCGCCCACTCCCGCTGTGCCTCTCGCGCCGAGTCGACGGCGAGCATCACGTGCTCCTTCGTCGCCTTGTGCCAGTCAGCGAGCACATGGCGGTGTGCGTGCGGCATCACTGCCTGCGCAATCTCCCCGGAGCGATATTCCTTTCCACCGATGACCACCGGGATCTCGATGCGTTCGGACGCCATCGACGTCAGGCGATCCTTGAGCGCGGTTCGTTCGGGCGAGCCCGGCGCGTAGGAGCGCACCGGCTCGTTCACTGGAGGGGGCACTCGGCGGTTGCCGTTGAAGCCGGTCAGCAGTCCCATGTTCGGGAGCGGCTGGTCCGTTGTGTTCGCGGCCGACGTCTGGGAGGCTGAGCCGCGCTGTGCGGCTCGCGGCGGATTCACGGTAGGAGCAGACATGGGCAGTCCGGGTAGAGGCAGCAAGGATCGAGGGCGACGTTTTTGAAGATATTCGATCATCTCGCGATGCGCTTCCCAACCGGCTTCCTGACTCTCGCGTGCGTGCTCGCGTTCAGCGCATGCGACAAGGCACCAGTCGCATGGCGCGGTGACGCGCTCGCTGTGGCCATGCCTGCCTCGGGTGACGAAGGCGCCGTCCCGGCGGACGCGCATCTGGTCCTGCGATCCGATGGCTCGCCCGCGCTCGAAGCGATCGCCGCGGTCCCATCGACACCCAGCGATTCGTCGGCGTGTCCCGGCTCGTTCCGCGTGTCCGCGCTATCGCCGACCGAGATCTACGGCGTCTGGTGGTCGAAGCGAGATGGCGGTCGCGCGGTGTTGCTCGCATCACGCTCGGACGATGCGGGCGGAACGTGGATCGCACCGGTGCCCGTGGATACGACGGATCGCGGCGCGGTGGGCTGCTCACGTCCCGCACCAGCGATCGCTGCCGACGGAGCGTCGGGCTACGTGCACGTGACGTACTTCCTGAACGCGGTCGGCGGTCCGGGCGTGTTCTTCGCGCACTCGATGGATCGCGGCGAGATGTTTCACTCGCCGGTGCCGATCATGTATGGCGATCGACCGTCGTCGACTGCGGTGGCCGCCGCCGACAGCGTCGTCGTGGTTGCCTTCGAAGATCCGAACAGCCAGCGCGCACAGATCGCGCTCGCGATGTCGCGCACGTGGGGGCACATCTTTGTGCCCGAGCGACCGGAAGCCTCGAGTGGCACACCGGACGCGGAGCGACCGCTCGTCGCGCTGCGAAAGCAACTCGTCGCAGTCGGCTGGCACGGCAAGGATCGCGGTGTCGTCGCGAGAGTGGGCACACTCAAGGCGAACTGATATCGGTCATCAGAAACGCGAGAGAGTAGCGCGAGAGAGTAGCGCGAGAGCGGAGCCTCGGCGAGAATTCGTCCATGCTCATTCTCGGCGCTCACACGATCGATAACGGCGGCATCCAGATGGCGGTACGCCGTGCGGCGCGCAGCGGCATGCGCGCGCTGCAGGTGTTCACCGCCAAGCCGCAGTTCTATAACGAGAAGATCTCCGTGCGTCCGGAGCGCGTCGAGCGCTTCAAGGCGGCGCTCGCGGACACCGACATTCGCCCCGCGCACATCGTCGCGCACGCCGCGTACGTCCTCAGCGTCGCGACGCCCGACGACGCGAAGTACGAGCGAGCGACCCTTGGTCTCACGAAGGAAGTCGAGCGCGCTGCGGCACTCGGCATCGGAGCCGTGTGCTTCCACCCGGGATCTGCGCTCGACAGTGAACGATCCGTGTCGGCGAAGCGCATCGGCGCCGCGATCACGCGAGCACTCGAGACGGTGCAGGGGACGACTCGTCTGCTCGTCGAGAACACTGCCGGCGCGGGCCGCACGATGGGGCGGACGGCCGAGGAGGTTGGCGAGATTCTCTCGCACGTGCCGTCCGCATTGAGGGGTCGCACCGGCTACGGCCTCGACACGTGTCATCTCTACTCGAGCGGCCACGACATCACGATGTCGGAGGACGCGGTGCGCGTGGTGCTCGATCAATTCGAGGGCGCGACGGGCGAGGCTCCGAGCTTCTTCCATCTCAACGACAGCGAAGGAGCGCTCGGCTCGAACAAGGATCGGCACGTGCTGATCGGCGATGGACAGATCGGCGTGGAGCCGTTTCGATGGCTGCTGCACGACAAGCGGGCACAGGGCGTTCCTCTCATTCTCGAGACGCCGCAGCAGCACTACGACATCGGCGAGGATGATGACACGCCCGATCCGTACGATGTGAGAATGATGACGCTGCTGGAGAAGCTTTCGGTTAGTTAGTCGATCACTTCCGAGTACGCGTTGCGAGCCGTCTCGCTGCTGCTTCCGACATCTCGTTAGGGCCGGCTTTACGAACAAGGAGACACAGATTGACGCAGGCCGCCCGCTGACGCGGCGGGCGCAGATTGACGCAGCTTGCTCCGAATCAGACGAGCGTTCCTCTCGCAACGCGCCTGTTTTTGAAGAAGAACTGCCTCGCTCAGCTTCGGAGCGTCCCGAGGTTGTTCTCCTTACAAAAGGGCTCTGGTGTGATGAGCTCTGAATGGTCGAGGAGCCTACTGCGGCAATCAGCGTCCGGCGCGAAGCGCCGGTCTGCGTCAATCTGTGTCTCCTTTGTTTTTCAAGCTGGCCCTGCCGCGATGCATGGGTGATTTACCCGGTGCCTCACGAGTTTTCATAGGGAAAACGCTACTGTCTGCCTATTGCGTCCGGCACAGGGTCTTTTAGCTTGTTGCGCGACGGATTCGTGTTCGCCCCTCGAGAACGCGTTTCGATCACCCACCAGGAGAGCAATCGATGGCCACTGCCAAGAAGAAGGGCGCCGGCAAGAAGAGCGCTGGGAAGAAGGCCGGTGCTAAGAAGAGCGCCGGGAAGAAGGCCGCCGCGAAGAAGGCCCCAGCGAAAAAGGCGAAGCGTGCGCCGAATCCGGCGTTCATGAAAGCAATGACGCCGTCCGCTCAGCTCGCGCCAGTCGTCGGCGCGAACCCGATGCCGCGCACCGAGGTCACCAAGAAGCTCTGGCAGTACATCAAAAAGAACAACCTGCAGGACGCGAAGAACCGCCGCATGATCAACGCCGACGACAAGCTCAAGCCGATCTTCGGCGGCAAGGCGCAGGTGTCGATGTTCGACATGACGAAGCTGGTGAACAAGCACCTCAAGTAGGTCGTTCGCTCTTTACGCGAGTCGTAGTGTCAGAGGGGCGCGCTCTGTAGAGCGCGCCCCTCTGGCGTTTCGCCCCGGAGGAAACACCCCTCGCCGAGCGGCGTAATTAGATTGAACAGTCCGAGTAACTCAGTCCCTCGCTCTCCACCTGATCACGTGGCGTCCACCAAGAAGCGCTCGGCCCCGCCTGCGAAGAGCTCGAGCGTCGCCGCGGCTCGCGGCAAGGCGAACCCGAAACGTGCGCTCCCAACGACCCTCTGGGAGAATGTGAAATCGATCGCCGGCGCGCTGGTGATCTTCCTCTTCATTCGCACGTTCTTCGTCGAGGCATTCCGGATTCCGTCGGGCAGTATGATCCCCACGCTGCTCGTCGGTGACTGGCTCTTCGTCAACAAGCTCGTGTATGGCCCGCACCTGCCGTTCACGAAGATCAATCTTCCCGGCTACTCGGATCCCAAGCGTGGTGACGTCGTCGTCTTCGTCTCGCCGTATCAGCCTGACGAGGCGGCGATCGGCAACGATCCGACGCCGACGCTCGTGAAGCGACTCATCGGCATGCCGGGCGACACGATCTACATGCGCGATGGGCTGGTGTACGTGAACGGCTTGGAGCAGCGACAGGGGTTCGCGGCAGCGAACAACGAGAAGGGCAATCCCGATGAAGAGAACGCGCTGTTCGTGTGGCAGAAGCGCTATGCGCTGCCGAACTCGCGATTCGGTCCATCGCCCGTGCAGGCCACGCACGACAACTGGGGCCCACTCGTCATACCGCCGACGCATTACTTCATGATGGGGGACAATCGCTACTGCTCGAAGGACAGTCGCTACTGGGGGCTCGTCCCGCGCGAGAACGTTCGCGGCCGCCCGATGTTCGTGTACTACTCGTATCGCCCGGGCGATCAGCCGTCGCTCACCTGCGGGTACGAGACGAGCGATCGCCCGCTCCCGTTCATCACCGACGTGCGCTGGGGCAGGATCGGGACACGCATTCGTTAGTCAATTGATCTTGTCAACGAGTCGCACCTCGTGAACGTTCTGTCCCCAACGCCAACCAGCCGAGCTCTCATGGGGAACACGAGTCGACTCATCAGCTTCGTTGCGATTGCCGCCGTCCTCGCGACCGGCGTGATGTTAGGCACGCGGGCCAGCTCCGCCACGCCTTCTCGCTCGGCCAAGCGCACGTCGGCAGACACCCTTCTCGACGAAGCTGCCAAGCGCCTCGCGAAGATCGACGGCACGATCGACGTACCCGGGCTCGACAGCGCCGTCGAGGTGCGCCGCGACCGATGGGGCGTCCCGCACATCTACGCGCGCACGCAGCACGACGTCTTCTTCGCGCAGGGCTTCGTCGCCGCGCAGGATCGCCTGTGGCAGATGGACATCTGGCGCCGCACGGCGGAAGGCCGGCTCGCCGAAGTGTTAGGCGCGTCCGCCGTCGAGCGAGACCGGCTCGCGCGACTGTTCCGCTATCGCGGCTCCGCGGCCGCTGACTGGTCCGCGTATGGTCCGGACACGAAGGCTATCGTCGGCGCATTCGTCGGTGGCGTGAACGCGTACATCGCGCAGGCGAACGAGACGAAAGACCGGCTGCCGATCGAGTTCACGCTCATGGGCTACTCACCCGAGCCGTGGACGATCGACGTGCCGCTCGCGCGCGTCACGACGTTGTCGGGCGTATCGAACGCGAGCACGGAGATCCTGCGCGCGCGACTCATCTCGGTGGTGGGCAAGAAAGCCACCGAGTCGATTCTCCCGACCGAGCCGACGCGCGCGCTCGACCCCGTTCCGGGACTCGATCTCACGGGGCTCGATCTCTCGTCACTCGGCGGTGTGAACAACGCGTACGCCGATATTGCGTTTCAGCGCCTGGAGGGATCGAACAACTGGGTCGTGAGCGGCAAGAAGACGCGAAGCGGCAAGCCGATTCTCGCGAACGATCCGCATCGCAATATCACGCATCCATCCGTCCGCTACGTCACGCACCTCGTCGGTCCCGGCTGGAACGTCATCGGTGCCGGCGAGCCCGCGAGCCCGGGCGTGTCGATCGGACATAACGATCGCATCGCGTTCGGACTGACGGTTGTGGGCATGGACCAGCAGGATGTGTATGTCGAGAAGATCGCGCCGTGCAAAGCGGTTCCCAGTTCCCAGTTCCCGGTTCCCGCGCCGCGCTGCTACCGCCACAATGGCGAGTGGCAACCCATCAAGACGATCGTCGACACCATACGGGTAAAGGGAGAGCAGCCAAGAATCGTTAGGCTCGACTTCACCCACCACGGCCCGATCGTGTCCATGGATTCCGCGCGCGGGCGCGCGGTCGCGATCCGGATGGTCGGCCAGGAGCCGGGAACGGCGGCATACCTCGCCTCGCTTCAGCTCGGGCGCGCGCGCAACTGGCATGACTTCCAGAGCGCGATGGGTCGCTGGCAGATGCCGAGCGAAAACATGATCTACGCCGATATCGACGGAAACATTGGCTGGATCGCCGCGGGCTACATGCCGCGCCGCAGCTGGTCCGGTCTGCTGCCTGTGCCCGGCGATGGCCGCTTCGAGTGGAACGGCTTCGTTCCCGTGACCGCGCTGCCGCAGGCGTACAACCCCGCGAGCGGCTTCATCGCGACCGCGAACAACGACATTCTGCCGCCAGGTTACAAGACGCCGATCTCCTACGACTGGTCGAGCGATTACCGCGTCGCGCGAATCAGGGAAGTCCTCACGAGTCGGAACGACTTCACGGTCGCTGACTTCCAGGCGCTGCAGCATGACGACCTCTCACTGCTCGCGCGTCACCTCGTCCCGCAGCTCGTTTCTGCCGCCAAGCGACTCGGCAAGGGCGATTCGCAGGCCGTACAGATGCTCGCTCGGTGGAACTTCCACATGTCGCGTGACGCGGCCGCGCCGCTTCTCTTCGAGGCGTGGGCGCCCACTCTGGCGCGGCACGCCAGCGCGATGCGAATGCCGGCCGAGGCGGCGGAGGTGATCGGCCGATACACGGACTACGAGGAGTTCGAGAAGTTCCTCGCCGCGCCGGCCGGTGCAGTGTCCGCGGCCGCGCGCGACTCGTTGATCGTCGGCGCGCTCGCGGACGCCGTCGCAGATTTGACCAAGCGCTTCGGTGCGGACACCACGAAGTGGCGCTGGGGTGCCGTGCACGTGGCAGAGCTTCATCACCCGCTCGCGCGCGCGTTCGACCTACCGCCGGTCTCGCGCGCTGGGGACGGGAATACCGTTTTTGCCACAGGCGGAGCGAACTATCAGCAGACCTCCGGCGCTTCCTATCGCGAAGTCATTGACCTCGGCGACTTCGACAACTCGGTGGCGATCAACGTCCCTGGTCAGTCGGCGCAACCGGGCAGCGAGTACTACGCCGACCTGCTTCCACTCTGGGGCAACGACAAATATTTCCCGCTCGTCTTCTCGCGCGCCCGTGTGGAGGCCGAGACGAAGCATGTGCTAAGGCTCCTTCCGAGTGGGAACCGGGAACGGGGAACCGGGAACCGTGCCCCTCGGTCGGGACGATGAGACTCCTTTCCTTCGTCGCTGGCGTTCCTCTGGGCAGGCGCCTGGCGGCTCAGGATGACAACCTGGGTCATTCCGAGCGCAGCGAGGAATCCTCAGGCTCCCGATAGAGCGCTTCTGTTCCCGGTTCCCGTTCCCGGCCCTCATGCGACGTCTCCTCAACAACCTGACCTTTCGCGTGCTCGTCGCGATCGCGCTCGGCGTGATCCTCGGCGTCGTGTCGCCAGGCACTGCGAAGTCGATGCGGCCGCTCGGCGACACGTTCGTGAATCTCGTGAAGATGGTGATCGCCCCCATCGTGTTCTTCACGATCGTGCTCGGCATCGCGACGCTCGGGGACCTGAAGCGCGTCGGGCGCGTGGGAGGGAAGGCGCTCCTCTACTTCGAGGTCGTCACGACCTTCGCGCTCGCGATCGGGCTCGTCGTCGTGAACGTCATCAAGCCGGGCGCCGGACTCGACGTGAGCAAGCTCGCGGGCGGCGACATCTCGCGCTACACGACGCAGGCCCAGCAGATGACGTTCGTGGAGTTCGTCACGCACATCGTGCCGGCGAACATGCTCGAAGCGTTCGTGCGCGGCGAGATGCTCCAGGTGGTATTCGTGGCCGTCCTGTTCGGCGTCGCGCTGAGCGCGTTAGGCGAGACCGCGCGGCCGGCGCTCACCGTCTTCGAGGTGCTGTCGAAGGCCCTCTTCCGGATCGTCGGGATCATCATGATCGTCGCGCCCATCGGCGCGTTCGGCGCGATGGCATACACCGTCGGCAACTTCGGGCTCCGTACGCTCATCCCGCTCGGGAAGCTCATGCTGTCCGTCTACACGACGATGTTCCTGTTCGTCTTCGTCGTGCTCAATATCATCGCGCGAATCTACGGGTTCAGCCTCTGGCGATTCCTGAAGTACATCTGGGAGGAGATCCTCCTCGTGCTCGGCACGTCGAGCTCCGAGGTCGCGCTGCCGAGGCTGATGGACAAGCTCGAGCA
>Ga0070681_10000661_pt1 | contig 28471 bp, 16 predicted proteins | sample KBSC83BmetaG_FD_65650 | JGI IMG/M metagenome (GOLD analysis project Ga0070681, IMG submission 65650) | Corn rhizosphere microbial communities from Kellogg Biological Station, Michigan, USA - KBS C8-3B metaG | ecosystem: Host-associated > Plants > Roots > Rhizosphere | place: USA: Michigan...
AGCCAGTTAGCGGGATTGGGGCGCCGTCTTGTTGCTCGGACCGCTTGGGTAGATAGCGCCCTCCTTAGCCTTGAGGTTCTGAAACAATTGCACCTCGCGCGCGGCGTCGGCGGGGCGGCGAAGCTTGCGGTAGACCTGCGCCAGCCCGTAATGGTTCTTGGCACTTTTCGGATCGAGCTTGACGGCAGTCTCCAGTTCGCGCAGAGCCTCGCGGGTATCATTATCGCGCAATGCGAGCTTGCCAAGTTGATAATGGGGCTCTGACAGCGAGGGATCGAGGACCTCTGCTTTTTTAAAGAGTTCCACCGCACGCGCCTCAGCCTGGCTGTTCGTCGCTCCTTCTCCCCACAGCAGCATGTTGCCGTATGCCTGATAGAGGACGCCCTCGCGCGGCAGGCGTTCGATCGCTTTTTTCAGAGTGTCCTCCGCGGCTCGTGTTTTTCCGATATCGAGCTGGGCTGTTGCGAGTCCTGTGATGGCATCGGCGTCTGCCGGGTTTAGCTCAACTGCTCGTGCATAGAGCGCTTCGGCATCTTTGGGCCGGCCGACTTTGATCTCGATTTGTGCTTTGAGGCGATGGGCGCGGTAGGAATCCGGCGCCAGCTCAAGCGCTTTTTCAGCGGCGGCCATAGCCCCGTCGTAACGCTGGATCTCGAGCATCATCATCCCGACATCCAAATAATTCGCTTCGTCGCCGGGATCCAATGCAATGGCCTTATCCAGCGCGGCGACTGCGCCTTTGGCATCGTCCTGTTTGAACAAACACCAGCCGAGCAGATTGTAAATTTCACTGGATTCATGCTGCGCCCCGATCGTGCGACGGATTGTCGCTACGCTCTCAGAAAATCTGTCCGCCCGATACTGGACGCGAGCCAACGAGTAGCCCAACTTTGCGGCATCGGGATAGCTCGGCCAGAGGGATTGATAAAGCGATTCCGCGATATCAAATGCGCGCAATTCCGCTGCTACCTGAGCGACCAGGAAGATGCTTTCCGGATCTGCATTGTGAGGCATCGCGGCGAGCGTCTCACGCGCCTTTTCGCGACGTCCTGTGTAATAGTACGCCCTGGCGAGCGCGGCCTGAGATTCGGGCCGCTGGCGAACCTGGCCGGGCACCGATTCCAGCATCTTCAGCGCGGCTGAATAATTTTTTGACTCTTCTGCAATCATGCCTGACAGAAGGATGGCGGCGCTGTCATGCGGCTTCTGTTTCAGAACGCGATTCAGATTGGCCTTTGCGGATGCAAGATCGCCCAGAACGAACTGGTTCCAAGCGAGATTGCGACGTGTTGCAGAGTCCCCGGGATCGAGGCGCAGGGCTTTTTCCAGGTATACATCGGATTCCTGCAATTTATTTTGCATCCCAAGCGCTGCGCCTAATAGCGCGAGATTCTCGGGATCCTGGGGCGCCAGCTGAACCGCTTTGCGCAGCTCTCGCTCCGCCGCCGGAAGATCACCACGGCCGAGCAGTTCACGTCCGCGCTCGGCGTGCTCTCCGGCTTGGGGCGGAACTGCGTTCACCAGGGGCACGGCTGTGAGGGCGAATACGAGAACCGCGCAGAGACCACGCAGATCGGATGGAAACATCCCACACACAGTAAGCACCAGCTTAACGCCCACTTAGTGGCTGCCGCTGCACGATATAATGCGGAGGTGTATACCGGTCACTCGTGCCGGACGCCGACCAATGGTCTCATCCCTATTTCGCAATCTCCTGTTCCTGCTCTTCGCTGCGCAGTCTGTAATAACGGCCGCCAACACCGCGCCTGAATCGCAACGCGATGTGGCGTTTTGGGTGCTTCGCGAAGGTGGGCGGGTGCTGCTCGACGGCGGTCAGGAATATATCAGCGACCCATTCCAACTGCCCACAGGCGATCTGCACGTCATCGGCGTCGATATGCACGGGACGGTAACTGATCCCAAGGAACTCGGCCCATTAAGCAAGTTAACCGAGGTCCGCGAGCTGTTTTTGCCCGCGCGGATGTGGAGCCCGGTGAGTGATGTAAAGGCTCCCTACTCCGATGAAATGTTCGACTTTTTCCGCGGCATGACGAAGCTCGAGCACCTGCAGGCGGGATTGACGACGCTCGCGTGGCTCGATCTATGGGACGCCGGCCTGCAGCGGATGGCCCCGCTTACCCAGTTAAAGGACCTGCGCATCGAAGGAAGCACGATGAAGGATCCCAAGAGCCTGGCGCCGCTGGTGAACCTCGAAACGCTCGACCTGAACGACACATACATCACCGACCAGACCATGACTGCGCTTGCCGGCATGAAACATTTGCGCAGGCTCACGATGATCGGCACGCTGGTTACCGACGACGGTATCAAGTACCTGCAGGATCTGAAACAACTCGAAGTCGTCAATTTATACGGCATCAAAATTACAGATACCGCAGTGCGCTACCTGCGCAATCTGACGCGGCTCAAGGAACTGAACCTTTTGGGAGCCCAGATTACGGATGAGAGCGCCGCGCTTATCTCGCAGTTCAAAGAACTGCGAGAGCTGAACCTTTACCGCAGCCGTCTGACTAACGCGGGTCTGGCAAAACTGCAAGAGCTGCCAAAGCTCGAACTGCTCGACGTGCGCTACACCGGCGTAAACAGCTCGGGCATCGAAGCGCTCCGCGCAGTGAGGCCGAATTGCAAGATCGCATTTGTCCCCAATGCCCCGGCTGCCGTAGCTTTGCGGGGAAGCAACCGGCCGCGCGGCGCCAGCCAGAAAGCAATTGCAGCATGGATCCAGTCGCTCGGCGGAGACGCGCGCATCGCGGAGGGAAGCATACAAGCAATTTCGCTTGCACGAATTCCCTTCTCCGACGCACAACTTTCGTATGTAAAGCCGCTTGCCGGAGTGGAGCGGCTGAATCTGGAAGCGACGGACGTGAGCGACGCCGGACTGAGCTTCTTGACCAAGCTAGTGAAATTGCGGGACCTGAACTTGAACTTCACTTCAGTTTCCGACCGTGGTCTTTCCAGCTTGGGCGGTCTTGTAAACCTGCGGCGGTTGATGCTTTCCGGCATTCGCGCCGAAGGCCCGGGGTTTGAAAGCCTGTCCGCATTGTCTCAATTGCAGGAACTGGATCTCACGTCGACTCCCGTCACTGACGAGGCGCTAGCGCACATTGCCCGGCTGACGGCCCTCGAGAAGCTTTCGCTCAGTAATTCCGATATCACGGACGCGGGGCTGGATGTACTCGCCAAGCTTCCGCACCTCGCATTTCTCGATCTGCGCGGGACCGACGTGACCGATGCCGGGCTGGAAAAGCTGGCACGCATCCAAAGCCTGCGCGAAGTCAACCTGAGCCACTGCCGCTTCACCGATAAAGGCCTCGCGTATCTCAAAGCGCTGCCACATCTGGAGCGCCTGCGCATGTTTCGCACAAAAATCGATGACGCCGGAGCGGCCGAACTGGCGCAAATCAAGACGCTGCGCTCCATCCATCTGGATTACACCAAGTTGAGCGATGAGGGAATTAAATCTCTAAAAAGCCTTCCACAACTCGAGGAGTTGAGTCTCGACAGCACGGAGGTGGGCGACCGGGGCGCGGAACTGCTGGCCTCCATCCCGACGCTCAAATCGCTCGATCTCTATCACACGCTCGTTTCCGATCGTGGATATCAGCAGATTCGAGCAGCGCTGCCGCAATGCCAGATCCTCTGGGAGAAGGATTCGGCGCTTACTTCGCGGCGAAAATTATGACCCGTGCACTCATTCTGCTGTTCGCGGGCTCTGCCTTGTTTGCCGCAAGCAGTCCCGACTGGATACAGGAACTGGGCGGCACGGTAGAGCGCGACCCGGCTGGAGAAATCATCGCTCTACATCTGCGCGGCACGTGGGTGACCGACGCCGAATTATTAGACGTTGCGCGTCTTCCGAAGCTCGAAAGACTGGATCTGGGGCACACGCGCATTACCGATGAGGGGCTGCTGCACCTCAAGGCGGCAAAGCAGATTCAGGATCTGAATCTTTTCTATGCGGAGCAGGTTACCGACCGCGGCATCAGCGCGATCAAAGACTGGCAGCATTTGAACCGGCTGAACATCCGTGGAACGAGGATTGCCGACGGAGCGCTCCCGATAATAGGCGGCCTCGCGGAGCTGGAATCGCTGGACATCGCATATACGCAATTCAGCGACAACGGCCTCGACGCGCTCGTGCCTCTTACGCATTTGAAACATCTTGCGGTTGGCCGGAGCAAGCTGACGAAGAACTCGCTCGAAGTGCTGCGGCTGTTACCGACCCTCGAATCCCTTGACTTAGGCGGGCCGCACCCTGGCCCGGACGGTTATCGCAGAACTGCCGGTGCGCCAATGGACGACGATCTGCCGACGGCCCTGACCGAGCTCAAGCAACTTCGTGTGCTGAACCTCAGCTACTCCCAGATTCGAGCCGACGGGTTGAAGATTTTAGCGGCGCTCGATCAGGTCAGCAAGTTATCGCTCGTCGGCTGCCCGCGCGTAGATGACCTCGCGCTCGCCGAACTCGGCAAATGGAAAAGTCTGCAATATCTCGATATTCAGGAATCCTCGGCAACAGCGCAAGGTGTGGAAGCGCTGGAAAAAGCGAAGCCCGGAATTGTAATTCTCAGCGGCCCGTTTCCGCCCAGCCATCCAGCGGGGGCGCCGGCAGCTGAATCGAAATAGGTTCGCCTGTCAGTCATTTCACGTTCGCGTCAAAAAAGGCGCCGACTTTTTGCAGGTAGGTATCCGGCACGGTAGTGTAAGCTCCGGTGTGCGCTGCCCCCTCAACCACCCACAGCTCCGACGCCGGCAATGCTGCCTTGATCAGCGGGCGCCGGTCGCTGTCTGGCGGCAATTCCTTCGAGCCATAAATAACCAGGACGGGCCGCGGAGGAATTTTACGCATGGCATCCACCGGGCGCAACTCTCGCATGTCGTATCCATACAGCAGGCGTTGCATGAACACCCCTGCCGGCATGAATAAGTCTGGCGTCCCGGTAAGACGGTTCCACGAACGCCGAATCGACGGATAATCGACAACGCCGGGTCCATCGATGACGAGCGCGGCGATGTCCGGATCTTCAGCGGTGGCGTACACGCACGACGTGGCGCCGAGTGAAGCTCCGAGAGCCCCGATACTCCCAGCCGCGATCCCCTGGCCCTTCACCCAATCGACAGCAGCCTCGACATCATGACGTTCGCCCACGCCCCAGCTCGATATCTCGCCGCCGCTCAGCCCATGCGCGCGCAGATCAATCATGAGGATGTTATAGCCGTGCGCCCCGAAATTTTGGAGACGCGCCGCCAAATCGAGAAAGTGACTGTAGAATTCGGTGGTCCGATTTTCTCCCCTTCCGTGGACCATGACGATCGCCTTCGTACTCCCGGCGCGGGGAATCCACCATCCGGAGAGCTCGATTCCGGCATCGCGTGAGGGGATGTGCACATCCTTGTAATCGAGGTGGAAGGCGGAGGGAGTGGCCACAAACTCGGTGTTGCGGCGCGGCGTCATCGAACGGCGTGCGGCGTACGCTCCGACCGCCAGGTAAATGACAGCCAGGAGCACAATCAGGGCTAAGAGAACCGGGGCGCGGGCAGAGCCCGAGCGATACCTGCCAATTGCTGCGACGGAATCAGCCATGCCGGCTATTTTACAGAAGTAATTCTGTCAGCCGTCGGCTCGAGGTTGGGAACGCATCGGAGCCTAAATCCGCATCGAGCGCGCCGTCCGCAAGCGTGCGGTAGAGGTCGCCGATGGTACCCATCACCCGCGTGTGGCGCCCATGGACGAGCCGGTCCGCCGACCCCGCCACCAGCGCTATGACGCCGCTGTTTTTGTGAATGTTGGCTTCAGCGTGCTCGTGTACAAACATCAGGCAAGTGTGATCGAGCAGCGTTCCGTCGCCCTCCGGGATGGACTGGAGCTTCGCAACCAGATAGGCGAACTCCTCCACGTGCCACCGGCAGATATCGCGCAGAATGCGCTGGCCTTTTGGCCCTTCCTCGCCGGGCGCTTTTCCATCGGCATGCGTATAGTCGTGGTGCCGGGCTTCTGTATGGCCTAACCAGGGGAAGCGCGCCAGTCCCTGACATTTCGTCAGCATGTAACTCGCGACGCGGGTTTGCCGGGTGACTAGCGCGTAAGCCAGGAGGTCGCTCTGGATCTTGGCGATTCGCGGCCAATCTTTCATGTCGAAGTCTTCATCCGGCTTGGCGACGGCCGTGTATTGAGGAGGCAGCGAAGTAATGGCCCGCTCCAGATCGCGAACCGACGACAGGTGCTCGTCGAGCCGCTGAGCGTCTTCATTTGGCAGGCTCTTGCGCAGCAGGCCCGCGTCCTCGTAGACCGCATCCAGAATACTGCGCTTGCGATTGACCCAGCCCTGGTCTTTAGCGCCGAACAGCCGGTCAAACAAGCGATGCGGAATTTCCTCTGGCGGCAGCGGTCGGTCGAGGCCAGCCCAACTCATGTTCTTGTGAATGGAGCTGCCAAAAGATTCCTGCGAGACGCCAATCTGCAGCGACCGGAAACGCGTTTCGGCCGCGAGTTTGCGCGCAATTACCTGGTCCATTGACGGACCTCCCGGACTGCGGCCGGTGTAATGCGTGCAGGTCATCAGTGCACTCATGGATGTCGAGTGCCCGTCCCCGGCGGAGTTTCCTACCGCGGAATTATCCATCCCGCTGAGCACATGCACCTGGTCGCGCAAACGGGCGATCGGCGCGAGGCACGAGGTGATTTCATAGTCGGGGCCTGTGCGGTCTGGAATCCAATAGCGCTCCGGGATGCCGTTACCGTTGAACCAAACGACAAAACGGCGTTCTACCGGAATGGACTTTCGCGCGGGATTCGTCTCTGCCGCATAGGCCGTGCCAGCCGAGTTAAACATTGAAATCAGCGGCGGCAACCCCACCATTACGGGTGCATGGGCAAGCGTTAAACCCTTTAGGAAGAACCTGCGAGACAGCCTAACGCGTTTCGTGATTATTTGCGACATGGACGGGGCTCTCCGGTGGACCCAACTCCCACTGCCTCACTAAGGATACAACCAACGAATCGAAATGAAAACCCGAGCTCTGGAAGTCTTCTAAAGCCTTGCCGATCACCGATGCGTCCGCACGCGTATCCTGGCGACCGGACATGTAGCGAAATACTTGTTTGACGATGCATTCCTGGCACTGCGGGGTACGCGCCAGCAACTCACCCAACTGCCGCGCGCTGGTGAACTGCGACTCGGCAAGCCCCGCCACCTGGCCGGTAGTATCAAGAGCAAGATTAATTTCGTGAGGCTTCGGTTTCTGCAGGTTTCCATGGTATTCCGGGTAAAAAAGCAGCCGCTGCTTTTCGCGGTACATCCCGATCGCGTCGAAGTTTTCCAGACCGAACCCGATGGGATCGATCAGCGAATGGCAACCCGCGCAGCTCTTATTGGTTGTGTGGGCTGCCAAACGCTCGCGATTACTCATGGGACGGGCCTCGCTGAGCACCGGCAAGTTGGTATCTACACCCGGCGGCGGAGGCGGTACGTGCTGGCAAAGGAATTGTTCGCGCACAAACAAACCGCGCGAGGTGGGAGCCGTGTCTTCGAGCTTGCTGGTGAGGGTCAGAAATAGCGCCTGCCCGAGCAGACCGCTGCGCTGCTGATCCGCCGGGAAATCGACGCGATCGTATTCGCGCGCCGGCGCCGGCACTTTGTAAACAGCCGCCAGATTAGAGTTGACGAAGCCGTAATTCGCCGTGAACACATCCATGAAATTCTTTTTGTTCCACACCAGATAGCCGATGAAATGCTTGGCTTCCTCAGTCATGGCGGCGGCCAGGTCCCGGTTGAACAACGGATAAAATCGCTGGTCGCGCGCGGCCGTGAGAGCGCGATCGAATCGCAGCCATTGGGACACGAAGTCATCGAGCCCCTGTCTAGCCCTGGGATCATCGAGCATGCGGCGCGCCATTTGCGCTGCGCCGGCGAACGTGTTCAATTCTCCGCGGGATGCGGCATCGAGGAGTGCGTTGTCCGGCATCGTGTCCCAAATGAAGTACGACAGCCGGCACGCCGTAGCGTACGGTCTCCACTTCGCGTTGGACGTTTGCTCCATCCAAAAGACAAATGATGGCGATTGCAGCATGGCCTCGATTACGGCCTGGGCGCCTTTTGAGAAATCCTCTTGGCTTTTGAACAGGGCATCGTAGCGCGCAATCTCCTCCGGCTCGAGCGGGCGGCGAAAAGCGCGTCGTCCGAAGTTGCGAATGAACTCGATGCGGCATCCAGCGCCGCCGCTTTTCGGATCGCATGGAATGAGGTGGCGCGAATCGCCGCGGCGAAACGCATTGGCCGCTACGCGCTCTGCAGCGATGCTGTAGGCTTCCACCTGAATGGGCGACAACGATTGCGACTGATACTGATTCTTGAACCCGTTGACAAAGTCCTCGGCGGGAAACTGGTTTGCTGGAGCGGTCGGCTCGGCGAGCAGGTCGCGAACGGTATTGTCGTATTGCTGGTGCGTCAATCGGCGCAAAACCACCTGCGGTGCGCCGCCGGCAGGGGTCATCTCACGCTGCTTGTACTGCAGCGCTTGTTCCAGGTCGCGCCCGGAAAGCGTGGCCAGATAACCGATCCAGGTTCTCAGCAGCGCTTCTTCCTGGCTGTCCCTTTTGATCCGCTCGCCGCCGCTATGCTTGAGGCGCGCGGTGGGCTTCCTGAACAGAATCGAGTCATCGGGGTGCCGGCGATCGACCAGCTCGACGAGCGATCGTCCAAATGCCTCTATGCGTTCTGCGGAGCCGCCTTCTTCGGGAAAACGCAGACGCGTCGCCGAGGCCACGCCCTCGGGATTGTGGCACATGCGGCAACCGGCCTTTTCGAAAACCGGGTAAAGCTTTTCTGCGAACTCAAAGGGCTGCGCGCTCGCAGCCGTCAGGGCGCCCGATCCGAAAAGAAAGACAAAGCGGAGCCAATACTGCCGACCGGTCATACTCTTAGGATACTAAGGAGACAGCCTCTGTTACGTTCGTAGCCGGCAAGTCCCAAAACACCGCTCAGTCGGGCACGCCCGACCCATTTCCCAGACGTGTGAACAGGGGTCGCCCAAGCGCTTCTTTCACGGCAACTCACGCAGAGCGGTCATCCAGAAATTAGCACGACGATCCTTCGTTTAAAAAACGAAGCGGAAGCCGATCTGCCCGTGCCGCGGGCTGTTGTACTGGCTATTGATGACGCCGAAGCCATCCCCGCCGAACGTTGTATTGGGGTAGCCGAACCTCGGCGTGTTAAACGCGTTAAAGAAGTCCGCGCGGATTTCCAGGTATTTGCTTTCCGTAAACTCAACTCTTTTGGCGAGCCCGAGGTCGATATTGTGAATCCCGGGCGCGCGACAGTCCGAAATGTACCGGCCCATGTTGCCCGGCGTCTGATCTGCCGGATGCGAGAAGTTGCTGACGTTGAAGTAATTCGAGGTGCCGTCCACGACGGAGTACAGATCCGCACCGGAGCACGCTTTCCCGTTTATATTCGGCCGCTGGTTTGGACTATCAGCCAAGGTCTGGTTGCTATCGGCGAATACCAGAGGCTGTCCGCTCTGGAAGGTTACGAAGGTGTTGAACTGCCATCCGCCGATGACGCCATTTACGACACGGTTCATGTTTTTGCCGAGGGCTCGACCGCGTCCCACTGGCAACTCATAGATGGCGGCGAAAGCCAGACGCTGAGGAGTGTCATTGGCGCTGACGCTCTTCTCCGCTTTCAAGTTCGTCAGCTCCTGCGGGGCGCCGGCAAACCCGATATTGCCGATCCAGGCGTTCCCGCCGGAATCAGAATCATCAATAAACTTAGAAAACGTGTAACTGCCGGTAACACTCAACCCGTGGGAGAGACGCTTTTCAAATCGCACCTGCGCCGACTGATAGCTGGACGTGGCGACAAACTCCGGGAAGCCGGCAAAGTTCCCCGGAAACTGTGGAAAAGGCCGCAGCAGATCGATTTGCGGAATCGTAGGATCATTGTAAAGAGAATCAGGCTCGCTGAAGATGGGCGCTGGCCGGCCGGGTAGCTGTTGAAACAGGTACTGGAAAGGATTGGGCACGAGCGCGTTCAGTCCCGCGGTCCCGTAGGCGACGCGATTGGCCGCCGAAATGTAATTCCGGTTCTCGGTCGAATAATTCCACGGCAAATGCGTGCTGCGATTGGCGGAATAATTCACTTCCACCAGCACGTCGCCAGGCAACTCCCGCTGGATACCGAGATTCCACTGGTACATTTCGGCATTCCGGAAGGTGTTGCTACCGTGATTGTGGTTGTTATATCCGTACAATGTCAGCGGTCCATACTTGCCCTGCTGTGGGCCGACAAATCCAACCGGGTACGGATTCTCCAGAGTGGCGTATTGAGTGATGCCGCCGTCCTTCGAGAAGATCACGTTGACGCCCTTGTTCCAGCCGGTCCCACCGTACTGCCAGTTTGTAGCGAAATTCATGCCGTAATAAATTCCCGCCCCGCCTCGGATCACCGTCTTGTTGTCCAGACGATAAGCAAACCCCAAACGCGGCGCGATGTTGTTATAGTCCGGGTCGGCGTGGCGCCGGCTAGGAGTGGACAATATCGTAGTGCCGATCAACTCGCCTACACCGGGGACGTTAATGCCACTATCGCAGGTGAAGCAGGTCAGCTGGTTGTGGTTATAACGCTCCGAATAAGGGGTGCTCCACTCATAGCGCAACCCGAGGTTCAGCGTGAGCTTGCTGGTGACACGCCAGTTGTCCTGAAAAAAGAAAGCCGCCTCACCGGACTTATTGGCTACGTGCGGCCGCGCCACAACTCCTCCCGAATCAGCCCAGCCCAGCAACAAAGACGCCAGGCTGTTTCCCTGCAGCGAGTCCGGACTGAAGACGCTCTGCTGCGTGACCGACCCATTGAAATTGAAGCCGCCGCTCGTGTCGTCCGGTTGAAAGAAGTTGTTTAGGAAGATGCGCTTTTCTCCCCCGAATTTCATATCGTGCGAGCCGACAAGCTTGTTCATCACGGAATTGAACGACCACTGTGTGTCCGACTCGCGCGTTGTCGTGCAGCAGGCATTTGTCACTAATCCCTGGTAGCCGTCGACGCCGATGTCGGGGAATGCTGGCTGCCGGAACCAGGGATTGTTGATCAGGATGTCCGGAAACCCGACGCTGAGCGGATCCACCGTCGGGAGCACATCCTGCGGAAAATAGCCGCGGTGAAACGTAATGCGGTTGGTCCAGAGAGTGGTTGGGCTGATGGTCCAATGATCTTGGATGGTGACATCAGACGTGGTGCCGGCGGACTGGTTCACGGCGAGAAACGGATCGGGCCTCAGGTCCTTGTAATGACTGTGGCTGAACCGGCCGTCGATGCGGTGATTGTCCGTGAAGTTGTGATCGATTCGAATGTCATATTGGTAGCTGGGACTGGAGTCGACCAGCTTTTGAGTGAAGTTGTTGAGCCCGGTAACCGGATCGCCCGCATTGGTGGGCGCGGGATAGAGCTTGAGCAGATTCTGGCCGATCGGATCCTGCAGATTGGCGGGGATCTTGTTGTCGGCAAACGCCGCGCGCTGGCAGTCAAGACTGCTTCCTGCGCCCGTGCAAGTAACGCTCTTCGGGTTGAAAATCTGCTCCAGACTACCGTCCGGATTGAACGTTTGGGAAAAATCGCCCTGTCTTTGCAGATCCGTCGGCACGCTGGTTGTGATGGTGAAGGGACTGTTGTTCCGCTGCCTCTCGTAATCGAAGAAAAAGAAGCTCTTTTGCTTCTTGATGGGGCCGCCGATCGATCCGCCGTATTGATCGTGTGCATACGGTCCAATGGGTTGGCCGGCTGCGTTTGAGAAAAAATCGTTGGCGTCTAAGGAGGGTCTACGGAAGAACCACCAGCCGCTACCGTGAAACTGGTTCGTACCGGATTTAGTCACGATGCTGACCACTGTGCCGCCATTATTTCCGTACTCCGCCGAGAAGCTGTTGTTTTGGAGCTTGAATTCCTGAATGGCTTCGACCGACGGCTTGTATTGGACATTGCTCGATCCGCCCTCGCCACCTTCAGGATTACTCAGCAGGGCGCCATCCAGCCGGAATTCGGCGGTCGCGAAACGCTGCCCGTTGGAGGCGAAGACTGTTCCGCCCTGACTGCCGACCGAAGCGTTGGACACTTCCGTGACGCCGGGAGCGAGAAACGACAGAGTGGAGATGTCGCGGTCAAGCAACGGCATGGCCGTGATGTATTTATTCGTCACCTCGGTCCCGAGCGCGCCGCTGACCGTATTCAGCAACGGAGCCTCGGCGCTGACCTCTACGGTCTGTGTAATTTCACCGACTTCCATTTTCATATCGAGGTCGGTCTGCTGGCCGACGCGCAGCTCGATATTGTCCCGCACCAGCGTTTTAAATCCGGCGACCTCAACGGTGGCGGTGTAGGCGGCGGGCTTCAGGTCGGTAAAAACATAACGGCCGTTTTCGTTGGTGGTCCGCTTTTCGGCAACTTTGGTGCCCACGTTGGTCATGGTCACAATTGCGCCGGGAATGACGGCGCCCGTTGTATCTGTCACGGTGCCGCGCAAAAGAGCCGTGTCGGCGCCTTGACCGAATGCTTTCGATGAAAAAAGACATGCTGCTAAAAGCATGAAACCAGCAATGAGGACAGAGAACTGACTTTTTGATGATTGCAATTTTCGCCTCCCACACAAACGCTCCGAAACACGCTGCTGTCATCCGGGCGCAAAGGTGTGATTCGGGCAATGTTACATCGGTCAAGACGCGCGCGTCAAGGATGGTAGGGGGATGGTAGGGGGCGTGGATGCCGCGCGGTAGACGAAATGTTCGACTACCTCTGCCGCCCCTTGAAGGCTTAGAAAAACACGGTCAAATTAAGGCTGACAAAACACGCCCAATAATGAGGCAGTTTTTGTGGAAGGCACCGCAACGTCAGATGTCGGCTATAACGGCTCTTTGCGGAATCCATCTCCGCAGCGCGTCGAACAACTCCACGCGCTTGACGGGCTTGGCAATATAGTCATCCATCCCTGCATCGAGGCAGCGTTCACGGGCACCAGACATCGCTTCAGCCGTCATGGCGACGATGCTGACGCGTTGTCCGGGGCGCTCACGATTTCGGATTTCCCGCGAGGCCGCGTAGCCGTCCATGTCAGGCATCTGGCAGTCCATGAAAATGAGATCGTAGGGCGTAATGCGACACATTTCCACGGCTTCACGGCCGGTGGCCGCCAGATCAGCCCGGAGCCCCAGGGTGGTCAGGATATGGTATGCGACCCTCTGATTGACGACGTTGTCGTCGGCAACCAGGATCCGGATGTCGCGCCCGTCGAATTCCCGGGCTAGTTCCGATTTGGCTTTCGCGACCCAACGTTTTGGCTGGAGACGAGCGGCGTGCACACCTTCCAGTTTCTTGGACCATTCGTGCGCGAGCGTTTTCAACAATTGCGATTGCCGCACGGGCTTGATCAGGGAAGCATCAATGCTGTCGCCTCCCAATCGCCTTACTTCACTCCAATTGCCGACGGACGTCAGCAGAACAATTACAGTATCGCGGATCTCAGGATCCGCCTTAATCGCCCGTGCGACCTCAACTCCATCCATTCCCGGCATCTGATAATCCAGAAGCACGAAGTGGTAGGGGTCGCCGCTTTTCTTGGCTGCTCGGACGGCGCTGCACACCTTTTCTCCCGAAGCAAAACCACCATTGCGCATCCCCCAACTTGTGAGGTGCTCATGGAGCACGAGCCGGTTCACCTCGTTGTCATCTACAATCATCGCCCGCAGGTTCCTCAGGTCGGCAACTGGCGCAGGCGCCGCGTGGGGATGCGCATCGAGTTCCAGCGGCAACGTGAACCAGAACGTGGAGCCCCGGCCCAGGCAGCTGTCAACGCCGATCGTGCCTCCCATGAGGTCTACGAGCTGTTTTGAAATAGCCAGGCCCAGGCCGGTCCCCCCGTACTTCCTCGTAATGGAGCCATCCAGCTGCGTGAATTTTTGAAACAGTGAGTCAATCTTTTCCTCAGCAATGCCGCAGCCGCTATCTTGCACGGAGACGCGCACGTCGGCTATTTGGTCATTTTGGCTCTCGCACGTCACGGCAATCAGAATGTGTCCTTGGGGAGTGAACTTCACCGCATTGCCTACCAGATTGGTGATTACCTGGCGGATTCGTCCGGCATCGCCGATGAAATACCGCGGCAGCAGCGACGGGTATTGAAGTACCAAATCGAGCGTTTTGTCTTCGGCCCTGGTCGCCAGCATCTCATCGACTTCCTCTATGACCAGGCGGAGGTCGAAGTCCAGATACTCAAGCGTGAGCTTTCCGGCTTCGATCTTGGAGAAGTCGAGGAGGTCATTGATGACGGTGAGCAGGGCCTCTCCCGACCTGTAGACCGTGTCTGCGAACTCCCGCTGCTCAACCGTGAGGTCGGTATCGAGTAGCAGACCGGTCATACCGATGACGCCGTTCATGGGGGTCCGGATCTCATGGCTCATATTAGCGAGAAAGTCACTTTTAGCGAGGTTAGCGGTCTCGGCGGCGGTCCGAGCCTTTCGCATTTGGGCCTCAGCTTCCTTGAGTTCACGTGTCCGCTCGTCGACCAGCCCCGCCAGCTCCTGCGCTCGCTGCCGTACGCTCCGTACTTGAATGGAATAACCGGACATCAGCGCACCCGCTAGCAAGAGGGCCGAGATCAGATAAAAAGCGCGCGTTCTCCACCATGGAGTCGTGATCATCAATTGGAGGCGAGCGGGTGCGGAACTCGTAACGCCGGCGCGCGTGCGGGCCGATACTTCCAGTACGTATGACCCGGATGGCAAATTCATGAGGTGCACATCGCGGTCCTCACTCGACGTCCACCCATCAGTCAAGCCAAGAAGGCGGTACTGGAATTGCATCTCGAACTCATGCGCAAACGACAGCGCTGAAAAGCGAACGGTGATATCGCGGTTGCGATACGGCACTCGATCGGGCCCGAAAGAGGTTGATCGCGTCCGAGAACCCGCACAGCGGTGATGATGGGGACAGGTCTCGCCGTCGAGCGATATTCCCGATCCGGCTGAAAACGCGAGAGCCCATGGCTAGTCCCCACCCAAAGGCCACCTCGTGAATCGCTCAAGAGAGCAGACGTATTTAGATCGTTCCAGATGAGACCCTCGGCCATCCCGTAATGCGTCCACTGCCCGCCTTGAAACATATCGATTCCTACATCGGTGCCAACGAAGACCCGTCCTTGAGCATCGGAGGCTAGCGCATAGACAAAGTCGGATCGGAGGCCGTTGGATAAGTTGTAGTGTTGGACAATTGGGCTGCTTGAGAGTATTCCGGATAGCGAGGTGACGCCTAGATTGTTTAGATACGAGACCCAGACCGTTCCGCTCCTGTCCATGATGATGTGCTCGATCTGTGGGTCCCGGGTTAGACCGGCGATCTTAATCCTTCTCCATCCGCCGGGTGTTTGACTCCATAGAGTGTCTCCGCTCCAGATGAGAATTTTTCCGCGGTTGTCGCGAGTAAATGTAGATATATGATCCGCCGAAACCGTCCCAAGTAGAGTGACTTTTGCGAACTGCAATGGAAGAGCGTCCAGTTTGGCCGAATAAGCTCCGCTGCCTGTTGTTACCCACAGAACGCCGTCGGAATCAACGATAAGGCGATTGATGTCCGTGACATTCAGTCCGGATCCGGCTCCATAAAGTCGACAGGCCGAGGAGGCAATTTCACACCGGAATAAGCCTTGGTGAGGGGTTCCTATCCAGAGGTCGTTATCGCGCCCGATGGCGAGTGCGTGGACGGGGGCCCTGATGTCGAAATATTTCTTCGGTGCGGCGTCAGTGCCGTAATTTGGAGGAAGATGTAGAACGCCGGTGTTGGACCCTATCCAAATCGCTCCGCTCCGATCCTCTGCAATGGCCCAGATTGCATCGTTTTCCATCCAATCGGGGGCGGTCCAGGCTTCCCAGGCTCCAAACCCTAGCCAACGCGCGACGCCTCCGCCATTGGTCCCGATCCAGGGAGATCCCTCCCGATCAAAGAGTGCGGAAGACACAGAATCCATCGGCAGCCCGCTCCGCCGGCCGAGTATCTGCCATTTGTTCCCAATGCGACGTGCCAAACCTAAGATCGTAGGAACCACGACCTCGCCCTTCTGATCGAGACCCAGTGCGGGGATTTCAGCATCCGGCAAACCTGCATCCTCGGACAGAAATCGACCGTCTCCCGGTTTGAGGCTGACGAGACGATTCAGGCTACGCACCCATATTTTTCCGAGCCCGTCAGCTTGGATTGCCGCCCAATTGTCCTTGGGGATACCCAGCTTGATGCCCTCCTGGAGCGCTCCATTCTTCCACCGCAGAACGGTCTCCGAAATGGTCGCCCATATTGAACCGTCCGGACCGAACGCAATGCCGTTGTAGGCCCCTCGCGGAAACTGCGTCTGCAACGAAGCGCGCAGATTTTCGGGCCGCGTAGAATCATTTTCAATTCGATAGATGCCCTTGGATGTCGCTACCCAGACAGCGCCTTGCCGCGGTTCTACGGCGAGCGAGGTGGGAGAACCCAAATGAATGTCCTGGTCAAAATGCACGGAGTGGAACCGCCCGAAACGCCACAAGGAGACACCGGACTCAGTTCCTACCCACAGGGAGCCCTCGGGGGTAACTGTCAAAGACACTACGCGATTGCCGAAGAGCCCCTGCGACGCTCCGAACCGCTTGAACTTATTGCCGTCGTAGCGGTATAAGCCGTTGAGGGAGCCTGCCCAGAGATATCCTTCACCATCCTGAGCTAAACAGGTTGATGCCAGGTTTCCCAGGCCGTCATCAGCTCCATAAACCCTGAACCGGTACGTCTGAGCTGCGCCCGGCGCGACGAGGAGCAGGGCCAGCACGCTTGAGAGGAGGACCGCCCGCGCAGCTAGCCATCGCGTGAAACGAGAGGGCCACACAAGGTATAGATCGGACTTTTGTCCCTAAACCCTTAGCCGGGCTCGGGTCCCCTTATGAGCGCCGGAGGGCCTCAAATGAGATTAGATGGAAACAGGGGGAACGTGCGTCCCCTTGCACGTGGCCTCGTAAAGCTTACCGGCTCTTACATTCGTCTTGGTTTTCATTTGGTTTTGCTCCTGTCGCGTTTGTAAAGGCAATCCGGATGGCGATCGGCAAATACGCCTCGGTATTACGAATTGCTTGATGCAAGCGATTGTGAGGAAATGGAGATCGCGGGTTGTGCGGGGGCGGCAGTGGAAAAGCTCGGGGGCCGGGAAACCTATCTGAAACGATGTTCGACGGGACGGATGGTTAGTGTCCTGCGATTCTTGCGGTGTACCATCGGCCCAGCCATAATACTTCCATTACAATGGGGCAAGCTGCAATCGCGCCCATTCGGTAATTTTTATTTTCATCATGCCCGGGTGGCGAAATCGGCAGACGCAAAGGACTTAAAATCCTTTTCACCGCAAGGTGAGTGCGGGTTCAAGTCCCGCCCCGGGCACCAACAAACAAATAACTTATGGTGATTGTTTGGCCGTGCCGTCAGCCCGCCTTGAGGCACTCTTGGGTGCCTATAGAACGGCATGATATCAATCCCATTGAGGAGAAGGCTGGCGGGATCGCCAGTGCCGCGTCAAAATCTACCTATGACCGGTCGCGCGTGCTACCACTGCAAGCAGTGGGTGGAGGAAGGGCAGGAGCACGATTGCTGGACGACGACCGAGGCGGCCCTCACGCAGGGTCTCTCGCAGGATCTGCAAGACGCCTGGGAGCGGCTGCGCGAGACCGCTGCTTCTTTTGGAGATCAGCGGATCTACGCCTCTCATAAATCGATCATGTTCTCACGGAAATCCTGCTACTTCTTCGTGCGTCCCAAGAGGAACTTTCTCGAACTCTGCGTGTTCCTTGGCCGCGCGCTCAAGGCTCCCCAGGTGCGACGCGTCGATCGCGCATCAAAATCCAAGCTCGTTCACGTCTTTCAGATCAGACATAGGGACGAGGTGGAAGCGCCGGTAACCGACTGGCTTCAGGAAGCGTACGAATTGTCTGGCGGGATGATCTCAAAGGCGGACGCCAAATCGAAACCGAAACCTACGCTGAATCAGAAAGTAGCCGCCCGGAAAACCATCGCGGTCACGAAGTCAAAGCGGCGGTAATGTCTTCTTCGACCTTAGATCGTTGCTGCGGCTGTCAGGACAGTCAGATTCTCCACTGCCCTGAAATCGCTCGCGCTGTGCGTGACCAGGGGAACGTTCAACTGTACGGCTGCAGCTGCAACCCAGGCATCAGCGAATGTGATCGGTCTGCCCTTCTTCTCACAAGCGCTTTTGATTTGCGCCCTCACGCGAGCAGTCTCAGCATCCGGTGACAGAAGTGTAAAGCGGGTGAGAAAACGGCGCATTAGATCGCGCCGGCTGGCGCCCCAGTTCTTCGCCTCCATGCCGTACTCAATTTCGGCCAGGGTGATCAGCGAAAAACAGCCAACGATCTGCTTGGCCTAACGTTCGCCGGAAACTCCCGCAAGCAACTCCGAAGTCATTTATTTTACGACGCGATTAGGTTTTGACTACGGCAGGTGTGCGACGGCAGCCAAGCGGCGAGGCTACGTAGGTCTGGCAATCGATCATTCCGTGATCGGCGGGTTACATCACGAATATCGGCTGGTAAAGGCTAAACGTCGATTTTTTGCGTGCGCCATCCTGTCAAACCCTGTCGGGCAAAGTGTAAGGTTTGCGGTATTCGCGGGTCAGGTAACTGTTGGCTTCCTGATCCCCGACGAACTGCTCTTTGTCGGGATCGAACGTTAATTTGCGACCGGTCCGATAGGAGATGTTTGCCAGGTGACCGAGAGTCGAGGACATGTGACCCTCGAGAATGTTGCAGTATAAGTCCTCAACTTTACGGGACCGGACACAAGAGATGAAGTTCTCGAAATGGCTGACGGACTTTTCGGCGGCGGCATCGATAGGCGGTCCTGGCAGATAAGTAGCCCGCGGGGCGCCGGCCACGGTGGCGTGCTCGGTGGGAGAAGATTCCGGGCCTCTTGGTTCGAAGACGCCTTTCATGGCCTTCCATTCCTGACCACAGCTCATGTACCCCTCGGATGTGTAGAAAAGATTGAAGACCGGCGAAGGCGGGGCGTACAGATTGGAAAGCTCCAGGTCAATGATGGAGCGGTCGGCATATTCGAACGAGGCCACCTGAAAATTCGGCGTATCCTGCTCCGAGTCCCAAACATAATAACCGCCGGTGCAGTGCACCTTGACCGGGTGCACGTTCTTGTTCATGCCCCAGCGCGCCAGGTCCAGGTGATGGACGCCCGTATTTCCAACATCGGTGGTGGATGTTTCCCAGAAAAAGTGCCAGCCGTAATGCAGGCGGTTTGGTGTGTACGCAAGGTAGCGGGTCGGCCCCAGAAACAGGTCCCAGTGGACGCCCTCCGGAATCGAAGTCTCCTGCATACGCCCGATACTGGCACGCGGCTTCGTGACGATCACTTTGCCGCGATAGACCTGACCCAGTTTGCCTTCCCGCAAGACACGCATTGCCGCGCGGGCTTCCGATTCGCTGCGAAGGTCCAGCCCGGCTTGCACGATTCGTTTATATTTCTGGGCCGCCTCCACCATGCGGCGGCCTTCGACGATGGTGAAGGAGACCGGCTTTTCGACATAGACGTCCTTGCCCGCCTGGCAAGCCCAAACAGTCATCAGCGCGTGCCAGTAATCCGGCGTTGCAATGGAGACCGCGTCGATGTCTTTCCGTTCCAGCAGGCGGCGAATATCGTACTCAGTGGCTGGCCGGTAGCCCCCAATTTTTTCCACCTCGGCCACAGCGGCCGGAAACAGACGCTCATCGGCATCACACAGAGCGGCTACGCGGACATTGGACATCTTCGCAAACGCGCGGTAATGCGCTTTGCCGCGACCGTGAAAACCCACCACCGCTACATTGATGACGTCGTTAGGACTGCGCTGCGCCCATCCCGCCCGAATCGCGGGTGCGCTGGCGGTGAGCGCGGCTTTGCGTAGAAACGTTCTCCTGCTGGTTGACGGCATAATTCACTCGATCCTTTCGTTCAGAACTGAACCTTCTATTTCAAGCCGTTGGTCTTCAATGTTTGATTCCGTGCGCATGCAAGCGTCGATGCAGGCGCTCGCGGGCTTCGGAGAACACCTTCACGACACTGGCAAACCGCTGCGGGTCGGGGCGCGTTGCCAGGTTTTGAACCCAGGCCTCGGAGCCCTGGATGAGAGTCAACAAATAAACCGCTACGGAGGGCGAAAACAGCTCTTCTCCCCGGACGCCCACATAGACCGGCGAGGTGTGCGCCGCGACCCTCAGGGATCGCATCGGCTCGACGCGTGAGGCACAGCGCGCCGCCAGCCAGCAGGAACCGGGGACCCGCACTGTTTCTTTCAAGGTCAGATCTTGCGATCCCTGATTCTCCTCGCGGGAAGCCACAACGCGACCGTTCATAATTACCTCGAGACGGTGGAACGGGACATAGCTCCGGGCCCGAGCCTCTACTTCCAGCGACCCGCCTCCTGCGCGGAGCGAAATATCGGCGCCCGGAGGCTGTCCGTCCGCATGAAACAGCAGTAGCGGTCCAGTGGTCATGAAGGTGTTCCCCTGGCGAACAGCCTTCGCCCAATTGGGAAAGCTGAATTCATCCTGACCGATATAAGCGTACGCGCGGTTTGCTCCCACCGGCGTCCAGGCTCCCATTTTGTCCGTGCCGCCGACCGCGGGCAGCCGATAGCCACAATTCAAGTAGCGATACCACTCCAGGAAACGTAGATTGTTGAAGTGTTCGCTCATATCGGTGGGCCACATTTCGACGGCATCAATCTTGTCCATCACGATGTCGGCGGCCAGCTCCGCTGTGGGATATGGAAAGTGTACGGCCACAACCAGCCCCTCGCGTTTGCGGCATGCATCCGCCCAATCCGACAAACTGCTCCAGAGCGGATCGCCGATGTAGCTTTCCCCCGGTCCGCTGGCCGACATGGGGTAGACGGGCGCACCGTGTCCGCCCAACAGACCCAGGTGGCCAAGAATGTGCTGGCGATTCTCGGTGCCCACCCAAACCATCGTCTCGCCGTCGTGCGAGACCAGCGCGCCCTGCGCCATGTCGCCGACGTTAGTGAAGAGATCGCCCCACTGCGCGGCCAACAGATTGATCAGGTTTAAACCTTCAGCCTGACCTTCGAGAATGGCTGTGGAGGGAGAGAGAAAATGCACGTGAGTATCGGCGCTCACCCAACCTTGAGATCGGAAATTCAGCAGCGGTGAAATCTCCAGGTTGAGTTCCCGCTGGTTCGGATCGATCGCCAGCTTGCTGCGAACACCGTTGTATTCGAAGCCCTTGGTCATTTCCAAGTACACTTCGCCAACGGGCAACTCGATCTGAAACGTACCGTCGATTACGGCAAACGAGCTGTCATGCCAGTTCACATCCGCGCCATAGTCCTGGAACCAGGCGCTATTGATCTCTGTGCGATGGCCGTACGGCGGAATGTAGCGGCCGTCTTTCGAGCGAAAGGACAGGCGGACCGGTGTCGGCCGTTGAGTTGTGGTGTCTAGAACGCGGCCATGAATCCAGACTTTCTCGCGCTCGAGAACCTCGACCCGGGCGCCGCCGGTTTTGGCCGGCAGCTCGCGACCTGCGACGGCCTTAGCTAACTCGAACGAGTAGCGCTTGCCCGTGTCCGAATCATCCAACCAAAGCGTCGCCTCGGAGCTGGCCGCCACCTCGGCGTAAATGTGTCTGGTTGGGCGGCCAGCGTTGGCATCTTCGCCCAATCCGATTCGTGGCTGAGCGAGCCATACTTCTGGCTCGAAGGCCCGGCCCGCGGAAGTGCGCGCCACAACGCCAAGATCCACCGAAACTTTCCACCGTCTTGCGTCCGCCGCGCTCGCATCCGGCAGCGTGATCCGGTAGACACTCAGCCGTTCATATCGCAGCGGATTTTCACGCCCTTTAAAGAGGGTCAGCCCGCAGATCACTAGTGGATCGGCATCTCGCGATTCGACGCGCAGGGACTCTAGATGGCGATCCGGCCAGGGATTGGCCAGCGCACAGAGCCACAAAGTCTCGGACGAGTTGAGGTCCGGATCGGCTGCATAGTCGCCTTCCCAGACGCCGCACTGGAGGTCTCCCCACCATTGCGCATTGCGCAAGGGATCGTCCAGCCTGGTCGGGACGTCCGACCGGTGAGGAACAGCCTGAAAGCTCAAGTGGCCCCAGTCAACCGAAGGCGAGTTCACCTCGAAACGGCGGCGAATCGGCAGCCGTACTTCGCTACTGTCTCCGTATACCAGGATCGCCTCCGCCAGCACCTGGCCGACTCGCTCCATAACGTCCTCGCCTGGCGCCGGCCTTTCATTTGGATCCCAATCACAGAACTGCGCAAGGCATATGAATCCGGCTTTCTGGCCGAGCGGGATTTCCAGCTTGCGTGTCGACCACGATGCCGTCTGCGAGCTTAGAGCGATCCAGCATTTCTTTGCGGCTTCCTCGGGTCCGAGCAGGAACGGAATTCCCCGGAACACGCGTTTGCCTCTGGGCATTACGATCAGCCCCCTCTCGCGCGCCTGATGGCTCAGACCTTTAGCCCGTTCACGGGGTCCGAAATCGGCGGAGGCAGCGGTGAAGTGGCGAGTTAAATCTACCGGAACAAATTTGTCCGAAACCGCCTGATCCTTTTTCGTCGCGGAAGATCCCTGTGCGGCGCTCGACTTCTGCAGCATGAAGGCGAGCGTGGGTACACCGCCTGTCTTTTGCATAAAGCTTCGTCGGGACCAGTCGTTGGAGCTCATAACACCTCAGAACATCTCGTAAATCGCGGTTTGGTGGGCCGGAACAGTGATTTCAGCGCCGGAGACCTCATTGCCGTCCCGAAGATCGAGCAAACGCTTGACCCGGCCCGGCGCAGCATCCACGCCCAGGCGGGCTGGCGCAGAGTTGTAGTTCACGACGTAAAGCAGTTTTCGGCTCCCGAGCGGCGCGAAGCGGGCCTCAACGTTCGACGTATCGCCGCCTCCAACCCTTCGCAAACGGACCGGCCGTGTGACTCCCGCCTCGCGAAAGACCGCCTCCAGCAAACGCGCATAGCTCCGCTCTTCGAGCACGCTGCCCGAGTAATAGACGATGCCTTTTCCGGCCGGCATCTGCACAATCGCCGGTTCCCCGTGCGAGTAGCGCGCCAGCACCTTTGCACTGCTCTTCGCCTCAAAAATCTGCCGGACGCCACCTGTTTTCAATTCGCCCATTGCGCCGAAACCTTCGACGCCTGCCGGCATCAGCTGCTGAGGAGCGTTATCCGCGAACGTGGCCGCCTGCGAGAAGCTCTGGTCATAGCCCTGCGCCATGGCGCCTAAGCCACCCGGCTTGGGCCTTTGGGTTTCGCGGATGGTAATGCCGAGCCGGCTAACATTGTCAGTGTGGCGGTTGTATTCATCGCCCAGAAACGACTCGGGCACTACCAGCACCCGGCCTCCTCGAGATGCATACTCTGCAATTTTTTCGAATACCCCGCTGGGAAGATTCCTCACGCCGGGTACGAGCAGGAGCTTATAGCGATCCAACCAGCCTTTCGAGATCTGGCGTTCAGTCACGAACGTGACCTTCGCATCCAGGTACTGGCTGGCCGTGTAAGTCTTCTCGAGCTCGGCCAGGTAAGGCGTGGTTTGCCAAGTCAGCATTTCGGGCGGTAATTGCAGGGTGGCCGTCTGCGAATAGAGGATGGCTACTTCGGCGGGGACTTCGCTGAATGCGGCGATTTCCTTGTTCAGCCGGCGCACATCAAGCGCGCTGCGAAGCAACTCGTCGACGTCCGCGAGCGGATACTTCCAACTGTGAGCCAGGGATGAAGCCGTGATGCCGTGAAGCTCGCTCGATGGTTGCGCCGGCCAATGAAAGAGCTGCACGACCGATTTACCGTGCAGGAAGTGAGGCAGCAGATACTGTACGGAATCCAGATACATTTCCGGATCGGCCAGCGGCTTTTTTTTCTCCGAGAGCGCCAGCTGCAGGTCCAGGCCAAGCGTCGATTCGCCGCCTTCATGGAGGATCACGTCGTCGAGCTCATTGACGATCCGCTCCTCGTCAATTCCCGTGGTGCCGGTGCGGCCGGCCAGCATGCTGGAACTGCCGCCCGCCGTCAGTGGCATTTGGGGATCGATTTCACGAATCAGGCCGCGCACCCAAAGCAGATAGTCGGTGAAGCGGTCCTGATTGAAGCGCGCCCAGTCGTACCAGAGCGCGCGATTTGTGCCCGGCAATGGCTTCGAGTCTTTGACCGGCGGGGGCACAACGTCCGCGAAGCACTTGTAGCTGGTCGACCATTTGTCATTGGCGCGCTCCACGGCGCCGTATTTTTTCCCCAGCCAGTCGTGGAACATCCGCTGGCTCCGCTCGCAGTAACAGATGTACATCAGTTCGTATGCTTCGATGTTGTAGAGCAGCTCCGGATTGGCGTGGAACTTGGGAATGTTGGTCTGGATGTACTCCTTCACCGCCTCTTTAATATGCGGGCTCTCGAGGCAGATCACGATATTCTCCCGTTTCTTGCCCGCCATCGAATTCACATCGCGGACCAGGTGACCGCACCAGCCGTCCCAGCCCACGCGGTGCGTATCGGGCCACTTCAGAAATGCCGCATACACGGGCGAGTCGTAAATTGACCATCGCGATCCGCCGCCGACTGTATAGCTTTCGATGTGCTGGTATGGGGTCGCAAAGAAGCGCTGCAGTATCTGGCTGGGAGAGTGCAACGAGACGACCATCATGGGCTCGTTGTGTTCGTCCAGGAAATACGAGCCTTTGATCGGGCGCCCTTTCAAACGAGGCAACGGGCGAATCAGCGGCTCCCTGACCTGGGTGTCATCCGCCTCCGGCAGGCGATCAATGCCTTGTATTTTGTCTTCGAGTTCCCGGCGTCCGCGCCGGCAGCTCTCCGCCACGTAGGAAAACATTTCACGCTTTTTTTCGTCGTTGTTATACCAGGCGAGGCGAGGGCGAATCTGAAGGCCAACATCTGCGGTGACCAGGTGCCGCTCCTGATAAATGGTCTCAAGACCTTGCAGTTGGGCCGCGCGGATTGTTTCCCGCAGCAGATCGGATTCCCTTTGAGCTTCCTTTCTCAAAGCGATAATCGCTGCAGATTCCGGTACGTCTTCCGCGCGAACGACCTGCCCCATGGTAAACCAGCCGTTCTCGATCACCGTCACCGGATCTTGCGGCTGCGCACGCGACGCCGTTTCACTCTCCTCTTTCCCCGCAACCAGACGGACATTATCGAGATAGAACGTCCAGGGCAATCGCGCCCTGTCCGCCGAAATCACGAGCCGCCGGATGTGCTCCAGCGCCAGATCGCGCCCGTCGGAGACCGCCCGCAAAGACTGCAGCTTGACTTCAACGTGATTCCATCCCTTCTGTACTAGAATCTTTCCCCGCGCCTCGTAATAGTCATCGCCAGCGGGCCCGCCGTTGACGACGCCATCGGAATCGTAGATACGCAGGGCGGCCATCGACATACTCTCCCGGTCGCAGTAGATATCGAACAGCAGGCGATCATAGTTGCGCCAATCCTGTGGCAGCTTCGTCGCGCTGACCTGCGAACGCCCGGGTTCCAGACGCACCTGGGCCGAACGCGCGCCGTGCGATGAGCGCTCTTGAGTGAGCCGGACGCTGCCTTCCCATTTCTTTGCGGAGTCCGGAGATTCAAAGTCGTCCAGGACCAGAGTCCGGCCCATCTGCGCTTGCGATGCGGCCCAAAGCAAGAGGGACGGCAAGACGAGCCAGACGCCGGTGTTCAGTAGTTTGCCGAATCTCATCATCCGTTTCCGCTGCTTAGAGTACCGCTATTTCTCCGGAACTCTCAAGGCTTCACCCAGCGCCTTTCGCTCGGCAATTTGTCCCTGCTTTCCATACAGTGCGAAGATCGCAGAAGTGTACTTGTAGGGCTCGGGTAACGCCGACAGAGAAACGATTTGGCGGGGCGCGACCAGGGCCGCGGCTTCCGGCAGATCGGTGAGTTTGAGAATATTGAGTAGCGCGGGCCCTTGCCAGTGCGAGGACGGCGGGTCGTCGAGGATCACTCGCGTGATGCGGTGGTCGAGAGCCGCCGCATAAATTCCCAGGGCTCCCATGTAGCCCCGGCCGTATACCGAAATCGAACTCAACTTCAGTTTTTCTCCGTCGATCAGGTAATCCACGGACCGCAGAATGTCCCAAAGCTGCATGGACTCGAGCGTTGCTCCAAGGAGAGCCGCGGTCATCCTGATGTTGGCCATCTTGTAATTGTCCACCGGGTAATCCACGGCGCGCGGGTGCAGCAGCAGCACGACATGATTTTCCAGAGCCGAAAGCAGCAGGTCGTAATCAACCGGATAGATGATGTCCTCGGCCCGTTTGATGTAAATGAGGGCCGGATAAGAATCCCGGGCTCCGCGCGGGACGAACAGCTGTCCGTTCACACGAATGCCCTCCTCGGTGGTGAATTCGACGTGCGAGGCGCTGGCATACCGGCTCACCCAGCCATTCTCGGGTCCTTTCCATGTTTCGAACGGAACCTTGGCGCTGGGGAAGGCTCGAAACACCCGATCGCGCATAGCGCCGATCAATTCGGTGCGCCGCTTTTTCCACGCCGCCAGGGTCTTCCAGGGTTGCAGTTGATGATGTCCAGTGAATGTCTTGTAAATGCCTTCATTGATGGCATCCGGCGGCTGGTGATCCAGGACGGTGAGTGTACCTGGCTCTTCGCGTTTGATCTCGCCTTCGTCGAAAGGAGTTGAATCGTTCTTCAACCAGCGATTCAGCCACTCGTCTGCTCGCTTGCGGAATGGAAGGAGGTCCGCGTGTGGGCCATCGTAATCGTACTCCTCCACCTTGTCGGCGACGCCGTACAGGTCGTAAATCGCGCGCGTTCGCTTGTAGACGTCGTGATATCCGGCCGAAGGAAAGGATGGGTCACGAATGGCACTCAGCATCTTCAAAGGCCGGGGCGCGATGAGCGCTCCGACGGCTGGAAGATCGCGCAGGAATGTATTCATGAAATAAATACAGTCGCAGTTTTCCTGGACGGCGTCCAATTTTACGTGGTGCTCGACGGACCAGGTGGAGCAAACTGGCGCAGCGACCTGGAAACGTTCATCGGCCGCCGCCGTGAACCAGGTTGTGGCCCCACCGCCTGAGATGCCCGTTACCGCCACTTTCTTCGCGTCCACTTCGGCCCGCGTCAGAAGGTAGTCGAGTGCCCGGATCGCATTCCAGACCTCGGGTCCCGCCGGCGTGTAGCCGAGAGACTGCCAGTACCACATTCCCAGATCGTGCGTTCCGTGATGAATGCCGGGGATCTCGCCAAACTCCACGGTGTCGAGCAGAAATGCTACGTAACCATGCCGCGCAAGCCAGATTCCGTGGTGCTGATAATACACTTTTGCGCCCCATGGTCCCGGGGAATGGCCGCAGAGATAAACCACGGTAGGCAGCTGTCCCGCGATGTTCTTCGGAAGGTAGAGGTTGCCCGTGACATACAGGCCGGGCATGGACTGAAACTCGATTTTTTCAACGCGATAAGTGTCGCGCTCGAATTGCCCGGTGATGCGCGCGGCGAGCGGCGTCTTCTTCGGCATCGGATCGAGGCCGAGCATATAGAGCATCTGCCTGCGAACCTCCGGACGTTTGCTCTTCCAGTCCTCCAGGCTCATCACATCGGCGAGGTTGTTCCGCGTGACTTCACGGGCGCGGCGTATCAAGTAATCCTGAAACATTTGATAGCGCTGCTCGCGACTGCTCGGGCCGCTGGGACGAGGTTGCGCCTGCGTGGAGGACAACGTCGCGGTGAAAAGAAGTGTGGTCAGGATCAGTACGGTTTGTATAGCGGGACGGCCTTGTGACAAGCTCAACTCCTGCTGAAGGAAATGTGGAACAGGCGGCGTCGCCCGTCAAGCCTGGTGTTGAATCGACAAAACATGCCAGAGACGGCACCGCCTATTCCATTGAGAGTGTTTGTCTTCACGAACGAAGCCGAGTTCGCTACGGGAATCTAGAAGTCGAACCGGGCGGTTAGTTGGACCCTCCGTCCCGAGTTAGCGCCGGTAACCAGTCCGAAAGCTGAACTGGTGATATCGGTGTTCGGGTTGTAGAAATTGGGATGGTTGAAAGCATTGAACAGCTCGCAACGAATCTGCCCGCGGGCTCGTTCTCCAAAGACGTAGAAATTCTTGGAAGCGGCCAGGTTCCAGGTCACCGTTCCCGGACCCGTCAAGATCATGCGTGCCGAATTTCCGTAGTAGCCTCGCCCGGAAGCCGGCACCGCAAAAGCCGACGGGTCGAAGATTGCCTGGTGGGTCTCGATGAGATCGCGCATGGATCCGGAGAGGTTCCCATCTCCCACGCGGTCCGGTCTCCCCCCGAACTGGTTGGTGTTCGCCGGATCGACTCCGGAGAACCAGGCCGAAAGGCGCTGACCGGTCAGCATAGTCGTAATGCCGGCCACTTGCCACCCC
>Ga0070681_10000663_pt1 | contig 28456 bp, 39 predicted proteins | sample KBSC83BmetaG_FD_65650 | JGI IMG/M metagenome (GOLD analysis project Ga0070681, IMG submission 65650) | Corn rhizosphere microbial communities from Kellogg Biological Station, Michigan, USA - KBS C8-3B metaG | ecosystem: Host-associated > Plants > Roots > Rhizosphere | place: USA: Michigan...
GGTGATGACTATGCGGTCGGACATGCCGGATTTCGCGACCCAGGCGAAGATCGACCTACAGAAGCGCGTCCACGAGCTAGCGGTGGCGAAGGGGCTTGTCGATGGCAGTTTCTACTACGGCGCTGACCTGTCCACGGGAGACATCATGGTGCCGGCCGGCTATGAGGCAGAATTCGACGCCTGGCGCAAGAAAGTTGCTGATATTGTAAGCCCGGCCACTTGACACGGGCGACGTGTCAGGCACTCATATCAGAAGCGTTCGTTGCCACTCACGCCCGGACGCTCATAGGTTACCTTTCTTAGAACCGCATGCGTGTGCGTCGCTACTCCGTAGCCGAAGTCTCCCGAGCCACCGGGCTGTGCAAGGAGACGCTTCGCCGCTGGCTGCGCAACGGACGCATCCCCGCTACGAGACAGGGCCGATGGGTCTACGTTGCGGAGACGGACCTGGGGATGGTACTCGCCCAGGCCGCATCACCCCTTACCCGATCCCACCGCTCGGCCTGGGAACGACGTCGGGCGATGACAGGGCAATCCAGTAGACGCACAGTAGACGGACCAACCGAGCCGCCTACCAAAGACGAATGACTGCGCGTAGATAGCGGGACGGCGAGCGAATGACCCCCGGCTTGCCAGGCCCGTGGTTGTACCCCCGGGCTGGACCCCCACCCCCCCAAGTGGGAGGGTGAGTGAGTGATGGGTATTCCCACTCACCGAAAAACGCAGTGCCGAATCCCTTGGGATGTGGCGTCAGACAGAGCGGATGGCAGCGGCGAGTTCGTGGGCCCGGAAGTGCGGCAGGGCGAAGAGGTTGCCGAGGGCTGCCTTGACGTCGCTGGTGGGACACGGTGCCGCGGGCAGTTCCCAGTGGGCGGAGTCGAGGCGCTCGGCGCCGATGATGTCCTCGAAGTGGAGGTGACGAGGGGCGTAGCGGTTCGTGCTGCCGACGGAGACGATCCGGTAGCGGGTGCCGTTGAGGGCGAAGGTGACGCCATGGTCGGCCCATGACGGGGCGCCCGCTGATACGTAGCCGCACCTGGGACATGGGGTGTCACCGCGCAGTGGTTGGGCGCGGCAGATGTCGTCCGGGTTGGGCGGAGCGTCGCAGGTATCAGAGCAGCGGTAGTGCATCAGGTCCGCCGGCCAGACCCGAGGACGAGCAGGGCCAGGAGGATAGCGCAGCAGAGGAACCAGACTTCGGAGTCGGTCATCCGTGCTGGGCTTTCAGCGAGGCGAGCAGGGCCTCGGACTTGGCGTGCTCGTCAGCTTCGCCCTTGGCCTGCTCCCGGATGACATCGACCACGGTTTGCTCACCGATGCGAGGCTCGTAGTTGGGGTAGCCGGTCGGTGGCATGCCGTCGAAGTAGCGGCGGAACAGCCGGTCGAAAACTTGGCTAGCATTGTCGATCTCGGCCGAATGTCGAAAGGAGCCGTAACTGTGCTCATAGGTACGACGAATCGCCCTGACGACGTAGAGGAGGTCTCGGAAGTCTCGTAAATCGTCGTTGTTCACGGCAACTCACGTAGCAGGGCGGCCAGGGCGCTAGACATGGGCCCAAATCCGTCGCTTGACGACTTGGTTTATGTAGCCAGTGGTCACGCCGTAATTGCGCGCCAGGTCAGCTTGCGAGATGCCTGCGGCATGTAGGTCGCGAATCGCCCGTATGGTTGCCGCCGAGCGTTTCGACCGACCGCATGTCTCGCCGTGTGCCCACCTACCCTTGCTCACCATGTCCTGCATGTTATCGAGGTGCGTGCCGAGGAACAGGTGCTCCGGATTGACGCAGAGACGGGTATCGCACTTGTGCAGCACATCCTGCCCGTCGGGGATGGGGCCGAAGAAGATTTCCCACGATGCTCGATGCGCGGGGCCGCATTTCTTCCCATCCCAGAATTGCCCATATCCATTGCCGCGTGTGCTAGCCGTCCAAACCCAGCACGGCGTCATTCCAGGGCGGACGATTGGCCCTAGGATATTGACCTTTCCCCGGAACCGTTCCTCGACGGTGGCCATGGCCGATTCTACTCCTCCCATGGTCCGTTAGCGGCGTCTCTGAGCTGGCGGGGCGCCGGGGGCGGCAGCGCTGGCCGGAGGAATTCCAGTAGTGCTTCGACCTCTCCGTCGACAGCTCCAAGGTGGAAGTTGGAGCGCCCCTCGCTGTCCCAAATATCAACCTGGAACGACGTTCCCAGGCGATAGAAGCGCAGGACCCGATCGCCGTGGGCGATGTAGCAAGCGTTCTCGTCGCGGTTGACCATCAGTACCTCAGGCCGTCCAGCTCGTTGTCGATGTCCCGGAGGTCGCTGGCGCAGTCCTGGACGCCATGCCAGTCCTCGCCCTCTGCCTTCACCCCGAGGTCGGCGATGGTCACGGTGCGCTTCCGCTCGAGGAAGGCGATGCGCTGCTCTCGGCGGCCGGCGGGGCTTGCTGCTTTGGCCTGAAATCCAGCGCCGGCCCAGTCCATCGGCTCAGATGCTGCCTTCGCGAGTCCTTCGACTCCGTCAGCGGACACCGGGATGGGCGCACAGGCGTGGATCGACAGGCGCGGATAGCAGGCGAAGCACGCCGGGCACGTGACGAAGCCCACGCTCACTTCGTCAGCTCCCTCAGAAACAACCCCGCCAGAACCACCGTCGCCACGAATAGGACCACCGTCCAGATGTGGTCTGAGTCGATCATCATCGGCCCACCGTCGATGAATTTGGGTCATGCGGGTTAGTCGGAATGCGACCCTTGGTGTCGTCGTAGAGGACCTCGCCGCAGTCTTTGCACGTTACGGTCGTCTTGCCCGATAGGAGTCCATCGGGACGCACCTCGATGTCCGTCTTCAGGTGCACGTGGTCACACTCCGTCATCGGCGGTCCTCCGGTTCCCTGGCCCATTCCTTGAGCCGGCGAATGAGGGTGGTCGGGCTCCATCCGAGCTCCAGGGCGATCCGATACTGGGGCACCTTCCCCAGGTAGGTCGCTAACACCCCCTCGACGTGCTCCCGGACTACGTCGTCTACCGTTCGAATTGGGGTGCCGGGGATTGGTTCCATTTCAATGCCCTACATTACGCTGCCATATTTCACTTGTAAAGAGTCTTTGCAGAGTGTAAAGAGTCTTTACAGTGAGTCGCCCATGCTGGTCATTGTGGAAGAGGGGCTGCACCCGAATGGGATGGACCTGGTTGTGAGCGACGAATCGCTCTACCTGGACGACCAGCCGATCGGGGCGCGGGCGAAGCGCTACACGCGGTGCACGTTCGTGGCGAACGAGAGCGGCGATCGAATCGTCGTCCGGGCGTTTGTTGCCGACGACGGCGATGTCCTTGATCGCGACGGCTCAAGGCCGACGGTCACGGTCATCAAGCGTCGTCTGAACCTGATGACGATGAGGCTGGAATAATGGGCAAGGACGAGCGTCTCAATCCCTTCTCTCGCGCCAACGGGCACAGTGGGCCGCCTCGGCAGATGCCGGTGCTGGAGCTCGGGGACGGCAACGCCATCTCCGCCCAGATTCAGATCGTTCCCCAGCCCGAAGCGGACGGGTCGGTCGGTTTCTACCTGACCTGTCTCGGGGGCCCCAACTCGGACATCGCCGGCTTCCGTCCCCGCCCGATCGTCCTCGGGAAGCTGGGAGACATCACCCGGGCTGACCTGCTGGCGAAGATCAACCCGCCCGACTCCGAGCCGAAGACGGAGCCCGCTGCGTGAGCGAGACGAAGTCGCTCACCATCGCCGAATCCACGGAGCTGCTCGAACGCAAGAAGCTCCGACAGCAAAAGCGCGAGCTACGCCTCAAGGGCGCCGTCACGGAAATCCAGCTTGGCGCCCTGGAGGACATGCGCCTCAAGGAGTTGGCCTTCCTGCCTGAAGAGGAGTTGATCCGGCGGGGCCTGACCGTCGCTCAGATTTCCAAGGTGCGCGGCTGGGAGCGGCCGAAACGACACGCACCCTTCGCCCTTGAAAGCTCCTCCACCATCGCCACGTCGATGATCCGCGGGGAAAGAGAAGCGACGAAGGGCGCCATGGTCAACGTGGAGCGTCTGATCGTCAAGCTGCCCTCCAAGGGTGGGGCTGATCTTCCAGAGCCAATCACGGTTGAAGCCGAGGTCACCTCGAAGTGAACGGCCAACTCCCGGCACTTCACCCGAGCCGCGATGGACTCCGGGAGCTGATCAAGCTCATCAACCAGATTCGCGGCAACGTCCCGGCCCGAACGACGTCGGTCATCGACACCGGCGTTGTCTCCCTGCTCTCAACGTCCGTGACCGAGATTGTTCCCGCCAACTCCTCAGGTTGGGTAACGACGGCCGTCCACCTGTTCCCGGTGACGATCACGGGCGTTCAGTCGACAGCCCCCATTGTTCGCCTCGGCTCGAACGCCACCCACGACAACGTCGCGCCCCTGTTCAACCTCGGGACCGCGCTGGTCGTTGACACGCAGGTTGTGCTCACGCTCGCGACCACGACGCTACAAAGCAACCCGGTCTCGTTCGAGGTGCAGACGGCGGGAACTGGCCCGACGGTCCTCACGGCCGACGTGTTCATTCTGGGGTATTTCGCTTGATCCACTTCCAGCCCCACCCAGGCCCGCAAACCACGTTCATGCAGTGGGATGGATACTACGGCCTCTACGCCGGGGCCGCTGGGCCGGGAAAGACCGAGCTACTCCGCTGGATGCCGTGGCAGCAGATCGCCTCGGAGACGGAGCGAATCCAACGGGGGGAGATCAAGTTCTCGGTCGGCCGCTCCATCATATTCCGCCGCACGTTCCCCGAGCTTCGCGAGCTGATGGACCGTTGCACCCGGGATTTCGAGCAAATCGACCCCGGGGCGAAGTGGAACCACGAGACTAAGACCTGGGTCATGTCCTGCGGCTATCGCTACATGTTCGGAGCGATGGAGCACGAGGACGACTGGAGCAAGTATTACGGCTTCGAGTTCACGTTCGTTGGCTTCGACGAGCTGACGATGTTCACGGAGGAGCAATTCGACCAGCTCGATACGCGCCTCCGCTCAAGAGACCCGGTTCTCCACGCTCAGCGCTGCATCCGAGCGGGAACGAACCCCGTCGGCGTCGGGCTCGAATGGGTACGCCGTAGGTTCGTCGAGGCCGGGCCTCCGGGCACTCCGATCGTCGTTGAAATCCCCGTCACCATCAAGAACCAGGACGGGACCCAGCGGCGGGTTGTCGAGAAACGGTCGCAGCTCTACATACCGGCGAAGCTCGAGGACAACCCGACGATCGACTACGCCTCCTATGCCGCCACGCTGACGAACAAATCCAGCACGACGAAGCGGCAATTGCTCGACGGTGATTGGTACGCGGCGGCCGGGTCCTGCTTCGGAGAGCTCTGGGACCAGCAGATTCACGTCTGCAAGCCGTTCAAGATTCCTTCGGGCTGGACCAAGTTCCGTTCGGGCGACTACGGCTACTCCTACCCCGGCATGTCGTCGATCCTCTGGTGGGCGGTCGACACGGACGGGAATCTCATCTGCTACCGGTCGATGACCGTTCACGGCCTCAACCCGTACGAGCTTGGCCAGGCGATCAGGCAGCGGGAGATGGAGGCCGGCGAGTGGGACATGCACCGCGACTGCTCCAAGCTCGCGGGCCCGCTCGATAGCTCCTGTTGGTCGAGCGACGGTCGGCCGGCGATCGTCACCGACATGCTCGACATGGGCGTCTTCTGGGAGAAGTGCACGAAGGCCCCGGAGCACGAAGCCTCGCAGTTCCGAACGAGGCTCGCTCGCCGAACCAAGCACCCGACGACGAAGGGTGTTCTCGTCCCAGGCATCCGCTTCTTTGAGACCTGCTGGAACCACGTGAAGGGGCCGAAGGGAAAGAAGATCAGGGTGGGCCCCATCGTGACGATTCCCGTTCTCCCAGCCGACGAGAACAACCCAGACGTCTGGAAGAGCAAGGGGACCAGCGATCACGACATGGACGCCGTTGGGTACGCCTGTCTCTATTTGCCGGCCATCCCCGCTCTCGACGAGAAGCCGGAGCAGTTCGACGACGATGATTACGGCGAGCGGAAGCGCCGCGTGGCAGGTGGATCGAGCGCTTGGGGCTCGTCCGGTTACTGGCAGTGAGGAGCTAGATGGAATACGAAGATCAACAGACCGAGCAGGGCCCCGAAGACACGCTAGCCGCCGAGGGGCAAGCCCTCCCGGCAGACGCGGCGACCGCAGGCCTTCAGCCCGAGACCGTCAACCTCGCCAAGTCGATCAGCGAAGAGGACGCGCAGAAGTACGTCGATGACGTCTGCGAAACGTACGAGCGTGACTGGGATTCAGGGGCCAAGCACCGCAAGAGGATCGCGAAGATTCTGAGGCTCGCCCTTGGCGACATCCCGCCTCCAAGCGACGGTGAAAAGTTCCGCCTCGCTCGAATCCACTACCCGATCGTCATGAAGCCGGTACTGCGCATGGGGGCGCGCATCTACGACCAGCAGATTCCGTCGAATGGCGAATATTTCGGTGCAAAGCCAACGGACGCGACCGATCTGGCCCGATCGGTGCGCGTTCCGAAGCACATGAACTGGCAGATCGCCCACAAGGTGCCCGAGTACGCGCCGAATCACCGCGTTCTCATCAATCAGATGCTTCTCTATGGGTCGGCGTTCTCTTACGTCTATTGGGACGATCAGAAACGTGGCCCGTGCCATGAGGCCTGCCGCACCGAGGACATCGTGTTGCCGTACTGGCGGCACTCTAAAGACCCATCGCTGTCCGATGTCCCTCAGATCACTCGGAAGCTTCGCTTCGTCCGCCATGAGTTGGAGTCGAAGCAGGACTCCGGCTACTACATCAACGTCGACAAGCTATACAAAAAGCTCGAACAGACGCAGGGAAGCGCAACGACCGGCGAAACATCGAAGACGACAGGTGACATCAACGACGTGATGGACCGATTCGAGGGCAAAGAGAAGCCCGCGACCGATCCTAGCCAGCCCCGGCTGCTCCTGGAGCAACATCGATGGCTGAAACTGAAGGGCGAGGAGCGAGATCGCCCGGTGATCGTCACCGTCGACTACGGAACCAAGACGCTTCTCTCGCTGATCATCCGCGAAGACGAAGACCCGGAGGACCGGGCGCGCTTCAACCGCGAGAAACAGGCCAATGAAGCCATGTACGAGATGGCGATGCAGAAATTCGCGATGGATATGGCCCAGTACAACGCGGGCATGATGCAGCCGCCGCCGCAGGACATGACCGTCCCCCCGATGCCGGGCGAGCAGACGATGACCGCGCCGCCAATGCCCGGCATGACGAGCTCGACGGGACCGCTCGTGCCGCCCCCGACGCCTCCGCAGCCGCCAGCGGAGCCGAAGTCGCCCCGGATGGTGCCAATCAATTTCTTCACGCACTACACCTGCTTCCCCAATCCAGAAGGGCTCTACGGCCTGGGCGTTGGGATGCTGCTGGAGGGCGCAAACGTCGCTGCCGATACGATGGGCTCGCAGATCATCGACACCGCGTCGCTCTCCAACACGCCAGTTGGGCTCAGGAGCCGCCAGGCGAAGGTACGAGGCGGTGAAATTCGCCTCACGCCCGGTGAATTCGTCGAAACCGACCTCTCGCCGCAGGACTTGGCCCACGGATTCTTCCAACTGAAGTTCCCCGGACCAGAGCCGGCCCTGGGTCAATTGATCAAGGACCTCAAGGAAGAGGCCGACGCCCTGTCGGGGGCTGGAGACATCCTCTCCGGCGAGGTGGGAGGGTCGAACGAGACCGCGACGACCACACAGATTCGAATTTCCGAAGCGATGCAGTCGATCACGATCATCGCGAAGGACTACAGCCTGTCCAGGACGGCGGAAGCCAAGAAATTCGCCCGTCTCAACTCCGTGTACCTCGACGACGTCGAATATTTCTCGGTGGTCGACCCCTTCAAGCAGATTCCGCAGGAACCAGAGCAAATCTCGCGGATGGACTACCTCGAAGACACCGACATCACGATCACGGCCGATCCGCGCATGGCTTCCCAGCCTCAGCGCTTCCAAGAGGCACTCCAAGCGTGGAATCTCGTCAATTCCAGCCCAATGCTGGCGCAAATGCCTCAGCTCGTCATGGCGGTGGCGAAAAACCTGTTCATCGCGATGGATCGCCCCGACTTACTCAAGGGATTCGAGGCCGGAATGGCGGCGCAGCAGCAGGCAGCGCAAATGGGAGCGCCGCCGCCTGGCCCTCCGGGTGCACCGCCGCCGCAAGGGCCCGGGCCGAATACAAACGGGCCTCCGCCGAGCAAGGGGCCGCCGCGCCCCGCCCCCGTCGGGCCACGGGTTCCCAACACGCCGGCTCAGCCGGCTAACAGCGGAGTGACCCAATGAAGTTCTATACGGAGATCGGCGAGGACGAGCGCGCAGACTGGCGAAAAATGCAGGCTACCGAGCTGGCCATGGAGATGTTGGTCGAACGCGCCGTCGAGCTCGAACAAGAGGCCCTCTCTCTCATGAGAGCGGCTGAATTCACCAAGGCGAACCACAAAGCCGGTCAGGCTGACGGGTTTCGTGAGGCCCTTTCACTGCTGGAGCACGACCGATGACCAAGCTCGAACAGCGAATCAAGCAATACGACATCCCCGAGATTCCCTACCTCCCAATGCACAAAGACGTGCTGGTCTTCCGCATGCCGGACGAAGAGAAGACGGCCGGCGGACTCTTCATCCCCCAGGAGAACGCCGAGCCGAAGTCCTACGGCGTGATCGTCGCCGCGGGACTGGGCGCGATGGACACGATGTACTCGCACCTCGTCGAGCTGGGTGACGTCGTCTGGTTCGGCACGTACGAGGGAGAGGAAAAGACCGTCGCAAGCGAGGTGGGAGCGCCTGGAAAGAAGCTGCTCCAGATGAAGATCGAAGGCATCCGCGGCAGCGTCGATGCCGTCGAGCGCCGCAAGGATTTCGACATCGTCATGGGTGACGACGGGAAACACATGTACCAACTCCGTAAGAAGCGAAAGGCAGCCTGATGGAAACCAACGAGGAAAGCGTACAGACCGAAGAGCCGACAACCTCCGTCGAGGTCGAGGAGCCCGAAGAGGGCGCCCAAGATCGCTCCGAAGACAAGACGCCATCCGATCGCCCGTCCCGAAAAGAGCGGCGCGAGGCTCGCAAGATCGACTTCAACGCCGAGCTGCGCGCACGCGATGAGCAGATTCAGCGCGAGCGGTCGGAGCGAGAGGCGATGGCCCGCGACCTCGCCGAGCTGCGCGGCCGGGTCTCCGAGCAAGCCCGCGCGTCGGCCAAGGACCCGTACGCGGAGCACCTCTCGACACTGGAGGCACAGTCGAAAGCTCACCTCCGCGCCGCCGCCGCGATGATGGAAAAGAATCCACAGGAAGCGGAGCGGCTCGTTGACGAGCACCGGAAGGTGGAGCGTCAGATCGCCCGCCTCGAATGGCAGCGCGACCAAGACGCCCGCGAACAGCAGATGAGAGCGAACGCTCCCACGCCTCTCCCGCCGGCCGTCCAGCACGACGTCGTGCGCGTCGCGCAGGAGTTCCCGTGGCTCCAGACCGACGAGCACGCCCGCAAGGCGACGGACAACCTCGTGGACCGCATGATGTCGCAGGGCTCGCCGCCGAACTACCAGACGCTCAGAGCCGCCGCCGCGCAGGTCGCCGTGGCATTCGGCCTCGGCGGAGACGCTCCTCCGTCAGACACCCAGCGTCAGCGCTATCGCGGTGTCGGCGCCGGCGCCGCTGCCTCCGGCGGTGGCGGAGAGGGCAAGAAGACGGTCCCCATGGGACGCACCGAAATCGCTCTGGCTCGAGCCCTCGCAAACCGCGACGGCAAGGGAGCCAGCGACGAAGAGGCTCAGCGCAATTGGGCTCAGCGCGTCGGCGTCCGGCTCCAGCGCGAAGAATAATTGTAAATGGGCCATTGACAATCGAACCGAGATAGAGAACGCTACGAATATAGCCGCACCCGATTCCCTCTAGGGTGGTCCGGTTGAAGTAGAGGGGTCGCCGCCCGGCAACGGGGTCCGGTGGTTCGAGTCGAAGTCGCCTCGCGCGTTAGCTGCAAAGCGCGGAACGGTGAACCGACGCAGCCACCGGAGACCTCATGCCGCGTAAGGGCTGGAAGAAAAACCCCGAGACTGGAAAGTACGAAGCTCCCGAGGGGCTCGTTGAGACGGCGCCGCGCAAGCGGCATGACCCCGACGAGGCGCCGGTTGACGGCTTCTACCGCTACGACAGCGTCGTCAACAAGGAGCCGGGAAAGCGCTATTACCTGCTCGACGACGACGACGCGATCGTCAAGGTGGCGATGGGCGCCAGGATGGTCGAGCGCCGCCCCGGTGGGGCGAAGCCGCTCTACGACCGTGGCTCTGATGCTGATTCCGGCTACCGCATTCGTGGGCTGACGCTCTACGAAATGCCGGAGTCGCTGGCCAAGCGGCACGACGCCATGGCCGTCGCTGCCGGCGCGGACCGCATGTCGATCATTCGCAACGAAGCGCGCCGGTCTCCCGGCGGTGAGTACGTCGAGGAAACCGTTTCAGCCTGAGGAGATTGAGCGATGGCAAACCTGACATTCAATGGTGGTTTTCGGCCCGTCGGAACTGTCGACGGAACGCCGATGCCGACGACGGTCATCAAGGAAGTCGCGAACAACTACGGCACGGCCCTGTTTCAGGGCGACATCCTGATCCCGGTGTCCGACGGCACGGTGGCGCAGGCTGCCGCTTCTAACAACGGCCTGCTGGCCTACGTCGCGATGGGTTTCAGCTACGTCATCGACAACAAGCGGCAGGCGAAGAAATACCTGCCGGCGAACACGACGTTCAGCCCGACCACGGTCGGCAGCCGGACCGCCTCGTGGGTCGAGTGCATGCCGCTCACCCCGAACTTGATCATGGAGGTCGACGGCAACGCCGCGGCCCCGACGCCGACGGTGGCTGGTGTCATCGGCCTCATCGGCGAGAACTGCGACCTCGCGACGACGACCGGAGACACGGTCTACGGACAGTCGACGATGACGCTGGACCTGTCGACGCACAACACGACGACGGCGAACTTCCGCATCTTCGGGATTCCCGAGTACCCGGAAGGCAACTTCCTGAACATGGACCCGACCGCGTCGCGGTTCAAATTCCTGGTCACCTGCAATGAGGGCTTCTGGCCCCCCTACACCACGTCGGGAGCGTAAGGAGACGTCATGGCTCAGATTCTCAAGACATCAAACATTGACGCCTCCCTGAAGGAGACCCTCGATCTCGTCGTAACCGACGAGTTGAAGGGCCCCCGAATCTACGAGGGCATGGGGTTCAAGGTCACTTCGACGACCGACAACTGGGTGGATGACCAGGAGTACGCCGGCACGGGCCTGGCGCAGTCCACGCCGGACGGCGGGAACATCCCGCTAGACACGGTCGTTCAGGGCGGGTCGAAGCGCTACAAGATGGTCAAGTACGCGCTCGGCTTCGTGGTCAGCGAAGAGGCGAAGGCGGACTGCAAGTACGACAAGGCCATCAACGACGCCGAGAACCTCGGTCGGTCGATGAACTGGACCCAGGAGTACGTCGCGGTCTCGCACTTCATCAACTCGTTCTCCACGTCGTTCCCGGGCGGCTTCGACAACCTGTCTCTCTGCAACACGGCCCACACGACGCCGAAGGGGCCGACGTTCTCCAACCAGCTCGCCGTGGCGATGTCGCTCAGCGAGACGGCGATGGAGACCATGCGCCAGGCCATGCGGAAGCTGCCGAGCCAGAACGGCCTGATCCGCGGCTACATGATGAAGAAGGTCGTGGTGCCGGTGGAGCTCGAGCCGCGCGCCGAGCGCATTCTCAAGAGCGAGAAGCAGAACGACACGAACAACAACGCGATCAACTTCCTCAAGGGGAAGGGGATCGAAATCGTCGCCAACCCGTACCTAACCAGCGCCACGAACTGGTGGGGCGTGACGGACGCGGCGGGGGGTCTCCGCTGGATTTGGCGGCTCAAGCCGATGTTCCGCACGCATAACATCGACGACAACTATGCGGTGCGGTGCAACGGCTTGATGCGCTTCGATTCAGGCTGGAGCGACCCCCGCGCCGTCTTCGGCTCGAACATCTAAGGAGCCAACATGAGCGTTCAGGCGATTACCCGCACGGCCCGGTTCCCCACCGCACTTGGGTTCCCGGGCTACATCCTGGCCCCGGCCGGAGGGCAAATCTTTTACGTCGACTCTGGCGGCGTGCGGGACGAGACCACGGCCGACATCGCGAACATGCTGTTCACGACGCTGGCGGCGGCCCTCAACGCCTGCCGGGCCAACCGTGGCGACACGATCATCGTGATGCCCCAGCACACGGAGAACGTTCCGACGACCAGCCCGACTTTCGTTGCCGGTGTCCGGATCGTCGGCGTCGGGAACGGGGCCGAGCGACCGACGTTCACGTGGAACGCCACCGGCTCCGTCTGGACGGTCGCCGTCAACAATGTCGTCCTCGAGAACCTCGTACTCGACACGGGTGAGGCGAACGGCGTCACGAAGGCGGTTGCCTTCACGGGAACCGACTGCAGCATGGTCGGCTGTGAGGTCATCACCACGACCGACGCCACGCATAAGGCGACGATTGCAGTCGAGGTTGGGACGTCGGCTCACCGGACCCGCATCCTGAACACGCGGTTCCGCGGTGTTGCCGGGACGTCCTCGACGGACGTCCTCAAGGTGGCCGGCGTGGCCGACCAGGTCGAGATCATCGGCTGCCGGTTCGCCTGTGCGGCAACGGCTGCGAACGGCGTCATTCACGTCACCGCCGCGGCGACGAACCTCCTGATTGCTGACTGTATCTGCAACCAGACGGTCGCCAGCGGTACGGCGGCAATCAAGATCGACGACGTCGCCTCGACGGGCTTCATCGTCAATTGCGACACCATGGTCCTGAACAACGGCACCGTGGCAAACCAGGGAGTTGTGTTCGCCGGGGTGGGGAGCACCACGATCAGCACCTCTCGCACCTACGCCACGGACGAACCGGGCAAGAACTCGGCCATCGCCCCGGGCGCCTCGACCTAAGCCATGGGCCAGCTCAACAACTCAGTCACGCAGCCAGGGGTTCAGGAGCTCGGGAACCTCTGCCTGTCGGTGACGGGGGGCGCTGTCCTCTATGTCGGCACCGCTGCCCAGCTGTCCGCGATGAACTCGCAGACGGCTGGCGGCGTTGCTGGTCGGACGTTCGCGGACGTCAACACCGCGCTCGGCCAGTGCGTCACGGGACGCGGAGACGTCATCTACGTACTCCCGGGGTACACGGAGAACATCACCGGAGCTGCTTGGGCGAACGCGGCGACCATCAACGACGTCAGGATCATCGGCCTCGGTCACGGCACGAACCGGCCGACGTTCACCTGGACGGCGACCGGTTCCCAGATCGCAATCAGCTCGGCTAACTTCAGCCTTCAGAACTGCGTGCTGAACCTCGCCGGCACCGCGTCCACCTCGACGGTGAAGGCGATCGTTATCACCGGCGCCGGAAGCATCATCGACAACTGCTACATCGTCGCCGGTGCCGCTGGTGGTTCGCAGACCGCCACGATCGCCATCGAGTACGGGACCGGGGCGGACAAGGCCACGTTCTCGAACAACGAGATGAACTCCCCGACGGACTCGGCGAACGTGTCGTGCCTCAAGATCGTCGCCGCGATCGACCGCTTCCGGATGTTCAACAACATCATGGACGTCGGCATGTCGGCCACGACGAACGGCCTCGTGACGATGACGGTCGCTCCGACGAACGTCTGGATCAGCAACAACGTCATGCGCAACGGCATCGCCAGCTCGACGAAGGCGCTCGTCGGCGTGGCGTCCGCGACGGGCTACGTCGAGAACAACCGCCTCTACATCACGGCGGCGACCGGCGCCGCTGCTGCGGCTGGAACTCTTGGTTCTCTTCAGCTCAGCGCAAACGTTGGCTGCGCCGGTGGCGCGGTCACTTCCATCGCGGTCGGGTCCGCATCGTCCTAAGCATCATCCGGAGGGCACATGGCGAGCCCAAACACCTATCCAAATGGGCTCAACCTCGCGGGGACGGTCTTTGAGAACGGCCCGGCGACGCTCCAACTCTCCGGGCCGACCTTCGTATCTGGCGCGGTCCAATGGCTGCATAGTTCTGGCAGTGACGCCAACGCTGGAACGCTCCCGGAGTTGCCGGTCGCGACGCTGGCTCAGGCCATCACGAACAGCACGACAGACGGCCTGATCGTCATCGGGGAGGGGCACTCGGAGTCGCTGGGTGTGTCGCAGACCATCAGCCTCGCGAACCTTTCGATCTTCGGGTGTGGCGCTGGCTCCAACCGCCCGCGCTTCACGTGTACCGCTACGATCGCCATGTTCAACGTCACCGGCGCGGGGCTGTGGATAGAGGGCGTCTACTTTCCGGCGTCAACCGCCGTGGCGGTCAACCGCATCAGCCTCGTGGCGGCGAACGGTACGGTCAAGGACTGCTATTTCGAGTGCGGAGCCAACGACACCAACGCCGCGGTCAAGCTCGGCGCCGGCGGGAACAGCTCGAAGGTCGACGGCTGCTCTTTCGTGACCACCGCCAGCCGCCCCGGGACGGGGCTTCGCATCACCTCTGGCGTGGTTGATCCGGTCGTCACCAACTGCACGTTTGACGGCGGCGCATACGGTTGGAGCGACTACGCCCTGAAGGGCGACACGACCGCCCCCACTCGGATCAGGCTGATCGGCAACACGTTTACGAACCGCTCTGACCTCGGTGTCACCGTCACCGGGACGACCTACCAGATGTACGGCAACACATTTGCCGGGACGTCGAACGTGGTGATCACCGCATGAGCGACGCCGACGGCTACGAAGCATGGAACCCGCGGCGCCTTTGCGATACCTGCGGAGATCTCTACCGCCTCTCCCAGATGACCAAGCTTCCGGGGGGCGTTTGGTCCTGCAACGTGAACTGCAGAAGCGAGCGGACAGCTACCGAGCTGTCCCGGGCCAACGCTCGTCAGAAGCAGTTTCGCTATCGCCCGGTGCGTAACGCCAAGCCGGAAGACCCGTTCAATCCGGACACGTTTGAAGCCGACGACGGGGAGATTCTCAACTTCGTCGGTCGGATGGTGGCGGCCGGGACGCGGTTTGAATCCGTCGCGTCGGGAACCCACGCCCCGCTGTCGGGAAACCTGCTGGACGGCCTGTCGTGGGCTGCCATCTATCTCTACGGCCTGATCGTCGACAACAAGCTGGGCGCTTCGACGATCGCCAGGGCCAAGGCGCTGCTCAATTCGATTGCCCCCCAGCTCATCGCGCTACAGCGCGGCTTCGGGCTGGTGCCGACGTCAACGGCCGCCACCGACTCGTTCTACGGCGGCTTTCGAGTCAGCGGGAACTGGCAGACCGTGGACACCGCGACTTGCGGTCTGGCGCTTCTGTACGCCTACCGGGTCCTCGGGACGACTTCGTATCTCACCAGCGCCCGCGCTGCTGCGAACTACCTGCGCAACGTACAGGCCATCGGATCGAACGGGACGAACTTCACCTCGAGTGATGCTGGCGGGACGGCCCGGCTCTACACCGGATCATTGGCCAGTCAGGTGAACAACGCGGCGAGCTTCACCTGCAACCACATCTACCGCCCCTCTGCTCTCGTGGCTCTGTGGTTCTGGAAAGAGCTTCTGACGACGGACGGAGATCAGAACATCGGCACGACCGGAACGCCCACCGGGTTCACGTCCGCCTGCTCGCAGCTCCTGTCTCAGTCGATCTCCGACCTTCGCGCGTGCTGGGCGAACGGCATCACTGAATCAACCGGCACGCTCACGAACGGCCTGTCAGCGACGACGCCGCGCGAGTTCTTCAACGCCTACCCGGCCTCGAAGCCTCTGTTCGGCCTGACCGGGACGGGAAGGTGGGAGTTCAGCGACGGCGACGCGTCCACCGGGACCACGCTGACGTCTCAGCAGATCGCCTTCGCCATGTGGGCCCTCTACAACTACGAAGGCGCCTCGAGCAAGGTAACCGAGGTCGATGACTGGCTCCGCAGCTTCGCCAGCAACCCGACTTTCGAGACGCCGGCGAGTCAGTCCGCAGCGGTCACGGCCCGCGCGACGACGGGAACATACGACCCGACGCTGACGCTCGCGACGATTCTGACGGTCCGCGACTCGGCGAATAGCTACGCCTCGATCGCCCTGAACGGCTCCAGCGTCTACGACTGGGGCGTGTTCGGCCTGCTGTCTCCGCTCTGGTCGGCTCGGCATACCAGCACGTTCGCCGAAGCTCGCCGCTCGGCTTGTGGGCGCAACTACCGCTACGCGGACGGCAACCGCAGCGACGGGGACTACATCGATCGCATCAGCCTCCGCGGCCTGTCCGGCCTTTCGTACCAGACGGCTTTCGACAACGGGAACGGCGTCGTGAACGACGTCCTTCGATCTGCGCAGTTCGGCTTTTCGTTTCGGCAGTCACCCAGATCAACCACGGCCCCGGCGCACTGATGAGCACCTCCTTCGACTTGAATCGGACAGGCATCCTGAGGGTTGCTTACCAGCTCTGCGGGCTAATTCCGGCGGGAGAGGACCCGGACACCAACCAATTGGCGGTCGGGTCCGACATCCTCAATTTGGTTTTGAAGTCTCTCCAGGACGAGGGGATCATCCTCTCGACGTTGAGTCGTACGACAACGACTCTGGTAGCTGGGCAAGCGCAATACACCACGGCGTCAGACACGCTCGACATCGACGGCGGTACTCCGTACTGCACGAACACCTCGGGGACGGACCTCCCGGTGCGGATCATCTCCCGGGCGATGTACATGGAGCTCCCGAACAAGACCGTCCAGGGCCAGCCGACCCAGATGTACATCGAGCGGGGGCAGACGCTCTCGTTCTTCCTCTACCCGGCGCCCGACTCGGGCTGGTCGACGATCACCTACCCGCGTATCGCGCTGCTCTCCGACATGAACAGCTCGGCGGATTCGACCGCGCTGCCGAGCAGGTACCTCCAGACGATCGTGAAGCTGACCGCGGCCGACCTGGCCCTGCGTCACGGCCTCATGGACAAACAGGCGGTGCTTCGCCAGGAGGCGGAGATCGCAAAAAACCGCGTGGTCGGTGACGACAACGAACACGGCAACGTCAAGTTCGTCGTGGACTACGGAATCAGGTGGTGACATGGGACCGCTGGCAAGCCTGTTCGCTCAGCTCTACGACAAGGAGAGACCACGCCGGGTAGACGCTCTCCGCGCCAAGCTCTCAGCCGGTGACGACATGGGTCCAATCATGCTGGATGACGAGCACCCATCGAAGATGGCGGACGCTCTTCCGTTCCTGCTGCGCCAGTTCGATCGGCCGGAGGGGATCAAGGGGTCTCGCCCGTACCGCGACCCCGGTCAGATGGGGCCGTCTCCCCCTGGCCCGTTTTCCGCAGTCCTCGGAGGGAAGCGCTAATGGGAATGTTCGAACAGACGCTCAACCCGTACCAGATCGACCAGCAGCCGCCGGACATCGCGACGGGGCTCAGCGCCATCCGTCAAAAGCGGTCTCGCATGCAGGCCCAGCAGCTCATCGACCGCATGTTCGGCGGGATGCGCTCTCAGTCTCCCGTGGATGCCGCGAGCGCGCGCATCGCTGACATGTTCAGCCAGATGCCGCAGGACCCCGACGCAATCCGAGCGGCGATCGGAGGCAGCAAGGACTACTGATGGCGAACTATGCCGCACTGATTCAGTCGCTCGCCATCTCCGGCTCTCGCAAGAGCGACGGGACCGCCAACGCGTCCGGGAAGGTCTACGCCTATCTCCCGGACACCTCGACGACGGTCAGCCTCTACGCCGATGCGGCGGCTACCGTCATCGTCACCCAGCCGATCATCCTCGACACCGGCGGTCGAATCCCCCAGGCGGACTATCCCGACGGGGTGTTCACGAAGCAGCCGGTCAGGTTGCTCGTCCAGGATTCGACGGGGGGGACGACGGTGAGCGATTCGGTCTTCGTCCCCAGTACGGCCGGGGCCACGGGCTACAACCCGAATCAGACGAACGCGGCGTTCACCAGGACGAACGTCAACGACATCTTGCAGGATGCCGGGCTCAGCTTCGGGGGCCACGACTGGAACTACCTGATCTCGACGGGCCAGACCGAGATCAAGGTCAAGGACGCCATCACGGCCATTTCCGTCAACGTGAAGGCGTTCGGCGCGAAGGGCGATGGAATCGCCACCGATACCATCCCCTGCCAAGCGGCCATCAACTTCGTCAAGGCGGCCGGTGGTGGCGTCGTCTACTTCCCGCCGGGGACATACCTCATCGATCAGGCGCTCACGCTCACGAGTGGGAATGGGGCCAGGTTCGTCGGCGCTGGCATGGGGTCGACCACGATCACGAGCACGCACGGAACGGCCAACATCTTCACTGTGACGTCATCGAATGACGTGACGTTCGAAGGTCTCAGGCTGACAAATTCCAGCGTCAGCACCGGCGCGGCCATTTCTGTGTCGGGGGCAGTTCGCCTGACACTTTCACGCCTGAACATAGACAAATTCCGCAACGGTCTGTCTGCGACGTCCAGCACGAGTTTCGTGTCGATTTACGACTGCCTGATCGCTGGGGCAACGGCCGATGCGTCTGCTCGGGCCCTGCTGTTCAACGCGACCACGGAGATTGTCGTCGTCGGGGGGACAATTACGCCTGGCGGAGGTACCTACATAATTGAGTTCCTCAACGGGACCCATGACTTCGCCGCAACCGGTGTCTCGCTACAGGGCGTCGTCAGATTCGACGCCGCGCTGACTCTCGGGAGTTTCTCATTCGTCGGCTGCCCGATGACGGGAGCGCCGCCCTCGATCGCGTCTGCGACTGACGTCGGCTATCGCACGTTCAACTGCGGCCTGGATGGATATTCAACCAACGTCACCACCGGTGGAACGGTCACGCCCGACCGGCAACAGGGTAACGACATTCGGATCATCGGAACGACGACGGGTTCTGCCTATACGATCAATGCCCCGACGCCGACGCCGCTCGCTAGCGCCTTCAACACGACGCTGATGATCCAGTTCGTCAATTCGGCCGCTGCCCCAATCACGGGCTGGACTTTGAACGGCGCCTATCACGTGAGCGCGGCTCCGTCTACCGTTGACGGAGAGCGAACCGTCTATCTTTTCCGCTGGGACGGCTCCCTGTCGGTCTGGAGACAGGTCTCACGGCAGGTGACGACGTGACATCAGATCGGGGAGAGCTGGCCCGGCGTGAAGTTGAAGTCTGCGTCGAAGCAGCCACCGGTGGTAGCCGTGCCGTTGGTCAGGGGAAAGTCACGGGCAAACGGGACATCGGGGACGGTGACTCCAAGCGTGAGCGCCTCCTTCGTCTGAGAGAACACGAACATGTACGACGGCTGCACGGTCCCAGATGGGCAGGTGCTCTCCCTCGTGAGAAACGTGAGCGTGTTGCCCTCGATGTAGTAGAAGCCGGTCTCCGTGTACATCCCGGTGTCGCCAGGGATCGAGCACGCATAGCTGAATTTGTAATCGGCGTAGTCGCCGAATGTGAAGCCGCGCGTGCAATCGACACCATCGACTGCGGCGGCGAACGAGGACGCAGACAGGGCGTCGTGGGGCGTTTCTGTTTGGGTGGAAGTGCCGCATCCGATCACGAACATGGCCAGCGCGAACCTCTTCATGTGTCACCTCCCCCAAGTCGTTTTGCATTCCTCGATCGCATTCGCCTTGTCACGCGCCGCCTGTTGCCAGACTCCATCGCGCGCCCAGATGGTCCCGTCTCGCTTCATCCGTCCATTGAGCTTGGCATATCGGAGATAGGCGAGTTCTGCGTCCAGCAGGCAACTGCGGAGTTCACCCGCGCGGTTGGCGTCTATGCCGTTTGTCGACGCGGCCGCAAGTTGCTTCTCAAGGTCCGCAATCTTCCGTTCAAGCTCTGTTTCCCGGCCCTTGTTCGTGCTTGCCTGCGCAGACCCAAGCCAAAGGCATCGACCACCGTAAATTGCCAGGCAAAAAACAGCGAGGCCTACGAGGCCAATGAACCAAGCGACTGCGTTTTCTTCGCTGCTCGCCATGCCCCAAGCGTGCGATGTGTAGGCCGCTGTCCGCAAGATGAGCGGGTGTTCAGTGGCTGACTCCCAGCCCATCCCGTTCCAGCAAGGCCTGGCATCCGGCCTGGACCAGCTCTCCGGTGCGCAGCCGACGTTCGAGAACTTTCTCCCGGACGCCGCTGGAGCCTTGCGGCAGTGGCCAGGCGTTCGGACGTGGTCCGATTTCCCCGGCGCCCCTGCAGCTTCCCCGGTGATCGGGATGTTCCACTGGAGAAGTTGGCTGATCTTCATCCTGCAGAACCGCTCCGTCTACGCCCTGGAGGACAACGGCACAGTCCTGGACCTCTCCTACGCGCTCGGCGGATCGGGGAGGCCGGTCTTCACCTACGACCAGACCCGTGTCGCATTCGTTGGCGGCGGGGCCCCGGGACAGTGGCAGGGGGCCGGACCAGCTACCGACCTCGCCCCTGGAGCTACGCTCCCGAGCGGCTCCCCTCTTGCGCTGACTTCGATCGCCTACATCGCCCAGCGCTTCATCGGCGCGTCGAACGATCTCAGCGGCTTCCTGGTGTGGACCCCTCCCGGGGCCGGGAATCACACGAGCTGGCCGATCGTGGGTCCTTACTTCGCCGAGGCAGAGGGCGCTCCTGACCCGATAGCCATCGCCCTCGCCAACTCGAACGAGCTATTCGCGATCGGGACGGAGACGACCCAGACGTATTCGCCCGACCCCGACATCGGGTTCTCGATAGCCTCGTCGATTGCGGTCGGCGTCGCGACTGATTCGACCGGCTATGGCGCCTTCACGGTGATCGAAACCGAGGACGGCAATCTCTCCTGGCTCGACAACAACCGCCGCTTCGTGCAGTCGAACGGTCGGAGCGCTGACGTCATCTCGAGCCCCGGCATGGCGGCCACGGCCAAGTCGCTCACGACCATCTCCGACGGGTGGGGCTGCAACATAATGCTCGGCTCCCACGACCTGCTCGTCTGGTGCTTCCCAACCGAGAAACGCTGCTTCTGGTACGACAAGATCACAAAGAAGTGGGGCGAGCGTTCATCCCTGGATGCCAATGGTGACAACCAATCCTGGATTGCACAAAGCTACTTCTATTGGGCAGAGCGCAATCTCCATCTCGTTGGCCTATCCGACGGAACCATTGGTGAGCTAACATTCGATGCAGCAACGGACAATGGCCTGCCCATCAAAGCCGTCTCGGAGACTGGGTTCCAGGACCACGGCACATTCCTGCGAAAGATCAACGAGCGGGTCTACCTCCAGTTCCGTCGGGGTGGTACGGCTCCCCCCGCTACAGCTCCGACTGTCACTCTCCGCTACCGTGACGACCTCGGGGCGTGGAAGGTCGCCAAGTCGATCTCCATGGGCGCCGCGAATTACCAACCGACGGTCCCGACTGATTGCCTCGGAGAGTACCGGCAGAGGCAATGGCGGATTGAATGGACCGGAGGGTCTGATTTCCTCCTCGCCGGGGCGAGCGAGCAATTCCGAACTGGAGACACCTGATGGCTGGCGTACTTGATTTCTTTGAGGACCCGCTTGGCTACGTCAGTGGGATCAACAAAGGCGGCTGGACCGGCTCGATCGACGTCCTGAAGGGCAACCCCGGCCAGATCAAACAAGCCTACGACGACATGATGGCGAAGGCGCAGTCGATGACTGCCGACACGCGCAACTTCTTGTCGGGCCAGGAGGGGAAGGCCCTCAAGTTCTACCAGCCCGTTCAAGGCATGTTTAACAGCATGTACGGGACCGGCGGAATTCAGGCTCCCCAGGTCCCGCAAGCCGCCGGGCAACCGTTCAGTCGCACCCTCGGAGCCCGTTGATGGCCGGCAACCCTTGGACCGGCGGCAGGAAGACTGCTTCTACGAGCACTGGCACCGCTGGAGGCACCGCGCCCGTTCCACAGCAAACCGGGTGGGCCGGCTCTGTCACTCCGTCTACGAGCACGGGCGCAGTCGGCGGAACGGCTCCCGTGCCACAGAGCGGATGGGCTGGTTCTGTTACGCCGTCAACCGACACGGGGCAAAAGGCCGGAGTAGCTCCGACGCCCACAACTGGCTCGTATACAGCCCCGACGGACGGTTGGGGTGACGCCTCCAAGAACCCGTCGCTCAAGAGGATGACGAACCCGGCTTTCGGCGACATCATTTCGCAAGTCGGAAACGCCGCGTCGGCTCCGGGCGCCTACGGAACCCAAAGCGGACCGGGAATCCTCGAGCAGTGGTTTAACGAGCGGGCCAATGGCACCGACCCCGGCTACGAGTACGCGATGGGGCGCGGAATGGACGCCATCGACAATCGCATGGCGGCTGGAGGCTCCTACAACTCTGGAGCTCGCGGACAGCAGCTCTCCGACTTCGCCAGCGACATGGGCGCTGCGCGCGAGGCGCAGCTCGACGCCCTCGCGGGCGGAGCTTCGGGCGAGCACCAGGGGCGGATCAACTCGCTCTTCTCTCAGATGCTCGGCCTCGCTGGCGGACAGGCCGGGACGATGGGTCAATACGACCTCGCGTCGGCCAACTCCAACAACGCCCTGATGAACGCGATCGTTCAGATGATGGGCGCCAAGGCCGGCGTTGATTCGAAGGCCAACCAGGGGCTCATCAATACTGGGCTGGGGGCCCTCGGCTTGGCTCTCTGATGGCCAACCCGTACGAAATAGACTGGCAGCCACCGCTCGCCAACGGCGTCGACATCCTCATGCGAGCGATGAACGCCAAGACGCAGCGGCAGTTCGCAAAGAACCAGATGGAGCGGGAGAAGACCCGAGACTACTACGAGCGCAAGAAGTTCGAGTCAGACCAGCGCAAGGAAACCGACGAGGTCATCAAGTCGGCACAGCTCATGAGGGAGCAGGGCGACGAAGCCGGCGCCCTCGGCCTGCTCAAGCGCCATAGCATCGACGTCACGCCCGAGATGGGCGCGTCCACGACTACGCCGGCCCAAGTCCTGACCCCGCTCGACGTTTTGCGCCAGGCGCCGCAGGGGACGGAGCCGCCTCCGGGAGAGCCGGGATCGCCGTTCGAGGGACCGCAAGCGCCGCCCGCCCCGGCATCGCCCCTAACGCTCCCCACGCCAGCATCAATCATGGCCCGCGCGTACCAGCCGACGCACACCGGTGTGACGGTACCGGAAGAGCCGCCGGCAACTCCTCCTGTCGCGCCGCCGACGGTCGGACCGGGACAGGCACCCGGGAATGCGGTCGAAGATCTCCTGCCGATGGAGTTGGAGCCGGCGAAGACCACTCCAGGGGCACCGACGGGATTCCTGTCCTTGCGCGGAAACGGAAACGCCGACCTCGGCAAACTCGGGCCGACCAGTGGAAAGCGCGATACGGGCCTCGGCGAGAAGTACGACGCGATTTACGCCCAGATGCTCCACGCTGGCGCTTCTCCAGAGCATGCATTCGGCAAGGCGCTGATCGACTACGAGAAAGACCAGGCCGAATCGGCGCGGCTCACGCGGGCCCAGAACGCCCTGGAAGGCCACACGACCCGCCAGGACGATCAGCAGGAATTCCTGCGCCAAATGGCTGAGAAGTACAAGCTGACTGTTGAAGACTTGAAGGCAATCGCCGCCGGACACGACCGCGCACGCGTCGCTGCCGCTGGCTCGACGACGAGCCCCGACCTGCCGAAAGTCCTGAAGAGCGTCGAGGAAGGCGACCCCCTGTCGGAGACGGCGCGCATCGCCGCGGAGGCTCATATCCCGACGAAAGCTTACGCTCCACTGGCTGGGCAAGTGGTCCGCAATGCCGCCGCGGGCGAGCGGGCCGGTCAAAGGCGCGAAGCTCTGACGGCGACGGACGACCGCGGCAACGTCATCGGAACCTGGAAGGATTCACAGGCGGCGAAGATCGGGGCTAAGCAGATCGAGTCCTACCACCGGGTAAAGGAACGTCTCGACGTTCTGATCAAGGACATCGAAGCGAGCGGATCGCGGGTCCTGACGCCCAATGAGATTCAGCAGCGATTGAGCAAGGCAAAATCGGTCGTCGCCGCCCTCCGTCCGTTCAACGAGCTGTCCAATACGGCGGCAGGCCAGCAGATGGAGGAAGACATCGTCGGCGCGATCGGCTCGCCGGGCCACGGCTGGCTGATGGGGGCGAACCTCGACATCATCAAGCGCCTCGCGGCCGAGGCCGAGGGCCAGCACCAGGCACAGCTCAGTACCAAGCTCCGTCCGGGCGGCGGATCGCATCTCGCCCCGGCGCTGGGCGGACCGAAGCGCGGCGAGAATCCGCAGGGTGCGCACCCGTCGCAGGACCCCGTAGGCACCGTCAAGCAAGGCCCCGACGGTAAGGACTACCGCAAGGTCGGCCCCAACAACTGGCAGCCGGTGACGCCGTGACCGACGAAGAAATGGCAGGCGGCGGTCTGACCGACGAGCAGATGGCGGGAGCGCCAGCCCCAAAGATGCACATCAACCGAGAGAAGCTGATGGCTCTCCGGGAGAAGACACGCAAGGCGGCCGAGGACGCGCCGTCCCATCTGTCACTCGACGAAGCGGGCCACGCATTCGCCGGCCCCGGCCTCAGCATGGCTGACACCGCCACCTTCGGTGGCTTCGGCGCTCTTCTGCGGGCGATGGCGAACAAGTCGCCGTCCAATTTCGAGCGCCAGGTCGGCGGGAACGCCCTGCGGTCGATGGAGGACTACCGCGGCGAGCACCCGGTGGTGTCGCGCTACACCGATCTCCCCGGCTACTTCATGAAGCCAGCTCAGGCCGTCGCCGAGACTGCCGCAGGCGCGACGGACAATGCCCTGCGCCTGATTCCGGGCCTGGAGCAGACGCTTCCTCGTAGCACGCAGCTGGTCAAGGGCATGGTCTCTGCCGGCGCCACGAACGCCGTCGCCTCCGGCGCGAACGCAGCCTTTGAGGGCGGAGATATCCCACGCGCAGTCCGCGAGGGAGCCCAGAACGGCATTGCCCTGGCCACGCCTCTCGGCATCATGGCGAACCTCGCTTCCGGCACCGGAAGGGCCATCCAGCAGAGCAAGGGAGGACAGGCGCGGGAGTTCCTCGAGCGGCACGGCGTCGAGGTCGGCCCGTCGTCTCCGGGACGCGGCGGGCCGATGGAATCGATGGTCACGCAAGGCACCTCGGATGCGGACATCGGCCATCAGGCGGAAGTGTCGGCGAAGACCGGCCTGGACATGTTGAACCAGGAGAAGCGGGCCGTCCTAGGCATCCTCGGCCGTCGAATCGGAGCAATCGAAGAGGGCGGCGGAGGGGCGACCCTGCGCGACGTCTCGGACATCGTCCGCCAGATGCGCGAAGCAACCGCGGAGCTTGACACCGCTCCTCACGCCCGGGGGGCACTGACCGATCTGCTCAACTCGGTCACGTCAAAGCAGGGGCAGCATTTCACTCCAGATGTTGATCCATATCTGCTCAGCGAAACCGACGTGAACAAGCTCCGTCGCCAGCTCGATCGCTACGCCAAGACCGGGCAATCGACTGACGCCGCGCTGTCCCCGCTCAAAGGAGCCGCTCGCGAGACCAGGGGGGTGGTCGCGGAAGGCCCGTACGCGGAAACGAACGCCGACTACGCCGCAGCGTCAAAGAAGTACCAAGAGAGCCGCCGCCTGCTCGGCATCAATGAACGCCCCAGGACACCGGAAGAATCCCAGGCGGCCGTGAACAAGGTCAAGAACCTGATCACGCGTCGCGGACAGAACACCGTGACGGCAGGCGGACAGGAAGAGCGGCTCGCGGAGTTCGAGCAGCGCCACCCGGAGATCGCGCAAGAACTCAGCCGACCAGAAATCCTCAGAAAGCGCGCCGACATCTCGTTCCACCTGCTGCCGACGCATGGCGGGCTGCTCGATCGCATGACCGGCGGCCATCACGGCCTCGCGGCCGCTTTCGGACTGGGGGCGGGAGGCCTGACGGGCGCTCTCCCGGCCCTCACGTTGACGAATCTTCCTGCGATTCAGGCCCGGCTTCTCTACGGCCCCGCTCTAACGATGCAGGCCGCGGAGCCGCTCTTGCTCAACTCCATTCCGCAGGCCACGGAAGCCGGTAATCGGGAGGCTCGACGCTAATGCCCGGAAAGATCGTGTCGCAGGCGCAGGCAAAGTACCTCGCCATCCACAATAAGCCGGTGCTCCACGAGCTGTCCGGCGGTTCGATCCCGAACTTCAAGAGCCTGCCAAATCACGTTCGCGGCGGAGGCAAGAAAACCGGGATGTTCGAGTCGGTACTAGGAAGGAAAGGACGCTAAGCAATGGGAGATATCGAAAGGGTCAACGTAGCGGTGACGGGTGGGACGCCCGGCGGTGATTCGAACGACTACAAGTTGTTTGACAGTACGGTCACGTTCGGTACCGGAGTAGCCGGCGACCCGCGTAACGCGACGCTCGCGGCCCACGATATCAATCGGATCGAGTTCTCCGTCAAGAATAGCCAGGCCGGTACTCTCGTCGCCTCATACTCGACCGACAAGGGGACGACATGGACCGTGTTTGACAGCCGGTCTGTTACGGCGCCGGCGGCAAATACGATCAGCGGGCCATTCGACTACCTCGTTGACCCATTCCCCGATTTCAAGCTGGTCTGGACGAATGGCGGAGTTGCACAGGCGACCTGGATACCAGCACTCAGCCTGATCCGCGGCTTCCACGGAGCGGCGACCTAAAATGGCATACGTAGCAATTCCAGCGGGAAGTAGCAGTAGCAGCTCGACGCCAACGACGTTTGGCGCGTACTTCGGCCAAGTCTTCCAGAACCTGACCGGTCTCTCCCCGCTTCAGATCGTTCCCTACGTCTCGAACTTCACCAACTACCAGGACAACGCCTCGGGTGGGGCGGGCTCTGGAAGCCAGGGTGGTGGATCGGGTGGAACCGGGGCCAGCGTGGCTTACAACGCGACTGGGAACGGGATCATCACTTTGACCGGCCCGACGTCGGGGGCTGGGTTCGCGGACCTGACCAACTCCCAGGCCGGCAACAACCAGATCACCAACGCCCGGTCGAAGAAGTGGCTGGTCGCGGGCTGGGTGGCGAACAACCACGCTCCCGGAGCTGCTTCGGAGACGTCGCTGGGCCTGATCGTCAACGGCGCGACGTACGTCGGAATGGGCTTCGTCGGTGCGGTCGCGACGTGGCGTTACGTGCTCGGGACGATCGGGGCGATGACGAACGTCGCCGACACGGGCGTCACGATCGACAACACCGGCAACGTCTACAAGTGGTTCTACCTGCGGAGCGACACGACGAGCCTGTTTCTGTGCCCCGATGTTCTCGCCGGGGCGGCGGAGCAAACCGTCGATGTTGTCGGGAGCCTGCCGAACACGGCGGCGCGGCCGTACTTCAGCGTTCACGGGGCGGGAGCATCAGACAAGGTGCAGTTGGCGGGGTACTGCTGCTTCAACGAGTTCTGAGCCGTGCTGACGTTGATCGGCGGAACTTGCCGGTTCGACCGCTACATCCCGAAGGTGATGGTCATCGGCGATTCGATCCCCTACGGGGTCGGGTGCACGAACATCGCCAGTTGGCGCGAGACGCTCTACTTCCTCGCGCAGGCGGCGGGAACGCCTTTCCAGTTCGTCGGCTCTCAGTCGTTTGCGGGTGGGGCGGGCGGGCTCGCCGTCAATCCGCAGTGTGAGTGCTACCCGGGCGCGGCGGTGCGCAACGATGGAACGCACCAGAGCCTGCTCGCGCTCGCGGTGCCGAAGATTCCGACGTACGCGCCCGACATCATCATCCTGCAAGGCGAGACGAACGACGCCGGTCCCGGACCGGGCGGACTTGGTGACAGCGCTCCAACGATTCTGACGTCGCTCCAGACGCAGCAGCAGAACGCGTGGGCGCTCCGGGTCTACGCCCACACCAAGATCATCCAGCTCACCGCGATCCAGCGCTTCGACGACGCCGGCGCAAACGCGACGCTGGCGACCGTGCGGGCGGGGCTCCCCGCCATGATCGCCGGCCTGTCGTTCTCATCGGCTGTCACGCTCGTCGACATCTGGAATTCGGTGCCGTTCCCGTCGGGCTACAGCGGCGACAACCTGCACCCCAACGACGCGGGAGACACGGCCACTGGCAACGTGATCTGGCCGTACCTGCAGGCGCTGCTGCCGGGCGCGAGGGGAGCGACGTGACCATCCACCACGTCGTTGTCATCTGCTTCGCGATTGCCTGCGTTGCCTTCTGCGGAACCCATGGATCGTGTCACGACATGATGCCCCAGCTCGCGACGCTGGCCGGAGGAGCGATCGGAGGAGCGATGGGGAACGCCATGGCAGCCTCGAAGACCAAAAAGAAACCGAAAGCCGATGGTGATGGCAAATGAACCAACAAGCGACCTCGAGGCAGAGCGGGCCGTGTTCCGAAGAGTGGCTACTGTGCTGGAGACTCTGTCAGCAGCGTTCAGAGGAGCTTCTGAGCGACCTGATGGACTGGCTCCAGCGGACCGGCATGAGCTCCAGGGCATGTCCCGGCG
>Ga0070681_10000664_pt1 | contig 28436 bp, 49 predicted proteins | sample KBSC83BmetaG_FD_65650 | JGI IMG/M metagenome (GOLD analysis project Ga0070681, IMG submission 65650) | Corn rhizosphere microbial communities from Kellogg Biological Station, Michigan, USA - KBS C8-3B metaG | ecosystem: Host-associated > Plants > Roots > Rhizosphere | place: USA: Michigan...
CGACACCGAGAACGGCCGCATGAGCCACTACGCCGAGCTGTTCCCCGAATGCGAAGCCACCCAGATCACCGCGCCGTTCCGGCCCGAGAAATACGCAGACGCGATCGAAGCCGCCGAACAGGCCGGCTACCCGGTCGTCGTCGTCGACTCCGCGTCGCACGAGTGGTACGGCGACGGCGGCTGCCTCGACTGGCACGACGACCTCATGGGCGGCGACCAGAAGAAGAACCTGTCCGCGTGGATCGAGCCGAAGAAGGCGCACAAGCGGATGGTCACACGGCTGCTGCAGATGAACGCGCACGTCATCCTCTGCTTCCGCGCCGAGCCGAAAGTCGAAGCCGTCCGCGAAGGCGGCCAGACGAAGATCGTGCCGAAGGCGTCGCTGACCGGCCTCGACGGGTGGATCCCGATCAGCGAGAAGAACCTCCCGTACGAGCTCACCGCGTCGTTCCTACTGATGGCCGACAGGCCCGGGATCCCCAGGCCGATCAAGCTGCAAGAGCAGCACAAGGCGTTCGTGCCGCTCACGGAGCCGCTGAGCGAAGACGTCGGCCGGGCACTCAAGGTGTGGGCAGAGAGCGGAAAAGATCCGGCGGCGTCTGCCAGTGCGCCCGTCCCCGCGCACAGCACCGCCGCCGGTACCGACGAGACCGCGCCGCTGCTCGCCGAGATCCGCGACTTCGCCGACACGCAAGGCACCCGCGAGGCCGTCGACGAGGCGATCGAGAAGAACCGACGCAAGCACGAATCGAACCCTGTCGCGCACATCGAATGGCTGCGCGGCCAGGTCGACCGGATCCGCGAAGCCGCACAGGTCGCCGGCTGATGGTCGCGCTTCTCTCCCTCAACGACGAGGAACGCGACGAAATGATCGCCGACCTCAAAGCCACCCGCGCCCAGCGCGCCGCCTACGCGGCCGCGCTTAACCGGATCTTCGACAAGACATACCGCGCGAAGCTGCGGTTGCAGGTCGCCGCGTGCGACCGGTGGATCGCCCACTACGAACGAGAGCTCGCACGGTGACCGAGACGCTAGACATCGTCCGCGCGAGCGAGCGGCTGCGCGGGCTCGCCATGCCGCTCCGGTCAGTTATCGCTCAGGTCGCCTCGGTTCGCGACGTGGCGCCCGTACTCGATCCTGAGCTGAACGCGATCGAGGAGCGCGTGCTCGAGGCGCTCGACCATGTGATCGCGGCGACCGCGGTGCTGAACGCGCAGCTCGACCTCATGAGCGAGCACGTCTCGTGACGTGGATTCTGATCGCTGCGCTCGTCGGTGACATCCTCGCCGCGCTCGTGCTCACCGACGTGCATCTCGACGTGCGCCGCTGGTGGCTTCGACGGTCGGAGCGGCGCGGCGGATACATCGATCTGACGAGGCGTCCGTGAATCTCTTCCAGCGACGGGCTCTTCCAGAGTCGAACCGCTGCATTGGTACGGAAAAAGGTGAGACCGCGTGACGCCGTTCGTCGCGGACCCCGACTTTACGCTCCACGTCGGCGACGTGCGCGAGGTTCTACGCGAGCTTCCGGCCGAATCGACCGACTGCGCGCTGACCTCGCCGCCGTTCTACGCGCTCCGCGACTACGGCGTCGACGGACAGATCGGCCTCGAGGAGACGCCAGACCAGTGGATCGCTGAGCTCGTGGCCGTGTTCCGTGAGGTTCGCCGCGTCCTCAAGCCTGCGGGGACGCTCTGGGTTGAGTGCGGCGACTCGTATGCGTCTAAGGCTCCCGGTACCTTCAGTGGGTCAACGCTTCGCGCCGGCCGCTTGTACGACGGCGACCGGGAGCGCCAGGACGTCGTCCGGGCAGGCCTGCCGAACAAGCTCGGCTTTGACGGGCTCAAGCCGAAGGATCTGCTCGGGCAGCCATGGCTGCTCGCCTTCGCCCTTCGGGCTGACGGCTGGTGGCTCCGCCAAGCGATCATCTGGCACAAGCCGAACGCGATGCCCGAGAGCGCGACCGATCGCTGCACGACGGCTCACAGCTACGTGTTTCTGTTCTCTAAGGCGGCGCGCTACTGGTTCGATAGTGAAGCCATAGCCGAGTCGGCAGCGTGGGAACGCTGGGGCGATCAGACGGTCCCGAAATATGAGGGGACGGACACTGCGTCTGGCTGGATGCAGCCCAAGACGAAGGCCGAGCTCTACGACGAACTCAAGGGCCGCCGGCGCGGTACAGAAGAGCACGAGAGCCAGGGGCTAGAGGCGGGTAGGCGCTTCGCAAGCGCCACAGGCGGTCTCACGAAGCCCACCGGCAAGAATCCGCGGAGCGTCTGGACGATCCCGACGCAGGGCTACCCCGAAGCCCACTTCGCCACCTGGCCCGAAGCCCTCTGCGAACGCATCATCAAAGCTGGCTGCCCCGAAGGCGGCACGGTCCTCGACCCGTTCATGGGCTCCGGTACAACCGCCCTCGTCGCCCGCAGGCTTGGCCGTAAGAGCGTCGGCGTCGAACTGAACCCGGAGTACGCGCGGCTCGCTGCCGACCGGTTGAAGCAGCTTTCGCTGCTCGCTGAGGAGTCGGCCGCATGAGGTTCGCGTTCTGGAAGAAGCAGCAGCAGCCTCAGCCGTTCGTCACCGGATACCCACCTACGCCGCGCGACCTCGAGGACGAGCTCCTCGACTGGCTCCGCGACCTCCCCCAGGGTGAGCGCCGCGCGATCCGGTGTGACGCCGGCTGGACACAGGCCGAAGTAGCAGCGCATTGCGGTGTCGGCACGGCCGGCCAGGTTGGCAAGTGGGAGCGTGGCGGCGGCTGGACGCGCCGGTCAGGGCTCCGGTACGCGCAGCTTTTGAAGGAGCTCGAGGTGATGCGCGACGACGCGCTCGTGACTGAAAGGAGCGGGGTGTGACGACTCCTGATCGGTTTGCCGCTACGTCTGACGGACTCGTGACTGAAAGCACGGCCGCTTGGCCGCGCGGCCATGCTTACGGCTTCGGCCTGCTCGACGACGGCAGCTATCGATTCTGGCTGCCGCGTCGGCTCGTGTTTGCCCGCTGGCCGTTCCAGGGAAAGAAGTGGAGGCCAGACCGCAAGCGGCTCGCTCGGTTGCGGGCGTTCTACTGGATCGTCGTCCGCAACTACGAGACCGAGCTATGCGAGCGGTGCGGCGGGCCTGTCGGCGTCGTGTTTCACGCACCGGACTGGATCTGGGAACTAGCGACCGGCTATGCGCGGTTCCCTGACGGCGAGGCTGCGCCGGGCTGCCTCTGCATTAAGTGCGTCGACGACGTAGTCGATCCGAAGCTCGACACATATCTGCGGTGGACGTGCGCGACGAGCGACGAGGTCATGTATGGCTGAGCAAGAGCGTCTTCGTGATCCCGCGCCAAAGAAGCCGAACTATGCGCGGCTTCGCAAGGCATATCCACAGATCGGCTGGTACGTCCAAGGGTGGGCTCGCGGCTACGCCGAGTTGCTCGACCGTGCCGAGTGGCTCGAACGTCAACGAAAGGCCCGGAAGTGACCCAAGCAGACAATGCCGCTAAGCGCCCGCTCTTGCACGTCGCCGCGTTCTGGGTCGATGGCGACCGGGGCGACGAGATGGCCGACGCGCTGGCTGAGTTCAAGATCGCAGGGACGCGCGGCGCAGTCGTCACGTTCCGGCCCGACGTGGCTGACACCTACGACTTCCGGCACACGATGGACAAGCTCGACCTGGCCGAAGTCAACGCATATCCGGCGTCGGATGTCGGCGCGGAGGGCCAGGGTGTCTGACTCGGTCACAGGTTTTCACCGCACGATCGTCAACGGAGAAACGCTGCGTGGCTTCCCCGCGCCGAGCGATCTAGCCGAGCGGACACTGCACGAGGATGACGACGTATTGATCGTCCGTCTCAGCAAGTACGAGCGGCGGCTATTGAAGGCTGAGACGCACGGGGTATTCGGCCGGTTCTGCCTGATCTCTAACCGTGACGGAAGCTTCGATCTCGTGAGGTATGCCCATGCCTGAGTTCAACATGCTCCTGCCCTTCGACACGGACGACGAGCAATTCACGCGCGGCTTCGAAGCGGGCCGTGTCTGGGATCTCGTCGGAAACGCCATCGTGAGCGAGGAGCTTCCGACCGACCCGGTGACTGTCCACGCGACGAACGCGGAAATGATGCTGCGGATCGCAGAGGCGCACGAGCTTCGGATCGTCTCAACGGATCTCGACGACACGTGGATGGAGGTCGTGTTCGATGCCCGCTGATCGCTCTGCCGCCACGACTCTGCGGCTGACCGAGGCGCAGCGCCGTCACCTGATCGAGTTGTACGGCGACGGCAAGCAGGTGCTCTACTGGCGACCCGCCAACAGCGGCGAGGAACGGTGCGCACTCGCACTCCGGAGTAAGGGGCTGGTTGGCGGCTCGTTCCTGACCTACTCGGACGGCTACCGACTGACGGCGCAGGGCGCTGCCGTCGCCCGCGATCTCGTTGAGGTTCGCGATGCCTGATCGTCCTGCCGCTCATCCCGAGGAGCCGGTGCCCGACTTCTCCGTCTGTGGCGCGTGTGGCGCTGACGCCAAGCTCTACGTCGTCTGGGATCCCGGCGACGGCTGGACTTGCACAAAGTGCTGGGCGACCGACGGAGGGGACTGATGCTGACACCTGTTCAGATCGCGGAGATGCGCGCGATGGCCGATGAGGCGAGCCAGAACGAGGGACGCGGTAAGCACGACGACCCCGCGTACTACTCGCGCAACTTGGCGATCCTGCTGCGGCAGGCGCTTGACGAGATCGAGGCTGCCCGTGCAGACGCCTGACGCAACTGCCGCGCAGGCGCAGCAGATCCAGCGTGGCTTCGAGCCTGCGGAGACGATCCCGCAGCTTGTCGATGCGATCCGCCAGGACACGGCGGGGATCGGCGCGTGTATCTCGTCCATCCGGTTCATCGCGTTCACGCGGGGCGACGATGTACCGAAGTCGGTCATGGAGTGGGTAGACCGCCTGGCTGCCCACGTCGAGCGACTCGAAGGCAAGTGCTCTCTCGCGCTGAACGGCGGCTCCGATGTCTAGTGCTGCGCCGATCAGCGCCCCGCCTGCGACCTGCGACTCTTGCGGCGAACGGGCCTGGTGTCGGCTCACGTCGTGGAAAGAAAGTATCCGAGTTGTCGGCGCGTTCCTGTGTGACGCCTGCCGTCAGGCGATCCCGAACGACGAGAGGGGATGGGGGCGCAATGGCTGATCGCGATGCCGCGCAGACTCGCGAGTGCGTCTCGCTTCGCTGTCCCGAATGTGGGGCGGCCGGCGCGACAGTGATCGGGCCGCTTGGGTGCGCCGCCTGCGGAGCTATCACCGGCGCGGACAAAGGTTCAGTGAAGCCTGGGCAGCGCCGTAAGGCCGCCGGACGGAGTCGCGCGTGAGCGCCGAGCTCGTGACTGTGGAGGAGCCGCAGGTCATCATCCGGCTCATGCTGACTCCAGATCGCGCGATTGACGACTTCCTCGGCGACTGCCGGCGCCGCAGATGGTCGGAGCGCTCAATCCGTTCGTACAGCGACACGCTCTATGCGTTCGCTGACCGGCTCCCCCGCGACTACGACGTCTCGAAGATCACCGCCGACGACGTCCGCCGATACCTCGCCACCCGGTCGCACCTCGCGCCCGGCACCGTCGCGGGCCATGAGGCGCATCTCGCGTCGTGGTTCAAGTGGATGTTCAAGGCCAGGAAGATCGCCAGGAACCCGATCGACGAGATCGAGCGCACCCGGCGCATTCCGGCCGAGGATCTCGATGTCGTGACGGTCGCGACCACCGACGTCCCGGTGCTACTCGAGCACGCGCAGCCCGGGGCGGAACGGAACGCGGTCTCGATCGCCGCCTACCTCGGGCCGCGCCGTCGAGCGATCGCACTGCTCCGCCGCGGTGACTACGACCAGCGGCGCCGCCTCATGCGGTTCCGCGAGAAGGGCGCGAAGGCGATCCTCAAGCCGGTTCCGGAAGAGCTCGCCGTCGTGCTCGACGGGTCGATCGCTCGTGGCGAGATCCTCGATGCACCGGCTGATTATCTCGTGCCGCCGGAGGGGTACCTGCAGCGGGGCGGTGACCGTGACGACCGGGTGATCTGGCGGATCATTCGCCGGGTTGCTGACCGTGCGGGCGTCGACGCGCATGTGCACGCGCTCCGGGCGGCGTTCGCGGTGTTCTACCTCGAGCGCAATCCCGAGGATCTGCTCGGGCTCAAGGAGCTGCTCGGGCATCGGTCGCTGAACACGACGTTGATCTATCTGCGCCGGCTGAACAAGCAGGCGGCGATGGAGAACGTCAGGTCGTTGTCATGGGCGGCAACCGGTGCTTCCGGTGATGCCGCATGGTTGAGCCAAAGTCCTCCAACGGTGTTGGAAGCATCGGGCGTAGTGGGGGCGGGAGGATTCGAACCTCCGTGGGATGACCCTCGACTACTGGAGCCGGGTGGCAGCGAACTCGCGTCGATCGAGGCGCGGCTCGAGCTGTTGCGCGAGGAGACCGACCGGTTGGCCGCGCGGGCCGCCGAGCTCAATTCGGTTGTTGACGCACCCAGCGGGATTGCTCCCGAGGATCTGCAAGCCACGCGGGAGACGGGGCACTGAGGTGTCTCCGGGTCGCCTTCGTCACCGTCTATGTGCTCGTGATCGTCGCCGACGCGCAGGCGTCGCCGATGCCGAGGCGGTGGCATGCGCGAGCGTCGTGGCTGCGGCAGGCGTTGTGCATCCATTCGCACGAGTCGGGCGACTGGCATCGCCGCTGGGTCGATTGGCGCGGTCGGCCGTCCCGGTATGCGGGCGGGATGCAGTTCACCGAGTCGACGTGGCTGCGGGCAGGCGGGACCGGGGAGCCGTGGCAATGGCCGCCGCGCGAGCAGCTCTACCGGGCGTGGATCATCTGGAAACGGGACGGCTGGAGCGAGTGGGGAACCGCCGCCGCTTGCGGGCTTCGGTGATCGCGTGATCGGCATGCCGTCGCTGCTCGGCCCGAAAGAGCTGCTCACCAGCTCCCGCGACAAGCGCGGCCTCTGGCACGCGCACTACCCGACCGCCGACCAGACGCTCTGCGGCATCCCGGTGCCGACGCCCAAGCGGGGCCGCAAGGGTCGGCCGACGTGTCTGCCGTGCCGGGTGACCGCGCGGGTGTTCCATCGCATTGACAGGTCGGCGCCGGAGCAATGGGGCTTCGACCGGCTCGCGGAGGCTGCATGACCGATCCCGTCCAGCAGCCGCTCTTCGAGCCGCCGAAGCCGGTCTCGCCGCTCCGGCCGCTCACCGAACGCCAGCAGACGATCTACCAGCTTGTCTGCTCGATCCCGGGTGGCATCAGCGCGGACGAGCTCGGCGCGCTCCTGCATGAGCGGCGCGGCAGCCACAACGCCGGCGAGCGGTGCGAGCACTGCGCGATCGACGGGAAGCGCGCGCTGCGTGAGCGTGGGATCCGGCAGCGTGTGATTCGTCGCACCGGGTCTCTGTATGAGGCGCGCGAGAAGGCTGATCGTGCGGAGACGCCGACGTTGCAGCAGGCGCTCCTGGCCGGTGAGACGTGGGAGGACATGTTCGGGCTTGGGGATGCGGCGTGATGGCGGGAGAGTTGGGTTCTAACCATTCTGGGAGGCCGTCTGCTGCGCGGACGTTGCGTGAGATCCGGCTTGAGCGTGGTTTCTCGATTCGGGAGTTCGCGCAGGTCTCCGGTGTCAGCAAAGGGACGGTCTCGCTCGTCGAGCGCGGCCGGTTGATCCCGACCGAGGCCGAGCAGGACGCGTTCGAGCGAACGCTCGGTGTGCGTTTCGACTGCAGAACGATGCTCGTGGAGCGCGCCGCGTGAGCAGGCCGGTGTATGTGTACGCGTGGAGTAACAATCCACGCCGCGCGGAATTGAAGGGCCGCCGCTGCGTGATCGAAGTCGCGGGCGGCTCGATGGGCACAGCGCTTGTGCGCTTCCTCGACACAGGGGAACTCGTCACGACTTCGCGCCGAGCGCTTCGGAGAGCCGCGTGAAGGTCTGCCACTCATGCGCCGAGCCGATCCGCTGGGTCCGCACCGTCGGCGGTAAACGGATGCCGGTAGACCTCGCGACCGACTCGAACCGCGGCAACGTCCTGATCGCGCTTATCGGCGGTGAGGAGATCGGCACCGTGCTCGTCGGCAACGAACTCGCGTCAGCTCGGGCAAACCATGAACCGCTCTACCTCTCGCACTTCGCAACCTGCCCGAACGCGGCCCAACACCGGAGGACTGCGTGATCGCCGGGCTCGACATCAGCACCCGCGCCATCCACATCGTCTCGCTCCCCGAAGACGACAACCACGCCCAACTCCACGTCGTCCGCGTCGACACCGAACGCGGCGACGCCACCGACAGGATCCGCCGCCTCCGCGACCGCATGCCCGCCCGTGGCGCCTGGCGCGACGCCGGCTGCACCCTCATCGCCATCGAAAAGCCCTTCAGCCGCGGCCCCGGCATCGCCCCGATGATGGCCGTCTACGGCGCACTCCTCCAACTCTTCCCGCCGGATCTCCCGCTGCTCGAGCTCCGCTCAGACGACTGGCGCCGCGAGTGCGCGATCCCGATCCGCAAGCCGCGCGACGCCGGCAGCGACTTCCACAAGCGCGCCGCAGTCGCGTTCGCGCGCCAGCAATGGCCAGACGCGCCACCGCTCGACAACAACGCCGCCGACGCGTTCTGCATCGCCTACGCGGCCCGAGAACTCGACCTTCGCCGCGGACAGGCAGCCGCATGATCCTTCGGCGCAGACACCGGCGCATCGCCGAGGCCGAAAGCGAAGAACAGCTGACGGCACGGCTCATCCGCGACGGATTTCTCAAAGTCGATCTCACCGACAAGTCTCGCGAACTCCTCGAAAAGGACTCGAACTCGATGGACGACTACGTCTATTGGTGCGTCCACATCGATGCACGCCGCGCAGCCGCGATCGTTCACGGAACCAGCATCACTAGGGCGGCGATCGGATGATCCGTCCGTCTGAAGACGCGGTCTGGGCGATGAAGGGTGCGGCGCTCATCGTGCTCGTTCTAACCGCGTGGATCGCTGGAGTGCTCGGCGCATACGGGCTCGGCTACCTGATCGCCGGCAAATGGTGCGGCACCGGTTTCGGGTTTGCGTACCTCATGCTCAGCTTCGGCTTCGTCGCGTTCATGGAGCTCAGGCTGTGACGTGCTCCGGCTTTTTCCTGATCGGCGTCGGGCTTGGCATGGTCGTCGTACCTTTCCTGCTCTTCGTGAGCTGGGCACGCTCGACATGCGGAGCGATGTCGTGCCCGTTGCTGGTCGGCGACCCCGAGTTCCCATCGCTCATCTGCACTCTCCCGCGCGGTCACACGGGGATGCACGAGCAGGCAGGTGTCGCCGGCCGATGGGAGACGCCTGAAGACCTCGCGGTGCAATGGAGCGCCGCATCAACCGAAAGGAGCCGCGCGTGAGCGCACTCGCAGAAGCACCGACCGGCGCCGACGAGACCGGAGCAGAAGAGAAAGGCAAGCTCTTCGAGCTGCCCGCGATCCACGCCGACGAGTCGAACCCGACCGCGATCACGATCGCGTTCTCAGGGTCGATCACGCTCGACCGCTCGCAGAAGGACGACGTCGATCTCTACAACCGGCTCAAGTCCGGCAAGGTCTTCGGCCTCAACGTGTCCGGGTTCTGCAAGGGCCCGAAGACGGCTCACCGGCGCGACAACGAGGGCAACGTCCACGCTGTGATGCAGACGAAGAGCCTGGTTATCGACTCCATCACCACCGAGTCATGAGCCGGCCGCGCGTCCGCATCAGATCGAACGAAGACGTCGTCCGCAATGCGACCGTCGTGCAGGTCGTCGAGGACGCTGACGGCGTCGAGATCGAGTACGACATCTCGCCGAACGTCCGAGGCGTCGACATGCGCCTGCGCGTCGGAGAGATCGCGACTGCGGGTCTCGACCTGATCCTCGTCGACACCGACGTGGATGCGTTCGTCGAGGGCATCACGCTCCAGGTGGTCCCACCGGAGCGCATCCCGGAGGTGATCGAGGAGCTCAAGCGGCGGTTCACCGAAGCAGTCGAAGAAGGCGTCATCGACGTCACGACGTTCGGAGCGGACTGCCGCCGCTACATGCTCGTCAAGGAAGCAGCCGAGTAGCACCGCAGCATCCGAAGGGTGTCCGCAGGCCCGCCACGCGCGAGGAGACGGACACAAAGGTCGTGACGTTCAAAGGCCGGCCGAGCGCCGGGGAACGGAGGACAAGAAGTTGAGCTGGCTCCGACTCGACGATGGCTTCGACACCCATCCGAAGCTGATCGAGCTCAGTGAGGTGAACCGGTGGCGCTGGACACGCGTGCTGCTCCACTGTGCACGCCACCAGACACAGGGTCACGTCAAGCTGAGCGTCCTTCGCGAACTCGGCCTCGGCCGCGCCACCAGCCAACTCGTCGTGCTCGGCTTGCTCGAGCAGAACGGCGAGACCGGCTACCTCGTGCACGACTGGGCGACGTTCAACCCGAAGGACCCGACCAAGGCGGAACGGCAGGCGAGATGGAGAGCCCGCCAGACCGTCTCCCCCACCACTGATGTAGACGCCGATGTAGACGCACCGGTAGACGAACGTGTAGACGCCGATGTAGACGGCCAGGGTGTCCACTCGCGCGTAGGCGCGCGCGCGCGTCCCGTCCCGTCCCGTCCTAAAACCCCTCCTTCCGTCCTTCCACCGCACTCAGCTACGAGCGAGGACGGACGGACGGACGACGAAACCGGAGACCAAGACCTGCCGCTCGTCGGCGTGATCCAAGACATGCCCGAATGACCACCCACACCTGGCACCAACTCCGCGAACACGCCATCAACCTCTTCGCCGGCGACACACCCGGCGCCGACCTCGAACAACGCATCCTCGAACACTTCACCGAACGACCAGCCCACGTCGCCCGCGCCATCGAATCAGTCGGCACACGCGTCGCCAACGGCAAAATCCGATCCGGCTGGGCCGTCCTCAGACGCGAACTCGACACCAAAGCCGCCACCGACGTCGCAGTCGACGACCTCGAAGACCGCACCACCCAGATCCGGCTCGCGAAGACCTGGATCGTCAACACCGGCGGCTACTTCGACCGAGACACCGAACTCGAAGACGAACTCTTCGGCGACCTCGGTCGCCTCCACGACTACGCCGACCAAACCCAGATCCGCGACGAAATCGCGCGCGTCTACACCACCGAACGGCCACGCTTCGCCGCCGCCGAACAAGAACACGTCGACCGCAACAAACGCCACGGCGACAAGCAACGCGAACTACGCAAACTCCTCCGCCACGCAACCCCGAAAGACATGCCCGACACCGCCGACGAAGACATCCCTATCGCCGCAGAGCAAGCCTCATGACCAGCAGCCATGACTACTGGAAGATCGCCACCCAAGTCTGCACCCCGCTTCAGTACCAGATCCTCGAGCTCGCCCGCCGACGCAACCTCAGCCTCCAGCAGATAGCGATCGGCACCGACCGCAGCATCAGCACCGTCCGCTCAACCCTCCGCCGCGCCGAACAGCTCGTCGAGATCGAGCTCCGCCGCCGATACTTCAACCCCGAGGAGCCCGCAGCATGAGACCCACCCGATTCACCGACCCGATCCCAGCCGACGGCAGACTCGTACGCTCCATCCGCCGCGCCGCCGAACACGCAGCCAGCGCCCGCCTCCTCATCCGCATCGCCCGCGACAGCAACCAACCCCTCACACGCCCCATCACCGACCGCTTCGAATTCCCCGACCCCGTCGACCTCCGAGGCATCCCCGCCACCGGTCGCGGCGTCGGAGGAACCATCCGCGGCACCCAACCCGAGCACGCCGCAACGCGATGACCTGGCCTCCGATCCTCGTGACGATCCTGGGCATCGAACTCGTCGTAGTCGCCGTCATGGTCATCGCGATGAGCCGCTGGTTCGACCGTCATCCCAAGCGCAGACCTTGACGCCGTCCGACCGATAGCCCACACTCCGCACGTCGAGTAGCGAGCGCGCAACCCAAGCGCACGCACACTCACACGCACCGCGCAAGCCATCACCACACACCGAAGCCGCCCACACAGGCGGCTTCTTCGCATGCGCCCAGACCTCCACATCATCCGCACCGTCGAGAACATCGACGACGCACGCCTCCGCCCATCACTCCGCACACGCACACGCCGCTCACCACTCCGCGCATGCACCGTCTGCGGACGCCCCTCCGCAGGATCACGCTGCGCCCTCCACCGCGACACCCGCACCACCACCGACCGCGGCTACGACGCGAACCACCGCCGCATCCGCACACAACTCGAACCGCTCGTCGCAGCAGGCACCGTCATCTGCCCACGCTGCAACCAACCCATCCAGCCAGGCCAACCGTGGGACCTCGGCCACACCGACGACCGCCACGGCTACACAGGCCCCGAGCACCGCTCCTGCAACCGCGCAGCCGGCGCCAGACGCAACGGGGGGGTCACAGAGGACGACGCGGCCACCCGCGACTCTGTGGACGTTTCCGCGAGAAAAACCGGTTTTCGAGTCGTATGAGCGCTGCGGTGGCTGTGGAGCCGGAGGTTGCGTTCGCGTCCGCGGGTGAGCCGTTCACGCTCGAGCATTTTCGGGCTTGGGCGGCCGATGTGATTCTCGACAACGGGGAGCCGTGGGATCTCGAGGAGTTCCAGGAGCGCTTCCTCGGCGACGTTTTCGCGGGCGCGTCTGAGTGCTGGCTGGTCGTGCCGGAGGGGAACGGCAAGACGACGCTGATGGCGGGGTTGGGGTTGTACCACTGCGAGTTTCGCGCGACGGCGTCGGTGCCGGTCGCGGCGTCTTCGCGTGAGCAGGCGGAGATCATGTATCGGCAGGCGGAGGGGATGGTGCTGCGGACGCCGCGGCTTCGTCGGGTGTTCAAGTGCCAGGAGGGGTATCGGCGGATCAAGCATCTGCTGAATGGGTCGCGGATGCAGGTGTTTGCGGCGGACGATCGGACGGGTGACGGGCTGATCCCGACGTTGGCGTTGATCGACGAGCTGCATCGGCATCGTGATTTGCGGCTGTACCGGGTGTGGCGGGGGAAGTTGCCGAAGCGGCGCGGGCAGATCGCGACGATTTCGACGGCTGGTGAGCCCGGCGGCGAGTTCGAGGTGACGCGGGAACGGATCCGGCAGTCGGCGGATGTTGAGCGTGACGGCGCGTTCGTCCGTGTCGCCGCCGGCGGCGTTGTGTTGCATGAGTGGGCGGTCGCGGAGGACGGCGACGTCGAGGACATGGCGGTGGTGAAGGCCGCGAACCCGTTCAGCGGTGTGACTGTCGATCTGCTGGCGGAGAAGCGCGGGTCGCCGACGATGACGCTCGAGCATTGGCGACGGTTTGTGTGCAACCTACCGACCCGGTCGGGGGCTGCCGCGATCACGGAGGTGGAGTGGTCGGCGGCGGCGACGGGTGAGCGGATCCCGGCTGGTGAGCCGCGCTGGGCGGGTCTCGATGTCGGCTGGAAGTGGGATACGACCGCGCTGGTGCCGTTGTGGATCCGTGACGCCGAGTTCCGGCTGCTGGGTCCGGCGCGGATCGTGGAGCCGCCGCGTGATGGCGGGTCGACGCATCCGGACGAGGTGAAGGAGATCCTCTTCGCGGAGCATCAGTGCGGCCCGATCCACACGCTCGTGATGGACATGTCGCGGGCGGAGGACATCGCGGCGTGGGCGGCTGACGAGCTCGGCTGCACGGTGATCGACCGGCAGCAGACCGCGGTGTTGGCGGCGCTCGACTACGAGCGGTTCATGGAGGCTTTGCGGCAGCACTGGCTTTGGCATTCCGGCGACGACGGGTTGCGTGCGCACGCGATGAACGCGGTGATCCGGTCGATCCCGTCGGGGCAGTCGCGGTTCGATCGTCCGCGGGAGAACCGGCGTGTCGGTGATGAGCTAGCGCGTCGGCGTGTGATCGACGGGTTGGTCGCGGCGGCGATGGTGCACGCGGTTGCGGCGGCGTCGTTGGTGGAGGCCGAGGTGTGGGCCTCGGCATGGTGACAAGGAGGCGACGATGAATCAGACGCAGGCGTGGATTCTGCTCGTGCTGCTGCTGGTGATCGCGGTGGGGTTCGTCCGCCGGTGACCCAGTCGGTGGTTGACGCGCTCGAGCGTGCGGGCCGGTTGGAGGCGCTCGGCGTGATGGTTCGCTCTGGCGAGCTGGCCGCGGATGCGAAGGCGTTCGCGGTGTTCTATGCGCGCGGCGGTAACCGGCGTATGCGTCGGGCCGCCGCGCGCGCCTCGCGGGGGTCGAGGCGGTCGTGATCGGCCGGCGGAAGCAGCGGGTGCGCGTGCACTTGGTCGATAAGGATCCGCGTGTCGCGCAGCCGTCGGTTGAGGGGCTGCTGGTGCGGAAGCTGGCGCGCGAGTACGTGCTCGCGCTGCCGGAGCTCCTCGTGAATCCGCAGCGGGAGCCGATCGCGCTCGATGAGGCGCGAACGCTCGTGATTCCGCGCGAAAACGTCGCGTTCTATGAGGTTCTCAGGTGATCACGCGCACTCGAGGCCAGGACGTCGAGCTGCGGTCGTTTGCGTTGACGGACATGGTCCGTTGGGGCTACTCGGGGCTGCGGAACATGAAGCCGCGCGCGAGCGAGAAGGAGGCGCGCGGGATCCCCGCGCTGCACCGTGCCGCGAAGCTGCGCGCCGAAGCCGTCGCGAGCCTGAACCTGTACTGCTGGCGTGGCGACGGGCCGACGCGTGAGCGTGTCGACACGGTTTGGCAGGCGCGGCTGTTCAAGAATGGGCCGCAGCCCAATCAGACGAACCCGGTGCAGACGAAGTTCACGTTCTGGGAGACCGTCGAGGAGTCGATGGCGTGGCGGAACAATGCCTACGTCTGGAAGAACGTCGATCCCGAATCGGGCCGTGTCGTCGAGTGGTGGGCGCTGCATCCGGATCAGGTGACGCCGCAGTACAACGGCCGCGGCGACATCATCTTCCGCGTCGAGGTCGCGCCCGGCTACGTCGATCCGGTCGGGAAAGGCAAGGGCATCTACATGGTCGGCCCCGAGACGATCTTGCACATCCGCGGCCACGGCGAGGGAGGCCAGCTGACCGCGCCGACGCCGCTCGAAGTGTTCAGGAACGCGCTCGAGGGCCCGGTCGGCCGGCAGCGTCACGAGGCGCGGATGTGGCGGCGCGGGACGGCGCTGCAGGTCGCGATCGAGTTCCCCGCCGGGGTCGGCAAGGAGCAGGCCGACCAGTGGCGCGAGGTGTGGCGTTCGAACTATGAAGGCACCGAGGGCGAGACAACCGCGGTGATCGGCGGCGGCGGAGTGATCAAGCCGATCGGGATGACCGCTGCGGACGCGCAGTTCGCGGAGATGGCGGATCTGACGGTGCAGGACGCGTCGCGGATCATGGCGGTGCCGGCGAATCTGCTCGGCGTCCAGGTCGTGAAGGTGCGGTCGAATCTCGAGGACGACCTGATGGCGTGGCTTCGGTTCGGGCTCGGCCCTGAGCTCACCCGTATCGAGGACGCTTTGTACGCGGACCCGGTGCTGTTCGGCGGCTCGCAGACGTATCCGGGGTTCGACACGACCGCGTTCGTGCGCGGCGACCTGATGACGGAGGCGACGATTTTGCAGGCGTTCGTGCAGGCGGGTGTGTTGACGCCGAATGAGGCTCGCCACCAGCTCGGCTACGAGCGCGACGACGACCCGAATAGCGACACGTTGCAGGTGACTCCGGTCGGTGGCGCTGAGAACCCCGGCCTGACTTTGAAGCCGACCACGACTCCTTCTGAGTCGACCGACACCGAGGAGTAGCGACCCATGACCGAGATTTTTGACCTGGCTGCCGCCGGGGGCGTCGGCCTGCCCGAGCTGCGCTATCTCGTCGCGCCGATCACGAACATCGACGTGCGCGACCCGTCCGGCAACGATGACGGATCCTGGACGATGAGCGGCTACGCCGCGGTCTTCAACGAGGAGACCGTCCTCTACGACGGCAAGTTCATCCGGCTCACAGAGTCGATCGACCCGGCCGCGTTCGACCGGTGCCTGCGCGAGCAGGGTCTCGACACGCCCGGCGGCGTCGTGCACTTCAACCCGAGCCACGACATGAGCCGCGCCGTCGCAGCAACCGACGTTCCGACCGGCGCGATTGGATCGCTGAGCCTGCGCCCCGACATGCGCGGCCTGTTCTACCTGGCGCGCGTGTCGCGCGACGACCCGGACGCGGTCGCGATGGCGGCGAAGATGCGGACCGGCGTGCTCAAGCAGGCGTCGTTCGCGTTCACGATCGCGAAGGCGGAGTACACCGACACCGAGACCGACGACGGCCCCGATGAGAGCCACCGCCGGATCCTCGAGATCGGCCATCTCTACGACGTGTGCGCGACCCCGCAGGGCGCGTACGCGCAAACGGTTTCGCAGCTGCGCTCATATGCGGCTGCGCTCGGTCAGCCCCTCGCAGAACGAGTGGGAGGCCATCCTCGTCAGCCCGACTTGGGAGGCGAGATCCCTGTCAACCCGCTCGCGGGAGGCAGGAGGGCGAAACCGCGCCTATCGGCAAAGACCGAGACCGGTCGCGCGAGGCACAAGCGCACGGCCGAGCAGTAGGCGCACGCCCGGCCCGAAGGGGCCAGGAGACCAGACGATCATGAAACTTGAAACCCTCGAGACGGCGTACAACGCCGCTTGCGACGACGTGGAAGCCCGCTCGAACGAGTGGGACGGCCTCGCCGACGACGCAAGCGACGAGGACGTCGCCGCGGCTCGCGCCGCGCTCGATGAAGCAGTCGAGGTCGCCGACAACGCGAAGAAGCGCATCGACGACTTCAACGCTGCGCAGCGAGCCCGCAGCCAGCACACGAAGATCGAGATCACCGACGACGCCGACAAGCGCGACGCCGACGGCAAGCCGCTGAAGATCAGCGTCGACGAGCAGGATCTGTACGAGCGCAAGGGGCCGCACCAGTTCCTCTACGACCTCTTCAACTCGCAGATCCGCAATGCGCCGGACGCCACCGAGCGGCTCGCACGCCACCAGGCGTACGAGATGGAGAAGCGCGCGCTGACGACGACGACGTTCGGTGGCTTGATCCCGCCGAACTACCTGCTCGACATGTACGCGAAGGCGCTCCGCAACGGCCGCGTCTTCGCCGACCAGGTCAACCATCAGGAGATGCCCGAGACCGGGATGAGCATCATCATCCCGCGGCTCACCACGGGCCTCACCGCCGCGATCCAGTCGTCGGAGAACGCGACGGTCGCGACGCAGGACATCGTCGAGTCCGACCTGACGGTGAACATCCGGACGATCGCCGGCTACTCGCCGGTGTCGCGTCAGGCGCTCGAGCGGGCGCAGTACAACGAGGCGATCCTCATGGAGGATCTGATCGCCCGGTACAACCAGACGCTCGACGTGCAGTGCATCAACGGCGACGGGACCGGCGTCAACATGCTCGGCGTTCTCCAGACGTCGGGGATCAAGACGTCGGCGGCGACCGGGTCGTCGAACCTGCCGGCCGTCTACGCGAACATCGCCGACGTGATCCAGCAGATCAACGCTGCAGTCGGCGGTCTCGGCTACGTCGCGGACAAGATCATCATGCATCCGCGCCGCTGGGGCTCGTTCGTCGCGGCGGTTGACACGACGAACCGGCCGATCCTCGGGATCAGCGGGCTGCCCGCGTTCAACATCGACGCGCAGGGCGACTCGGCCGGGTACGGCTTCGTCGGCAACCTGCAGGGCCTCGCCGTCTACGTCGACGCGAACGTGCCGACGAACCTCGGCGGAGGCACGAACGAGGACGCGATCATCGTCACGGCTTCCCAGGTCGTTCATCTCTGGGAGCGGCCGGAGGATCCGATCACGCTCGCGTTCGAGCAGCAGGCGGGCACGTCGCTGCAGGTGCAGCTCGTCGCGTACGGGTACGCCGCGTTCAGCGCGGGCCGGTATCCGGCCGCGTCGGGGAAGGTCACGGGCCTCGTGCCGCCGACGTTCGGCAGCTAGTAGCCCTGTAAACCGCTGGGGCGGCTTGGCGAGCCTCCCGGGCCGCCCCAGTACCTCTGACATGACCGAGAAAAACAAAAAGCCGACAACGGAGCGGGAGCTGCTCGAGCGCAGGTTCCAGCGTGCGACGGGCGCCGAACGTGAGCGTCTCCGACGCGAGCTCGAACGGCTCGGATCCCGCGACTCGGCGGAGAAGCGCTGATGGCCCAGGAGAGCTACTGCACCCTCGCCGAGCTCAAGCAGGCCCTCAACTGGCCGACCGGCGACACGAGCCTCGACACGTTCCAGCAGGCGTGCATCGACGACGCCGCTCGCGCGATCGAGGACGAGTGTGGCCGCCGCTTCTGGGCTGACGACGACGCGGCCCAGGTGAGGAAGTTCCTGCCCGAGAACTCCGGCATGTGCCTGATCGACGACCTGATCGAGTTCACGTCGCTGACGACGCAGCTTGACCCGTCTTCGTGGACGATCGACGTCGACTTCTACCTGCTGCCGATCAACGCGGCCGCCGACGGTCAGCCGTACACCGCGATCAAGACGATCGCCAGGCCGTTCCTGTTCACGAAGGCCGACATCCCGCAAGGCTGGTCGATCCTCGACGGCCGCATCACCCTCACCGGGAAGTTCGGATGGGCGACGATCCCCGGCCCGATCCATCGGGCGAACCTGATCCTAGCCGAGCGGCTCTTCAAGCGGCGCGAGGCACCGTTCGGGCTCGCGTCCGCCGGCGTCGACTCGAGCGCGGTCCGGCTCAGCGTGACCGACCCGGACGTCGCGAAGATGCTCTCCCCCTACGCGCTGACGCTCTTCGCATGAGCTCGCTCTGGTTCATCGTGCCGGCGCACGGCCGCGTCGAGAAGACCCGTGCGTGTCTGCGCCAGCTCGCGCGCACGTGCGACGATCTCGAGCAGGCCGGGCTCGCGGCGACCGCCGTAGTCGTGGCGGAGGACGAGAACCTCGAGACCGCGCGCGAGCTCGGCTTCGCCGACCTTCGCTGCCGCAACTACCCGCTCGGCCGCAAGTGGAACGACGGCTACCGCTTCGCCGGGCTGGCCGGCGCCGACTACGTCGTGCCGTTCGGCAGCGACGACTGGGTCGACCCGATCGTCTTCCTCGACCAGCTCCCCGACGGCCACGAGATCCGCTGCTCAAGGCTGTCAGCGGTCGTGCGCGAGGACGGCAAGCGGATCGCGCCATTGAGCATCTGGTACGACGGCGGCGACGGCGTGCGGATCATCCCGCGCAAGCTGCTCGAGCGGCTCGCGTTCCGGCCAGCCGAGGAGAACCGCGACCGCGCGATCGACACGTCGATCATGCGCAGCATCGCGCGAGTCGGCCAGCCGTCGATCATCTACTTCGACGCGCACCCGTACCAGATCGTCGACTGGAAGACGCACGGGTCGCAGCTCAACACGTACGCCGCCTGTCTGACGTTCGCGTCCGGGCCGGAGGCTGACCCGTGGGAGGAGCTCGCGGATCGCTACCCAGCCGTGGCGCTCGACGAGATGCGCGCCGTCTATCGGCTCCCGGAGAGGGCTGCGGCGTGAGCGAGGTCTGGGCGGGGATGGCGACGCTGCTCGAGCGCGCCGGCAGCCGCACGATGGCGGTCGAGAGCCTGCTGCCGCAGGTCGACCGTCTCGTCGTCGCACGAGGTGACGAGCGCGGCGTCGAGGCGAAGTACGACGCCTGCCAGGTGATGCCCGACGACGCGATCTTCCTCGGCGTCGACGATGACCTCGTCTATCCGCCCGACTACGTCGAGTCGACGCTGCGCTGGCTGAACGAGTTCCCCGGCTGCATCGTCAGCTACCACGGCTTCACGATCAACGAGGACGGCGACCGGGCCGCGAACTATCGGTGCCTCGACGCGCTCGCCGAGCCGGTCGATGTGCACGTTGTCGGCTCCGGGGTCTGCGCGTTCCGGATCAGCACGATCAGGCCGCTGCCGGAGCATTTCCCTGTTCGCAACGGCGCCGACCCGTGGCTCGCGCTGCTCGCGCAGCAGCGCGGCGTCCGCCGCGTCGTGGTGCCGCACCCTGACCGCTGGTTCGGTTACACGGAGTGGCGGCGGACGATGTGGACGGAGACGTCGCAGCAGACCGGCTCCGGCCTTGACGGCAGCGCAGCGATGCGTGAGGCGTGCGCGCGGCTTGTCGAGCTGATCGAGTGGCCGTCCCTCGCGGAGGTGGCGGCGTGATCCTCGCGGACGTTGTGAATACGCCGGAGGCGTGGTCTGAGCGTGCCAGGTGTGAGGAGCCGTGGGAGGCGTGCGGCTGGTCGTATGAGGGCCAGTTCGACCGGCACGAGGCCGCAGTCGAAGCGCTCGACCCGAAGCCGGGCGAGTCGTTGCTCGACTGGGGCTGCGGTACCGGCGACCTCGTCGAGTCGCTCAGCGAAACCGTCGACTACGTCGGCTTCGACACCGCCGACGGGATGATCGACCGGGCACGTCGCGACCATCCTGGCCGCCGGTTCGCCACGCGCGAGCCGCACGGCCACTACGACCTGATCGCGTGCATCGGCCCGTTCAACCTGCCCGACCACTGGTCGAAGCTCCGCACCTGGCACACGCTCCGCCACCTCTGGGACACGAAGGCACCGCGCGCGCTCGTCGCGTCGCTGTACGCGGGCGACGACGACCGATGCCTCATCTACACCGAGCCGGAGGTGCGCGGCGCCGCGTACGCGCTCACGTGGAACCCGGAGATCCTTCGGGTCCGCAACGACCTGATGCTCGTGGTGCGGCGATGATCGTCACCGCGCACCAGCTCAACTTTCTGCCAGGTCTGTCGGTAATCGAGCGGATCCGGCGCGCGGACGTCGTGATCTGGCTCGACGCCGCACAGTACGTCCGGCATTCGTTCGTGAACCGCAACCGGCTCAGCGACGGCGCCTGGATGACGATCCCGGTCGACGAGCACGACACTTATGCGCCGATCAACCGGGTCAAGATCGCAGACCCGACCGGCAGGCAGCGCGAGAAGATCGCGCGCCGCCTCGAGCACGAGCTCGGCAACGAGACGGCTGCACCGTTCGCGCTCGAGCTCCGCCGGCCGTATGAGATGCTCGCCGGTCTCAACTACGCGCTGATGCAGCGGCTCTTCCAGGCGCTCGACATCGAGGTCGCGCAGACGTTCCAGTCGCTGCTCGACCCGTTGCATTCGGTGCCGGCGTGGAGCGAGGACGAGCAGGAGCTGCTGCCGGTGCGCGAGCGGTTCGCGAGCATGGCGGCGCAGCTTGGCGCGACGTTGTGGCTATCGGGGCCGTCGAGGCATCACAGTGAGGATTGGCGGTTCAGCGCGCGCGGGATCCGTCTCGCGTACACGACGCACGAGGGCCCGAATCCATGCGCGCTCGAGCTGCTCCGCGAAAGGGCTGCCGCCTGATGGCGTCGGTCAAGGACACGAGGGCTGCTATCGCGGCCGCGGTCACTGACATCGCTGCGCTCACGTCCGCGCTCGGCACGACCTACCGCGTGAACGCATATCCGCAGTCGGCGCCGACGCCGCCGACGATCGAGGTCGCCCAGTTCGGGATCGCGAAGTTCCAGGCGATGGGCGACGGGGTCGAGTGGTGGACGTGCCTCGTGCGCGGCTATCTGGTTGTCGTCACCGACACGGTCTCGCTGCAGCAGGCCGACGAGTTCCTCGAGGACGACCCGGTGATGGCGGCCCTCATGGAAGACCCGACGCTTGGCGGCAACGTCTCCGACATGATCGTCGACCGCGCCGACCAGAGGTTCTGGGATCACCCCAGCCTCGAGACGCCGATCGCCGGCGTCGAGTGGGCGCTCCGACTTCTCGTCTGATGGCATCCGTCTCCCTCATCGCGGCGGCCGGACGGTCGCTCCTCTTCGTCTGCCCAGCGCACGGGCGTGTCGACCTCGCCGCGGTCTGCTATCGGCAGTTCGCCGACCTCTGTGAGCAGCTGAATCGGCGGGGACTCCACGCGGACGTGCTCGTGATCGCCGACGACCGCAACCTCGACCATGCGGCCGACGCGAATCTGCTGACGCTCGAGCACGACAACCGGCTCGGCGCGAAGTTCAACGCCGGCTACACGTACGCGGCCGAGCACGGCTACGAGTACGCGTGCGCGGTCGGCAACGACTCGTGGCTGCACCCCGACCGTTTTCAGTGGCTGCCCGACCGGGACGCGCTGCTCTGCACGCGGAACTACACGTGCGTCACCCCGGACGCGGGCGAGCAGCACTGGTTGAAGCTCGCCTATGACGGCGGCACCGGTTCGCGTGTGATCCCGCTCGGCTGGCTCGCCGGCTGCGACTACAAGCCGCTCGAGCCCGCGCAAACGTCCGGTTGCGACACGGGGACGCTGCTTGCGATCTGCCGCGGCGTCGAGCGCGCGCCGCACCTTGTCTACACCGACCTGCACCCGTACGAGGTCATCGGCTTCCAGTCGAGCGTGCAGATCACCGACTGGCGGCACTTCACGGACAGATACCTCCACGAGCGCCAGTCGCCATTCCAGGGCCTCGCCGACCACTACCCGGCACCGCTCATCGACGAGGTTCGTGCCGTCTACGCCGACCGGCTCGTCACGGCCTGAGAGGAGGAGTGCTCATGTTCCAGCCCACCCGGTACGAGGTGACCGGCGTTCAGCCCGTTCTCGGCCACGAGCCCGGCACCTTCTTCGAGGACGACCTCGAGCCCGGGCTCGAGCGGCGCCTCATCGAGCGCGGCTCGATCCAGATCGTGCCCGCCCCGGCCGTCGCCGCGCAGCCACGGCTCGACGACCCGAAACCAGGTCTGCCGCGCAAGGCGGCGGAGTCAACCGCAACACCAGATTCGGAGGAATAGATGGCGACCAGCGACAAGTTCATCGCACGCGACGTCTTCGTCTCGATCGACGGCGTCGACGTGAGCCAGTACGTGCAGAAGATCGACGCCCCGGAGAAGTGGGACAACGTCGACGTCACAGGCATGGGAGCGAAGTTCAAGGAGAGGCTGCTCGGCATCGGCGACTTCTCCGTCGCGCTGACGCTCTTCCAGAGCTACTCAGCCGGCGCGGTCTTCCAGCTCCTGAAGTCGATCGCCGGCTTCAACACACCTGTGACAGTCGTGATCCGGCCTGTCAAGTCGAACGCGGTGGGAGCGACGAACCCGAACCTCACGTTCCTCGCCGTCGTCGACTCGAACGACCTCGTCAACGGCACCGTCGGTGCCGCGTCGATGGTCGACGTGACTCTCTGGAACGCTGACCAGGCGGGCGTGACCGTCGCTTACACGTAGATGATCGAGCTCCGATACGAGGGCCTGCGCCAACTCGCTCAGGCCCTCCGTATCGTCGACGCGGAGCTCTACGCGTCGATGGTCGCGGGGCTGAAGGAAGTCGGCGAGGTGATCCGACGCGATGCGCGCTCGAAGTTCATCGACTACGGCGCCGGCGTCAGGCCGCTCGGGCAGCGAGCGGCTTACAGCTCCGAAGGTCGCGCCGCATCGTTCGTCAAGGCCGCCGATGGCTTCCAGACCCTCGTCCGCGTCAACACGTCGACGATGGCTCTCGTCTCAGTCGGCCAGACAAACCGGAGCTCGCGTGACCTGCTCCGCCGCCGCCGGAATTTCGGCGATCTGATGATGCGTCACGGCCTCCTGCCTGCCCGTGAGGAATCGATGGAACAGGCCGCGACGGTGCTCGAAGAGTCGATCGGAACGCTCCTAACCACCCACGGCTTCTAGGGAGGCTCACCCCAATGCCAGACCAGCCCGGCTTCGAGATCCACGGCCAGTTCTACCCGTGGATCCCCTTCGACGACTGGAAACTCGCCGACCCGCGACTCGTGAGAGCGCTCACCGGCTACGACGAGCGCGAGCTGCTGACCGGCCAGGTCAGTCCGCGGATCGTGAACGCAGCGTTCGCCGCGGTCGCGTTCCGACGCGCACAGCCGGCCGCGTCCGAGCGAGAGGTCGTCGCCTTCTTCGAGGGCCTCAACCCCGACACCGACATCAATCTCGTCGGCTTCCCCACGCGGGTCAGTGGGGATGATGCCGACCCCCCGGAAGTGCCTGGGAGCGAACCCTCCTCGAGTTCCGAGCCTTCACCGGAACCGACCCAGGAGACATCGCTCCCGACCGGCGCTGGAGACCAGCCCTCGGCAACTGGTTCGGAATCCGGCCAGGAGACGTCGTCGACCTGACGATCCGGCAGTACATCGACTGCCTCGACTTCATGAAATCGAACTCCAAGAGTGGCTAGACCAGCCCGTATCGACGTCATCGGCGACTCCGCGTCGGCGACCAGGGCGCTCGAGCAGACCGCGGTCGCCGTCGGCACGGTCGATACCGAGCTGAAGAAGCTGACGGTCGACGCCGAGGCGTCGGCGCGTGCGATGGTTGCAGCGTCGACGCAGCGGATCAGCCGGCTCGAGGCCGAGGCCGTGGCCGCGCGTCAGCTGTCTACGACGTATGTGCAGGGATCGAAGGAGCAGGCGGCCGCGGCGGAGCTCGCTGCGAAGCGGACGAACCAGGCGAACCGGCTGCTCGGCGTCTCGGCTGCCGCTGCGGCGCCGTCGGCGCTCGCGACGGCAGGCGTGATCGGCCGCGGCCTTACGACGTATGTGACCGCGCCGGCGGCGTTCGTCGGCTACGAGGCGGTCAAGGACGCGATCGACTTCAACAAGCAGATGCTGCTGATCCAGACGCAGGCGGGCGCGTCCGCGGCCGAGGTGCGCACGCTGACCGGCGAGGTGTTGAAGCTCGGCCCGGCGGTCGGGATGGGTCCGTCGCAGCTCGCCGAGGGTCTCTACCACCTTGAGTCGATCGGGCTGCGCGGGTCGCAGGCGCTCGAGACGTTGCGGATCTCGGCGTTCGCCGCCGGGCAGGGGATCGCGAACCTTGAGGACGTGACGACCGCGCTCGGTGGCGTCGTCGTCACGGGGATCAAGGGCGCCGAGAACTATCAGGAGGCGATGAACACGCTGACCGCCACGGTCGGCGCCGGCAACATGCGCTTCGAGGATCTCGCCGGGGCGATCGGCAACGTCGCCCCCGCTGCTGCGGCCGCCGGCGTGACGCTGCCCGAGCTCGGCGCGGCGATGGCGACGCTGACCGACCGTGGCTTCGCAGCCGACGAGGCCGCGACACGGCTGCGGATGTCGCTCGCGTTGATCCAGTCGCCGTCGCTAAAGGCGCAGAAGGCGCTCGCCGACATGGGCGTCAACGCGTTGTCGCTCGGCGCGACGCTCCGGCAACCGAACGGCCTCCTAACGGTGTTGCAGACGCTGCATGACGCGGTCGAGCGTGTCGGCGCGACGCGCGGGAATCGTGACCTGCTGGCCGGGTTCGGTGGCGGCCGCTCCGGGCTCGGGATCCAGACTCTAGTGCAGTCGCTCGACTCGCCGCTGTCCTCGTACGACCAGAAGCTGCAGCAGGTCGCTGCCGATGAGCAGAAGGCGGCGGCCGCGCATCAGGCGTACCTGAATTCGCCGTCGTTCAAGCTGCACCAGGATCTCGCGCAGGTACAGGCCGACCTCGTCAAGATCGGCGCGTCGTTGACGCCGATCGCGCTCGACGCTGCGAAGGTGGGCGCGGGGATCGCGGACGCGTTCAATGCGCTGCCCGGGCCGCTGAAGACCGATATCGGCGTGATTGTCGGTCTGCTCGCCGTCGGCGGCCCGCTGATGCTCGCCGGTGTCGGCGTCTCGAAGATGGTCAAGGGCATCGGTGACGCGTTCCGTCTGATTCCGGCGGAGGCTGGCCCGGCGCTCGCGACGACCGAGGGCGAGGTGGCCGTGCTCGGCACGACGGCCACGACGGCTACCGGGGAGGTGTCCGCTCTGCGCGGCGGCCTCGCAGGTCTTGCCGGTCTGGGCCCGATCGCGATCCCGATCACCATCGCGATCTCGTATGAGATCGAGAAGGGCTTCAACGCGGCGAAGGGTCGGTCGTTCGGCGTCAAGGTGACAAGCGGGGCGGCGCAGCTCGGCAGCTTCCTCGGGAAAGAGTTCCCCGGTCTCGGCGCCGTGTCGAATCTTGAGAAGGCGATCATCGCGGCGACGAGCCCGGCGGCTCGTGCGACGCCGCAGCCGGTGCAGACCGGCGCCAACAACCCGTTCGAGCCCGGCGGATCGCTCAACCCTTCGACGGGACTCACTGGCAACCAACCCGTCGGGGACGCGTTCAAGAAAGCCGCCGAGGCGTACCTCCGGTCGCACCCCGGAGCCGCCGGCGGCGGGTCGATCGCGAAGTTCGCGCTCCCCTACCAGCTCGACCTTGAGCAGAAACGCGCCGCGCTCACGAAGAGCACCACTGACGACATCCAAGCCGCTCGCGACGTCGTCGCCTACGCGAAGAAGCAGATCGACTCCGGCCATCTTACGCACGCGGCGATGCTGCAAGCGCTCGACGCCGAGGGCGCCGCGCTCACGACGCTGTGGTCCGATCAGAAGAAGACGGCGACGAGCGCGACCGCGTCGATCACGAAAGACCAACTGCTCGCGAAGGCGCGGCTCGACCTTGCACAGGGCGACACTGCGTCCGCGCACACGCTGCTCGAGCAGGACAAGGCGCGGCTCGAGGAGGAGCTGAAGCAGGCGAAGACGGCCGACATGCGGCTCGCGGTCACCCGTCAGTTGACGACGGTCGAGAACCTGCTCAAGAGCAAGTCGGATTCGTTCGCGTTGTCGTTGTCGCTGCAGGCGCAGATGGCGCGCGCCGACGCGATCGCCGCGCTCGATCCGAGTGGCTCCGGTTCGACGACGCTGCAGATCAAGCTCGCCAAGGAGGCGAAGGCGGCGGCGATGAAGGCGATCGATTCGCACACGCTGACGCTGAAAGGGCTGATCGCGGCCTGGCAGATCGTCGGCCAGGAAAACAGCGTGCTCGCCCAGACGATGACGGGTGCCGTGAACACGTATCACGCTGTTTCGACAAGGGCGCTCACTGACGGACTCGGATTGTCGCGTGACGCGCGGATCGCGCTGGAGGAGCGGCTTGCGCAGTCGGCAGCGCATCGCGGCTACGCGCCCAACCAGATCGGGGCGTCGCCTGGCACGGCGGCGGGCGTGCATATCGACACCGTCAACGTGCACGGGGTTCAGGACGTCGAGCATCTGATGTGGGAACTCGACCGAGCCTCCCGGCAGCACGGACAGAGGCGCGGGCAACGCTGAATGGACGTCATCGAGGGGCTCTGCCTGGCCTTCACGGACGGGCCGCTGGTCGCTGCGCCCGATTGGACGCGGATCGACAACCGCACCGACATCCGGCCCAACCGGATTCGGATCAGCCGCGGCCGTCGGAGTGAGCGAGACAAGGTCAGCATCGGCACGCTGACCGCGAACGGAACCGACAAGTCGGGCGGCCTCGACCCGACGAACGCGACCGGCCCGTTCGCTGGCGACCTCGACCCGATCAAGCAGTCCGGGTATGGCCTCTACAACCCGATCGCCGATACGTGGGCGACGGTCTTCCGCGGCCACCTCGCCGACATCGACCCGTACACGATCGACGTCTCCGCGAGATACGCGACGTTCCAACTGAACCTCGTCGACGCGCTCGACCTGCTGACGGACGCGATGATGATCGCCGACCAGGCCGGCAACACCGTCCCCAGCGAAAGCATCGGCGACGTCTTCTACACCGGCCAGCAAGTCGACGACCGCATCCGCGCGTTGATCGCTGACGCGGCGACGGCGGCGTTCGGTGTCGTCTGGCCGTCAGCGCTGCTCCAGATTTTCTCTGGCAACGTGCCGGTGCAGGGCACCGAATACTCGAGCGGCAACTCGATCCTCGCCGGGATCGGTGACGCGCAGGACGCCGAGTTCCCGCTCTTCGCGAACTTCTTCGCCGCCAAGGACGGGGTGCTCACGTTCCACGGCCGGTTCGCGCGCAGCAACCCGAGCATGTACGGGATCCCGACCTGGGTGTGCGGCGACATCCCGGCGTGGCTGGCAGACGACACGGTCGCGGTGATCCAGAAGCTGACGCTCGCTCGCGGCAAGACGAACCTGATCAACAACGCGCTGATCAGCCCGAAGGGGATCCTCGACAAGGATCTCGCGGGGCAGGCGGTGATGGATCCGACGAGCATCGGCCTTTACGGCGTCCGGTCGTTGCCGCCGATCGAGAACCTGATCACCGACGGCGGCGACGAGCCGTCGCCGCTGACGGCGAACGAGGAGACGAAGGAATACGGCACCGACATCGTCACCGCGTTCAGCACGCCGCGCACCCGCGTCAGCCAGCTCGTCTTCACGACGCCTCCGCTCACCGATGCGCGCGGCGGCCCCGTCTGGGCGCTCGCGCAAGGCGTCGACCTCGGACACGTCATCCAGCTCACCACCACTCATCCCGGCGGCGGCGGCTTCACGAACGAGATGCTGATCGTCGAGGGGATCACGTTCGACATCGCCCCGATGCAGGGCGAGATGACGAACTTCACGCTTACCCTCGACTGCTCTCCGCAAGGGCTCGCGCCGGTCTCATGAGAGCCAATCCGCAGAAGCCGACGCATCACGGCCGCGACCACCGGCCCGGCGGCGAAGACCCGACGCT
>Ga0070681_10000665_pt1 | contig 28410 bp, 25 predicted proteins | sample KBSC83BmetaG_FD_65650 | JGI IMG/M metagenome (GOLD analysis project Ga0070681, IMG submission 65650) | Corn rhizosphere microbial communities from Kellogg Biological Station, Michigan, USA - KBS C8-3B metaG | ecosystem: Host-associated > Plants > Roots > Rhizosphere | place: USA: Michigan...
GCGCGCGACAGCGGACCGAGCGCCGCCGTCTTCCCACCGTCAAACGCCTGCCGCATTCCTTCGCTCCCTTCGTTCGCTGTCGGTCGCGGCCGCATCCACCAGCCACGACCCGTCCACAAAATCGCCCACCACCCCGTAGTCCTCGCGCGCACGCGCGGGAGACACAAGGCCCCGGCCCACGTCCAGCGCGACCTCGTCGGCGGAACGCTCGAACGGGTCGCCGTAGCCGCCGCCGCCAGGCAGCCGCATCAGCACCTCGGCGCCCGCGGCAACGCGTAGGCGCGCCTTCGCCCGCTCGGGGCGCCGGCCGTCAACCAGGTATGCGGCCTCGCCGCCCGCGCGGCCGCCGTCCAGCCCGAACGGGGGGCTAGTGAGCTGGTCATTCATCGTGTTGACGGTGTAGCCCTCGTCGCCACCGACTGTGAACACCATGTCCTGACCGAGGCCCCCGCGGAAGCGGCCCGCCCCGGCGGAGTCGCAGCGCAGACCCTTTCGCTCGACGAAGATGCCGGTGACCGACTCGAGCATCTCCACGGGCGTCATGGCGATGTTCCCCGGGAAGCTCGTGGCAGACAGCCCGTCCTTGTCCGGCCGCGCGCCCATGCCGCCCGAGACGAAGAAGGTGGAGGTGAACTCGCGGCGGTCGGCGCTCTGCCCCTGCACGGTGGTGATCCACAGCACCGAGGAGCCGGCGATCACCTTGTCCGGCAGCGCGGCGGCCAGCGCTTGGTACACGGCGAGTGGCTGGAAGTTGCCGATGATGTGACGGCCCGCCACCGGCGCCGGGCGCGTGGCGTTGAGGACCGACCCCGGCGGTGCCGTGACGTCGATCGCGCGGAAGGTGCCGGCGTTGTTCGGAACTGACGGAGCCAGCGCGCATTTGAGCGCGTAGGTGGTGTAGGAGGCCGTGTAGCAGAGCGGCACATTGATGCCCCACGGCACCTGCCGCGAGGAGCCGGCGAAGTCCACCACGAGGCCGTCGCCGCGCACCTTCACGGCGCAGCAGAGCGTGACCGGCTCGGCGAAGCCGTCGCTCACAACCTCGCCCACGTAGTCACCGTCCGGGATCTCCGCGATCGCGCGCCTGAGCACGCCCTCGGAGCGAGCGAGGATCTCCTGCCCCACCTGCTCGAAGCCGTCCAGGCCGAACTCGTCGAGCACGGCGACCATGCGCGCCCCGCCGACCTCGTTGCAGGTGGCCTGGGCCAGGATGTCGCCGATCACGAGGTCGGGCGAGCGGACGTTGTGGCGGATCAGGCCGAGCAGCGTGTCGTTGAGCTTCCCTCGCTCCGCGAGCTTCATGATCGGTATGAAGAGGCCCTCCTCGAAATTCGACTGGCCGTCTGAGGAGAAACCGCGGCCGCCGATGTCGAGGCTGTGCGCGCATGTGCCCATGAAGCCGACGAGCGTGCTGCCGCGGAACACGGGCGTGACCACCGTGATGTCGTTGAGGTGCCCGGCGGTGCGCCAGGGATCGTTCGAGATCAGAACGTCGCCCGGCTCGAGCTCGCGCGCCGGGTAGGCCTCGAGAAAGTTGGCGATGCAGGTGGCCATGCTGTTGATCTGTCCCGGTGTGCCCTTGGGGGCCTGCGCGAGCAGCCGCCCGGTCGCATCGAAGATCCCGGCGGCGCAGTCCTCGGACTCGCGCACCACCGTGCTGAACGCCGTTCGCAGCAGCGCCTGCCACTGTTCGGTGGCGACGTTCACGAGGCGGTGCCAGACGATCTCGACGGTCAGCAGATCCATGGCTCAGCGCAGCTCGATCACAAGGTTCAGCTGGTCGTCCACGGACAAAGTGCTGTTCGCATCCGCCACCGTGGTGGACTCCCTCTCCTCCACGATCAGCGGCCCGTCGAGGCGGTCACCGGGCGACAGCCGAGCGCGCTCGAGCACGAGTGTCTCGAGCTCGCCGTCGTTCCAGCGCACGGTGCGGCGGCCCTTCTCGGCACCGCCGGCGCCGTTGGTGCTCGGCGCCAGCGCCGAAGGGCGGTCACTTGAGGCGACAACCCGCCAGGAGATCACCTCGAGGGGGACCTCCTCCGGAACATGGCGGTAGAGCGTCGAATAGCGCCGGCTGAAGCGGTCCGCCAACGTTCTGGCGGTCTCAGCGTCGAGCCGTCCGACCGGCGCCTCGATCGAGAGCTCCGCCCCCTGGCGGTGGAAGCGCATGTCGCACAACCGGTCGAGCCTCACGCGGCCCGGCTCCACCCCGGCGCGCCGCAGGATCGCGCGCCCCTCCTGCTCCATCTCCGTCATCTGGGCGTCCACCCATTCCCAGTCCACGTCGTCGAGCAGTGACGGCGACGATCGCACGAAGTCGAAGGACAGCGGTGCGGCGAGCAGCCCATGCGCGGAGCTCACGCCCGCGCCGGCCGGCACGATCACCTTCTCCACGCCGAGGATGCGGGCGACGCTCACCGCGTGCACGGGCCCCGCCCCGCCGAACGCCACTAGCGGGAAACGAGCCGGGTCGTGGCCGTGCTCGAGCGTGTACATGCGGATCGCACTGGCCATCGACTCGTCCACGATGCGGCGGATGGAGAGCGCAGCCTCGGTCACGTCGTGGCCAATCGGCGACCCCACGCCGTTTCGGATCGCCTCCTCGGCGGCCGCCAGGTCGAGCGGCATCGTCCCGCCAAGGAAGTAGCCGGCATCGAGGTAGCCGAGCATGAGGTCGGCGTCGGTGACCGTGGGAGCGGCGCCACCGAGCCCGTAGCACGCGGGGCCAGGCGCGCTTCCCGCGCTCTCAGGCCCCACCTGGACGAGACCCAGCTCGTCCACCGACGCGATGCTGCCGCCGCCCGCGCCGATCTCGATGATGTCCACCGAGCGCACCTGAAGTGGCAGTCCGCTGCCGGCCTTGTAGCGATACTGGCGCGCCACCTCGAGGCTCTGGGTGAACAGAGGCTCGCCGTCCACGATCAGGCAGGCCTTGGCGGTCGTGCCGCCGATGTCGAAGCTCACCACGCCCTCGAGCCCGCTGCCGCGAGCCACCTGGGCGGCGGCGAGAGCGCCCGCGGCGGGGCCCGACTCGATCAGGCGCACCGGGTACATCATCGCCACGTCCGCGCTGCAGAGCCCGGCGTTCGACAGCATCATCGAGAGCGAGTTCGGCACACCGGACTCCGCCAATCCCTCCTCCACATCCTGCAGGTAGCTGCGCAGCGTCGGCATCACGTACGCGTTGAGCGCCGTGGTCGAGCTGCGGTGGTACTCGCGGAGCTCCGGGCTTACCTCCGACGAGCGGCTCACGGACACGCCGGGCAGCGCGCGGGCGAGGTGCTCTGCCACCGCGATCTCGTGGGCGGGATTGGCGTAGCTGTGCAGCAGGGCCACGGCGATCGCCTCATAGCCGCGGTCGTTAAGCCGCACGGCCAGCGCGTCCAGCTCCTCATCGCCCAGGGCGCGCACGACCGTGCCGTCCGCGGCGATCCGCTCGTCCACCTCGTGGACGTCCTGGCGCGACACCACGTGCGTGGGCTTCTCGAGCTTCAGGTCGTACATGTCGTAGCGGTCCTCGGTGGCGATCTCGAGGACGTCGCGGAAGCCCTTTGTCGTGACGAGCGCCGTCCGCGCCCCGCGCCGCTCGAGCACGGCGTTCGTGACGAGGGTGGTGCCGTGGCACACCTGCTCGACGTCGCGGGACTCGACGTCCGCGTGGTCGAGGATGGTGCGATAGCCGTCGAGCACCGCACGCGCAGGGTTCACGTGGTCCGTGAGCAGCTTGACCACGTGAGCCGAGCCCGACGCCCCGTCGTACAGCACGACGTCGGTGAAGGTGCCGCCGATATCGATGCCGATGCGAGCGCCGCCGCCTCCAGACCCCGTGTCAGGCAGCGGCGCTTCGGTCATCGCTCCTCTGCAGGGACTCTGCCGAGCCCCGTGAGGGTCGCGCCGCCGAGCATCGCGCCCACTTCGTCCTGAGCCTCCAGGCGGTGCCGGTCCATGACGTCGAGAAGCCGGGCGAGGTCCTGCTTGCGCAGCGCTTCGATCATCTCCTCATGCTCGGCGGCGGTGCGATGCCGTGACGGCCCGGCGAGGTAGAAGGCGCGATAGGACTCGGACAGGTCCCATAGGCGGGAGATCTCCTGGTGCACCGTCTCCAGCGGTGACAGGCCGAAGATCGCCTCGTGGAACTGCCGGTTGAGCTGAACGACCAGGCCGATCTGCCCTTCTTCAGCGGCACGAGCTAGCTCGTCGTTGATCCCGGTTATCGCCGCCAGCTCCGCCTCGTCGGGCCAGCTGACGTGCTCCACGAGCGCCGTCTCGAGCAGCCTGCGCATCAGATAGATCTGGTTGAGCTGATCGGCGCTGAACTTCGCGACGAAATAGCCCTGATTGGGCCGATGGAGCAGCAGGCCCTCGGTCTCGAGCGCGTGCAACGCCTCGCGCACCGGCACCCTGCTGACGCCGAGGCGCGCGGCCATGTCCTGCTGCCGCACCGGCTCACCCGGCATAAGCTCACGACTGCGAACCATCTCTCGGATGCCGGCGATAACGGCCGCCACCGCTCCCAGCGACCGGTTCCCATCCTTCGTCTCTGTCATAGCCGCCTTCCTCCGTCTCCGGCTGCTTCGCTGTGAAGGCGGATGTGGCGCCTGACGTGCTCAACCACGTCCGCCGTGTGCTCGCCGAGCCCGGGAGGAGCGTACATGTTGGGGGTGGCGTCTCCGTCGATGCGAATGGGACTTTGCACCTGTGCCACGGGGCCAAAAACGCTGCTAACGACCGTCGTGACAGTCCGCTCGCGCACTTCGGGGTCCTCGAACACCTCCGCCACGTCGAGCACTGGGGCGCACGGCACGCCGCGCTCGCGCATACGGGCGAGCCAGACCTCGGCCGACTCTTGCCTCAGGTGCTCTTCGAGCTCGGCCCGCAGCGATTCGCGATTGGCCACGCGGTCGGCGTTTGACGAGAAGCGGTCGTCGCCCAGCCAGTGCGGGCAGCCGACCACGGCGGCCAGTTCGGCGAACTGGCGGTCGTTGCCGACAGCGACGACGATGTGCCGGGTGTCGGTGGCGAAGGCGCCGTACGGCGCGACGTTTGGATGGTCGCTCCCGAGCCGCGGCGGGTTGTATCCCGCCGCGAGCCAGTTGAGTGCCTGGTTCGCGAGCCCGGCTATCTGGGTGTCGAGCAGGCCCACCTCGAGCCGCCGGCCGGCGCCGGTGCGGTCCCGCTCGTACAGCGCGGCGAGGATCGCGCTGGACGCGTGAAGCCCGGCCAGGAGGTCCGCGGTGGCCACGCCCACCTTCACCGGCGGCTCGCCATCCACTCCGGTGACGCCCATCAGCCCGCCGACGGCCTGCACCACCAGGTCGTAGGCCGGCTCATCCTCGCGACTCGAACCGCTGCCGAAGCCGGTGATCGAGCAGTACACGCAGGAGGGATTGAGCTCTTGGAGGTGCTCGTACGAGAGGCCGAAGCGAGCCGCACGGCCGCCCCGGAAGTTCTCCACCAGCACGTCGGCCTGCGCCGCCAGTGCGCGTGCCACATCACGGTCCGCCGGATCCGACAGGTCGAGCACGACGGAGCGCTTGTTCCGATTCGCGGTGTGGTAGTAGACGGCCGTGCCGTTCACGAACGGCGGTCCCCAACCGCGCGTCGCATCGCCCGCGGCGGACTCCACCTTGATCACGTCCGCCCCCATGTCCCCAAGTACCATCGTCGCCCACGGACCGGCGAGCACGCGCGAGAGGTCCAGCACCTTCAGCCCCGCCAGAGGCCCGCTGAGCCCGTCGAGCGAGGGCCACACGCCGGCTGACGCGTCCCCGCCTTTGCTGCTCTGGGCGTGGATTCCGTCCAACTCGGCTACACCTGGGCCCGGCGCCCTGTCGCGGGTGTCAGACCCTCGCGGGGGTGAATAGCATGACAAATTGCATTCACTTCGGGATAAAGTAGCACTCCCAATGGACTTCACGCTCGCTTCCGATCAAGAGGAACTGCGCCGCGCGGCACGCGACCTTGCGCAGGCCGAGTTCGCTCCGCTGGCCGAGCGCTGGGATCGCGACGCCACGCTTCTGCCGGACGAGCAGCGGCGTCGCCTGGGAGAGCTCGGCTACCTCGGGCTGACGCTGCCCGAGGAATACGGCGGCTCGCACACCCCGCTATTGCACGCTCTGCTCGTGATCGAGGAATTCGCCAAAGCCTGCCCGGCCGCGGCGTTCGCGATCTTCGAGGCGTGCGTGGGCGCCGCCCGGGTGATCGAGCTGCTGGGCACACCGGAGCAGCGTGAGCGCTGGCTCCCAGCCGTGGTGGCCGGCGACGCGACGATGGCCGTGGCGATCTCCGAGCCGGATGCAGGCTCGGCGGCCACCGACCTCCAGACGGAGGCGCGCGTGGACGCCGACGAGGTCGTGCTGAACGGCAGCAAGCGCTGGTGCTCGGGCGCCGGCCACTCGGAGCTGTATCTCGTGTACTGCAGGCTCTCGGACGAACGGGGCTCCTCAGGCATTGGTGCCGTGCTCGTGGAGAAGGGCAGCCCCGGTCTCAGCTTCGGGCCTCGGCAGGTCCACATGGGCTTCCGCAGCGTCGCCCACGCCGACATCTTCTTCGACGACTGCCGCGTGCCCGCGGACCATGTGGTGGTCCCGGCCGGTGGCTTCAAGCGGCTCTTCAGCGCCTTCTCGATCGAGCGGCTGGGCAACGCGACGATGAGCCTCGCGATCGCGCAGGCCGCTCTCGACCGCTCGGCCGCCTACGTCGGGGAGCGCGAGCAGTTCGGGCGCCCGATCGCGGACTTCCAAGCGGTGCAGCTGGCGCTCGCGGACATGGTGATGCGCACCGAGGCCGCGCGTCTTTTGATCTGGCGCGCAGCCTCGAACGCGGGCACCGGCTATCCGGTCACGCTCGAGACCTCGGTGGCGAAGTGCTACGCCAACGAGACCGCCCGGGACGTGGCGGCGCTCGCAATGGAGCTGCATGGCGGCTACGGCTACTCGCCCGAGTACCCGATCGAGCGCATGCTTCGCGACAGCTACGGCTGGCTGGTGGCCGGCGGCACGCCGACGATGCAGCGCATCAGGATCGTCTCCGAGTTCCTGGGCCGCCGGGTCAGCCAGCGGGGCTGAAGCTTGGGCGCCGCCGAAGCGGCGCCCGGTCGCTCACTACTTGCCGTAGTAGCGCTGCTCGAAGGTCATGCAGCCCTCGGACGAGGTCCACGGGCCGTGCGGCATTCCGGGAGGGCGGCAGGCGTACATGCCCTCGGTGAAGGTTTCCTTGAGACCGAGGTCATGGATGGCGCCCGACACGATCCACACCTCCTCCCAGAAGTCGTGTCGCTGCTCCCCGAGCGGCGTGGTGTCGACCCCCGGCGTGAACCTGAGGATGCGGGTGTAGTCGCCCGTGTCTTCGTCCTTCGATAGGACGATCTCGTGCAGCCCGTCCACGCCCTCGATGGGCGTCCACTCCCACTTCTCCTGCGGGTCGAAGAACTCGTATTCAGGCTTCGGCATTGGCTCCTCCTGTGGCTAGTCCAGTGGTTCGGTGACGTTTACGCGGTAGTGCAGGCTCAGGCTCTCGCCGCTCGTCTCGTCGCGGAGCTCCACCTCGAAGCGGTCGGCGTACGTGAGCTCCCCGGCAAGCGGCAACGTCCCGGAGAAGACGAGCACGCCGTCGAGCCCGCGCCCGGTCCGCTTCGCTACGCGCGCGAGGATGTCCTCGGGATCGAGCATGTCGGCCGCGGGCCCCTCCTGGTAGAGGGTGCGCTCCTCGCCCGCAAACGAGCGGAGGGTGACCTGGTCCCAGTGCGGCTTGACGTCGGCGTAGCGCCAGACCTCACTTGAGACGACCTTGGGGCAGAGCTGCTTGGCGTGCGTGATCGAGTCGCGCTCGAGCGCGCGGTCGGTGTGGTCGCTGCCCGCGCCCACGTATAGCTCGCCGTCCGCGTAGAAGAGGATGAACTCGGCCTCGCCCGAGCTCTCTGAGCCGAGCACGTCGATCGAGTCCGCTGCCACCACCATGTTGGGCGTGGCGCTGTAGAAGGTCGGCACGCGCTCGGGTCCGGGCACGCCGTGCTCGGCCAGCTCCTCGATGTGGCGCTTCACGCTCTCCTGGTCGCGGCCGGTGTAGCCCGCCAGAACCACGCCGCGGAGATCGAACGGGACCGGCTTCCCGCTGTCCGCCTCGCTGAACATGCTCATTCAAAGCCCCCTGTTTCGAGAACGCGATCACGTAATGCCGGGAACTCATCGCGGGCGGCCTTCGCGGCAGCGCTCAGGTCGACGTCGGCGGTCACGACTCCCGGCCGGTCGCTGCCCGCGGCCACCACCGTGCCCCACGGATCGACGACCATGTTGCGGCCGCAGCACGCTGGTGTGCCCGCGGCGCAGTTGGCGGAGATGAGCCACGCCTGGTTCTCGATCGCGCGCGCGCGATTGAGCGTGGTCCATGCCTCCACGCGCGGGTAGGGCCAGGCCGAAGTGATGAGGAACGCCTCGGCGTCCTGGCTCACCATGGCGCGGAAGAGCTCAGGGAAGCGAAGGTCGTAGCAGGTGGCGAGCCCCAGGCGGCCGAGTTCCGTGTCCACGACGGTCACGGCTTCGCCGCGCGTGAGCAGCCGGCGCTCCTCCGAGCCGTAGCCGAAGAGGTGCACCTTGCGATAGGTCGCGGCCAGCTCGCCGCCGCGGTCGATCAGAACGCTCGTGTTGTGCAGGCGATCGCCCGCCCGCTCCACGAACGAGCCCGCCAGGAGCCACGAGTCCGCGGCACGCGCCGCCTCCCGCATGCGCTCGATGGTCGGCCCCTCGAGCTCCTCGGCCTCTTCCGCGTAGCTGCCGAAGTTGAAGTAGCCGACGTTCCAGATCTCCGGAAGCACGATCAGGTCCGCTGCTCGCTCCTCCTCCACGACGCTCGCCACGCGTTCGACGCGCACCTCCTTGGGCTCGTCCGTCAGCACCTCGAGCTGGACGCTCGCCACCCTGGTCATGCCGCCCCCCTCGATAGACCTGCTGACGCGCGCCGCGGCAGGCCGCCGACCGCGCTCGGTCGCTCGAGCCGCGACCAAACGGGCGCCTCCACGATCGCGAAGCGCTCCGCGGCGGCGGACTCCACGGCCTTCATCTGCTTCGTGTGAAGCGCGAGCAGGCGCGCGCCGTCGAGTGCCACGGGCAGCTCCCGCTCGGTGCGTCCGAGGTACGCCTGGCGTAGCTCGGTGTTGAGGTTCACCTTGGCGATGCCCGCCGCTATGGCCGAGTGGATGGTGGCCGAGTCGAGACCCGAGCCGCCGTGCAGCACGAGCGGGAGCCCCACGCGCGATGTGATCGCGCGTATCCGTGCCAGGTCGAGGCGCGGCTCGTCGAGGTAGATGCCGTGCACGTTCCCCGCGGCCACGCCCAGGCAATCCGGCTCGGCCTCGCTCACGAAGCGCACCGCCAGCTCCGCGTCCGTGAGGTCGTCGCTCGACGCCTCGATCGCCACCTCCTCGTTGCCCTCGATCGCGCCGAGCTGCGCCTCCACGGCCACTCCCCGCGGCGCCGCGATGCGACGCGCCTCGCGCACGAACGCGGCGTTCGCCTCGAGGTGGAGCCGGGAGCCGTCGGCCATAACGGCCCCCACGCCCAGCTCGCAGCCGGCTCGGATCGTGTCGAGGTCGTGAGCGTGGTCGAGCTGAAGACACACCGGCGAGCTGGCTCGCTCCGCAATCGCCCGCAGCCCCGTGACAATCAGGTCTCCGGCCGGCGCGGTGACGAGCTGGGAGGAGATCAGCATCACCACCGGCCGGCCGGCGGCCGCGGTCAGCACCCCAGCGGCAGACTCCGCGTCGTAGCAGGTGAAACCCAGCAGCCCGCTGCGGCGGCGGCGCGCGTCCGCAAGCAGCTCGAGCAGCCCGGCGATCATCGTTCCGAGTCCCCGGGCAGCCCAGGCCGCACCAGCTTCCGCGACGGCGCGCGAAGGCCGGCCTCGCGGGCGGGCGGGTTGACGGTCTCGGCCAGCGGCGCCGCGCGAAACGAGCGCACCAGCTGCTCCGTGGGCGCGTCTCCGTACAGCGTCGTCCGCTGGCGGGGGGTCCGGCCGGCGGAGCGGATCAGAGCCTCCATCCGCCGCGGCGGCAGCTCCTGACCATGCTCCGCGCCCGCGGCGCGCGAGATCGACTCGTTCATGAGCGTGCCCCCGAGGTCGTTCACGCCGGCTCTGAGCACCGCCCGCACACCGTCGGGGCCGAGCTTGACCCACGAGGCCTGCACATTCGTGATCCACGGGTGCAGCACCAGCCGCGCGACCGCGTGGACGAGAATCGTCTCTCCGAACGTCGGGCCGGAGCGGGCGAGCCCGCGCCGCCAGAGCGGCGCCTCCATGTGCACGAACGGGAGCGGAACGAACTCCGTGAAGCCGCCACTGCGGCGCTGTTGCTCGCGTGCGCGAACCATGTGACGCGCCCAGTGCTGAGGGCCGTCCACGTGGCCGAACATCATCGTCACGTTCGAGCGCAGGCCGGCCCGGTGGGCCGCGTCGTGCACCGCGAGCCACTGCTCGGTGTCGATCTTGTCCGGGCAGATCACCCGCCGCACCTCGTCGTCGAGGATCTCGGCCGCAGTGCCTGGCAGCGATGCGAGGCCGAGGTCGCGCAGCCGCTCGAGGTACTCGTCGAGCCCCACGCCGAGCGTGGCCGCGCCCTGCCAGACCTCGAGCGCCGAGAACGCGTGCACGTGGATCTCCGGCACCTCCCGCCGAATCGCTTCGACGACGGAGGCGTAGTAGTCGCCGTCGAATGCCGGGTGGATGCCGCCCTGCAGACATACCTCCGTCGCGCCGCGCTCCCACGCCTCGCGCGCCCGGCGCACGATCTCCTCCTCGGGCAGCAGGTACGGCTTGCCGCGCAGGTCCGCGGCGAGCTTGCCCTTGGAGAAGGCGCAGAAACCGCAGCGGAAGTAGCAGACGTTGGTGTACTGGATGTTGCGGGTGACGACGTAGCTCACCTCGTCACCGCACACCTCGCGCCGCACGGCGTCGGCGGCGGCGGCCACCGCGGCGCGGTCCTCGCCTCGCGCGCGAAGGAGCGTCAACGCCTCGCTCTCGCCGAGCTGCTGGCCGGCGACGGCCGCCTCCAGCACCTGGCGAACAGCTTGATCGCCGCCGGCGACCGTAGAGAACGGCTGCCCGAAGCGCTCCGGGACTCCCCCCTTGCCCGGCGACCACCGGTCCTCCCGGGCGAGTCCCATCGCATCAGCCGCGCGCCGCACGGCGGGCGCCACCGCAACGTCCACCCAGCGATCGAGCTCGGCGACATAGCTCGGGTAGACCGGCAGTCGCGGCACCAGCTCGAGGCCGTGCTCACGCGTGACCCGTTCCAAACGCTCGATCTCCGGCCAAGGCGCCTCCGGGTTCACGTGATCGGGCGTGACGGGCGACACGCCGCCGAAGTCGTCGATGCCCGCGCCGAGCAGCGCGCCGAAGTCCTCGCGAAGGTTGGGCGGGGCCTGGAGGTGAACGGTGGGCGGCAAGACCAGCCGTGCGACGGCGATGGTCCAGAGCTGCTCCTCCAGCCGCGGCTCCGGGTGCGCGGCCATGCGCGTTCCCGGCTTGGCGCGGAAGTTCTGGATGATCACCTCCTGGAGGTGACCATGCTCGTCCGCCAGATCGCGGAGCTCGAGCAGCGCCTCGAGCCGCTCCTCGCGCGTCTCGCCGATGCCGATCAGGATGCCGCTCGTGAAGGGGATCGCAAGCTCGCCCGCAGTCCTGATCGTCTCGAGGCGCAGTGCCGGATCCTTGTCGGGCGCCGCCCAGTGCGGACCGCCGCGGCGGCTGAGCCGGGAGGCGGTGGTCTCGAGCATGATCCCCATCGATGCCGATGCGCGGCGCAGCCTGACGAGGTCCTCGCGCCGCATGAGGCCCGGGTTGAGGTGCGGCAGGAGACCAGTCTCCTCGAGCACGGTGCGCGCCGCCTCCTCGAGGTAGCGGAGCGTGCTGGTCATGCCCCTCTCCGATAGCTCATTGCGCGCGATCCGGTAGCGCAGCTCTGGCTTGTCGCCGAGCGTGAAGAGCGCCTCATGGCAGCCGGCGGCCTTCCCGGCGCGGGCGATCTCGAGCACCTCCTCGATCGGCATGAACGCGCGCTCGCCCGCACGCGCTGGTTGCGCGAACGTGCAGTAGCCGCACACGTCCCGGCAGAGCGTGGTGAGCGGGATGAACACCTTCGGCGAGTAGGTGACGAGATTGCCGAAGGCGAGCTCCCTGACCGCGCGGGCTTCCGTGCAGAGCTCGGCCGTGGTCGCGCCCAGTAGGTCTTTCATTGGAGCACTCCTTCAGCCACCGAGCCGGCGCGCTCGCGCAGGGCTGGGAGCAGGTCGGCGGCAAACTGCTCGAGGAAGCGGCGCTGGTCGGCGCCCGGGCCGTGGAAGACGAGGTGGTTGAAGCCAAGGTCGAGGTAGTCGCCGATGCGCTCCACGCACTCGTCGGGGTCGTCCGTGACGATGAAGCGCGTGTGAGCTCGATCGAGCGCGGCATCCGCCAGACGCTCCATCTCGATCGGGTCCTCGATGCCGGCCTTCTCCTCTGGGCTGAGCGCGAGCGCCGCCCACCAGTGGCAGTTCTCACGCGCGCGGTCGAGGTCGCGGTCGTACGAGACCTTGATCTCGATCATCCGCTCGATTCCCGCGGGATCGCGCTCGGCGGCTTCGGCGCCCTCCTTCACCCCGCGCAGCAGCGTTTCGTACAGATCGGGAGCCTTCCCGCTCGTGCAGATGAACCCGTCCGCCACGCGGCCGGCGAGCTTGGCCGCGAGCGGGCCCGACGCTGCCACGTAGATGGGCACCTGCTGCTCGGGCCGGTCGTAGATCGTGGCGCGGTCGGTGTTGTAGTAGTTGCCCTCGAAGCTCACGCGCTCCTCGTCCCAGAGCTGGCGGATCAGGGCGATCGACTCGGCGAGCCGGAGGCGGCGCTCCTTCCCGCCCGGCCACTCGGCGGCGGTGGCGGGCGTCTCGTTCATCGCCTCGCCGGTGCCCACGCCGAGGACCACTCGGCCGGGCGCGAGGCAGCCGAGCGTGGCGAACGCCTGGGCGACGATCGAAGGGTGGTAGCGCAGCGTCGGCGTGAGCACGCTGGTGGCGAGCGTGACGCGCTCGGTTGCCTGGGCGGCCGCCCCGAGCCACGCGATCGAGTTCGGCGCATGGCCGGTGGAGTGGCGCCATGGCTGGAAATGGTCGGACACCGCGACGCTGTCCAGGCCCACGCGCTCGGCCAGCACGCTGAACTCGAGCAGCTCCGCGGGACCGAACTGCTCCGCCGATGCCTTGTAGCCGAACCGGACGGTCATCTGGAGTGCTCCTCCTTGTCGTTTGGGGTCGAAGGCTGCGAGAAGAGCTGCGACAGCGCGTGCTCGCGATGCTCGTTGAGCAACGTGATTGCCTGATCCGCGTCGTGTGCGGCGCAGGCGGCCAAGAGAGCCCGGTGGTCGCGGTTCATCTGGTCCACCACCTCCTGGCCGGAGAACAGGTACAGCGGCCGGTAATGGTCGGTGTGATCCCAGAGCCGGCGCAGCTCCGCCTCGATACGCGGCCGGCCGGCGTACTCGACGGGCACGAAGTGGAATTCCTGGTGAATCGACACCATCTCCCAGAGCGACGTGTTCTCAGCCGGCGCCTCGAGCACGCGCAGCGCGCGCTCCATCCGCTCGATCCCCTCGTCGTCGAGCGCGGGCACGCCGTCACGTAGCGCTTCCGCCTCGAGCAGCCTGCACATCAGGTAGATGTCCTTCACGTCGTCCGCGGTGAGATCGCTGACGCGATAGCCGCGATGCGCCTCGTACTCGAGGCGGCCTTCGGCCAGCAGAACCCGAAGCGCCTCCCGCACCGGCAGCGCACTGATGCCGAGCTCCGCCGCCACGTGGTCAACGCGGATGCGGTCGCCGGGGCGGTAGCGCCCGCGGATCAGATCCTCGCGGAGGGCTCGAAGGGCCGCCTCCGAGAGCGTCGGTGGCCGCCTGGATCGGGGGCTTGTCGTGTCGCGCGCGTTCTCTGGGACACTCATTTGCCGTCCTCCTCCAGGATCTCTCCGAGCGCGGTGGCAAGCCGCTGCAGGTCGTCATCGCCGATCTGACAGTGCGTCACGAACCTCAGCGTGCGCGGCGAGGTGGCGGCGCAGAAGATCTCCCGCTCGAGCAGCTTGTCCGCTATGTCTTGGGCGAGAGGCCCGCTGCTGTCGATGTGGCAGTACACGATGTTCGTCGGCACCGGCTGCGGCTCCGTGACCACTCCCGGCAGGGCCTCGAGCATGTCCGCCAGCCGAGCCGCGCGGCGGTGGTCCTCCTCGAGGCGTCGCCGCCAGTCCTCGAGCCCAACGATCGCGGCCGCGGCCACCACGCCGGCCTGGCGCATGCCGCCGCCGAGCAGCTTGCGGTTGCGCCGCGCCGCCGTGACGAACCGGCGGGAGCCGACCAGCAGCGAGCCCACCGGAGCGCCCAGCGCCTTGCTGAGCGCAAAGCACACTGAGTCGGCGTCGGCCGCGAGCGCGCTTGGGACCACGTCAAGAGCGATGGCAGCGTTTAGAAGCCGGGCGCCGTCGACGTGGATGCGCACGTCCCAGCCGTCGCAGAGAGCGCGCAGCTCGCGCATCACCTCGGGCGGCGTGGCGGTGCCGCCAGCGCGGTTGTGGGTGTTCTCCACGCACAAGAGCCGCACGGACGCGCGATGATCGTCCGGAGCCTCGAGGTGAGGCTCCGCGTGCCCCGCCCCGAGGATGCCGCGATCGCCCGACACCGGCACCGGCATGCAGCCGGCCACCACGGCCAGCCCGCCCGCCTCGGCCCGCGCGAGGTGCGAACGGGCCTCCACCAGCACGGCATCGCCGCGGCAGGTGTGCGCCATCACCGCGGCGAGATTGGCCATCGTGCCCGACGGCATGAACACCGCGGCCTCCTTGCCAAGCAGCTCCGCGCCGCGTTCCTCGAGCTCGTTCACCGTCGGGTCGTGCCCGTACACGTCGTCGCCCACCGGGGCGGCGCGCATGGCGTCGCGCATCGCCTCGGTGGGCTCCGTGGCCGTGTCGTAGAAGCTCACCAACGGGCTCACGACAGGGCCGGCACCACGTGCTTCTCGATCAGGTCGAGCTGAGCGGGATCGTCGCTTGTCGGGCCGAGCACCAGGTACTCCATCCCGGCGTCCTTCAGATCCACCAGCCGCTCGACGATCTCGTCCAGCGAACCGAGCAGATAGCTCTCCTGAAGGTGCTCGTAGGTGCGGTGCGTGCCCATCACCTGCGTGAAGAACTCCTTCTGGACGTCCAGCGCCTCCTGCCGGTCCGAGGTCTCCACGAGGTAGGTGAAGTTGCAGTGCGCGAAGCGGACCGAGTCGGCGGGCTCGCCGCGCTCCTTCAGCGCGTCCTGGATCTTGGCCCAGTCCCGCTTCACGAACTCCTGGTTACCTGAGCAGCGCGACAGCCACCAGTCGGCCTTCAGGATGCGGTTGAGCACGGTCTTCGCGAGCACGGACACGTCGCTGTACTCGGGATCCGGGATGCGCGAGCCGCCCGACACCCAGATCTCGGGCATCTTCGGCGGGCGCGGCTCCAGGTTCACGTTCTCGAACTGATAGAAGCGGCCCTCGAAGGTCACGTTGTCCTCCGTGAGCAGGCGCGTGACCGCCTCGAGGATCTCGTCCGTGCGCGCTCCGCGCTCCTTGACGTCCGTGCCCGTGGCCTCGAACTCGCCGGGGTACCAGCCCGGCCCGATGCCGAACTTGTAGCGACCGCCGGTGAGGAAGTCCATGGTGGCGACCTCCTTGGCGAGCATGACCGGGTGGCGCAGCGGCAGCACCAGGATGCCTGTGCCGATCTCCACGTCAGGCGCGACGGCCGCCGCGGCTGTGAGCACGTGGAGTGGCTCCAGCCAGGACATGCCGTAGAGGCCCGGTGCGTGGAGCAGATGGTCGATCACCCAGACGTCGTAGCCGAGGTCGTTGCACTTGCGCGAGTAATCGAGCACCGCGGACTGGGCGCGCTCATAGGTCAGGTTCGGATAGCAGTACGACGGGAGCCAAACTCCGATCTGCATTCGTCTCTCCTTCTCTTCAGGACCCGGACTGCGGGCCTTCTGGGGTCGGGTAGATGGCGCCGGCAGCCGCGGGGCTCACGAGCCCCTCGGCGATGTCGCGGGCCACCGCTGCGGGGGCGCGCTCGGCCGGATCGTGGAAGCCGCCGCCGCCGGGAAGGTCGAGCACGAAGCGCGCGCCCGCCGGCAGCAGCTGTGTGAGCTTTGGGTCGGGCTCGTCGCCCTCGGAGGTCGCGAAGCGCGCGAGCGCCCCCGCTCCGCCGCCCAGGTAGCCGCCGGCGGGAAAACGCATTCGATCGCACAGCACCGAGACCGCGTACGGCTCGCCGGTGCGCACCTCGAGCTCGATCGTTTGCCCGAGGCCGCCGCGGAAGCGGCCCGCGCCGCCGGAGTCCTCGCGTAGCTCCTTGCGCCGCACGACGAGCGGCGAGGTGGCCTCGATCACCTCCACCGGCGTCGTGGCGATCCCGCTCGGGAAGCTCGTGGCGGACAGGCCGTCCTTCGTCGGCCTCGCGCCCATGCCGCCGGCGGCGAAGAGCACGGTGACGAAGCGATTGGCTCCGCGCCCCCTGACGGTGGTGAGCCAGATGTTCCCCGAGCCCTCGGCCACCACGCGCTCGGGCACCACGTCCACGAGCGCGCCGAAGACGGCGTGCGGCAGGAAGTGCCCGATGATGTGGCGCGCCGCCACGGCGGCCGGGCGGCGCGGGTTGAGGATGCTGCCCTCCGGCGCCGTCACGGACACGGGCTGGAAGCTGCCGTCGTTGTGCGGCACCTCGGGCGAGATCGCGCACTTGAGCGCGTAGCTCGTGTAGGCGGCGGTGTAGTTGAGCACGACGTTCATGCCGCGCTCCGCCTGTGGCGAGCTGCCGCTGTAGTCCACGCGGATCTCGTCGCCCGCGATCTCCACCGCGCACTGGATCGTGATCGGCTCGTCCAGGCCGTCGGTGTGCACCGTCTTCTCGTAGCGGCCGTCCGGCAGCGCCGCGATCGCCTCTCGCATCGCGCGCTCGGAGCGCTCGAGGATCTCCGCGCCCACGGCCTCGAGGTCGTCCAGCTCGAACTCCTCCAGGTACTCGATCAGGCGGTCGACGCCCACCTGGTTGCCGGCCACCTGAGCGTGGATGTCGCCCAGCACCTCCCGTGGTGCGCGCACATTCGCGCGGATGATCGAGAGGAGCTCCTCGTTGGGGTCGCCCTTGGTGTAGAGACGGGTCATCGGTATCTGGAGGCCCTCCTCGTACACCTCGGACGCATCCGCGGAGAGGCCGCGACCGCCGATGTCGAGCGCGTGGCAGGTGTTGCCGAAGAAGGCAACCAGCTGCTCGCCGCGGAACGCGGGCGTGACGATCGAGAGGTCGTTGAGCTGCCCGGACGTGAGCCAGGGGTCATTCGTGATCAGCACGTCCCCGGGACGGAGGGTCTCCGGCGGGAAGGCCGCCAGGAAGTGCCGCATCGAGGTGGCAAGCGAGTTGATGTGCCCCGGCGTGCCGGTCACCGCCTGGGCGAGCATGCGCCCGCGGGCGTCGAAGAGCGCCGCCGAGAGGTCGCCGGAGTCTCGGACGATCGGGGTGAACGAGGTCCGCATGAGAGCGGCTGCCTGCTCGTTTGCCACCCCAACGAGGCGGGACCAGAGGATGCTGAGCACCACGGGATCGAGCGTGGCCTGGGTCATGCCAGCTCAACCACCAGCGCGCCGCACGCGTCCACGCGACCGCTGCCGCCGGGGCCGATCACCACCGTCGACTCGTCCTCCTGGACCACGGCCGGGCCCTCCACCACGTCGCCCGCGGCGAGCGCCGCACGCTCCACCACTTCCGCCTCCACCATCCCGCCGCCCTCCGGCGACCAGATCTGGCGACGTGCGCGCTCGCGCGTCGCGCCGCGCATCGCGCTGCCGGTGGCCAACCGTGGCGCGGGCGCCGACACGCTTACACGCCAGCTCAGCACCTCGGGCTCGACGCCCGGCGGGCGCCGCCCGTACATGCCCACATAGGCGTCCTCGAAGGCGGCCTCCACCTGGCCGGCGGCGTCGCCGGCGAGCGCGTCGCCGAGCTGCACCGCCACCGTGTCGCCCTGGCCGCGATGGCGCACATCGGCGCCGAGGGAAACTGTCATCTCGGCCGCTTCTCCGCCGGCGCGAGCCACGAGCGTCTTCCCCTCCGACGCAAGCTCGGCGATGAGCGCACGCGTGGAGTCCCAGTCCACCTCGGACAGCGGCGAGGGTGCGCTGCGCACGAAGTCGAACGAGCGGGTGGCAGTGAGCATTCCGAGCGCCGACGCGACGCCCGCGAGCGGCGGGAAGACGAGGGTGCGCACACCGAGGCTGCGCGCGACTCCCCAGGCGTGCACCGGGCCCGCACCGCCGGTGGCCACCAGCGTGCACTTACGCAGATCGCGGCCGCGCTCGGTTGCGTGCATGCGCGCGGCCGCCGCCATGTTCTCGTTCACCACGCGGTGCACGGCAACGGCGGCCTCCTCCACGGACATGCCCAGGGCCTCGGCCAGCTTGCCGACCGCCGTCCGCGCCGCCTCCACGTCGAGCGGCATCTCGCCGCCGAGGAAACGGTCGGGGTCGAGGTAGCCGAGCAGCAGGTCCGCGTCGGTGACGGTGGGCTCGCTCCCGCCTTGGCCGTAGCAGGCCGGGCCGGGCACCCCGCTGGCCGATTCCGGGCCCACCTCGGGAAGGCCGAAGGCACCCACGCGGGCGATGCTCCCGCCGCCCGCGCCGATCTCGATGAGGTCGATCACAGGCTCGCGAATGGGGAGCCCGCTCCCGGGAGCGAAGCGGTACACGCGGGCCATCTCGTGCTCGCGCGCCACGAGCGGAGCGCCGCCCTCGATGAGGCAGGCCTTCGCGGTCGTTCCGCCCATGTCGAACGCGAGCAGCGGGTCGAGCCCCACCTGGCGGCCCCAGAAGCCGGCCGACAAAACGCCGGCGGCCGGACCGGACTCGCACAGCCGCACGGGAAAGCGCCGCGCCGTGTCGACTGAAGCAAGGCCGCCCGACGAGAGCATCACGTGCAGGGGCGCCTCGATCTCGAGCCGGCCGAGGCGATCCTCGAGCAGCTCCAGGTAGCGGTCGATCAGCGGCAGCACGTAGGCGTTGGCCACCGTGGTGGAGGCGCGCACGTACTCGCCCAGCTCCGGCGCGACCTCGCTCGACAGCGCGAGGGGCACGTCCGGCAGCTCCTCGCCGAGGACCTCGCGCGCGGCGAGCTCGTGTGAGGGATGCCGGTAGGCGTGCAACAGGCAGATCGCCAGCGCCTCCACCCCGGCCTCGCGCGCCTCGCGAGCGAGGCGCCGCAGCTCGTCGCGGTCGACCGGCGTGTCCACGCTGCCATCCGCAAGCACGCGCTCGTTCAGCTCCCAGCGCCGCGCCCTGGGGGCGAGCGGCGCGGGCATCTCGAGGAACAGGTCGTAGAGGTCGTAGCGCTGCTCGCGCCCGATCTCGAGGACGTCGCGGAAGCCGCGCGTGGTGACCATCCCCGTCACGGCGCCCTTCCGCTCGATCAGCGCGTTGGACACGAGCGTGGTGCCGTGCACCAGCTCGCCCACGTCCTCGGCGGAGCGCTCCTCGAGCAGCCGCACCACCCCCGTCTCCACGCCCTCTGACGGGTCATCGGGCGTGGTGGGCGTCTTCACGGTGGCGGTGGCCACCCCGTCCTCGAGCAGGACGAGATCCGTGAAGGTGCCGCCGATGTCGACGGCTACGCGGCAGCCCCGTGCGGTGGAGCCGTCCGTCAAACCGCGTTCCCCGTGGCCTGCTGGACGAACTTGCGGACGCGCTCGGGGGTGAGCGGCAGCTCGTTCACGAACACGTGTCCGAACGGGCTCAGCGCATCGGCCACCGCGGACGCGACCGCCGGCCCCGGGCCGATCGCGCCGCCCTCGCCCATGCCCTTGATGCCTTCGAGCGTGAAGGGCGACAGCGTCTCGAGGTGTGTGACCTCGATCTTCGGGATGTCGGTGGCGCCCGGCATCAGGTAATCGAGGAACGTGGTGGTGAGCAGCTGGCCGTTCTCGTCGTAGACGAACTCCTCGAGCAGCGCGCCGCCGATGCCCTGTGCCACGCCGCCGTGAACCTGGCCATCGACGATCAGCGGGTTGATCATCCGCCCGCAGTCCTCGGTGACGGCGTAGCGCAGCAGCTTCACGCCACCGGTCTCCGGGTCCACCTCCACGAGCACGAGGTGCGCCGCGTTGGCGAACGTGCCGGTGCCGGGGTCCGCGTCGTAGGACGACACCGCCTCGAGCACCGGCTCCATCCCGTCCGGCAGCTTCTCGGGACGGTGGTAGGCCCAGCGCGCCAGGTCCGCGATCTCCACGCCGCGCGACGCCGAACCGCGCACGAACGCCTTGCCCTGCGCCAGCTCGATGTCCCCCGGGTCCGCCTCGAGGTGCTCGGCGGCGAAGCGCACGAGCATCTCGCGCACCTTCTGAGCCGCGCGCAGGCTCGCCCCCCCGGCGAGCACCGCGCTGCGGCTCGCGAAGGTGCCGTGTCCGTACGGCGTGGTCGCTGTATCGCCGAAGGCGATCTTCACGCTCTCGAGCGGGATCCCGAGCTGGTCCGCCACCACCTGCGCGTACGTGGTCTCGTGTCCCTGGCCGTGCGAGTGGGTGCTCACGTGGACGAGAACCGTGCCCGACGGGTCCATCCGCACGATCGCCGTGTCGTAGCCGAAGATGATCGGCACGCCGCGCTTGATGAACTCGTTCGTGGTGTGGGCGGTCTGCTCCGTGTAGCAGGAGAAGCCGATTCCCAGGTAGCGCCCCTCGGCCCGCGCCTCCTCCTGGAGACGGCGCATGCCCTCGAGGTCGCCGTCGCGGCAGACCTTCTCGAGCGCCTCGTGAAAGCTGCCGCTGTCGTAGATGAGGCCGGTGACGGACTCATAGGGGAATTCGTCATCCCGGACCAGGTTGCGACGACGAACCTCGAATGGATCGAGGCCCACGGCATGCGCCACCTCGTCCATTGCGCGCTCGATCGAGAAGCAGGCCGCCGGCCGGGCCACCCCGCGATACGGCCCGAGCGGGCACTTGTTGGTGGTCACGCTGTAGGCCTCGCACTCGTAGTTGCGAATGCGGTAGGGCCCGGGCAGGATGCCGAGCGCCATACCCGTGTCCATCGTGGACGTCCACGGGTAGACGGAGTATGCGCCGCAGTCCACGTAGAGCAGCGCCTTGATGCCGGTCACCGTGCCGTCCTGCTTGTACGCCACCTGCAGCCGATGGTGATGCTCACGCGCGTGGATGCACGCCAGGAGGTGCTCGCGCCGGTCCTCGATCCACTTCACGGCGCGGCCGAGCTTGCGCGCCAGCACCGCCACGGCGATCTCCTCGGGGAAGAGATGCCCCTTGATGCCGTAGCCGCCGCCCACCTCCGGTGCGATCACGCGAATGCTGTTTTCAGGCATCTCGAGCACGTCCGCGAGCCCCGTGCGCACGAGGTGGGGGATCTGTGTGGAGGTCCACAGCGTGAGCGTGTTGTCGCCCCGGTTGTAGTCCGCGATGCAGCCGCGGCACTCGAGCGGAATGCCGGAGTGCCGGTGGCTCACCAGGTCGAGCTCGAGCACGCCATCGGCCTCGGCCATCGCCCCCTCGACGTCGCCGCCGGTGAAGTGCCGCTTGACGAAGAAGTTGTCCTCCCAGCCGTCGTGCAGGCGCGGCGCACCCTCGCGAATGGCGGCCTCGACCGACGCCACAGGCTCCCGCGCCGAGTACTCCACGCGCACGAGCTCGCTCGCGTCCTCGGCGATATAGCGGTCGTCCGCCACGACGGCTGCTACCGCCTCGCCCACGAAGCGCACTCGCTCATGGGCGAGCGCCGGGTACTCGGTGGCCTGCCAGGTGGGCACGAGCGAGTCGCACGTGATCGGCTTGGCCTGGCTCGCCATCTCCGCGCCGGTAACCACAGCATGAACGCCGGGGTGCGACGCCGCGGCATCCACGTTCACTCCTGTGATGTCCGCGTGCGCCATCGTGCTGCGCACGAACGCCACGTGCAACATCCCCGGCAGCGCGATGTCGTCCACGTAGCGCCCGTTGCCGGTGAGAAAGCGCGGGTCCTCGACGCGCGTCACGCGCGCACCGAGGAGCTTGGGCTGCTGGGTCGCGGCCTGCGTCTCGGTCCGGGTCTCAGACATGCTGGCCGGCCTCCTCCCCCGCCATCCGCTCGGCGGCGGTGCGGATCGCGTCGACGATGAACGTGTAGCCCGTGCAGCGGCAGATGTTCCCGGCGATCGCCTCGCGGATCTCGTCGTCGGTCGGGCTCGGGTTCTGCTCCAGGAACGACTTCGCGGCGAGCACCATGCCCGGCGTGCAGAAGCCGCACTGCAGGCCGTGGCAATCCACGAACGCCTGCTGCACGACGTGGAGGTCGTCCGGGCCCGAGGCGAGCGACTCGATCGTCTCGATGTTCGCGCCGTCGGCCTGCACGGCGAACATGAGGCAGGAGCGGACGTTCTGCCCGTTCATGATGATCGTGCATGCGCCGCAGACGCCCTGCTCGCAGCCGACGTGAGTGCCCGTGAGCCGCAGGTCCTCGCGCAGGCAGTCCACGAGGAGCTTCCTGGGCGGCACGCTCACCGTGTGCTCGCGGCCGTTGACGTTCAGCGTTACTTCGTGGTGTTGGTTCATGTCACCGTCCCGTTCGCTCGAGGGCGGTCGCGAACGCGCGCCGCGCCAGGGTCGCGGCCACATGCCCGCGGTAGTCGTTGTCGCTGTGGCCCTCGCCATGCTCACGCGCCTGCGCGCCCACGGCCTCGGCCGCCTGCTGGAAGAGCTCGTCATTTCGCCGGCCGTCGGCCAGCAGCCCTTCCGCCGCGTCCGCCCGCCAGGGACGGTCGCCCACGCCGCCGACTCCGATGGCCAGGCCAGTCGACCCGCCGTCACCGGGCAGCTGCACGGCCACGGCCACCAGCGCGAAGTCACCGCTCTTGCGCGAGAACTCGTGAAAGCTCCAGCCGGGGCCGGCGCCGTGTGCCGGAAAGCGCACCTCGATGAGCAGCTCCGACGGCTCGAGAACCGTCGTGAAATGGCCGGCGAAGAAGTCAGGCGCCGGGATGCTGCGTCTCCCCCCGGGGCCGGCGACCACGATCTCGGCGTCGAGCGTGGTGGTCACGCACGGAAGCTCCGCGGCGGGATCGGCGTGCGAGAGGCTGCCTCCCATCGTGCCGCGATTGCGGATCGCGGGGTAGCCGATCAGGGCGGCCGCCTCGGCGAGCAGCGGGCACGCCTCCCGGACGAGCTCGGAGGACGCCACTTCGCGGTGCCGGGTCATCGCCCCGATCACGAGCTGGCCACCCGAGCGGTCGATCCGCGCAAGCTCGGCGACTCCGTTGAGGTCGATCAGCACTTCCGGCGCCGCGAGGCGCAGGTTCATCAGCGGCACGAGGCTCTGGCCGCCGGCGAGGAGCTTGGCGTCCTCGCCGTGCTCCGCCAGCAGCGACACGCACTCGTCCACGCTGGTGGGGGAGAAGTACTCGAACGGCGGCGGCTTCATGCACCGACCTCCTTCCGCCGGCCATCAGCCGGTCCTCCGGGTTGCGGGTTGTTGAGGTGCAGCCGGCGCACGAGCTCCTCGTCACGCCGCCGCACCAGATCGCCGGCGTCGCGCGCCGTCCAGTCGTGAAAGCCGCGCCCAGCCTTAACGCCGAGCGCGCCTGCAGCCACGCGCTCGGTAAGGGCTCGCTGGGGCACGGCCGCGCGGTCCAGGTCCGGGAGCAGGTAGCTGTGAATCGCCTCGATTACGTCGAGCCCGGTGAGATCCGCGGACTCGAGCGGTCCGGTGATCGGGAAGCGGATCCCGAAGCTCGTGCGCACCGCGAGATCGATGTCGTCGGCCGAGGCCACTCCGGCCTCGAGCAGCGCGATCGCCTCCCGCACCACGGCCTGTTGAAGGCGCGTGCCGAGAAAGCCGAGGATCTCGCGCTCGAGGTGCACGGGCTGCTTGCCGATGCCGCGTGCGATCTCGAGCGCGCGTTCCACCGCGTCACGGGAGGTGGCCTCGCCGCCCGCGACCTCCACGAGCGGCATCAGGTGCGCGGGATTCCAGAAGTGCATTGCCACCACCCGCGCGCGGCCGGGCAGCGGAGCGGCCACGTCGGTCACGCGCAGGCCCGACGTGTTCGTGGCGATCATGCGATCGTCCGGCAGCAGCTCGTCCACGCGGGCTAGCAGCTCGTGCTTCACCTCGAGGTCCTCGGCCACCGCCTCCACCACGAGATCGGCGTGGGAGACCGCGTCGAGCGTCTCGATCGCCAGGAGCCGCTCCTCCGCGGGCTCGTCGACGATCGCGAGGCGCTCCACGCGCAGGAAACGCGCCATCTTCGCCGCCCGCTCGACGCCGTCGGCCAGGTGGGCCGGCGTCCGAGACCACAGGCCAGCCGTGTGTCCCGCCGAGGCGAACACAGCAGCGATGCCTGGGCCCATCGTGCCGGCTCCGAGCACCGCTACGCGCAGTGGTCCGGAGGGCGAATTCGAGTCGATTCGAGGCCAGGATGCGATCATTTATGATCTACTCTTGACGATAACGAACTTCGCCGAGAGGAGTCAAACCGGATGGCCCCTATGAGGGAGGCAGTGGAGACGGCGAATGCGGCGGCCCCCGGCGCGCACTACTCCCAAGGCGTGCGGGCGGGCGACCGCATCTGGACCGCCGGAGCCGTCGGAGTCGATCCGCACACGGGCGAAGTGGTTTCCGGCGGCCTCGAGGCACAGATCCGCTGCGCGATCGAAAACGTGGCGGCCACGCTGCGCGCGGCGGGTAGCGATCTCGACCAGGTGGTGAAGACCACATGCTTCGTGACCCGGCGCGAGGACTTCGCGCGGCTCGATCCCATCTACAGCGAGTACTTCCCGAGCCCGCCGCCCGCACGCACGACGATCGTGTGCGGCCTCGTGCGGGAGGAGTTCCTGTTCGAGATCGAGGCCGTCGCGGTAGTGCCCGGCTGACGCCTCGGCGGCCCCGCTCACAGATCCGCGAAGGAGGAGACCGAACGCCATGGAGATCGCCACTGACTTCGAGCTGCCGCTGGCGGCCGATGACGCCTACCGAATGCTCCTCGACCTCGAGCAGGTCGCGCCTTGCATGCCGGGTGCGTCCCTCGGAGACGAGCGCGAAGACCAATCGCGGGAGCTGACCGTGACCGTGCGCCTTGGCCCGATGAAGTTCGTATACGGGGGCACGGTGCGCATCAGCGAGCGCCACGACAAGGAGCGGCGTGCCGTGCTCGTGGGGGCCGCGGACGAGCAGCGCGGTCAGGGCAGCGCGAGCGCCACGATCACCATGACGGTCTCCGACAACGGCAGCGGTGCTTCCCGGGTGGATTCGCTCGCCGTGCTCGACCTCACCGGCCGTGCTGCGCAGACGGGCCGCGGGATCGTCGAGGACGTGTCGCGGCGGATGGTCCGCGATATGGCGAGCTGCCTCGCCGCCAAGGCGGCGCCTGCCGAGCCCGAGCCCACCGAAGGAGGCGCGCCGCCGGCACCCGCCCCTCAGGCCAAGCCGATCTCCGGCGGCAAGCTGTTCCTCTCCCTGCTGTGGGAGCGGATCGCGCGCCTGTTCCGCCGCCGCGAACGCTAAGCCGTCGCCTCGACGACGGGCGACCCGCGCTCGGCCTGCCAGATCGTGCCGAGCTCGTCACTCGTTGTGGCATGCCCGAAGTACGTCTTGATGTTGAACACTCCCGCCTCGTGCTCGGCCGGAGTGGGCGCACCTGCGCAGTCCTCGACGAGCACGATGTAGTAGCCCTTGATGTAGCCGTGCCGGGCGGTTGTCTCCACGCACACGTTGGTCGTGAACCCGGTCATCAGCAGCGTCTCGATGCCCTTGCTCTGCAGTAGCAGCTGAAGGTCGGTGTCCTCGAAGGCGTCGTACTGCCACTTCGTGATCACCGGCTCGTGGGGCAGCGGCTCGATCATGTTCTCGTACCAGTCGATGCCGTCGCCGTCCTCGCGGATCAGCCAGATGTCGTCGCCGGCACCCCAGAGCGCCTTCTGGTTGGGGCGCATCTTCTGGTCCGAGAAGATCTCGCGCACCCAGATCACCGGGATGCCGTCGGCGCGGCAGCGCTCGATGAAGGCGTTCAGCCGCGGCACCGCCTCGCGGATCTCCTTCATGTCGAAGCCGAAGCGCTCGGCCATCGCCCCGCGCTCCGAGCAGAAGTCGTGCTGGGGATCGATGATGATCAGCGCAGAGCGACTCGGGTCCGCGGCCTCGCTCAGGGACGTGTACAGCTTGCCGGCCATGAGGTCCTCCTCCACTCGTGTCAGGGCTGATAGATGATGACTCGCAGCGGCGTGGGATTCCAGCCGTTGCATGGATTGTGCTCCGACGGACAGTTCGAGACCGCGGCGATCACCTCCATCTCAGCCCGCATGTCAAGGTAGTCGCCGGGCTTCGAGCGGGGCGTGGCGATAGCGCAGCTGCCCTCGCTCTCGTACTGCACGTTCATAAACGGGACGAACACGCCCTCCTCGATGTCGAGCGGGGCGAGGTTGTACTCCATCATCGACGCCACGAGGTTCATGCGGCAGCTGTGCGTCCCCTCGATGCCGTAGCGCATCTCGTTGAGGCTGTCCGAGCAGAAGGCGCCGGAGGCGAGGCAGTCGCCGACGGTGTCCTCGGTGATCGTGGCCATCTTCTGGCCGAGCTTCGAGTAGATCGCATGACCCGTGGTGAGCTGCCAGGTGCCGGCCATCAGCACCGAGTTGTCCACCGAAGAGCAGTTCTTCAGATTCGTCGGGTCGTACAGCAGCACGTCCGGCACCTGCTGGCCCTCGACGTCGATGAAGCGGATCACCTCGCCCGGCTTGAGCGTGCGCGCGCGCATGAAGCCGCGCGCTGGTATCAGCACGTCCTCGAGGATCTCGCCGGGCACCTCCACGGGCTGGCGCCACAGCGACTCCTCGTAGGCGAGCAGCTCACCGGGGCCCCAGAGCGACTTGGCTGCCTGAGCGGGTTCAATCGTCATCGGTCACCTTTCCTAGCTGGATTTCGGAGGCGGCGTTCAGACGGCGACGTTGCCGCCCAGGTAGGCCCTCGTAATCGACTCGTCCCCGAGCAGGCTCTCGGACGTTCCCTCGCGGACGATCTCGCCCGTCTCGAGCACGTAGGCGCGGTCGGCGATCTTGAGCGCCTGGTGAGCGTTCTGCTCGACGAGCAGGAACGTGACCCCGCGCGCGCGGATCTCGCCGAACGCCTCGAAGATCTGCTTCACGATGAGCGGGGCGAGTCCGAGCGAGGGCTCGTCGATCAGCAACAGGCGCGGCTCCGCCATCAGCGCCCTGCCAATCGCCAGCATCTGCTGCTCGCCGCCCGACAGGGTGCCGGCCACCTGCGACGCGCGGTCCGCCAGCACCGGGAACAGCTCAAGTACGCCGTCGAGCGACTTCTTGTACTCGGGGCTCCGCCGGTGGTGGCGCAGGTACGCGCCCATCTCGAGGTTCTCGGCCACGGTCATCGCCGCGAACACGTGCCGGCCCTCCGGCACGTGCGCCACGCCCAGCTCGACGCGCTTGTGCGGCGGGAGCCGCGTGATGTCTTGCCCGTCGTACGCGATACGGCCCGTGCTCGGCCTGAGCAGTCCCGACATCGCGCTGAGCGAGGTGGTCTTGCCGGCGCCGTTTGCCCCGATCACGGTCACGATCTCGCCGGCGTCGGCGGACAGCGACACGCCGCGCACGGCCTCGATTTCACCGTAGTGAACGCACAGTTCTTGGACCTCAAGCAGCATCGGTCGCTCCCAGGTAGGCGTCGATCACCGCGGGCGAGGACTGCACCTCGGCGGGAGTGCCCTCGGCGATCTTGTTTCCGAAGTTGAGGACGGCCACACAGTCGGATATGCCGAGCACGAGCTCCATGTCGTGCTCGATCAGGAGCACCGTACGCCCGAGCTGCTCGCGTATGCGCTTGATCAGCGCCGCCAGATCCTGTTTCTCCGAACGGTTGAAGCCGGCGGCCGGCTCGTCGAGCAGAAGAAGCTGCGCGCCGGTGGCCATCGCGCGGGCGATCTCCACCCGCCGCTGGTCGCCGTAGGAGAGGCTCGACGCCTCCTCGTCTGCGCGATGCGCGATGCCCATGAACTCGAGCAGCTCGTGCGCCGTCTCGAGACCCTCCTTCTCCTCGCGCCGATAGCGCGTTCCTCTCACGATCGCCCCGAGCACGCCGGTGCGGTGGCGGGCGTCCGCGCCCACAAGCACGTTTTCCGTGACCGTCATGTCTGGGAACAGCCGGATGTTCTGGAACGTCCTCGCCGCGCCGGCCGCGGGCACCTTGTTGCGCTTGCGGCCCACGAGCGACTCCCCGAAGAGGCGGATGTCGCCGCCCGCCGGCCGGTAGACGCCGGTGATCGCGTTGAACACCGTGGTCTTCCCAGCGCCGTTTGGCCCGATCACCGCGAAGATTGCGCCCTGGGGCACGGACAGCG
>Ga0070681_10000666_pt1 | contig 28404 bp, 23 predicted proteins | sample KBSC83BmetaG_FD_65650 | JGI IMG/M metagenome (GOLD analysis project Ga0070681, IMG submission 65650) | Corn rhizosphere microbial communities from Kellogg Biological Station, Michigan, USA - KBS C8-3B metaG | ecosystem: Host-associated > Plants > Roots > Rhizosphere | place: USA: Michigan...
TACGTCGATCTCGTGATCAACGAGATGATTCCGGCGGTGGCGCGCGAGCGCCTCGCCACGTGCTGCGATGTGTTCGTCGAGCGCGGCGCGTTCACGGTCGATGAAGCACGTCGCATTCTGCGCGCCGCACACGAGGCTGGGCTCGCGGCGAAGGTACATGCGGACCAGTTGAGCGACGGCGGCGGGGCCGCCCTCGCCGCCGAGATGCACGCGATTTCCGCGGACCATCTCGAGCATGCATCGGATGCCGGCATCGCAGCCATGGCGCGCGCCGGCGTCGTCGCCGTCAGCCTTCCGTTAGCAGCGCTCTACCTCGGCCAATCGCCAATGCCGGCGCGAAAGTTCATAGCGGCCGGGGTCCCTGTCGCGGTTGCCACCGACTTCAATCCGGGCTCGGCTCCGAGCTATCACCTCCCGCTCGCGCTCACGCTCGCGTGCACGATGCAGCGCATGGCGCCGGCGGAGGCGCTCAAGGGTGCGACGATCTACGCCGCGCGTGCTGTGGGACTCGAGGCCGAGACCGGGTCACTCGAGCCGGGGAAGCGGGCGGAGTTCGTGGTCCTCGACTCCCCCAGCATCGATCACTGGCTGTACAACTTTCGCCCGAACGCGTGCAAGGCAACCGTCTGCCAGGGAAATCTGGACTGGCGTCAAGGCTTCATGCCTAACGGGTGAACAAATCGTCAGCGGTCGAGCATCGGGATGTCGATGTCCTGCTCATGCGCCGTGCGGATGGCGGTGTCGTAGCCCGCGTCCGCGTGGCGGGCCACGCCGATGCCGGGATCGTTGGTCAGCACGCGCTCGAGGCGCACGCGCATCTCGGGCGTTCCGTCGGCCACGATCACCTGCCCGGCGTGCAGCGAGTTGCCGATACCCACGCCGCCGCCGTGGTGGAACGACACCCACGACGCGCCGCTGGCCACGTTGAGCAGCGCGTTCAGGATGGGCCAATCGGCGATCGCGTCGCTACCGTCGCGCATCGCTTCGGTCTCGCGAAACGGCGAGGCGACGCTTCCCGTGTCGAGATGGTCGCGCCCGATGACGATGGGCGCCGAGATCTCGCCCTTCGCCACGAGGTCGTTGAGCGCGACGCCGAATCGCGCCCGCGCGCCCTGGCCTAACCAACAGATGCGCGCCGGCAGTCCCTGAAACTGCACCTTTTCGCGCGCCAGGGTGATCCACCGCACGAGGTGTTCATCCTCGGGGAAGAGCTCGAGCACGAGCTCGTCGGTGCGGGCGAGATCTTTCGGGTCGCCCGAAAGCGCCACCCAGCGGAACGGTCCCTTGCCCTCGCAGAACAGCGGCCGCACGTAGGCCGGTACGAAGCCGGGGAACGCGAACGCGTCGGTGAGTCCGGCGTCGTGCGCCACGGTGCGCAGGTTGTTGCCGTAGTCGAACGTGACGGCGCCGCGCGCGCGCATCGCCAGCATCGCGCGCACGTGCTCGACGATCGATGCGGTCGCTTGCCTAACGTACTGCTTCGGGTCGGCGCGCCGCAGCTCGGCCGCCGCCTCGAGCGACAGGCCCGCGGGCACGTAGCCGCTCAGTGTGTCGTGCGCGCTCGTCTGGTCCGTTAGGACATCGGGCACCACCCCGCGCCGCACCAGCTCCGGCAGCACCACGGCGGCGTTGCCCACCAATCCCACCGACAGCGGCGTGCGTGCCGCTTTCGCCTCGGCGATCCAGGCGAGCGCCTGGTCGAGGCTCGCGGTCTGGCGGTCGCAATAGCCAGTCGCCACCCGTTTGGCGATGCGCGCCGGGTCGACCTCGATGCCTAAAAATGCGGCGCCGTGCATCGTGGCCGCGAGCGGCTGCGCACCGCCCATGCCGCCGAGTCCGGCGGTGAGCACCACGCGGCCGGCGAGCGTGCCGCCAAAGTGCTGCCGCGCGACGGCGCCGAACGTCTCGTACGTGCCCTGCAGGATTCCTTGCGAGCCGATGTAGATCCACGAGCCGGCGGTCATCTGGCCGTACATCGTTAGGCCTTGGCGCTCGAGCTCGCGGAACACATCCCACGTGGCCCACCGGCCGACGAGATTCGCGTTCGCGATGAGGACGCGCGGCGCGCCGGGGTGCGTGCGGAAGACGCCCACGGGCTTCCCGCTCTGCACGAGCAGCGTTTCATCGTGATCGAGGCGGCGGAGCGTCGCGACGATCGCGTCGAACGACGCCCAGTCGCGCGCTGCTTTCCCCGTTCCCCCGTACACCACCAGGTCGTCGGGTCGCTCGGCGACGTCCGGGTCGAGGTTGTTCATGAGCATGCGCAGCGCGGCTTCCTGCTGCCATCCTTTGCAGGACAGCGTGGTCCCGCGCGGCGCACGGACGCGCTCGGTGTCAAGCGATGTCACGAGTCACTCCGAATAGAGCGGGTCGAGGGCGCCGCTTTTTTCGGCGCCGGCGGCGTTCATTGCATTCTTACGGCGACGGCCCGGGGCGAAGCAACCCCCGCCGGTGAGTTAGCGCGGCGGGCGCAGCACGGCAAACGCGACGACGGTGGGCAGCGACCGGCCGAGCCATCGCCGGACGCGCGAGAGCCGCGTGGCCGGCGTGCCGTCGCCCGTTGGCGATTCGAGCGCGGCCAGAAAGTCGGCGACACCGGGAAACCGATCGGACGGTGTGCGGGAGAGCGCCGTGGCGACCGCGCGCGCGACGGCCGGCGGCGCGTCGGGGCGCTTGTCGCCTAACGGATGAGCATCGGAGAGGAAGCGTTGGGCGAGCGCGGATTCGGTGTGCGACCCGGGGAACGGCGGCGCGCCGGCGAGCATCTCGTACAGCACGCACGCCAGGCTGTACTCGTCGCTCCGGGCGTCGACCGGATCGCCGGACGCCTGCTCGGGGCTCATGTAGGCGGGCGTGCCCACCGCGTAGCCGTCGTCGGTAATGCGGCGGCCGGTGCTGCGCGAGGCGCCGCTCGCGATGCCGAAGTCCGCCACCAGCGCGTGTCCGCCCGAGAGCAGGATGTTGGCCGGCTTCACGTCGCGGTGGATGATGCCGTGCGCGTGGGCGTGAGCCAGCGCGTCGCCCGCCTCGCGCGTGAGGCGCAGCGCTTCGCCTAACGAAAGCACGCGGTTGGCGGCCAGCCGCTCGCGCAGGGATTGGCCGGTGATGTACGGCATCACGTAATACAGCGAGCCCCCCGACTCGCCGGAGTCGTGCAGCGGCAGGATGTGCGGGTGCTGGAGACTGGCCACGAGCGCGATCTCGCGCTGGAATCGCGCCAGGCCGTGCGCGTCGGCGGCGTCGGACCGGACGAACTTGATCGCGACGTCGCGCTCGTGCTTGATGTCCCGCGCCAACAGTACCGTGGCCATCGCACCGCGGCCCAACTCGCCTAACACTCGATACCGGCCGCCGATGATCGCGCCCCGCTCGCGACTCGGCGCGGGTCCGGTGGGCACCGCCTCGACCGACGAAGGCGTCCGCGGCCCAGGCGAACCGGCATGACGCTTGATGGGCGCGATGCCCGCCGTCCGTCCCGTGGGCGTGGATCGCAACGCGAGCATCGCCTGCGCGCTCCGCTGACGCCGCTCCAAACGGTCCCGCTCGCGTCCCGCCCACGCGTCGAACGACGGCGCACTGGCCAGCGAAAATCCGCTCAGGAAAGGACCTGCATAGAGGGCGACGGCAGTGCGCGCGTCCCGCCCGTCCAGCGCCCGCTCGAACTCGCCGACGTCCGATCGAAGCACGGCGGGGTCGATGCGAAGTGTGTCAACGCTGAACACGGCACCCGGTCCAAGCTCGCGACGGATCGAATCGAGAACCGGCGGCAGCGGATCCGGTCCGGAGGCGGAGCCCGGCCAGAGCAGGTCGCGCGCCCGATCCCGGGCGACACCGTGCTCACCCGCCACCGCCAGCATCGCCAACAGCGCCAGCGCGTGCTGGTTCTCGCGGGACGAACCATCGAAGGCGGTGGCGCCCCGCAGCGACAAACCACCCAGCGTCTGAATGGTGAGCATCGTGCCGGTCGAGGGGAGAGGACACACGATACGCCGAACCGCCTCCGGACGACAGAGGGCTCCAGCCCTGCGCAACACGGCACCCAGGCTCGGCTAACCGGTTGTGGTTGGGTATACTTCGGCCCGGCATGCCCTCGCGAACGTCGACCACCCCTCTTCCAACCTTCCGCGTCCCGCTGGCGGTCCTCCTCGGCGCCATCGCGTGTTGGTTCGTGTTCAACTGGACGCAGCCGGCAGGGCCGGGGCTGGATCCGGACGCGGTTCAATACGTGGCTGCGGCGAAGTCGCTGGCAGCGAACGGGACACTTGAGGTTCCCGACGACAGTTGGGACAGCCCGGACAGCGTCGAGCCGCTGTCGCACTTTCCACCCGGGTTGTCGACGGTGCTCGCCGCGCCCGTTGCGTTAGGCGCCGACCCGGTGCAGGCGGCGCGCGTCGTGAACGGCATCGCGGCGCTCGTGTTGGTCGCGCTGGTCTTCATGCTCGTGAGCTGGGCAGAGGGGCGCGCAGCCGGGGCCGTCGCGGCCATTGCGGTTGCGGTCACGCCAGCGGTCGCGTTCCAGTTCCTCGATGTCCTGAGCGAGCCGCTGTTCTTTGCGCTCATGGTGACCACGCTCGCGTGCATGATCTGGCGTCCGCGCTCGCCGATCTGGGCAGGCGTTGCCGCGTCGGCTGCGGCATTGGTGCGGTACGCCGGCGTGTCAGTGATCGCGGCGGCGGGCGTGTGGTCGCTGCTGCTCCCGGGCACGCCGCGCCAGCGCATCCGGCGCGCGGTGACGGCCGGGATTCCGGGCGTGGTTGCGTTAGGCGCGTGGATGGTCCGGACGCGTCTCGAGACGCACGGCGAGGGCATCCGCCACTTCAGCGTCTACGGCCAGATCGCGCCGACGCTGCGCGAAGGCGTGCGGACGCTCGCCGGCTGGTCGGCGCCGCTCGCGGACGGCGCGTGGCGAACGATCCCGGCGGTGATTGCCGCGTGCGCGCTCGTGGTGCTGGCGCGCGACGTGCTCCGGCGATGGGCAGTGCGCGATCGTCTGTTAGGCAGCCGGTCGGCCACCGTCGGTGACGGCGCGGAGCGGGCGCGTCTCGTTGTCGCGGCGACGCTGGTGATGGCGGCGTGCTACGTGGCCGTGGTGGTCGCGGCGAGGCTCTTTGCCGACCCGGCCATTCCGTTAGACGAGCGCCTCCTCGCTCCGCTCATGCTCCTCGCGATGGTGGCGCTCGTGGTCACGGTGAGCAACGGGTGGCGCGTGTGGCGGCGCCCCGCACGCGTGGTCGCCGCGGTCCTTCTCCTCGGTTGGACGGCCGCTTCGGCGTGGGCGACGGCGCAGGAAGGTTCGTACGCGGTCGAGACGGGCAACGACTACGCGGACCAGATGTGGTTCGGCTCGCCGCTCATCGCCTGGGTGCGCGACCACGGCGCCGGACGCGAGCTCTACACCAATTATCCGACGGCGCTGTATTTCCACGCAAACCGGTTCTCGCGCGCGCTGCCACAGGCGCCGCGTCCCGACACCGCACGCGCGTTCGCGGACACCGTCGCCCGAGAGCACGGGCTCATCATCGCCTTCGATCGGGCGAGCCGGTTCGCCGCTTCGCCCACGGCGTTGATGCAGCTCGTGCCACCCCCAGTGCACGTCGTACTGCGCACCCACGACGGCGCGATCTACGAGCTGCCACGCTGACGCACCGGGCGCCGAGGTCAGCGTCCCAGGTCGCCATCGATGCGCATGCCGATCTTCACCCCGCCGCGATCACTCGGCGCCGTGAAGAACTGTGCGTACTCGGCCTTGCCATGAATTCGCACCGCGTGCAATACCGCGATGCCGCCAAAGATCAGTGACACCTGATCTTTGGACAGCTTCGAAGTCCGCGCCATGTAGGCGACGTCGCTCACCGGCCCGTTTCGGCCGAGCGTGATGTAGAACAGCGCGGTGCCGATTCCGCCGGCCAACAACCCGCGCTCGAAGGCGGAGCCGCCGCGGTGTGGCACGTCGAGGATCGTTTCGTCGAGCAGGGACTGAACCGTTAGACCCGCGCTCGAGAAGATGAACTGTTTCGTCGGGTGGAGGTTCGCGTCGATGCCGGAATAGATCGTTGGACGAAATTTGTTGAAACCGAACGACGGGCGTGCGCCCAGGGCAAACGCGGCTATGATGTGACCGGACTCGTGCGCGAGAATGCTCGTGACGAAGCCGAGCGCCATGTGCACTCGGAAGGAGCGGCGCGCGCGCGAACGTGCACGCGCTTCGCTTCGCGCCTGGGCCGAGTCCGAGGCAGTGGTGTCCGCTGCCCTCGTCGTGTCAGCGTGTGCCGCCAATGAGGGCGGCTGCATCCGGGTGGATAACGAGTCCTGGGCGTGCGCGCTGACGGTAATCGTGAGTCCGGCGAGCGCGAGCAGTGCGCGTTTTAGAACGCGCAGGAGGGGAGTGTTCGGCGGCACGCGGGAAATCTACCAGACGGCACGGAACGCGCTAAGCTCGCGCGTCAAGGTCGCTGGCGGACCCGGCGACAAAACGGTAAGCTCAGTGACGGGTCGATGCGGCCGTCAGGCTGGATCGCGATTCGCTTCGGAGGGGATGTGTACCGCGACATCATCATGCAGGCGCTCGAAGACCGGCGGGTGCTCGACCTGTCGTATGCCGGTGGCGCTCCGTTCGCCGTCCAGCCGCACGCCATTCTTCGCAAGCCGGATGGCACGGAGGTCCTGGAAGCCTACCAGGTGAGCGGATTCGGCGACACAGCCGAGCATGGATGGAAGACGCTGGATGTCTCGCGCATCGAATTGGCGAGCCTGCGCGCCGAGCGGTTCGAGCCGCGCCGCGACTTTCGGCCGGTGAGCGGCGGATCAGGACTCGTGACGGCCACCGTTCTGGGGGACCTCGCCGCGGAGTTGTGACGCGCGCGCGCGCCGCGCGGGAAAACCAAGGCGGGGTGGCCGGTATCAAGCCGGCCACCCCGCGTCGCATTCCGTTAGGCGAAACGCGTCAGGCGTGCTTGAGCAGCGTCACCGTGCCGTGGACCGTGGACAGGTCGACGTGCCGCGTGCCGCCCGTGCCGATGGTGCCGGACAGATGCCTCGGATTCACGGGTCCGTCGCTCGTGACGGCGAAGCCGTTGGACACCGTGCCGGCAACGGTCTCGAGGTTCACGAAGCCCGCGAGCTGCGGCGGAAGCACCGCGGTGATTGATCCGTTGACCGACTTGAGCGAGATGTCGCCCGTCGCGGGCAAGGTGTCGAGCGCGGCGCTCACGCTCCCATTCACGGTGACCAGGTCGAGCGCTCCTTGATGCGACGCGATGTTGATGTCGCCGTTGACGACCTTGGCTTCCACGGTTCCCGACGTGCCGGACGACTGCACTGGTCCATTGATGCTGGCCAGGTCCACATTGACGCCGGCCGGTACGTTGACGACGAAGTCGACGCGCGCATCGGTATGCCCGCGGGACATGAAGAGACCGTGGTGGCGGTCTGCGTCCGAGTTGTTGTCGGCGCTGCACCTGTCACCGCGCCGGTTCAACACGCAAATGGTGACGCCGTCGGGGCCGGCACTCTCGACGAAATGGACCGCGTCGCCGTTGTGCGTCCACCGCTTGGACGCGTGGACTTCGACGTTCGCGCCCGTTCCCGCGACGACGCTGATGGATCCGTTCGTGTTGTGGACGTGCACCCACTGGCCGGCGGGCACCGCGCCGGACCAGGTGAAGGCGTTGGCCTCGTAGTGCGACGTGTGCGCGCATCCGGCGACGCCTAACGCAGCAGCGACGCCTACGCCGATCAGGACTCGGCTCATGTCGACCTCGTGTGCGATCGTGAGTTGGACATCGCGAGTGCCTAACGCTGCGCCCCGCCCGGTCCGCTGCGCGCGGGCGGGGCGGGGCGCGAGCACCCGCAATGTACACTACGGGCGACGGGTCAGCTGAGTTTCCTGAGCTCGATGCTGCCGTTCACTGTGTGGAATTCGATGCGGCGTCCGCCGGACCCGATCGTCGCGTGCAAGTGGTGGCGCGGGTTGATGCTTCCGCTCACGGTGAGTGGGAAGTCGGACGTGAGCGAACCGTTCACGGTTTCCATGTCGATGTCGGCATTGAGGCCGGCAGGCAACTCGGCAGTGATCGAGCCATTGACGGTGCTGTAGCGGAGATCCCCGTCGCCCGTCAGGGCATTCATGCGCACGCGCACGTCGCCATTCACGGTGCTGGCGTCTACCGGGCCGGAGGTGGTTGAGGCTTCGACGGATCCATTCACCGTGTGCGCTTTGACGGGTGCCGTGGCGCCGGCGACACTGACATCGCCGTTCACCGTACCGGCGTTCATCCGCACGCCCTTGGGCAGCTTCACCGTGAAGTGGACGGACACGTGATCGTTGTGGTCGCCGTCGTGGTGCGAGTGGTAGCCGTCTTCGTCACAGCTGTCGCCTTCATTCCACAGGGCGCAGATGGTGACGTTGCTGCCGTCCTTCGTGACGACGAAGTGGACGCGCTTCGGATCGGCGTCGCCGTGATATTGCTTGGTGGCGTGGACGGACGCTTGGTCACCGGACGCGGCTTCGACATCCACGGCGCCATTCAGGTTACGCACGGTGAGCCAGCTGCCCGCCGGGATGCTGCCAGACCAGTCGAAGGTGTCGCCGTTCTGTGTTTCCGCGTTCTGGGCGATCGCGGGCGACCCAATGGCCACGAGTGCCGCGAGAGCAAGAGTGCCGCGAAGGATCGTTCGCATCGTTAGTCCTCGTGGGATGAATGGCCCGGTCGCTCGACTGTGATGTCGCCGCTGAACGTTTCGGCAGTGACCCGGGCGCCGCCGCCGTTGATCGAGAATTCCATGTGCTTCTGTCCGACCTCGGAGCCGGGCTGGAGCGTCATTGGGTAGTCGCTCTGCACGTCGCCGCTGAACGTGTTGACGTCGAAGGTGACACCGGTCGATGGGACGGCGAGCACGATGTCGCCGGAGTGCGAGTGAAACTCGTAACGGCCGGCTCGATCGACGGTACCGCCGAATCGCGTGTCGCCGCTCACGGTCTGCGTGCGGACGAAGGACGACTTCGTGGCGCCGAGGACGATTTCGCCGCTGGTCGACTGGGCATCGATATCGCCGGTGACATCGTTCCCGGTCAGGTCACCGCTGACGGTGTTGGCGCGCAGGCCGCGTCCCACGTGCGTGGCTTTCAAGGTTCCCGATACCGATTCGATCGTTGCGCGGCCCGTCACATTGGAGATCGTGACGTCGCCGCTAACGGAGCGCGCTTCGACGTCGCTGCCGCCGTCGGTCGTGATGTCGGCAGAGACGCTGTGTGTGCTGAGCCGCGCGCCGGCGGGGATGGTGACCTCGTACTCCGTGTCACCCATGTCCCCGTGGTCCGAACGGACCGACAAGCTCACTCGGCTCCCCGAAGCGTCGAACTGCAAGAGGCCGCCGTCGCTCGTGGCGTGGATGCGGACCTGGTCGCGATTCCAACTGGTGACTTTGACCTCGCCGGAAATGAGCGAGAGCTCCACCACGCCGCCGCTGGACAGCGCGACGGTGGTATCGATGCGGGACGAGACGTCCGCGTCATCATCCCGGTGGTGACGTTGCGCCGGCAGCAGCGCCGGGGTGGCCGCCATCAGCGCGGCCAGGCAGAGGATGCTATAGACTCGGGCACACATTGCGGGCCTCAGGTGCGAGCAGGAAGTAGGGCAACAGTGCGAAGCAGGGCGATCTTCTGGTTCAGTGCGTTATTCAACTGGTTGTGCAAGAAGCCGCTGTTGGGATCGCGAGCCAGGGCCGCGCGACTCTGCGCGATCGCTTGGTCGATGATCCGGAGGTTCTTTTCAATCACGGCGACGGTGCCCGTGTCGAGCTGCGAGCGCCGGTCGCGGACGATCGAGTCGAGCTCGGCGATTTCGCTGGCGTAAATTTGCTGCACCGGCACTACGTTAGGCTTGCTGCCTACGTTCTTTACACGCGGCGCGGGTGCCGGGATCGCAGGCAGGGAGTCGACGGACTGCGTATCGGGTGTGCTGGCGCCGGTGCTGGCCACGGTACTCGGGCCGGACGGACTCGTGCGGGTTGCGAGGAGCGTGACGCTCACGGTCGCGGCGATGAGCAGGGCTGCTGCCGCGGCGAGAGGCGCCGGCTCCAGATACCACGGCCTAACGAAAGACCGGTCGGCGGCGCGGCGGCCGGCGACGGGGAGCGTGACCACCGGGGCAGCGATGCGATCCACGATGCCAGGCCACAGGTCGCGCGACGGCTCGAGCTCCGGCAGGGCCGCGGCTGAGGTTGTGATTGCGGAGACGTCGGCGAGCAGGGCGCGGCACCGGTCGCAGCGGACCGCGTGTGATTCGAGCGCAGCGCGCGCAGCCGGATCGAGCGTGCTCTCCAGATAGTCGGAGAGCGCTGCGTCGAACTGATCACAGGTGAAGAGTTGGTCGATCATCGGTTCAGTGCCTCGCGCAACAGGAGTCGGGCGCGGTGGAGCTGTGCCTTACTGCCGCCTGAAGTCACGCCGAGCATCTCGGCGATTTCCTCGTGTCGATAGCCTTCCACGTCGTGCAATACGAACACGCGTCGTGCGCCGGGAGGCAGCAAAGCGATCGCTGCCTCGAGGTCCATCCGATCGGCGTGCGATGGCGGCGCGCTTGCGCCGTACGACTCTTCGGTGTCTTCGTCGTCATCGCCGGCAGCGGCCCGCGATCGCTCGCGGCCCTGCGTTTTCCGATCGTTCAACACCACGTTGACAGCCAGGCGGTGCAGCCATGTGCTGAACGCGCTTTCGCCGCGGAACAACGGGAGTTTCTCCCACGCCCGGACGAACACGTCCTGCGTCAACTCTTCCGCTCGTGCGCGATCGCCGGACATGCGAACGCAGATGGAAAACACCCGCTGCATGTTGGCGCGGTACACGCGCTCGAAGGCTTGCCGGTCACCCGCCGCAGCTCGCGCCACGTCGGAAGGCGGCTCTTCACTCGGAATCGTTGCGACCACGTCCATCGTGGCTGTCAGCATTCAGTGTGCACCCTCGTGCCGTCGCTGAATCAGATGGTTGGTTCGGTCGAAAGGTTTGAACGGTCACGTGTGCGAAGGTGCCGGGATGGCAGCGGTTAGGTCTTCAATGAGGGGCGGAAGGTCACGAATGTCGGCGACGAGGCGGCCGGGGTGTGCCGCCTCGAGGGTTTGGCGGGAGAACGGGCCCCAAAGCGCGGCAACGGTGAACACGCCCGCGGCGTTTCCGGCGGCGATGTCGTGGGGCGAGTCACCGACGAAGATGGCATCGCGGGGATCGCGTCGCAGTTGGGCGAGCGCGTGGAGCACCGGTTCGGGATTGGGCTTGTGCGACGTCGTGGAATCAAGGCCGACGACCTGACTCAAGAGTGCGTCGATGCCGATGAGGCGGAGCGCGCGCTTCGCGGCCTCGGTGGCTTTGCTCGTTACGAGCGCCATCTCGTGTCCGCGGTCGTGGAGGATTGACAGCGTCTCGCGCACGCCCTCGAACTCGCGGAGGAGCGCGTCGTGGTGCTGGTTCTGCCAGTCGCGGTACGTGGCGGTCATCGGCTCGATGAGAGCCTCGTCGGCGACGAGCGCGCGGATTTGCGACGAGAGCGGCGTGCCCATGCCGGCTATCCAGGCTTGATCTGCCGGCACGGAACCCAAGTGCGTGTTGAACGTGTGGCGAAAGGCGCCGAGGATGAGCTCGACGGAGTCGGCGAGGGTTCCGTCGAGATCGAAGAGGATGGCGAGCGGAGCGCGTGACAGCATGGCCGCAATCTACGGGAATCGGCCGAGTGCGGCGAAGCGATCTGGTGGGCGCGCGGCCTGCTCATTCGACCCCGATTAAGAGTGCTGCGAGCGTGGGAGCGCAGGGATCGCGGTGGCGGGTGCGTTCCTGCACGTCGGCGAACGTACCGAGTGCGCGCAGCCACGCTTCGTCCGGAAGGGAGGCGGTAGCGAGGTCATCGAGGACGCGTTCCGCTCCGATGCCGAAGGGCAGTGTGATGGCTCGGCGCGCGCGCGCGGCCAGGGGAGCGAGCGTAGGGCGAAGGTGATGCGGTGCACGTGCGGTGATCGAGACGATGCGGCGCATGGCGTGGCGCCGCCCGGGCACGTGCAGGGGGAGGGCGCCGCCGGTGGCGGCGATCGCGGTGCGCCGGGCGATCCAGCGGTCGGCGAGTGCGAGCGCGCGCTCGACGGCGTCGCTAGGCGGTTGGGACGTCTCGCCGGGCCGGCACCGGTCCGGGCTCAGGAGGGCGGCGATTTCTAGGAGGAGCGCGGGGTCGTCGGTGAAAGAACGGTTGTCGATGCTGGCGGCGAGCGAGGAGCTGGAGTCGGCCTCACGGTATGCGGCGAGCACGCACGGTCGTCCGGTGCGCTCGATCGCAACGAGCGGGCGGGCGTCGTCGGGCGGCCTAGAGCCGTCGACGCGCCATGAGGCGATCAGGTGGCGCAGGGCCTCGTGCTGCCGGGCGGCGGACGGAGAGTCGTTAGGCGCGGCGGTCGGCAAGATGGTTCCGGTGATACCGACGGCGCGGTTCGCCGCACGGAGCTTGTCATGCAGTCGCTGCTCGACACGGAGCAGCGACTCCGAGGCGGCAGGGGGTGAAAGGGCATAGACCGCAACGCGCTGGTGTGTTGAGCCAATGCGGCGTGCTCGGCCCACGCGTTGCTCGAGGCGCGCTGGTGTCCACGGGAGGTCGAGGTGGATGACCACTGAGGCGTCTTGGAGGTTGACGCCTTCGCTGAGCAGGTCGGTGGTGAGCAGGAAGTCGATGCGTTCAATGTCGCGCGGCGGTGCGGCGACCATGGCCATGGGTGCGAATCGCGCGAGGAGCTCAGCGCGGGAAGCTGGGCCGCTGGTGAGGTGGCCGCCGCGAGCGGTGAGAGCGGCGGCTCGAGATCGATCGGGCAGGCGGGCGAACAACGTGCGCACGGTATCGGCGAACTGGGAGAAGGCGACGAGCTTCTCGCCGCGGTGCTGGGCCCGCAGCTCGTGGAGGCGTTGGGCCCGTTCGGTATCCGTCCAGACGCTGGCGAGTGCGCGCGTGCGCAGCGCGGCAACGGCGGCCGTGTGCCGGTTCACGACGTCGCGCAGCGACGTCGTTAGGCAGCTTCCCTGCTCGAGGAGCTGGGGGAACGCCAACTGGACGGCGTCGTCTCCGCAGATCCAGGCACCGAGCGTGGCACGCGATGGGTAGCGGCCAGTGGCGAGGGTGGCGTCGAGCGCGGTGGCGATGGCGAGCCGGCGGTCGAGGGCGCGCAGGAGGGCGCCGTGACTCGAGGCCCATTGCCGAGCGAGTCCCCAGTGGACGAGGGCGCCGCCGTCGTCGCCGTCGCGCGGTGGAAGTGGCGGCGGGAGCGACGTGATCTGCTCGAGCAGTTCCTGGTCGTCACCGACCGGTATCCAAACCGGTGGGTGCAGTGCGGGCAGCGTGGAGTCGGCGACGTCGGCGCGTTCGCGGCGAATGATGCAGGCCGCTCGTTGGGCATCACCGAGTTGCCAGGCGCGGGCGCCGAGGAAGAGGGCGAGAAGGGCGGCGAGGTCGTCGGCGTGGTTGTGGACCGGAGTGGCGGAGAGAAGGAGGACCGGTGTGTGCGCGGTGACGGCGGCGAGGCGGGCGTATCGCTTGGTGGCCGGGTTGCGGGCGTGGTGTGCCTCGTCGAGCACCACCAAGTCGAATGTCCCGTTAGGCAGCGAGCCGCGGCTGAGTGCGTCGTAGGACACGACCTGGGCCGCGGCGCCGCCGCGGTCGAGCGCGTCGCGCCACATGTCGCGGAGCGCGGCGGGTGCAACGACGAGTGCGTGGCGGACGTCGCGGATGAGCGCAACTGCGACGAAGGTCTTGCCCAGTCCGACGTCGTCTGCCAGGAGGGCACCGCCGAATTCGGCGATGGCTTGGCGAACGCGGTCGAGGGCGGACTGTTGGTGTGGGCGGAGGGCGATGCGGCCGATGGTCGCGACTGGCGCCGACTCCTGGTCGCCGAGCCACAGATTTGCGACGAGCGCGCGAACGCGCGTGGGGTCGGCGTTCACGATGAGGTCCACTGCAGCAGCGGCTCGATGTCGGATCGGCGGACGCGATAGGCGCGGAGTGTGGCGTCGAGCAGTTCGCCGCTGTCGGGTTCGCGACCGCGTTGGGCGCGTTGGGCGAGTGGTGCGAGGATGTCGCGGGCATGGGACCACGCACGGGGGGTAGGCAGGAGTGCGATGGTCCAGGCAAGAAAGCGGCGATAGCCCCCGCGCGCGGGTTCGGCGATGAGGGCGAGCCAGGCTGCGATGAGCGGCGAGTTGAGCAGTGCCGCCAGGGTGTGCGCGTCGCGCGGGTCGCGGCACGGCAGGACGTAGCAGCTGTTGAGCGCAACCGTTGGATCGTTAGGCGCGAGCACCAGCGCGCGTGGTGTGCGGCCGACGTCGGCCCAGACGACGCGTGCGAGCTCGCTGCCCGCTCCGGCGGTGCGGAACAGCGACCACCACGGTCCACGGGACCGCGCGTCGGCGCGATGCGCGAGCGCCGAGCGCCATCGGGCGAGCCAGGCGTGCGCGAGCGAGGGGAGCGTGCGGAGGGGGGCGCCGCGGGCGTCGTGCGTCCAGAGAATCCACTCGTCGGTTCCGTTAGGCTCGCGGCGCCATGCGGCCATGGCCTCGCCGCGGAGCAGGGGGCGGAGGAGCGATCGTTCGACTCGTCCGGTGCGGCGTCCGTCGTTGACGGTGGCGATAGCCGAGTCTGCGCCGGTGCAGCGGACGATGAATGCATCGTTGAGCCCGCATTTGACACCCAGTTGTGGGGGACCGAGTGGGGTGTGGACGAGGGGAATCCCGGCGTCGGCGAGGAGGTCGAAGGCATCGCGCACGAGCGGCGGGGCGAGGAGCCACGGGCTGGCGGGATCCGGGTCGAGCGCGATGCGGCGGTGCGGCATGCACCAGTGCACGGTATAGTTAGGCCGGTGCACGGTGGTGCCGATGTCGTGGTCGACCGCTTCATGCTGGTCGCCGAAGACGTTGTCTGGCGCACTCGCATCTCGCCGTGTGGCGACGAGGAGTGACGGGTACACAGCTGCATCAAACTGGGGTGGCGCTTCGCTCCAGTCCTCGAGCGACATGATGTGCGCGTGCTGCTGGAGTTGGGCGCGGAGGCCGCCGCCGGCGAGGGCGCGCCAGAGCTTCGACGGCAGGAGGAGCGCGAGCGTGCCACCGGGTTGCAGCAGGGTGAGAGCGCGTTCAGCGAACAGAGCGGCCAGGTCGACCTGGGCGGCGAATCCCAGCGTAGCGCGGGCAGCCGTGGCGCCGCGAGCCCACGGGGCGTTGCGATACGAGGCGAAGCGGCGGCGCAGCTCGAGTCGTGCGTTGGTCGGGATGCGGTGAAGACGGACCCATGGGGGGTTGCCGAGTATGGTGGTGAAGCCGCCGGCGCGGGCGACGTCGGGGAAGTGGGTGATCCAGGCGAAGGGGAGCGCGCCGCCGTTTCGCACGTCGCGGAGGGAAGCGCTGAGCGATCGACTGCGGTCGCGTTCGGCGGCGAGTCGTTGTCGGGCGATCGATGCGGGTGTGGTGCGCGTGCCGAAGAGGTCCCGTCCGCGGAGAGCGGTGAGGATGTCGCGGCGTCGTGCCGACGATGCCGCGAGTTGTCGTTCGAGGTGTGCGACGACCAGTGTGCGTTCGGCGCGATCGAGTGCGCGTTGGAGCGTGTGTTTGCGGCGTCCGCTGGAGCGTGCGTAGCGTTCGCGGAGTTGGGCGAGGCGCGGGCTGCCGCGAGACGGCGCGCGAACGACGAGATCGAAGGCGTCGCCGGCGAGCGAGTCGCCGATGCGGATGTGGCGATCCAGGTTGGGGAGTGGCGGTACGAGCATGGGATCGCGTGTGTCGCAGTCGATGACGACGGAGAGCCAGAGTCGGAGCTCGCAGAGCCAGACGGCGGTTGGATTGATGTCGACGCCGAAGATCGATTTCGTGAGCATGTCGCGTCGGAGCTGCCACACCGGGCGGGGGTCGCCGAGTTGGGAGCGAAGGGAGGCGACCTGCTCAAGGATGTGGACGAGGAAGGCGCCGCTGCCGCAGGCGGGATCGAGAATGGTGATGTCGTCGCACCGGTCGAGGAGGCGGCCCGCATCCTCGCCGTTAGGCACGTGCCCATCGAGTGCGGCGAGGGCCGAGTCTGGCGAGATGGTTCGTGTGGCGAGTGCGTGGGCGAGGGCGGCGCGACTAACGGTAGCGACCAGTCGGCGCGGCGTGTAGAACGCTCCGGAGGCGCGGCGATGGTTTGCCTCCATGAGCGATTCGAATGCTTTGCCCAACATTTCGGGATCGACTGCCGCCTCGGACCAGTTGGCCGATTCTTCGCGGGGTGAGAAGCGGTACCTCGACAGCAATTCTCCGAAGACGACGCCGAGCATATCGTCGGGGAATCGGAGACGGGGGCGGCGGCGTTCGAGGGGAGTGCGAGCGAAGAGTCCGCCGTTGAGAAATGGAATGCGGCCGAAGGCGCGGGCGGCGGCGGCACGTGCGCGGGGCGGCGTGTTGAGAGTGCCGAAGAACAGTGGGAGGAGGATGCGGCGGTGGTAGTCGCCGCCACGTTCCATGCACCGGGCGAAGGTATTGTGGAGGAATCGTCGATCGTGGTCGAGCCAGCCTTTCGTTTGGATGAAGCTCAGGAAGAGGAGTCGGGAGACGTAGAGTAGGGCGAGGTCAGTGCGTTCCGACGGCGGGACTCGTATGGGTGCGGTGCCGAAGGTGGCTGAGGCGGCGAGGTTGGCTACGACCTGTTCGAGGATGCGATAGAAGCGTCGTGTGAGGGAGTCGCGGCCCAACGTGTCGAGCCAGGCGGCATGGGCGAGGATATCGGAGTCGTCCGAGGTGGCGGCCAATGCGGCAACTGTTTCGGCGTCGCTTGGGACAACGTGGGTGCGATCGACGTGCAGGGCGACGACGCGTGGTTTCGATCGATCGGCCGACCATGTGGCGACCGTGAGATCGCATCCATTGTATTGCGTGGCGATGAGGAGCCAGAGCAATTGCGGGGCGTGATCCGAGCATTGTTGGGCAACGTTGGTTGCGATGGTGCGGAGCGGCGTATCGTGTTCACACTCGAGGAGAATTGCGCGGAGGGCGCCGCGTCCTGTTGCGACGCGGGCGGAGCGGACGAGCGGCGCGGAAGGAACGCCGAGGGCTGCCCGGGTATCCGGATCGAGTCGCACCGCCTCTCGGGGGAAGCCGAGTTCGGCGGCGAGGGCGGACAGGGAAGCGTCGGAGCTCGTGGCGGCGACGAGGGCGGCGAAGGATTCGAGGGATCGCACGCCGCGAACGTAGCGGGGGTGGTGGAGGGGAGCGGGTGCGAAATCATGCGGAGCGGTACAAAGCATTGCGGAGCCGTACGGCGCGCGCATGAGAGGCGTCAAAGGGGGGGGTCGCGCTTGCGCGGAGCCGTACCATTCCCAAGTTAGGGGAGCGAAAACGTGGCGCGTTGGGCGCCGATGCTGCGTCCCGAATCGGGAGATGCGATGCGAAAGTTGATGAATGTGTTGTGCGCCGCGTGCGCGATGGCGTCTACCGTCCAGGCGCAGGATTCGTTAGGCAACCACCGGTTCACGCTGCGCGACATTTTCGATCTGCAATGGGCCGCGGATCCGCAAATTTCTCCAGACGGCCGGCAGATCGTGTACGCGCGGTCGCGCTACGACATCATGAAGGATCGGGAGCGGTCGATTTTGTGGCTCGTGAATGCGGATGGGGGCGAGCAGCGTCCGTTGACGAGCGGCGGCGATCGAAACGAAGTTTCGCCGCGTTGGTCACCGGACGGCGGGCGCATTGCGTACGTGTCGAACGCCGAGGGGTCGAGCGAAATTCACGTGCGATGGTTGGCGTCGGGGGTGGACGGTGTGATCACGCACGTGGAGCACAGTCCGTCGTCGTTGGTATGGTCGCCCGACGGGAAGTGGATTGCGTTCATGATGTTCGTGTCGGAGCCGCCGAAATCGTTCGTCACGTTGCCGTCGAAGCCCGATGGTGCGGACTGGGGCCCGCCGACGCGGTACACGGAAGCGTTAGTCTACCGGCGGGATGGCAGCGGCGACGTGCCGTCGGGGCACGCGCACATTTTCGTGGTGAGTGCGGATGGCGGCGCGCCGCGTCAGTTGACTAACGGACCATTCAACGATGGCTCGCCTGTGTGGGCGCCGGACGGAAAAACGATCTACTACTCGGCGAACCGGCATCAGGATGGCGACTACATGCCGCTCAACACGGAAGTGTATGCGGTGTCCGTGGCCGGCGGAGAGGTGCGCGAGCTGACGAAGCGCGACGGCCCCGACAATTCGCCCGCGATTTCGCCGGACGGCCGGATGGTAGCCTACACGGGATTCGACGATCACCGGCAGGGGTATCAGGTCACGCATCTGTACGTGATGAACGCGGATGGATCATCGCCGCGCGAGGTGACGCCTAACTTCGACCGCGACGTATTTGCGCCGTCGTGGACGACGGACGGCCGCGGGATCTACGCGATGTACGATGATCAGGGCGACACCAAGGTCGGGTTGGTGACGTTGGACGGGAAGGTCACGCCGGTCGTGTCGCACGTCGGTGGGTTGGACATCGGGCGTCCGTATCCCGGCGGTTCGTACTCGACGTCGCACACGGGCCGGATCGCGTTCACGGAATCGGATCCCGATCATCCGGCCGATGTCGCGGCGACGGGTGCGCGCGCGGGTTCGCCGGCGGTCCGTCTCACGCGTCTCAACGATGGGCTGTTCGGGCCTGGCGGTAAGGCGTTAGGCGCGGTGCAGGAGATCCACGTCAAGTCATCGTTCGACCAACGTGATGTGGAAGGGTGGGTGATCACGCCGCCGGGATTCGAGGCGACGCACAAGTATCCGTTGCTTCTCGAGATTCACGGCGGCCCGTACCTCGATTATGGCGACCGGTGGTCGGCTGAGCTGCAGCAGTACGCGGCGGCCGGGTACGTGGTGCTGTACATGAATCCGCGCGGCAGCACGAGCTATGGTGAGACGTTCGGCAATCTGATCAACCACGACTATCCGAATCACGACTACGACGACCTGATGTCGGGTGTGGACGCGGTGATCGCGAAAGGGTTCGTCGATCCCGACAACTTGTACGTGACTGGCGGCAGCGGCGGCGGCGTGCTGACGGCGTGGATCGTTGGGCACACGCACCGGTTCCGGGCGGCGGTGGTGCAGAAGCCGGTGATCAACTGGTACAGCTGGGTGCTGACGGCGGACTTGTCGGAGTTCGGTATGACGTACTGGTTCACGGGCGCGCCGTGGACGCAGGCGGACACGTACATGAAGTATTCGCCGATCACCTACGTCGGGAACGTGACGACGCCGACGATGATGATCACGGGCGATGTCGACTATCGGACGCCGAGCTCGGAGGCCGAGCAATTTTACGCCGCGTTGAAATTGCGGAAAGTTCCGGCGGCGCTGGTGCGCGTGCCTAACGCATCACACGAAATTTCGGCGACACCGAGCCACATGATGGTCAAGATTGCGTACGTGCTGGCGTGGTTCAAGAAATGGCAAGGAACCGGTGCGCAGAACGCGGTCGGCCAGCGGTAGCTTGGATGTGGAACGCCCCCGAATACCTGTCGGCACAGGTACCGGGGGCGCCCCCACTCGGAGGAAGTAGAAGCCCGAAGGCTTCAATCATAAGACGAACGTCGCCCGAAAAAGGTTTCCTAGGGATCAGCCGGCGATGTACTCTCGGCCCCGCCATTCGACGCGCCGGCCGCGCACGACGGCGCGGACGATGATGTAGGCCAGGATCAACGAGCCTAGCGGGTAAATGGCGGCGAAGCGCAGGGCGCGCGACGGACCGGACACGGGCGCGCGCAGGTAGATCTGGACCCACCATAGTATGGTCGCGGTCGTCGTGATGAGCGACCACACGAGCCAGGTGCTGGTCACGAGACCGAACGCGGCGAGGATGAGCACGATCGGCGGCGCGATGCTCGCGATCGGTCCCGCCAACAAGACGAGTGGCAGCAGCGCGCGCCCCGCGGATCCGAACGGCGCCGCGCGCACGCCCCCGGCGTAGATGTTCTTCATCCAGCCGCGAACGAGCGTACCGAACGACGTATACATACGCGTCGACAAGTAATTGCGACCCTCGACGAGCTCGGTACATTTGCCGCGGTGGAAGAGCCGTTGTGCCAGGGTCAGGTCCTCTGCAACTTGATCGCGAACGGCTGCGTGACCACCGACGTCGTTGTATGCGGCGCGCGTGAGGAGCATGTATTGGCCGTTGGCGAGCTTGTCGATAACGCGCGGCGATCGATTCACTTCGCGTGCGCCGCCGAATCGCATCGAGAGCATCGCGAACACTTGCGGCTGGATCAGTCGTTCCCAAAATGTGAGCATCACTTGCCGTCCCAGGACGCTCACGAAGTCCAGGTTGCGACTACGCAGCCTGTGCACGGATCGACTCATCAGCTCCTGACCGTGGCGCGTGTCGGCGTCGGTGAAGCACAAAATTTCACCGGAGGCTTGGGCAGCGCCGCGATCGCACGCCCACTGTTTCCCGAACCATCCGTCGGGCAGCGGCGGCGCCTCGAGCGCAGTCACGCGATGGTCGAAGGTGGCCATCACACGCGAAATCGCCAGCGTGTCGTCGGCCGAGTGATCGTCGACGACGATAACCTCGAACGCCGGGTAGCGTGAGATCAAAATCGATTGCACGCACGCGGCGATGTTCGCACCTTCATTGCGCGCGGGGATGACGACAGAAACCTTGGGGGCGTCGGTCGAGTCCGACGCCGGCTCGTTGTCGAGCGACGGGTCGCCGCGCGCGCGCCAAAGCGCAACGAGGGGGATGACGATCCACGGCGTTGCGGCGACGAGCGCAAACGTCAACACTGGGGCGCGGCGAACGTGTCACGCTTGGGCTTCGTCACCAGGCGAAAGGTAGCGGCCGTTTTTGCGGCGGGGGAAGGCCGCTCGCTAACTTGCTTGGGTGGTTCGGCGTGTCGCGCGGAACAAGAGTCAACCATACGATGCTATTGAGACAGCGGAGCGAGATGGCGGAGCACGCGCAAGATTCGGGAAAGGGATTTCGAGAGGTGGCGGCGTCGGACGTGATCGAGATGAAAAAACGCGGCGACGACGTCACGTTCGTCGACGTGCGCGATCAGCACGAATGGAACCTGTTCCGCATCGGCGGGGCAGTGCACATTCCCCTGGCCCAGGTGCGCGACGAGGCGCCGCGTCGACTCCAGCCGAACCGCACGGTGCTGCTGTACTGCGCCCGCGGCGGCCGGGCGGCAACCGCCGCGGCGACGCTCGCCGAGCTCGGTTTCGCTGACGTTCTGTCGCTCGAGGGCGGGCTCATGGCGTGGGTGAACGCGGGCGGGGCGCTGGAGGAGTAACGCCGGGTGTCGCCGGGCGCCGGCTTTCCGTTAGGCAGCGACGACGCTGGTGAGTTGGGCCCCGTCATGGCCCGCCCCATCGTCGCTCGACTGGTCGAACGACTTCGCCTGCGCTCGGCGCGGAGCATCGACGTGGGTGCCGGCGGCCGGCGAGCGGCGGTAGCGCTGGTGCTCAGGGCGCGCACATTCGAGGCGGTGGAGCTGCTCATGATCAAGCGCGCCACGTACGCGGGCGATCCGTGGAGCGGACACTTCGCGCTGCCGGGAGGACGACAGGAGCCGGGTGAAACGATCGAGCAAACGGCTGTTCGCGAGACGCGCGAGGAGACGGGCCTCGACCTCTCGCGCAGCGACTCGATCCTCGGTCGCCTGGATGATGTGCAGCCACGCACGGTCGCGCTGCCGCGGCTCGTGATCACGCCGTTCGTCGGCGTCGTGGCCGGTGACGGATCGCTGACGCTCAGTGATGAAGTTGCTGACGCGTTCTGGATCTCAGTGGACGCGTTGCGGGCGCCGGACGCGACCCGCGAGGTGGTGCTCGAGCTGACAGGCGGTCCTCGGCGCGTGCCGACGTTTCAGCACGACGGGCGCACGATCTGGGGCCTAACGGAGCGCATTCTTCGGCAGTTTCTGGCGCTCACATCGACCGAGTGAACCGGCCATGTACACGCGCATTCTGGTCCCGCTGGAGAATTCACCGTACGACGAGGCGATCCTGGATCACGTCCGCGGCCTGGCACGCCTCTGCCAGGCGTCGATCATCCTCATCCACGTGGCGGACGGTTGGGCCGCGCGCAACCTGCGCCAGTTGGACCTGCGCGAGAGCGAAGAAATGCGCGCCGATCGCGAGTACTTGAGCCGCGTCGCGGCACAGCTCGAAGCCGACGGACTCGACGCGGACGCCGTACTGGCCAACGGCGACCCGGCGCGCGAGATTGCCGACGCCGCCACCCGCGAACGGTGCGACCTCATCGCCATGTCGACGCACGGCCACCGTTTCTTCTCCGACCTCATCTACGGGAGCGTCGCGGACGGCGTCCGCCACAAGTCGGACGTGCCGGTCCTCCTCGTGCGCGGCTCGAAAGTCCAGCGCTCGACGCCTCCATCCAGTCCCGCGGCGCCGCACGCCTCTTGACACCGCCGCGCGACGCATGGCGAATTTTACGTCATGCCATCCACGGTGCACATCGGAACGCAAGGCTGGAACTACGACGCCTGGGTGGGTCCGTTCTATCCGCCGGATACGCGCGCCTCCGACTTTCTCGCCGTGTATGCCCGCGCGTTCGATACGGTGGAAGTCGATTCGACGTTCTATGCGGTGCCGCCGGAGCGCACGGTTCAAAGTTGGGCGGAGCGCACGCCGGGGCATTTTATGTTCGCGCTCAAGCTGCCCCAGGAAATCACGCACGAACATCGGCTGCGCAATTGCGCCGACCTCACCGCCCAATTCTTCGATCGCGTCAGCGCACTGGGCGCCAAGCTTGGGCCGGTGCTGGTTCAGCTCGGCCCCGAGTTCGGACCGTCCGAGCTGCCGGCACTCGCGTCGTTTCTTCCGACGCTGCCGCGCGATGCGCAGGTGGCCGTCGAGTTCAGGCAGCGCGCATGGATCCACGAAGGTGTCCTCGCGCTCCTCGCCGAACACCACGTCGCGCTCGCACTCACGGATGCTCGGTGGATTCCCCGTCGCACAATGCTTGCACTGGCCGAAAGGCCGACGGCGGATTTCGCGTACATCCGATGGATGGGGCCCGACCGTGACATCGTGGACTATTCCCGCATTCAAGCCGACCGCACGCGAGAGCTCGAGGCGTGGGCAGATGCGCTGCTGATGCTCACGCAGAAGGTGACCGCCGTGTACGGGTACGCCAACAATCACTTCGCCGGGCACAGCCCCGCTACCGCCCGGCACCTGCAACGGCTCCTCGGCCAGCACCCGGTGGACCCGAGCGAGTTGGGCGAGCAGATGTCTCTCTTTTGATGCCTAACGTTAGACGAACGCAGCGGCACGCCGCATGAATCGCCGGACACTGATCGGATGCGTGGTGGCGGCGGGTGCGGCGGCGTTGTTCGCGCGGTTGGGCGTGTGGCAGCTGCACCGCCTCGCCGAGCGGCGCGCGTTCAACTCTCAGTTCGAGCGGCGGCTCGCGGCCTCGCCCGCGCCGCTCGACAGCCTCCCAGCCGACACCGCGCTGGCCAAGTATCGGCGGGTGCGCGTGCACGGGACCCTCGACTACGATCACCAATTTGTCATCACAGGCCGGTCGCGCGAGGGCGCACCGGGAGTGTTCCTCATCACGCCGCTCCGCCCCGACAGCGATGCGCGCGCCGTGCTCGTGAATCGCGGCTGGGTCTATTCGCCCGACGCATCATCGGTGAACTCGTCGCTCTGGCTCGAACCGGAGCGTACGACGGTGGAAGGATTCGTCGAGCCGCTTCCCGCGCGCATGCGCGGCGGTACGCGATCTGTCAGCAACCCGCGCGCGTGGCGCGAGCTGGATTACGCACGCGCGAGCGCCGAGCTGCCTTACCCAATCGAGCCCTACACGATCGTCGAGTTGGCGAAGGGCCAGCGTCCCGTTGGCGCTCCAACCCGACTGACGCTGCCCGAAATGGACGACGGCCCACACCTCAGCTATGCCATTCAGTGGTTCACGTTCGCGGCCATCGCCCTCTACGGTGCACTGTATCTCCTGTGGCTGGAACATCGCGCATCAGGGTGATACGGGCCGGCTGATTGTCCGGGTTCCTGCGCAACGTGTACTTTTCGATTGTGCGACGCCTGAGCGCCGCCCGGCCCGCGCACGCGGGAGACAAACCGACGAGGGTGATCTCGCATGGCAGACACCAAACACGGACTGGCCTCCGAACAAGAAGCACGCGACGTTGCCGAAGCCGCGCGCGAGAGCGAATGGACCCAGCCGAGCTTCCTTCAGGAACTCTTCCTCGGCCGCTTTCGGCCTGAGATCATCCATCCGTATCCGGCCGATGATCCGGAGGAGACGGCGCGCGCCAAGCCGTTCTTCGATGCCTTACGGAGCTACCTCGAGCGATACCCGTCCGATGACATCGATCGCACGGGCGAGATCCCCGAGCCCCTCGTGCAGGAGCTGCGCGAGATGGGCGCGTTCGGCATCAAGATTCCGCGCGAGTACGGCGGACTCGGACTCTCACAGACGAGCTACATCCGCGCGATGGGCATGGTCACGTCGCGCGACGGCTCGCTCACCGCGCTGCTCTCCGCGCACCAATCGATCGGGTTGCCGCAACCGCTCAAGTTGTTCGGCACTGACGCACAGAAAAAGAAATACTTCCCGCGCCTCGCGAAAGGCGCGATCTCCGCGTTCGCGCTAACGGAAGTCGACGCCGGCAGCGACCCGGCCAACATGCGCACGTCCGCCGAGGCCACCGAAGATGGTTCGGCGTTCATCCTCAATGGACAGAAACTGTGGTGCACCAACGGCACGCGCGCGGAGCTCATGCTCGTGATGGCGCGCACGCCGGACGTTGTCGTGCACGGCAAACCGAAGAAGCAGATCACGGCATTCATCGTCGAGACCAGTTGGCCGGGTGTCGAAGTCGTGCACCGCTGCCGGTTCATGGGACTCAAGGCGATCGAGAACGGCGTCATCCGCTTCACGAACGTGCGTGTGCCGCGCGAGAACATCCTGTGGGAGGAGGGGAAGGGCCTCAAGCTGGCGCTCATCACGCTCAACACCGGCCGCCTAACGCTGCCGGCGAGCGCCGCGTACGCCGCCAAGCAGATGGTGCGCGTGGCGCGCGAATGGTCCAACGAGCGCGTGCAGTGGGGACAGCCCATCGGAAAACACGAGGCCGTTGGGCAGAAGATCGCGCGCATGGCCGCGAACACCTTCGCCATGGAGTCGGTGGCCGAGCTCGCGAGCAAGATGGCCGACCGCGGCGGCTACGACATCCGCCTCGAGGCTGCCATCGCCAAGATGTGGAACACCGAAGCCGGCTGGCGCATCGTCGACGACACACTGCAGATCCGCGGCGGCCGCGGCTACGAAACCGCCGACTCGCAGCGTGCGCGCGGAGAGCGCCCGATTCCAATCGAGCGCGCCATGCGCGACTTCCGCATCAACCTGATCTTCGAGGGCTCCTCCGAGATCATGCGGCTGTTCATCGCGCGCGAAGCAGTGGACTTCCATTTCCGCACGGCGTTCGATCTCGTGAACCCGAAAGCGTCGGGCAAGCAGCGGATGGCGGCGCTGCGCCGGTCGGCGGGATTTTACCCGATGTGGTACACGTCACGCTGGATGGGCGGCTTCCGATCCTACAGCGAGTTCGGGCACCTCGCCCATCACATGCGCTTCATCGAGCGTACCACGCGAAAGTTAGGCCGGTCCATTTTCCACGCGATGGTCAAACTCGGACCCAAGCTCGAGAAGCGGCAAATGGTGTTGTTCCGCGCCGTCGACGTCGGCGCCGAGCTGTTTGCGATGTCTGCGTCGTGCGTGCACGCGGTGAAGGTCGCACAGGACGGCGACGCGAATGCGATCGATCTCGCGGACGTGTTCTGCCGTGAGGCGCAGCTTCGCATCGCCGACCACTTCCGCAACCTCTTCGGCCCAACGGACGGTGCGCTGTTCCGGCTGTCTCAGCGGGTCCTCCAGGGCGAGTACACGTGGCTCGAGCAGGGGATCGTGGCCATGGAATCCGAGGAGGAGGAAGCCACCTCCGGCGAGCTGATCGGCGCGGCGCGATAGCGCGTCAGAGGAGCGGCAGCCTGCGCTCGTCGCGAATGTCCGTGACGTAGTAGCCGGCCGCCTCGATCGCAGCGATGATGTCCTCGTGGGTCGCGCGACCATCGTGCTCGATGGTCGCGCGACCCACTTTCACATCGGCGGTGATGATGCCCTCCACGCCTGCCAACGCCGTGTACACGGCGTGCGCGGCGTGCACGGCAAGCATGCCGTCGATGGTGACCGACGTCGTGATGCGCACGCCGGAAGGTAGCGCACAGCGAAGCCGGCGCGGCAAACCGTCTGCCCGGACGCAACGTGCCATCCGTCGCAGCCGAGCGATCCGTTCTAGTCCGGCCGTGTCCGCGCCTTGTCCGCCTTTGACATCGCGGCGCCGGAAGACGAAGTTCCGGTGTCCTCGCCACACCCTCGACGCATGACTCAGATCGCATTCCTCGGCCTCGGCGCCATCGGGACGCCGATGGCGCGTCACCTCGCCCAACCGCCGTTCGAGCTCACGGTTTGGAACCGCACGGCCGCTCGCGCCGACGAGTTCGCGCGCAGCACCGGAGCCCGTGCCGCAGCCACGCAGCGCGACGCCGCGCGCGGCGCCGCGTTCGTGGTCACATGTCTGCCCACGTCGCGCGAAGTGGAATCGCTGCTCGACGGCGACATGGGACTGCTCGCCGGCATGGCACGCGGCAGCATGCTCATCGACTGCACGTCGGGCGATCCGGCCACGTCGCGCCGCATCGCCCAACGGTTAGGCGAACGCGGCATTGCGTTCATCGATGCGCCGGTGAGCGGCGGCACGATCGGCGCCGAGCGCGGAACGTTGACCGTGATGTGCGGCGGCGACGAGGCGGCGTTCGCGCGCGCTCGCCCTGTGATCGATGCCTTCGGTGAGAAACTGGTGCACTGCGGCCCCGTCGGCGCGGGGCACGCGCTCAAGTCGGTGAACAATGCCTTGCTGGCCGTGCACGTGTGGGCCACCGGCGAAGGGCTCGCGGCGCTGGCGAAGGCCGGCGTCGCACCGGCGGTGGCGCTGGACGTGATCAACGCGTCGAGCGGCCGGAGCAACACGTCGCAGAATCTGTTTCCCGAACGCGTGCTCACGCGTGCGTTCCCGCGCACGTTCCGCTTGGCGCTGCTGGACAAAGATGTGGGCATCGCCGCAGGCGTCGCGCGCGAACAGCACGTCCCGTCGCCGCTGCTGCAGCTCACGAGCGAGCTGTTCCGCGCGGCGCACACGTTGTTAGGCGAAGAGGCCGATCACGTCGAAGCAGTGCGCATGATCGAGCAATGGGCCGGAGTGGAGATCGCGTGACCACCGCACCCATCTCCATCGACGCGCGCGTTCAGTCCACCGACGCGATTCGACAGCAATTCCCCGCGCTCGAGCGGCGCCAGGGCGGGCGCTGGGTCGCTTACTTCGACGGACCGGGCGGCACACAGGTGCCGCGCTCCGTGACCGACGCGGTGACCGCGTACCTGCTGCACCACAACGCGAACACGCACTGGGCGTATCCGACGAGCGTCGAGACCGATGCCGCGATCGCGCGTGCCCGCCGCGCCATCGCCGATTTTCTCAACGCGCGCGATGACGAGATCGCGTTCGGCCAGAACATGACGTCGCTCACGTTCCACGTCGCGCGCGGCATCGGCCGCCGACTCAACGTGGGCGATGAAATCGTCGTCACCGAGCTCGATCACCACGCCAACATCGCGCCGTGGCGCGCGCTCGCTGCCGAGCGAGGCATCACGGTGCGGATGGTGCGCATGCACCCGGACACGGGGCAGCTCGACTGGGACGAGCTCGAGCGGTCGATCGGCAACCGCACGCGCGTGGTGGCGATCGGCGCCGCGTCCAACGCGTTAGGCACGATCAACGACGTGGCGCTCGCCACTCGGCTCGCCCACGCGGTGGGCGCGATCGCGTTCGTCGACGCCGTGCACTATGCGCCCCATCAGCTGGTCGACGTTCGCGCCATTGGCTGCGATTTCCTCGCGTGCTCGGCGTACAAGTTCTATGGACCGCACGTGGGCGTGTTGTACGGGACGAGCGAGCGCATTCTGGAAGTGGATGTCCCGCGATTGGAGCCGGCGCCCGACACCGCGCCCGAACGCCTCGAGACGGGCACGCAGAATCACGAAGGCATTGTCGGCGCCGCCGCCGCCGTTGACTTCCTGGCATCGCTCGGCGTCGGCGACACGCGGCGCGCGCGGCTCGCGTCCGCGTTCGAGGCGCTGCACGCGCGCGGGTCCGCGTTAGTCACGAGCATGTGGAACGGTCTGAGCGCGATTCCCGGCGTGCGCGTGTTCGGTCCGTCCCCGTCGTCCCCGCGCACGCCCACGATCTCGTTCGTCGTCGCGGGCCGCTCGTCCACCGA
>Ga0070681_10000667_pt1 | contig 28385 bp, 31 predicted proteins | sample KBSC83BmetaG_FD_65650 | JGI IMG/M metagenome (GOLD analysis project Ga0070681, IMG submission 65650) | Corn rhizosphere microbial communities from Kellogg Biological Station, Michigan, USA - KBS C8-3B metaG | ecosystem: Host-associated > Plants > Roots > Rhizosphere | place: USA: Michigan...
TTCGCAGCGGCAAGAGCTGGGATCGCCACCGGGCGATTCTGAGCCGCTACGACCTGCCGGCACCGCTGGCCGCGGACGCCATCGGCACGCCGAACTGAGGGCCGGACGGAATCATCGAACCTGCCGTCCGAGCCTGGCGATGGCTTGATTCACCGCGGCCGCGCGCGCCGGATGCATTCAACCTATTGTGCTGTGATCCCGCTTGAGTCATTCTACGGACACAAGGTATGGTGTCTGTACATCTATACAGCTTTTCGGGAGGAGAGCGCCGGTCATGACGATTCGCACTTACGAGAGACTCCTCCAGGACGCCCGCACCGTGCTCGAGCGCTACCAGTTCGATGGCGATGCTCTGCGCGACGATGTGGCTGAAATCTGCATGAAAATCGATGACGTGCTGAGCCGCGCCCCGGCTCCCGAAGCGGCGGCCGCCTCCATGATGCTGGCGGAGCAGGCGGCCTAGACAGCTGACGCCTGCGGTTTTGTACTCTGCGAGCCTTGTCATTGCATGGATGCGCAGCAGCTCATTCGACTCCCCGCCGATGGCAGCCCGGTCTGGGCGGGGATGGGGCACTGCCAACTCCTCTCGGCCGATGGCCGCCACCGAATCGACCTGCCGTACCTGGGCGAGCCGCCCCACGGGGATTCGTATCATCGAATGGAGATTGACGGGGTTCCGTTTCCGGGGCACGTCTGGGGCGCTCTGTTTGCGCTGACTCCGGATTCCCGTTATCTGGCATTCAGTTGGAAACCCTCGCAGTCCGTGGCCGGTGCTTCGGACTTCGAGCGCAGGACCGCGGTCGTCGATCTGACGTTGCGTCGTTACTTCGTGCTGCCCGCGTATATCTACAAGTTCCGCTTCGTCTGGCCCCTCCTCGAGGGCAGTACGCCCGGCGCCGGCGACATCGTCTATCGGTTTACGGGCAATGAGCAGTGGCGCGACTACTGACGAGGTGATGTCCGGTGACAGGCGCAGGCCTGCACCCGCGTTTGCTGGAAGCCGCCGCCGACTCAGTGTGTGACCCAGGATTCGGTCGCGACGTCCTCCTTTGGGCTCAGCGATTTCAGGTAGGTCACGAGCGTCCACACACCGTCCGTGCCCAGACGACCGCCGAAGGCGGGCATGCCTTTGGGGCGTCCGTAGTAGATGGAATCAAATATCTCGGGGTCCGAACCGCCATAACGCCAGCGCCCATCCGCCAGACTGGGCCCGACCCAACCCGATCCGCCGCCCCCATGGCAGCCGTCGCAATTCATCGCGGTGAACAGTTGCCCGCCCGCCTGCGCCTTCGCGGCGTCTGCCGCCATCGGATTCGCGGGCAAGGCACCCTGAGGCTGTTGGCCGCCGGCGGCGATGTGCGCTTCGTAACGAATCGCAGGCGGACTAGAATCCTGTGACTGCGCCGCGGGCGCGGGAGCGCGACTGCAGGCACCGAGCAGCAACACACCGAGGGACAGGAGGACCGCACGGATGTTGTGTATGTGTTTCATACGATCACAACCCGAAGATCCAGACGATACCGCCCTGGCTGGTATGGCGCGCGATGTCCTTGAGGAAATCTGCCGGCGGCCGGACGTCCGCCGGATCATCGGACCGAACATCACCTGACAGAAGAAACCAGTCACCCCCGATGCCGGCGTACACCGCGACGTACTGTTTGCCCTCCGGCCCGAGGAACGAAATCGGGTTGCCTACTACACCCGAGCCCACCTTGAACTTCGACAGGATTGTGCCCGTGCGCGCATCGACCGATTTGAACCAGCCATCCAGCGTTCCGTAAAAGACGACATCGCCAGCGGTTGCCAGGGTGCCGCTCCAGGTGGGGTACGGCTCCTTGATTTCCCACACCTTGCGCCCGGTGCTGGCGTCCCAGGCTATGAACCCTCCCATCTGCCCACCCGCGCCCGCCGTGTAAGGCGTGTTGGCGCCGATGAAGGGGGTTCCTTTCACGTAAGCCGCCGGCGAGGCGGCGTAGTCCATGCACATGTTGTTGATGGACGTGTAGAAGAGATGTGTGCGCGGCGAATAGGCGGGAGGGGAGGCCGGGCTCACTCCGCCTTCGAGACTTGGGCAGATTCCCTTCACGTTTCCCTTGGATGCGCCCGTCTGTTTACTGGCATCCACCACGGGCCGTCCCGTATTGAGATCGACGCTGCTCGCCCAGTTCGCGTTGGCGAAGGGAGCCGCGACCAACACGCGACCGGTTGCACGATCGAGGGTGTAGGCGAAGCCGTTCTTGTCGAAGTGCACGAGCGCCTTCACGGGCTTGCCGCCTATGGCGATATCCGCGAGCAGCATCGTGCCGGTGGCGTCAAAGTCCCAGCTATCGTGCGGAGTAAACTGGTAAGCCCATACGAGCGAGCCATCGCCGGGCCGGCGGGCGAGCACGCTGGAGGTCCACTTGTTGTCGCCGGCGCGCTGCTCCGAGTTGTAGGGGGCGGGGTTTCCTGTCCCGTAGTAAATGAGATCGAGCTGCGGATCGTACGAAACGGAGCCCCATACCGGACCGCCCCCGGTCTTCCAGCTATCGCCCGCCCAGCTGTGCTGTCCGGAGTCAGGGCCACTCTCGTACGGAGGTCTGAAGGTTCCAGGCCGGACCAGCATGTCCGCATCGGGCCCCACATTGCGCGCCGTCCAGAGGACCTGTCCGGACTTGAGGTCAAGGCCTTTGATCCAACCGTAGATACCGAACTCTCCCCCGGAGGCGCCCACGATCACACGATCCTTTGTCACGAGGGGCGCCATCGGAGTGGTCTCGCCTGCGGCCAGATCCGCGACCTGCGTGCTCCACAGTTGCCGCCCCGTGGCCGCATCAATCGCCACCGTATGACCGTCGAGCAGGTTGTAGACGATACGACCCTCTACAAAGGATGCGCCGCGATTGACGGAGTCGCAGCATGCGATCCCGAGCGCGTTCGGGCTCACGGGCGGGCGGTACTTCCAGCGCAGTGGGTATCCTTCCTGCTTCAGGTCGAAGGCATAGAGCACGTTTGGCCAGGGAGTGACGACATACATCGTGTTGTCGACCACGAGGGGCTGGCCCTCGTGGCCGCCTAGCACGCCCGTCGAGAACGACCATACGGGATGCAGTCCTCCGGCGTTTCTGGAGTTGATCTGCGACAGAGCGCTGAATCGGGTGGACCCATAGTCCTTTCCCGGCATGCTCCAGTCGCCCTCGCGGCTCTGCTGCGCCGAGGCGAGAGCGCTCGAGCCCATGAGAAGCGTCGCGACCACGACAAGAGACGGACGCAATCCGATGTGCCGCATGCTGGCGCGCCCGCTCAATGATTCGGGGCGGACTTCGGCCGCCCGTAGTGCGCGATGAACACAGCCTTGCCCAACAGGTGATCCTGGACGACGGAGGTCACCATGGCGCCGCTGGACTCGGGAGCTACAGGCAGCTTGGCGACATCCAGTGCGTACAACGTGAAAACGTAGCGGTGTGGCGGATCGCCCGCGGCCGGGCAGGGCCCGTGGTACGCATCCTCGCCCAGATCGGAGCGCCCCTGCTGCGTGCCGGCCGGCAGGGAACGGGTGTTGAGCGCACCGGCGTTCTCATCCAGATGATCGGTCGAGGGAGGCAGGTCGAACACGACCCAATGCCACCAACCTGAAGGAGTGCTCCGCTCGTCCGGGTCGAACAGCGTCAGCACGAAGCTCTGGGTGCCCTGCGGGGCGCCGTGCCAGGCCAGTGCGGGAGAGACGTTGCCCCCTGAACAGCCGAACGCCTTCGCCGTGTATTTCTCAGGGACGCTCGCCGTGAGCCTGGAATCCGGACTCGTCAGGACGAAGTGCGCTGGCTCCTTCGCCGCGGCGCCCGCAATCCCGAGCACCGCGGCGAGCCCGATGAGCCCCATGAGCCCCATGAACCCGATGAGCCGACGCAACGCTGGCCAACGCAGATCAGGGCCGGATTTCATCTTCCACTCCTTCTCGATCTGGCAACGGGTGAGACGCTCGCGTGGACGCCAGTACATCATACGCTGCGAGACGGGTTCAGAAAGGCTAGAGTAGGTCACTCAAAGGCGAGGCGCGGCGTGAACCGGTTGACTGGCAAGATCTGCTTCGTGACGGGGGCTGCCCAGGGTATCGGCAGTGCAATCGTCAGACACTTTCTGGCGGAGGGCGCTACCGTCATTGGCGCCGACCTCCGTTTCGTCGATGAGTTTGCGGCTGCGCTCCACGAGCGCCGGATTCTTGATGTCACCGACGAGTCCGCCGTCCGCGCCGCCGCTGCGGCTCATCCAAACGTGTCCGTGCTGGTCAATTGTGTCGGCCACGTATCGCAGGGCGCGCTGCTCGACTGCAGCCTGGAAGAGTTCGATCGCGCCATGCGAATCAACGTGCGCTCGATGGTGCTGACGATAGGCGCCTTTCTGCCAGCGATGCTGGCCCGGACGCGCGGGGACATCATCAACATTGCCTCGGTCGCTTCAAGCGTGATGGCGGTCCCGCAGCGCTTCGCCTACGCGACGAGCAAAGCCGCGGTGATCGGGCTCACAATGTCCGTGGCGCGGGACTATGTCTCACAGGGAATACGGTGCAACTCGATCAGTCCCGGCACAGTCGATACTCCTTCACTTCATGAACGGTTTGCAGCGACTGGTGACGTTAGCGCCGCACGTGCAGCGTTCATCGCACGGCAACCGATGGGCAGACTCGGTACCGCTGACGAAGTCGCAGCGATCGCCGTGATGCTCGCCTCCGACGAAGTACGCTTCATGACCGGCTCGAATATTGTCGTCGACGGCGGCATGAGTCTTTAGCCGCCGCCGGATCGAGGTCGAATCGCAATGAGTGTGGATCGCGCGGTTGCGTTGCAGCTTCGTCCTTTTACGGCCGGGATGGAGACGGGCCTCGCTCAGCGATTCGAGGTGGTCCGCTGGTTCGAACTCGGACCCGCGGAGCGGAAGGAATGGCTCAATCAACGGGCGGCATCGGTACGGGCCGTCGTGACCAGTGGGGACCTGGGCTGCCCGAACGACCTCGTGGAGGCGCTGCCATCGCTTGGGATCATCGCCATCAATGGCGTGGGCTTCGACAAGGTGGATCTTTCGTTGGCTCGGGCGCGCGGGGTGCGCGTAGTGAGGACTCCCGGCCTGTTGGCCGACGATGTAGCCGATCTGGCGGTGGGCCTGATCATCGCGTTGCTTCGGGGAATACCCGCTGCCGATGCCTTCGTCAGGCGCGGCGCATGGGAGAACGGCGGCTGGCCTCTGGCGCGCAAGGTGACGGGCCGCCGCTTCGGCATCCTGGGCCTGGGCGAAATCGGGTCGGCCATCGCACACCGGCTGTCGGCTTTCGGCCCGGTTTCCTACAGCGGGCCGCGGCGCAAGCCGGTCTCTTATGCCTTCCATCCGCGGCTGTTGGATCTCGCGCAGGCATCGGATGTACTCATCGTCTCGTGTTCGGCAAACGAAACCAGCCGTGGCATCGTCAATGCCGCGGTCATCGATGCGCTGGGGCCGCAAGGCTACCTGGTCAATATTGCGCGGGGCTCGATCGTCGATGAGAGTGCGCTCGCCGCAGCGCTTGCCGCAGGCAGACTTCAGGGCGCGGCGCTCGATGTATTCGAGAACGAGCCGCACGTGCCGGATGTATTACGCGCGAGCGACGCGGTGGTTCTGACTCCGCACATCGCCAGCGCGACCGTGGAAACCCGGGCGCTGATGACCGAGCTGATTCTCCAGAACATCGATGCATTCCTGCGCGGCGCGCCGTTGCCGACGGCCGTGGTGTGACTGCGCTAGGACTGGTCGCCCTTGAAATGCTCCTGCGACTTGCCTGAGCCGGGCCGCTGCGTCGCGCCGTCACGGTCGCGGTCGACGATCTCCCCTGGGGGCGTGTCGTGCGGTTCCTCAGCCGGCACCTCGACGTCAGGGTGGGATCCCACTTTGACCGGGTTCTTCTTTTTCTCCCGGCGGAAGTCCTCTCGGTCGTGAATCTCGTCTGCCATGGGGTCCCCTCCATCATCCAACAGGTTACCTCAAGGTAGAGCGATGTGTGGCGCCGGGCCATCATCCACTCTCCTGAACACGTGTCAGCTTGTTCCTACCGTCGAGCACTACGTCGTCAGGGTTGCAATGGCGCCTGGGTGGGCGTCGGGCGGTGGCTTCGCCGATGCCCTGGCGGGGCACGCCTCGTGCTGGAACCCGTCTGCTTGCTAAACCTGAAGCGGATGGAGCAGCGATGGACATCAACAATCCCCAGGCGTGGCTGATCATAGCTGTGGTAGTGGTTGCGCTGATCATCGTGGTTGGACTCGTTACGCGTGAGATGCGGCGCAGACAGTCGGTCCGGCTACGGCGTCGCTTTGGTCCCGAGTACGCCCGCACGGTCACCGAGCGCGGCGACCGATCGAAGGCGGAGGCTGAACTGCTCGCTCGCGAGAAGAGAGTCGAGCGGCTGAAGATCGTGTCCCTGAGTCCGCAGGACAAAGCCAGGTTCACGGACGCCTGGCGAACGTTACAGACTCGCTTTGTCGACAATCCCCGGGGAGTCGTCGCCGATGCTGATCGCCTGGTGCGCGATCTCATGGTGAAGCGCGGCTATCCCATGGCGGACTTTGAACATCGTGCTGCGGACATATCGGTGGACCATCCAACCGTCGTCGACGCGTACCGGTCTGCTCGAGCGATTGCTGTACGCGATGAGCGCGGCGAGGCGAGCACCGAGGAGCTCCGCAAAGCCGTTGTTTACTACCGAACGCTGTTTGACGACCTGCTCGAACTCCCGCAGGGGCAAGACTCGTCTCTTGGAAACAAAGAGGTTGTGCACTCATGAATACGCCAACGACGAATACGGACTCGAAGAGGCCCCTGAGAACGGCCGACCTGGCCGCCGTGGGTTCTACGCCGCCGGCCGAAGAGAAGAAGGAACCGGAGGGCCGTGGGTCCGGGGATCGCCTGGAAGCGCTGTTCACGGATGAAAAAACTGCGCGCTATCGCTCGCGGTGGGCGCAAGTGCAGAGCGGCTTCGTCGATGATCCCCGACGAGCGGTCGCCGCTGGCGACGAGCTCGTCGCGGATGTGATGAAGAGCCTCGCGGAATCATTTGCCCACGAGCGGCAAAAGCTCGAGAGCGAGTTATCTCATACCGGCGAGGCCTCGACCGAGACGCTGCGAGTCGGTTTGCGCCGCTACCGCGCCTTCTTCGACCGTCTGCTCTCGCTCTAGGCCGCCGTCTTCCTCAAAAAAGCCCCCCGTCTGGCGAGACACCCCTACCGCAGGAACCACACCACGCCGATTGAAAGAATATCGGCGTGGAAGCGATCGCCGGACTTGTTCACGTCGAGGAATCGTCCCCACTCGACGTTCAGCCGCGTAACGCGCCCCAAGTCGAAATCCAGTCCGCCCCCGAAGGAAAAGCTGTCTTCGGTGGTGGTCTGATCCGCAAACGCAAACTTCCGCCGCAGCTTGATGCCCGACCAGCCGGCAAGACCGTAGATCGAGGCGACGGGAGACAGTGGCAGGTTCGCCTTCGCGTAACCGCCGTAAAAGCTGTCGATCTTCAGATCGTAACCGCCGAACCACTCGCTCACGTCCGTGGAGATTCCGGTGCCAACACGTCCTTCGAGCGAGAAATAGGGGCTCAGGGGCACACCCAGCCGGAACATGCCGATCTTCGGACTGACTTTGTCCTGTCCGTCCACCTGATAGTAGAAGTTTCCGAAGCTTGCGCCGAGGTAGGGCGCATACGCGCCCAAGCCCTCTGCCGCGTGCGCAGCGGGCGCAAGCATGGCGGTTGCGGCGATCGCGAGGAGCAGACCAAGAGTTCGTTTCATGCTGACAGAGAGTATTCACCTCCGTCGCTTGCGCAATACTCATGCAGAAAGTATCGTCTTTCGATACTCGACGGATCGTGAGGAGCCACGAGTGGAAGAAACAACGGGCGAGACCTTACGCATCGTGCGTGAGCTGAAGCGTATGCTGAAGGCGCGCGGCATCACTTACGCGCAGCTCGGGAAGCTCATTGGGCTGAGCGAGGCGTCGGTGAAAAGAGTGTTTTCCCGATCGACTCTCACCCTGCAACGACTGGAGGCCATCTGCAAGGTGGCCGGTACCTCGGTGTTGGATGTGACGAAGCTCGCGAGCGGCTCAGACGACGCTGCGCCCGATACGCTCACGTGGGACCAGGAAGCGGAGCTGGCCGCGGACCCGGGTCTGCTCGGATGCTTCTATCTGCTGATCAACGGACGCAAGCCGCTCGAGCTGCCAAGCGATCTTGCGGTGAGCGAGCGCCAGGTGAGGCGCTGGCTGGCGCAGTTGAATCGGCTCGGCCTCATCAAAATGCTCCCGGGCAATCGAACGAGGGTACGTACGGCGCCGGCCATTGCCTGGCGCAAGGACGGCCCGGTACGTGCGTTGTATGAGGAGCAGGTCCGCAAGGAATTTCTGCGCTCACCGTTCTCCGGCGCCGGCGAGGCGTTGCACTTCCGATCCGCGGAGCTCTCGGAAGCCTCCAGTCAGATTCTTTTGAAGAAGCTGGCGCGGCTCGCCAGCGAGTTCCGCGAGCTCGCCGAGCTCGACCGGCTGCTTCCACGGCGCGACAAACGCAGTTTCGCCGTACTGATCGCGTGCCGACCGTGGGTATTCTCGATGTTCGAAGGTTTCAAACACGGCGGTTCGGCAGGCGAGGGGTAGCACGAGCCCCGTGTCCGCGCAGCGAGTCTCACGCACAGGTATTCAGTGCGGACCCTGCGTCACGCTCGTGTAGTCATTCGATGTGCCCGGGGGCGGATGCCAGCCGGGGTCGGAGGCTGCGGACCGGGGAACCGGTGCGGGAGTCTGCGAGGGGGTGGGTCCGTTCTGGGCGGCCAGCGTCGCCGGTAACGACATCGATCTGACATACGCGGCGATCTGCCAGAGCTGCTGGTCCGGTACCTTGGAGCCCCAGGCCGGCATGCCGTTCGGGCGGCCCTCGACGAGCGTCTGGTGAATCTGCTCGAGCCGGCCCCCGTAGATCCATTCGTCATCCATCAGCGATGGTCCCATTCCGCCGCCACCGTTCGAGTGACAGCCCGAGCAGTTGTATTGCGTGAACAGTCGCTTTCCCGTTACGACGGCGTCCGCGTTGTCGTAGTAGGCGTCAGCCTTCGGATCCGTAGTGACCGATGCATGCGCAATACCCGGGACCAGAGCGGAGTCGACGACTCCGGCTGCCGCAGGCGGAGGAAGAGGAGTCGGCTGCCGCGAGGAGGCTTTCTGGTCGCAGCCCGCAGTCAGCAACGGCAGTATCGCGATCGCGCTAATGAGCCAGCGTGAACACATAGAGCGTTCCTCCGGCGGTGCTGTACTTGGGTAAATCCGACATCGTATTGACGAATCCGAGCGCAGCCGAGCCGTCGCGGGGATCCACCGGGCCGGAGACTACGGCGCCCGACCAACCTCCAACGCCTGAGAGCACGGCAATGTACTGATGGCCGTCGGGGCCACGGTAACTGATCGGTTGGCCGATCACGCCGCTGGCGGTCTTGTATTTCCACAACGGCTTGCCCGTGCGGGCATCAACGGCCTTGAACCAGCCGTCCATGGTCCCGTAGAACACGAGGTCACCGGCGGTCGCCACCGTCCCGGACCAGATCGGGAAGTTCTCCTTTATTTGCCATGCCGCCCGGCGGCGCACAGGGTCCCAGGCCGTGAGCTCGCCACGGTTGCCGCCCGGACCGGGCTTCATGAGCACCTTCGCGCCGACGAAAGGCGTGCCGGCGATGTAGCTCACCTGCTGACTCGTCCAGTCCATGCAGATGTTTTCATGCGGGATGTACATCAATCCGGTCTGCGGACTGAAGCTGCTGGGCTGCCAGTCCTTGGCGCCCGAGGCCGTGGGGCAGATGTCGCGGACTTCCTGGCCTACTTTCGTCTCCTTGGCCTCGTTCTTGATCGGCCGGCCGCTGCGCATGTCCACGCCCCGCGTGGAGTTGACCGGGCCGTACGGATCGGCCGACAACACGTGGCCGTTGGTGCGGTCAATCACATACACGTAGCCGTTACGGTCGAGATGCACGAGCACCTTCTGCATCTTTCCATTGAAGGGCATGTCGAGCAGGATCTGCTCGTTGACGCCATCGTAGTCATGCTCGTCGTGCGGGTTGTACTGATAGAACCAGCGCGCGGCCCCGTTAGAAGGATCGCGTGCGAAGATCCCCGCGGTCCACAGGTTATCCCCGGGGCGTTGGTTGGCGTTCCAGGGGCCGGGGTTGGCGGTGCCGTACAGGACCGTGTCCAGGTCGGCATCGTAGTTCACCCAGCCCCACACCGTTCCGCCCCCGATTTTCCAACTCTGGGCGGGCCAGCTGGAGACGCCAAGATCCTTCCCCTGCAGCGTTGGGTACGCCGCTTTGTACTCCTTCCCGATCAGGACCTCCGAGTCCGGACCTGTCGAGTACGCCTTCCACAGCAGCTTGCCGGTGTCCTCATCGAGAGCCGCAAGCCATCCGCGCACGCCCATTTCTCCACCGGAATCGCCGACGTACACTTTTCCTTTCGCCACCAGCGGCGCCATCGTGATTGTTTCGCCTGCCCGGATGTTGCCCAGGAGCGTACGCCAGACGGGCTGGCCGGTATTGGCGTCCAGTGCGATCGTCTGGCCATCCAGCGTGTTGAAAATATACTTGCCGGAATCGACCGTCCCGCCGCGGTTCACCACGTCGCAACACGCGACGCCCTGGCTCGCCGGCACCGGCTTCGGTGCGAATTTCCATTTCAGCGGCGCGCCCTCCTTGGTCAGGTCCAAGGCATAGACGTAATTGGGATAGGCCGTGACGATGTACATCGTGTTGTTGGCCACGATGGGTGCGGCTTCCTGTCCCTTGTTGACATTGAGCGAGAACGTGATCAGCGGCTGCAGACCGTTGACATTCGAGGCGTTCAGCTCGTTCAGCGAGGAATAGCGGGTCTGGGCGAAGTTCTTGCCCGGCGAGGTCCATTGCCCGTCGTCAGGTGGCGCATTGGCGGCGCTCGGTGCGGCTTTTCCGGCATCCGGCGTGGGTTCCGCGATGGCCTTGCCGATCTGCTCAGCCGTGAAGACCTCGCTGGCCGGTACGGGCGGAGGGACTGTTTGCGCGTGAGTCTGTGCGGCGCCGGCGGCAAATGCGCCAGCGAGCGCAGCAACGACGAACCCGGGTCTGTTCATTGGAGCCCTCGAAAAATCAGCCCATACAGCGCGGCAGCAGGAGAAACGAGATACCGTTGAAAAGCGTAGCGACCGCGAACCCCGCACTCATGCACATGCCCCACAGCGCCAGAAATCGCGCTCGACCCGTCCCGCTCTCCAACAGGCGACCGTGGCTGCCTGGGGCTTCGTCGCGGGTGAGTCTGTATGAGCGCGTGGCGACTGCCAGACCAACGAGCGCGACGGCGATTGCCGCGAGTGTTACAACAGCCGCCGCCGTGCCCGTCCAGGCAAGCCCGGTGATCGGCAGCTCATAGCGGCGTTCGTTTGGAAAGCACGGGTAACTCGCTAGGGCCATCCCCGCGCACACTTGCACGGCCCAGGCGAAGGGTGCTCCCCACAACCCGAATGCACTTGCGTACCAGCTGATTCGGTCGCGATGCGGCGCAGGGTGCTCAGTCAGGGAGGAGTGATCGGCACTCATTGGCCGAACCCCAGGTAAGGCGTCACGTAATAGGTCGTGAACAGGAAGAGCCACACCACATCCACGAAATGCCAGTAGAAGGCGCCCGCGGTGACGGTCAACCGGCGACGGGGACTGAAGTAGTCGAGCGCGGTCCAGACAAAGAGAGCCATCAGCACGAGGATTCCGATGAGGACGTGCGCGATATGGAACCCCGTCGTCACGAAATACAGCGAGGCGTAGCTGGAAGCGCCCATCTTGAATGGCTTGGCGTGCCATTCGAAGTATTGAATGACGACGAACACGATGCCCAACACCGTCGCCGCGCCGAAACCCGCCAATGCCTCGCCGCGACGCCGTTGCAGCACGCCGCGCTCTCCCAGCCAGGCGGCGCCGCTCGAGATGAGCAGAATGATCGTGTTGGGAACGGCCAGCTTGAGTGCGGGATGCGGTTCCAGGAGCCAGTGGGGCTGCGCGGTCGCGCCCAGGTAGTAGTAGGCGAACAGCAGGTAGGCGAAGAGCGCCGCCTCCGTCGCGATGAGCGTCCCCATACCCCAGGAACCCAGGCCCTGGCGTCCGACCGGACCGACCGGCAATTTCGGGACATCGGCGATCGCCACTTCACGCATGGCGGGGCTCCCGCTGAGGCGGTTGCGCCGGCTCGGGTTCCCGTTCACGCAGCTGCGCGCGCGGCCACAGCCACATCACGATTGCAACAGCGGCGACGACCGCACCGGCAGCAACGGCTGTCCAGAGCTTGAGGAGCAAGCCGACAAACAGAATCGAAACGCCCACGGTCAGGAGCAGCGGCGCCAGCGTGTCTTCCGGCATTTCCAGGATCATGTTCGGCTCGGCGTCGAGCGCGCTGGTGCCCATCGTCTCCTTGCCCTCATCGAGCAGGAACCCGCGATCGAGCGAGGAGGTTGCTGTCGCCTCGGTCAGTCGCCCTTCCCACAGCGGATGCCGGGAGGCCACGATGGGAATCACGCCAAAGTTGTAGGGCGGCGGCGGGGAAGGGATTGACCACTCGAGGGTCGCGGCGTCCCATGGATTCGCACCGGCCGCCGCCCCGGTTCGCAGACTCTTGACTACATTGACGATGAACAACAGGACCCCGAGCGCGAGCACGAAGCTCCCGATGGTCGTGATCATGTTCAGGGTGTTCCAGCCCATGTCCGGGCCGTACGTGTAGACACGTCGCGGCATGCCGAACAGGCCGGTGAGGTGCATGGGAAGGAAGGCGAGGTTGAAGCCGATGAAGGTGATCCAGAAATTCCAGCGGCCGAGCCGCTCGTCCATGAGCCGCCCGGTCATCTTGGGAAACCAGTAGTACACCGCTCCGAGCACGGGAAAGACGTTGATCCCGATCAACACGTAGTGAATGTGCGCCACCACGAAATAGGTGTCGGTGAGCTGCCAGTCCACCGGGACGCTTGCGGTCATGAATCCGGACACCCCGCCGATCACGAACATCAGGATCATGGACGCGAAGTACAGGAAGGCGGTGGTGATCACCGGGCGGCCGAGCCAGATGGTCGCAAGCCACGCGAATATGGCGACGGCGGAAGGAAAGACGATGGCGATCGAAGCGCCGGAGAAGAACGACAGTCCGAGTCCCGGGAGGCCCGTTGCGAACATGTGGTGCACCCACACCCCAAAGCCCAGGATCATGGTCGCCACCGTGGACAGCGCCACCACGGAGTACCCCACCAGCGGGCGGCGGCAGAACACGGGAAGGCCTTCCGAGACCATGCTCATTGCCGGCAGGACGATCGCATACACCCACGGGTGTCCGAACATCCAGAACAGGTGCTGCCAGAGCAGCGGCTGGCCGCCGTTGCTGTGGTCGAAGAAATGCGTGCCGAATTGCCGCTCGAGCCACAACAGGAAGAACGCCAGGCTGACGGCGGGAACCACCAGCAGGTTGGCGACGTTGGCCGTAAGCGTTCCCCAGAGCAACATCGGCACTCTGTTGATCGACATGCCCGGGCAGCGAGTGCGAAACGCAGTGACGATGAAGTTCGCCGCGCCCATCGTGGTGGAAGTGCCCAGGAAAACCATCCCGAGCGAGTAGAAGTCCTGGTTCAGGCCGGGATTGTAGTCGCGCGTGGCATACGGGACATAGTTGAACCAGCCGTCATTGGGGCCGTTGCCCGTGAGGAAACCGACGTACAGGAAAATAGCGCTGGCCAGATAGATCCAGTAGCTGAGGGCGTTGAGCCGCGGGAAAGCCATGTCCCGGCTGCCAAACATCAGCGGCCACAGGTAGTTCGAAAAGCCGGACAGAATCGGGGACGCATACAGGAAGATCATCGTCATCCCGTGCGTTGAGAAAAGCACGTTGTACTGATCCGGCGTGAGCACGTGAGCGTTCGGGCTGGCGAGCTGCCAACGCATGACCAACGACTCGATGCCGCCGAGCACCAGCAGGATGAAGGCCGTGACGATGTAGCGAATGCCGATCTTTTTGTGGTCGACGGTGGAGAGAAAGCCTTTCAACCCCGGCTCGCCTTCCCACAATTCCAGGAGCCGGGCCTGGTGCTCGGGATTGTCGGGGCCGACGGCCGGGACGCGGAAGTCGGGCGCCCTCATTTGAGCGTCTCCAGGTAGGCTTGAACGTCCGGCAACTCGGTGGCCGTCAGGAACTGGTCCGGCATCAGCGTTCCGGGCTTGAGCTCCTGCGAAGTCTGAATCCACGCCACCAGCGTGCCGGGATTGTTGGGCAGGGTTGCGGCCGCCAGCATGCGACGGCTCATGATGTGAGTCAGGTCGGGGGCGGCGCGACCACCGGCGCCCGTCCCGCGAACCTGGTGACACAGGCCACAGCGGAACTCGACGACCTCCTGGCCGTGCTGCAGCGCCGCGGTGTTGGCGGGCGGGGCTGGCGAGAGCTGATCCGCCCGCCAGCGCCGGAAGTCATCGGGGGTTTGCGCAACCACTTCAAATCCCATGTTGGCGTGCTCTGCGCCGCAGTACTCCTGACACTGGCCGCGATAACGGCCCGGCGTGCTGGCTTCCAGCCAGCTCAGGTTGATCTGCCCGGGGATGGCGTCGGTCTTGCCCGAGAGTTGCGGCACCCAGAAGCTGTGAATGACGTCCCCGCCGTGGAGCCGGACCAACACCGGGACACCCACGGGGATGTGGATCTCGTTGGCCGTGTTGAAGATGTCCGAGGGACGCTCGCCCTCATATTGGATATCCCACCACCATTGATGCGGCGTCACGTCGATCGTCAGGCCCGGATGGGCGGGCGGCCCGGACGTCGCTGCAAGTGCGGACAAGGTCCAGACCAGTGTGATGACCAGAGGGACGGCCGAGATCGCCAGGCCGACACTGATCCACCGCAGGCCACCGGGCGCCTGAGTCACCGGGACCTGCTGGATCTGCGCGGTCTGTCGTACCCGTCTGCGGCTCACTCCAACGTAGAGCAGGACCGCAATGACGACACACACGACGATCGAGACGATCAGCGTGAACCAGGTCAAGGGAAGGATGGTTCCCGCACGATCGCCCGCGGCGCTGAGATAGCTCAGCGGGGTGGTGCTGCTCACGCCGGATTCTCCATCTCGAGCGCTCGCCAGAGCCGGCTCAAGGAGCGAACCGCCGCGAACACGAACAGAGCGATCCCGGGCACCCACATGAGGACGCCGCCGAGTTGCTGGTCACGCAGTGGCGTGAGACCCCACAGGCTGGAGGTGAGCAGGTGCCGGTAGAAGAGGGGATGTCCCGCGAAAGTCAGGACGGCCCCGAGGAGACCCATCTGGATTGAGGTGAGAGCCCCGGCCGCCAGCACGTCGGTCGTGCGTGCGGGAGGATGGTGCAGAAGCGTCCGCCACAACAGGAGCGCGGATCCAAACAACGTTCCATGCATCGTCCAATAGATCCAGGTTGCGCTGAACGTGGCATCGTAAGGAGCGGGCATGTGCCAGAACCACAGAGCCGCAAAGAAGAATAGGGTGGTCGACCACAACTTAAGCGCGAAGCGGGTCGCAGAGGCGGACCGCGGCGGCCAGGCGAAGGCGATCAGCGGAGCCGCAACCAACACGAGGATCATGTGCTGCGCGACACGAGCGCTGAAGAGCGCAACCGATAAGGCGCATAACGGCGACACGAGCGCTGCGCCCGCCACGATCCAGCCGGCGATCGCCAGACCGCGGTGCTTGGTACTGCGAAGGTGAACGACGAGGAGAACAGCCAAGCCCGACAGTAGCACGGGGTCGAGATTGAAGCGGGACAACAACTCGCCTGGGTTGGGCGGCGTTCCACAGTAGGGAAGCGCATTCGCGATCAAGCGGGTCGTCCTCCGTCGGTTCGATGAACGCACGGCAAGCAAGTAGTGCGCCCGCTTCACTGTCGGGTTAGTGAGCCTCGCTGCGTGGTCGGCGGGCCTCTATGTAGATACGTTGAACTGCCGGGTGTTGGCGGCGGATCGCGTCTTCTATGCTGTAAATCGCTTCGAGATGATCCCGTGCGGTGATGTCGTCGCGGAACTCGACATCCAGGTTCAACAGGATGTCACGTGGACCAAGTTGCATCGTGAGCGGCGGCCGTACGGCACGGACGCGCGGGTCGCTGCGGACGATTCGTGCGACATCGTCAACAATCGTCGGGCTCGCGCTTTCGCCAAGCAACAGGCTCCTGCTTTCGAAGGCGAGCGCGAGCGCGGCGCACGCGAGGACCAATCCGATGGCTATGGAGGCGCAGGCATCAAAGGCCGGATTGGCGTATGTGTGGCTCAGGAATACGCCTGCGGCGGCAAAGAGGAGTCCGACGAGTGCGGCCGAGTCCTCGATCAGTACGGCAAACACCGCCGGGTCCTTGCTGCGGTGGATCTTCTCCCACAGGGCGCCAGGGATGGGCCGGCTGCGCATTTCCTTCAGTGCGATGAGAAAGGAGATGCCCTCAAAGATCACCGCGGCGCCGATCACCACATAAGCCCAGAACGGATCACCCAGGCGGACCGGATTGCGCAGGCGTGTGACGCCCTGATAGATGGACGTGCACGCGCCGCCGCCGAACAGCAACAGGGCCACGATGAAAGACCAGAAATACAGCTCCCGCGAATAGCCGAAGGGGTACTGCCGGTCAGCCGGGCGCCCGCTGCGCCCGATCCCGACCAGAATCAACAGCTCGTTGCCGCAGTCCGCAAGGGAGTGAAACCCTTCGGACAGCATCGATGAGCTTCCTGATGCGGCTGCGACAAGGAACTTGATTGCCGCGATCGCGAGGTTGGCTCCGGCCGCAGCGTAGACGACGATCTTGGATCGCTGCGAGCTCTTGCGCGGCTCACGCACGGTTTGGCTTTCGGTTCATCGGGACGTTAAGGTCAGCAGGCCTCATACCCCGCTCAGATTGCGGGCCGCGACCTGTTCGGCTCAAGCCGACGCACGCGCTATACTTGCGGTGCCCCGACGGGAGGTCCCCATGAGCGCTGAGCCCGAATCCTTTCCCTATGCGACGTTCCTGAACATCCTGTATCCCCAGCTCGAGCGGGTCGACGTCCCGGCGCTGGTGAGTGCATGCACGGATCGCTGGTACAACCAGACGCTGTGTCAGGTAAATGGCTCGGTAGTCCGTCTGGGTGTCATGCAGGGCGAGTATCACTGGCATCATCACGCGGATGACGATGAGTTCTTCTTTGTGCTCCAAGGCACGTTCTTCGTGGATCTCGAGGACAGAGAGGTCGAGTTGAAGCCTTGGCAGGGGTTTACCGTGCCCCGTGGCGTTCGCCACCGCACTCGCGCGCCCGAGCGTTGCGTCATTCTGATGGTCGAGAACGTCGGGATCGTACCGACCGGCCATCAGCCCTGACTGCAATCGCAGGAAACGTCAAGCCGCCCGGCGAACCCAGGCGTAGGATTTCCTGACCAGGCGGTCCGCCCGTGTGCGCGGGGAAAGCGATGGCCGCCCTCAAGGGGGATCCTTCGTGAGCCAGAAAAAATACCTCTTTATAAGGTGTGTCCTGTCCGTGAGCTTCGTTTTGGGTGGTGGACCTGCCGCCCATGCGCAATCGCGAGGACAACCGCCTGCCACGCCTGTCTCCGGGGCGGTCGAAGCGACGGTCCTGGGGCCTCAGCATGCGGCGCTCGCCGCGCTGGTGGGCAACTGGAATGTGCAGATCGTGCTGGGCGATGGCGCCGCGCCCGCCCAACACTCGACCGGGAAGGCCGAATATGCCTGGGTGGTCAAGGGGCGCTGGTTGAGTTGCCGCATCACGGGCTCGATCTTCGGGGAGCCCTACGAGCAATTCACGATCGTGGGCTACGACAGTTACGCGAAGAACATCGTCGAGGTGTCCGTCGAATCCGTCGACAATTCCATGCTGATGGCGCGCGGGCCCTTCGCCAACCCCAATCAGTCCGTCACTTCGCTCTTTGGCGAGTTGGATGAGTACTCCAGCGGCGTGCTGCACCAGCCCTACAAGGTTGTATGGAACCGCCTCAGCGCCGACCGGCACATCACGACGATCGTTGGATTTGACGATGCGGGCAAAGAGGTGAGGAAGCTGCAGCTCACTTTCTCCCGCACTCCCTGATGCGGCCACATGGCGGGCAGGAGCGCCAGGGCGGATGTCCCGCAGTCCGCGAGGTAGTCGATAATCGTGCCGACACGGGGTGGGGCGGCCGATGATGAAGTGGCGAGAAGCACTGGTATGCCTGACGGCTCTGGCGAGCGGCGCGGGCAGCCTGCATGGCCAGGAAAATGCGCTGTCCTACACGCCGCAACAAAGCGAGCAGGGGCGCATCGCGTACGCGGCCAACTGTGCGACCTGCCATGGTCCCCATCTCAGTGATGGTCCACTCGGCAAGCCCCTCAAGGGGCCCGAGTTCATGCGCAAGTACGGTGGCCACAGCGTACGCGACCTGTACGAGATCACCCGTACGACCATGCCAAGCACCAAGCCGGGGTCGTTGGATGCCGTCACGTATGCGGCGCTCGTTGCTTTCATCCTGCACGAAAACGCGGTCGTGGCCGGCAAAGAACCGTTGCCGGCCGATGCGCGCGCGTTGGCCGGCATGAGGGTGCCGGCGGGCGGGTTCAGTTTCATGGACTACTCGCCCTACACGCCGCAGAAACTCGTGGCGCTGCCCAATCCGCTCGATCACTTCAGCCCCGTTGGCAAGACCGACCTGACCAACCCGCCCCCGCAGGATTGGCTGACGTGGCGACGCGGATGGGATGCGCACGGATTCAGTCCCCTCGCGCAGATCACCGCGGCGAATGCCGGCTCCCTGCGGCTGGCCTGGAGTTGGACCCTGCCCGCCGGCTCGCAGGAGGCGGTGCCGCTGGTGCGCGACGGCACGATGTTCATGCTGAGCTACGGGGAGATCGTCCAGGCGATCGACGCGAAGACCGGCGACCTGCTGTGGCAATACAACCATGCGCTGGAGTCCGGGGCGGCGCCGTTCGTCAAACGCGCGCTGGCGCTGTGGGGCGACCTGCTCTACTTCGGGACCTCGGACGTCCATGTGGTCGCGTTGAACGCGCGCACCGGAGCGTTGGTTTGGGATACGAAGGTCGGTGATTTCAAGCGGCACGAGGGCCTGAGCGGGGGACCGCTCGTGGCTGAGGGGAAAGTGATGGTCGGCACCACCGGCACCGGCGTGGCCGCCCGCTTCGGGGGGCCGCAGCTGGTGGGGCTGGACGCGCTGACCGGTCAGGAACTGTGGCGCATCGGCACGATCGCCAGGCCAGGCGAGCCGGGCGGGGAAAGTTGGAACGGCGTGCCGCTTGCCGAGCGCAGCGGCGCCTCCCTGTGGACGCCCGGCAGTTACGATCCGGAAACAGGCCTGGCGTACTTCGGCACGGGCAACACCTACGATACCGGGCCGTTGCTCCCGCTCAAGAAGCAGCCTGGAGTCAGCAACGAGGCGCTCTACACCAACTCGACGCTGGCCGTGAACCCCAACACCGGCCGGCTCGTCTGGTACCACCAGCATTTTCCGAACGACCAGTGGGACCTCGACTGGGCGTTCGAGCGGCAGCTCGTGAATCTCGACATCGGCGGTGTGGCGCGCCGGGTCGTGATCACCTCGGGCAAGATTGGAATCTACGATGCGCTGGATGCGCGTACGGGGCAGTTCCTGTTCTCGATCGACCTGGGCCTGCAGAACATCGTCAAGTCGATCGATCCGTCGACGGGGCGCAAGCAGGTCAACACGGAGCTGTATCCGATCGACGGCAAGATCAAGATGGTGTGTCCGCACGGAGCGGGCGTGAAGAGCTATCTGCCTGCGTCCTGGAACCAGGGGACGCGTGTGCTGGTGATGCCGCTCAACGAGGCCTGCATGGACTTGTATCCGGTCCCAGGCGGCGGGAGCGTGAGTGCGCTGTCCTCGGGTGTCAATTGGGGCATCCGGCCCCGGCCCGACAGTGACGGCAATTACGGGCGGCTCGAAGCTCTGGATCTGGTGACGCGCAAGCCCGTGTGGACCGTGCGACAACACGCTCCTGTGTCTTCCGGAGTTTTGACCACCGCTGGCGGCATCGCCGTGGACGCTACGTACGACCGGGTAGTCCATGTCTACGACAGCGCCTCCGGCAGGGAGTTGTGGCAGACCCGTCTCAACGACGTGTCCAGCTCCAGTCCGATCACTTACGCGGTGGAGGGGAAGCAATACCTGGCACTCGTCGTGGGCGAGGGCGGATTCCATGCCCGCAGCTTCGCGCCCCTCGTGCCGGAGCTGCGCAGTCCGCCGAACCGGGGTTCGACGGTGTGGGTGTTTGCGTTGCCCTGACAAAAACTCGTGTTGGAAGGAAAGCCGAAATGAAAATCAGCGTGCAGCATCCGGTCGCAGCGGCAGCCTGCGCTGTACTCATGGTAACCGCGGGAATGTACGCGACGCAGGCGCCAGCCCAGACGAACGCCACCCTGCCGCCGAACGTGGGCACTGGCGATTGCGACCGTGCATGTCTGCAAGGACACGCCGAGGAGTTCATCGCAGCGCTGCTGGCGCACGATCCGACGAAAGTTCCCCTCGCCAAGGGCGTACGCTTTTCCGAGAACAGCGTGCCGCTGCCGATTCCCGACGGTTTCTGGAAGAACGCCACCGCCGTCAAGCCCTATCGCCTGTACATCGCCGATCCGGAGTGGGGAACGATTGGTTTCTACGCGCGCATGGAGCAGAACGGAGACCCCGTCATCGTCAGCACGCGTCTGAGGATCTATCACCATCAGATTACGGAAATCGAAATGGTCGTCACTTCGGAACGCTGGCGGACGGCTCCCCCCGGAGCTCCGACCACGCCGACCGACTATCTCGGCGAGAGACCGCGGCCGGAATACACCCAGGTGGTGCCCCCGGCGCAGCGCCGCACGCGTGAAGAGCTGATGAAGATCGTCAACACCTATTTCACAGGGATCGAGAACAACACGGGTGACAAGCCGCCGATGTTCTCCTCGCGTTGCCAGCGGCTGGAAAATGGCCGTCCCACTTCCAATGTGCCCGTGCAGCCCGGGCAGGAACGGGGCGGCTTGAATATGGGCTGCGCGGAGGACATGGCGATGGGCTATCACCGCAACGACAACCGCATCCGCAGCCGCCGGGTGATGGCCGTCGATCTGGAGCATCAGGTGGTGATGACCAGCGTGTATTTCGATCACGAGAACGATGCGCCCATTCGCAGCTACAAGCTCAAGAACGGCAAGACGGTGACGGTTTCGGACACGGGCCCCACCACACTCCAGGCGCATGAGACGTTTTCGATCGACCGCGAAGGGATCAGTCAGGTGGAAGCGGTGTTCACGAATGTCACCTACGGGACACGGCCCTACTTCACCACGGGCTTCCACATGGACAGCCCGCAAGCGGTCAAGGATGGATTCGACGAGTACGAGCGTTAGAGGCAGCTCGTTGAGCCGGTTGGCGCCGGAACTGTTGTTCCGTCCTGTTTTTGAACCGAGTCCAGTTGTGGGGCCACTTACCGCGACATGGACCGATTGCGAAATCTGCTCGTCGAGGCACGAGACGGGAACGGTGATGCGCGCGCGCAACTCTTTGCGGTCGCATACGACGAGCTGAGGTCTCACGCGCGCGCTCAACTCCGTAATGGCGGCCGTAACACGCTGCTCAACACGACTGTGCTCGTTCATGAGAGCTATCTGCGCTTTCTGCAGGCAGGTCATCTGGCTGGCGTGGAGCGCGGGCAGTTCTTTTCCTACGCGGCCCAGGTCATGAGGTCGGTAGTCGTCGACTTCGCGCGTCAGCGCCGGGCGCAGCGCCGGGGCGGCGACGCCCCCCACGTTCCGCTGGACCCGGAACTCGTGGAGGAAGTGTCGTCATTCGACGACCAGGTGATGAAGATGGACGATGCCCTGGAGGCGCTCAAAGGAGTCGATGAGCGCCTGGTGCACGTCGTGGAAATGCGCTACTTCGCCGGAATGACCGAGGCGGAAGTCGCAGCGGCGCTGGGGATCACGGAACGGACCGTCCGTCGCGATTGGCAGAAAGCGCGGCTGCTCCTGGCGGCTGCCCTGCGCTGATCACCCGCGACCGCGTCCGGTCGCGGCGCTTTTTTGCGTCTGGCTAATGTAGTGTCCGTCAATTTCGACGGGCCGGCGCCCGCGGCGTCGGCTCGGGAAGGGAACGCTTTGGTGCAGGTGAACCCGGAGGAATGGCCGTCGCTGTCCCGGCTTCTCGACGAAGCCCTGGAGATGAGGCCCGAAGAGCGTGAGCAGTGGCTGAAATCGCTGCCTCCGACGGACGTCCAACACGAGGCGACGCTGCGCTTTCTCCTGAATCATGCGAGCGGCGCGGAAACGCGCGAATTTCTGGATGTCTTTCCGCAGCTGCCCACGGGCGTCGTTCCGGATGCGCGCCGCCTCAAACCGGGCGATACGGTCGGAGCTTATGTCATCGAAGAGGAGATCGGCAGCGGCGGCATGGGCGCGGTCTGGCGCGCACGCCGGGGCGATGGAGTGCTCAAGCGGCCGGTGGCTCTGAAGCTACCTCATGCGGGCGCGCATGCACGCCGCCTGGTCGAGCGATTCATGAGTGAACGGGATATTCTGGCGCCGCTCGCTCATCCCAACATTGCCCGTCTCTATGATGCCGGGTTCAGCGATTCGGGTCAGCCGTTCATCGCGCTCGAGTACGTCGCCGGATTGCATCTGACGGAGTACTGCGACAGGCATCGCCTGGATGTGACACGCCGCCTGCGGCTTTTTCAGCAGGTGCTGCGCGCCGTGCAGTACGCTCACGGCCATCTCGTCATCCATGGCGATATCAAGCCTTCGAACGTCATCGTGGGTACGGATGCGCGCGCTATGCTGCTCGACTTCGGGGTCGCGACAGTCGTGGCCGCGGGGTCGCAGGCCGAGCAGGCATCGCAAGACGATATCGCCCTGACTCCCTACTATGCTTCTCCGGAGCAGGTCGCCCGCGAGCCCGTGACAACTGCCTCGGATGTCTACTCGCTCGGCGTGATGTTGCGAGAGCTGCTCACCGGTGAGCGGTATCAGACCGCAGCCTCCAGGACGATTGATGCCGATCTGAACGCAATCGTCCTCCAAGCGGTCAAAAAAGAGCCCGCCGAGCGCTATGTAACCGTCGATGCGTTCTGGCAGGACATCGAGCACTACCTTCGCAAGGAGCCGGTCGCCGCGCGAGCCGGCACCCGTTGGTACCGGACCTCCCGGTTCGTGGCCCGCCACAGGGCCTCGGTAGTCGCCGGCGGCCTTGCTCTCGTGGCCATCTTCTCCACAGCGGCTATCGCTTCGGTTGAGGCGCACACCGCGGCGGTCGAGCGGGATCGGGCTGTGGCGATGTCCTCGCGCAGTGAGGCCGTAGCGGAGTTCCTCAACGTGTTGATTACGGAAGCCGGTGCGGCGGAGAAGCCGGTGACTGTGCGGGAAATGTTGGAACGCAGCGAGGCGCTCGCCAACTCCCAGTATCGGGACAACCCGGAGCAGCGCGCGGCCGTGCTGGATATGCTCGGTGTCTATTATCAGAACACGGGCCAGGAAACCGCACGCAGTCAGCGCATGCTGGAGGAGGCCTTGCGGGTGGTAAGAAACTCCCGTGACGCGGACCTGCGGCGCAAAATCACTTGCGATCACGCGGCTGCGATCGACAGCCGCGATGGGGTTCCGGAGGCAACGCGCGAGCTGAAGTCGGTGATCGACGACCCGCGGGTCTCACCGGAGCAGGCCGCGCAGTGTCTGCAATCGCTGGCTTACATGACGGAGCAGGGGGGCGACTATGCCGGCGCACTGCAGATCGCCCGCCAGGCCCTGAGACGGCTGCAGCAGGCTCCGGGCGCTTCGCCGACATTGATGGCTACCGTTCTGGCGACGACGGGATTTGCAGAACACCTCAACGGTCACAATGATGTGGCGGAGCAATTCTTCGAGCGCTCCGTCGCACAGTTCACTCGCGCCGGACGTGAGCGAGGGCCCGAGGCCATCTCAATACGCAGCGACTGGGCGGTCGTCAGTTCGGATGCGGGCATCCCACGGCGGGCGCTCGAGCAATATGACGAATCCATCCGAATGGCGACGCAGAACGATCCGACCTCTCCGCCACCGCCGTATCTGTTGGCCAACCGCGCGCACGCGCTCCGCGCTCTCGGACGATTCGAGGAAGCACGCGACTCCTACCAGCAGTGTATCGCGCAGAACGAACGGTCAGGTGAGAACAACGGCCTGGCGGCGTGTCTGCTGGGGATTGCCGGGGCGAGTTATGAAATGGGGGACCTGCCGGCGGCCGATCGATTCCTGGACCGGGCGATGAAGGTCGTGGGCGCCTCCGTCCCGCCAAACTCCCCTATCGCGATGTCTCTGCAGGCGGCGCGCGGGACCCTCGCGATGGCCGAGGGCAAGCACGAGGAGGCGCGATCGATTCTGGATGCGGTCATTGCCAAGGGTCACGACGAGCCCGTAGTCGTCGCGCTGAGTGCTCGCGCCGAGCTCGGTCTGCGCGAGCAGAAGTGGGCCGAGGCGGAGGCCGATGCGCGCCACCTGCTGTCAATCTCGCAAGCAGAGCAGGGCGGTGTTCCTTATTCCGACCGCACGGGGCGCGCCTGGCTTCTCCTGGGGAGGGTGTTGGCTGAACACGGGGACGCCACGCGGGCGCGGCAGGCTTTCGACGCTGCCATCACCCACCTGTCGAAAACGGTGGACAGCGATCATCCGATGTTGCTGCGCGCGCGGCAGTTGGTGCGCGGATGACTCCTCTGATCAAAAGACGCGTTGCCGAAGGCGACGCGCTGCGTCTGGCGGTCGGGGAAGCATTCTCGGCAACCCTGCTAGGGGTGTCCGCGCGTGAGCTCGATGTCACGCTCGCTCTGGCCGACCGTCTGCTCGCCGAACTGCGCAAACGAGGCCTCACCGTGACGGAATCGGCCCAGGCCGCGCCCGGCCGCGAGGTCTGATCTGTCCGGGCGCGAGAGCGCTTCGCGTCTGTACTCCTGTCAGATCCAATAACGGATTCCCAGGGGATAACAGATGAGGCGGACTTGCGTCCCGCTCGCACAGGGTATTTTTGTCTGCTGCCTGCTCCTGTCCTCGGTCGCTCGCGGCGGCCCGAAGGCCTTTACGGTGGGCGGCGCCATCACCGGGCTCAAGGGCTCGGGATTGATTCTGCGCAACCAGAAGACGGATCAGGCCGTGGGGGCCAATGGGCCGTTCGTTCTCCCGATGCTGGCGGCCAGCGGAGAGGAGTACAGCGTCAGAGTCGTCCAGCAACCGAAGTCACCAACCCAGGCGTGCGCTGTCATCAACGGAAGCGGCGTGGTGAGCAATGCAAACGTCACCAACATCGTGATCGACTGCGTGACGCAGGGCCATTGGCGCGCCGCTACTCAGGTTGATCAGGCCGCCCTCAACAGCGTGCCGGAAGCGCGCAAGGGTAACGATGGCGTGCAGATCGCGATGGACGCGAAAGGCAACGCCATTGCGGTTTGGAATCAGCCGCAGGTGGGTGTCTGGTCGGCTCGCTACGTGGCCGGAAGCGGCTGGCAGACTCCCCAGCTCATCGGGAGTGGTGCGGGAAGCGAGGGGGCGGCGGTTGACATCGACAGCCTCGGCAACGCGGTCGCCGTCTGGGATCAGCCTGTTGGCGGACAGCGCTTCATCTGGGCAAACCGCTTCACGACGGGCGCGGGGTGGGGCACGGCCGCGCCGATCGAGAGTCACACCGGTGGTGACGCCAGTAGTCCGAAAGTCTCGTTGAGCGGCAACGGCGACGCGCTGGCGGTGTGGCGGCAGCGGATCGACGCGCTGAACACACTGAATGTCTGGGCTCTGCGGCTCTCGCCCGCCGGGTTGGGCGTGCCACAGCAGATCAGCAGCGGGGCGGGCGCCGCACGGAATCTGGAGCTCGCCCGGGATACGCAAGGCAACGCGCTGGCCCTGTGGGAGCAGTTCGACGCGGCTCAAAATGTGAGCGTCTGGTCGAGCCGCTTCGACAACAGTCCCTGAGTGCACCGGCGAACTGCCAAGCTTGGCGGAGAAAGTCCTGTGCCTTTCGCGGCCCTTGCGGCGCACTGCTGACTGATATAAAAATTGGCACCACTCACCAGACGTTGCTACCAACAAGCAACGCGCGCGAACTCGGGGTCCAATGCACTTGCCGCTCTCCGTCGCATCGGAAAGCGGTGAGATATTTTCGCCCGCTTGCCGGGTGACGGTGCTGACGCATGACTCGCAGGACACGCTAAGTGATTGAACTGACGCTGATCGACGATCGCGGCGGCGTGCGGGTCGCCCGCACCGCGCCGTTCTTCCGCATCACCGGCGGAAACGTGTGGACCTCACCCGGGGACGGCCGCATCGTGAGATTCAGCTCCAGCGGATGGGAATTCGAGGGACAGGTCTGGGAAGGCATGCGCTTCGAGGGGCCCAGCAAGCTGGTGATGGGGCTGCCCAAGGAGCCCACGTCCCTGTCGGAAGTGCTGCAATCGGTGTCGATCACGCGCGAGGTGCTGTCCGCGAATGGCATTCCGTTCGCGGCGTACGATTCTGAGCGCGACATGTGGCGTTCGGCGATCGCCGAGATCTGGTGGCACGCCTTCCGCATCGAAAGCGTCAGCAACCGCAAATCGGTGGCTGATGCGACGGGCCATTCCGAACCGGATCCCGGTCGCGATCCCAGTCAGGGCACGACTCCGCACGGTCCAGCGAGGCGCGAACGCTATCATACGGTTGCCTGACCGATGGCGGACGACGGACCCACACATGAGCACCCAACCGAGCGCCGGCTCCGATCCGATCCTGCGGCTGCGGGATCAGTTGCGACAGTTCGCGGCCGAGCGGGACTGGGATCAGTTCCATTCACCCAAAAATCTCGCCGCGGCGCTGAGCGTGGAAGCGGCGGAGCTGCTCGAGCCGTTTCAGTGGCTGTCGGAGGAGCAGTCACGGACGCTGCCGCCCGAGTCTCTCGAGCAGGTCACCCATGAGCTGGCGGACGTGTTTCTGTATTTGATTCGTCTCGCGGACCGGCTCGAGGTCGATCTGGTCGCGGCCGCGACGCGCAAGATCGAGCTGAATGCCCGCAAGTATCCGGTCGACAAGTCCCGCGGCAGCGCCGCGAAGTACACCGGCTTGTGAGCTAGGAAGCCGACCTCGTCCGGGCCAGGCTGATCGCATTCAAACGGGCGCAAGCGGGGGAGAGGGACGGCGGTGGGACGTACCGGCTCCAGCGGTCTCCCACGCGCTGCAGGAGTGTTCCGGACAGAGGCCAGGGCGCATTCTGCAAAGAGTCCCGCGCGTGGCCGATCAGTGCCCACACCGCGTCCGCATCGAAGCCGCAGGTCGCCAGCACGACCCTGCCGTTCGGAATGGCGATCACGGGTTCCTTGCAGGGGACCGAGTCCATGACGACAGGCACCAACGGAAAGGTCTCCTCGCCGGCGAAATTCGAGACGAGGCGGAAGACGCCATCGCCGATATCCTCCCAGTGCGGGCGTGGCAGTGCACGCAGATTGCGCAGCGCACGCTCCCAGAGCGCATCGTGCGGTTGTCCCCAGACTCCCGCGGTGAGCTCGCTGACTTCAGTGGCGCGAGGACCGAAGTCGTACAGCAGCACCAGACTGAGATCCGCGACCCAGGGACGGCACACGCAAGGCGCAAACGCGAAGCGCGAGCGCACCGCGGGATAAATCCTCTTCGCGGCCAGTTCCCAGAGGGCGGGAACCGGCTGACGCGGCGAGGGGGCCTGTTCTGTGGCTACGGTCTGCTGTGTAGGGGGAAGTCGAAGCCAGTAGCGCCAACCCATGCGGGTCCTTCCATGCCGGTGTGTTGTTCTTGTTGCGCGTCATTATATCATCTGCCGCAATCGCAACCCCTCCAGGACAGACCGAAGCATGCGTGCCGGACTCTTTCTTGCCTTGCTGGCCCTGACCGTCGTTGCGCACGCGAAGACCGCATTGTTGCAGCACATACCCCTGCAATGGAGGCCTACCTCGGATCTGCGGTTGGGCGCGCTCGAGATGTCGCAGGCGTCGATTCACTTCGAAGGCTTCCAGGATGCCCGCCAGAACAAGGAAGCCATCGGCGAGAACCTCGAGGACGACCAACCGAAACCCGTGACCACTGGCGATGACGTCGGCGCGTTCGTCGGCAACCACATGCGCGAGTTGTTCGAGCACGCGGGGCTCAAGACGGTTGACGGCAACGCTGCCGTTACGATCAAGGGCGAGGTCAAGCAGTTCTTTGTCCGGGAAACGAGCTCCTATAAATCGGAGGTCGCGGTGCACGTGACCGTCCTGGGCAGCGGCGGCAAAACGCTGTGGAGCGGAACCGCCTCCGGCGATGCGACTCGTTTTGGCCGCTCCTACAAAGCCGAGAACTATTACGAGGTCCTCTGCGAC